>Ga0315291_10002533_pt1 | contig 23893 bp, 21 predicted proteins | sample YL17G12_20_MG_FD_203070 | JGI IMG/M metagenome (GOLD analysis project Ga0315291, IMG submission 203070) | Sediment microbial communities from Yellowstone Lake, YNP, Wyoming, USA - YL17G12_20 | ecosystem: Environmental > Aquatic > Freshwater > Lake > Sediment | place: USA: Wyoming | collected... | reverse complement strand
ACAAGAGCAATTATGCCCGTCCATCTTCTGGGAAATCCTGCAAAAATAAAGGAAATTATGGAAATTGCCAGGAAGCATAATCTGTTTGTTATCGAAGACACATGCGAATCGCACGGCGCGACAGTCGACGGAAAGAAAGTCGGAACCTTCGGCGATATAGGGACATTCAGCTTCTTCTTCTCGCATCACATCTCGACAATAGAAGGCGGAATGGTTGTCACGAACAACGACGAGTATGCAGAACTTGCCAGAGCGCTTCGAGTTTTCGGCTGGGCAAGGGGCTTGAAAAATTATGATGATCATGCACGTCAGCATCCAAACATTGACAAACGATTCCTCTTCGTCAACAAAGGATTCAACTTCCGTCCGACAGAGGTGCACGGAGCTATGGGAATTCACCAGATGAAGAAGCTTGAGAAATTCATCGGCATAAGAAGAGAAAACGCAACATATTGGACGAAGAGGCTCGAGGAATTTTCAAATTATCTAATTATTCATGAGGAGCGTCCGGGAACGAGGCATGTTTGGTTTGGTCAACCAGTTACAGTTCGTCATGATGCACCATTCGCGCGAGACGAGATGGCGAAATATCTTGAAGATCATAAAATAGAAACAAGACCGATAGAGGTTCCAAACATTGCAAAGCAGCCGTCAGTCAAATTCATCAATCACAGAGTCAGCGGAGAACTAAAGAACGCGCAGTACATTATGGATCATTCGTTCTTCTTCGGCAATCATCAGGGAATCGGCAAGGAAGAGCGTGAGTACGTGGCAGATGTTATTTCAGATTTTATTGGGCATAAAACAAAGTAAAGTTGAATTTACAATTAAACCTTCAATGTGGAAAGTTATGTAACAAAAGTTTAAGATTTAATGTTCTATTTTATATACGTGAAATAAATGGCTAATGTGAATTTTATAAAATATGGTCTGATTCTTTTATTGCCAACTATAATTTTATTTTTGCTTGGCCTCTATATTGGTCAAAAAATACCTGATGAAATCGATGTTGGAAAAATGATTATAGAAAAATTGAATGAGACCATGTCTAATCCAAATTCTCAGACTCAACAAATATACAATAATACTATTCTAGCTTTGGATATCGTGCAATGGGGAACACTGATAGTTGGAATTATTTTTATTCTTCTCGGTTTGTTTACAAAGAATTCATATTAGAAATCGTGTTTATATTTTGAAAATAACTTTTATCAACATTCTTAACTCTTTTATAATGAAAGACAATATTGCAACAATGACGACAATGCTTAGAATAGCAGCAAAATAAGGATTTATTCCAGTACCAATTAGATAGTTATTTAAAATAACTCCAATGGCAACGGCCACTATAATGTATAATAATTTTACAATCACGCCTGTATAGATAACACCTTTCACGATATCAATCCCCAACTCTGGAAAAGTGTTTCATAAACAGTTTGTGGTTCTTGGATCTCTTTATCTCTATATCTAGTTACATCTCTATAGTGAGTTTCAAATATCGTTTTCGTTCCTGGTGTTATTGAAGAGGTAAAATCAACATTCTCTCCCAAATTAGTATCTCCTTTGCAAGTAGCCACTTTTGATTCGCCAGGATTAATAAATATCCTTACACTATCTGTTAACATCCTATTCAAAGTCCGAAAGTTACAATTCACAATGAAAGTTCCTGAAGATGTGTCCTGATTTTCTATAGTAACTTTTCCGTAAGTTACATAATTAAACCCATCTAAACCAGGTTCATCATAAGCACTTGCAACTCTATAAGAAAGGTCTTTATCAACTGCGACTTGATAAGATTCCTGAACAGTATACGGTTCCTGTATAACTTTAGTTACCATTGCTGTGCGTGGTATTGTTACAAAGTTTCCAACAATTAAAAATATCGCCAAAAACAAACTCACAGTCAACACTTTGTATTTATTCTGCATAAATCTCTAATTCATTTTACTAACCTAGAATATTTAAATGCATTGATAAAAAATTTCCTCACTACATAGAGATTATATGGTTTTCCCAATAAACTCTTAAATTTTTAACTTATTCTTTATAATTTTCCTTAAACCATTGAATTGTTCTTGCAAGACCTTCTTCGAAAGGAATTGAAGGATGCCAGCCAAGAATTTCCCTCGCTTTCGTATTGTCGCACTGCAAACGCATCGATCCTGTAACTTCCTTGTTGAGGAATTTTATTTCAGCATTGAAACTTTCTGCAATCTGTCTTGCAATGTCGCCTGTTTTTACTTCATGACCCGAGCCGATGTTGATAGGGCCGCCGACATACTTTGACTCTGCTGCCCGCACGAAAGCGTTTGCAGTGTCTAGGACAAATGTGAAATCTCGAGTCGGCTTTTCACTCCACAGCTCGATTGTTTTTGTCTTCATCGCCTGGGCGATGACGGTCGGGATGAAATAATCTGCAGCCTGGCGAGGGCCGAACGCATTGAAGAGGCGGAAGAAAACTACTGGAAGATTGTGCTTTTCATGAAAAAGAAGGCAGAGGTCTTCGTCAATCTTCTTCGTGGCGTTGTAGATGTTGTTTGAAAATTCTATCGGGTGCTTTTCATCGATAGGCAGATATTGCGGATAGCGGCCGTACAGAAGGGCTGAGGAAGGAAAAACAAACTTTTGCACGTCTTTTCTGACAGCGAAACGCAGCATGTTGAATGTTCCCTGGACGTTGGTTCTGAAAGCGATGTCAGGATTTTTGTCACACAGAGTTGGAACGGCGTACGCGGCAAGGTGGAAAACATAATCAATGTCACCTTCAATCTTGTCAAGCTCTTTCTCGTTTGAAACGTCTGCATCAATAATTTTTATCCTGTCCTTGAGATGGTTGATATTCGCACTGCCAAACTGCGATATGAGATCAACAGCAATAACATTAGCTCCAGCCCCGACAAGAATGTCAGCAAGATGGCTACCAAGAAAACCTGCCGCACCGGCAATGACTACATTTTTGTTACTCCAATCCATGGTATGACCTCGCAACTGCCTTAAAGGCCTTAAACAAACCCTGTCTTTGAACGTTTAAATATTTTAATTCTTATGTCTAACAATAATTAAAAGAGTAAGAATCTTAAACAATCTTAACCCATGAGGCGCGTCAAATGACAATGAAAGGTAAGACAGTGTTGGTAACTGGAGCAGGAGGTTTCACAGGAAGCCATCTTTCACGAGCGTTGGTCAGTCAGGGGGCGGACGTAAAAGCGTACGTAAAGCGCGGAAGCCCAATTAGCAATCTGGATGACATTAAGGACCAGGTTCAGATAATAAAAGGAGACATTCAAGACTTTACAAATTTGCTGAACGCAATGAAGGGAGTCGATTATGTTTTTCATGTCGCCGCGATCGTCCCAGTCCACGAGTCTCGAGATTTGCCATACTTGTCCACACAAGTCAACACGGTCGGAACTTTCAACGTCGCCTGGGCGGCCTTGCAGTCGAACGTCAAGAAGCTCCTTTACACAAGCACATGTCATGTTTATGGCAACCAGCCGGAGTCCCAACTCCCGATAAAGGAGGAGGCAGTTCCAAACCCACTTGACATTTATTCTGCCACAAAATACGCAGGTGAAGTCCTTCTGAAACAGTTTGTAAACATCGACGGTATAGAGATAATCATCACAAGGGCTTTCAACAAATATGGCCCCAATCAAGTCGGTGACTGGCTGTTTCCAAGGACGATTAAGAAGGTGCTGACGCAAAACAAAATAAAAGTAGGCAATCCAAATTCCACTCGCGACTATTCTTACGTAGAGGACGTTGTTCAGGGATACATCCTTGCGCTTGAAAAAGGAAAGAACGGGGACATATTCAACCTCGGCTCTGGAAAAGAAAATTCTGTCAAAAAAGTGGTTGAGAAGATAGTTGAAATTTCTGGGAGAGATGTTTCCTTGGAATGGGAAACGTTCCGAACCGTTGACATACTCAGATCTTTTGGGGATTGCACGAAAGCGAAGAAGGTTCTCGGATGGGAAGCAAAGACCTCGCTGGACGAAGGAATTAGAAAAACTGTGGAATGGTGGAAGCAACACCCAGAACTTTTGAAATAAATTGATAAAAGCTTTTAATAATTCATCTTATTATTTAGTGTTTGTTTAGTGATTGTATGAAATTATCCAAGCTGTCAGTTATCATTCCGGCTCACAACGAAGAGCGCAACATACTCAACGCATTGGAAAAAATTTCAGAATTCTTAGACAAGAAGCGATATGATTATGAAATCATCGTTTCAGAAGATGGAAGCACAGACAAAACTTTGGAACTTGCCAGAAAATTTGCTGACAAAAACAGGCGAGTGAAAGTTTTGCATTCTGCAAAACGCTTGGGAAAGGGTGGAGGCATTCTAAAAGGTTTCAAAGAGTCTGATGGCGACATTGTAGCATTTATTGACGCAGATCTTTCTTCAGGTCCCGTTGAGCTTGAAAAGATTGTTAACGCGGTTAAGGATGGAAATGATGTTGCAATTGCTTCAAGAAATATGAAACAGTCAAAAATAATCAAGGACAGGCCTTTTTTGAGAAGAATTGCAGCAAAGGGAATTAATATCATATCAAATTCTATGTTTGATATTTCTATTCGCGATACGCAGTGCGGGCTAAAAGCATTGAGTCGTGATGCGTTAAAAAAGATTCTGCCACAAATGACAAGAAACGGGTTCGAATTCGATGTCGAACTACTTTTAAGAGCAAAAAAATTTGGAATGAAAATAAAAGAAGTTCCGATTACTTGGGAGCATAAACAAGAGACGGCAAAGATTTCTGGGTTTCCGGCAAGAACTGCAACCAAAACAGGCATAGGGCTTTTGAATTTATGGATAAAAAATTATTTCAACAAAAACGATTTATTTTTCCTTCTTTTTCTAGCGCTATTTGTCGCTGTATCTGTTCCGTTCCTTGGCAACTACATAGGCGCGGATGAAGGCACTCATCTGACTATCGCCACGTTCTACTCCAATTTCTTCAGAGATTTTATATCAAATCCAACCTTTTCCTTCTCCAAACTTTACAACTATGCCATAGCGTACTTGGTTCATTACCCCAAGTTGTCGTTGTACTATCCGCCTGCGTTTCATTCAGCAATCGCTATCTTAAGCTACTTGTTTGGCATGAGTTCGTTTACAGGAGCTGCAACAGGGCTGCTGTTCGGAGTATTGACAATACTTGCAATCTATTATTTCGGAAGGAAATTTATTGATAGAAATACAGCAATTGTCTCAGCAATACTGTTTGCACTTGTTCCACAAGTCTTTATTCTTTCAATCAAGGCCATGCTGGATCTCACTTTCATGCTTTTCTTCATTCTGTCGCTTGCGTTATATCTTGTTGCGTTAAGAACCGGAAAAACAAGAAAGTTTATTTACGCTGCGATAGTTTTGTCGATAGGATTCCTTTTCAAGCAAAACATAGTGCTTCTGGCGCCGGTAATCCTTCTTTACACCATAGTTGTCTACAGGAAATATGTGAAGCATGTTGTTCTTTCCTTACTTCTTTCGGCAATTATTGTTGCCCCATATATTCTTGCAATTTACAAGTTGGGGCTGATTTCTGTCATGCTGCAGTCTTCACTCGGGCTAGGGGGATACGTCGGCAATGACCTTCAGTTCAATACGCTTGCAGGATGGCTTTTCTATCCAACTCAACTCGGCTTGATTTATTTTTCATATCCAGTTTTTATTGCAGCTTTCATAGCGCTTCTCTACTATTCATGGAAGAGAGAAAAACATTGGCAACTTTTTTTGGCATGGTTTCTTACACTGATAGTTTTTTTCGTTTTTGTTCCGAATAAGCAGGGTCGTTACATCCTTCCTGCCATCCCATCTCTTATATTTCCATTGGCGTTCTACATCACCAAGCTTCCTAAAATTAAAGTTTTGCCACTGTCAATTCTCGCATTTTCAGCGTGTGCTATATTGATTATCTATACATCGTATACGTTACTCGCACCTTCGTTTTACTATAACACCGATTATTCCAAAGTTGCAGCCTCTGTAATGGAGAAGAAAGGCAATGTTCTCTTAACTGCGGACTCTGACTCGTTTTACACGTCAGCATTTATCTTTGAAGTGATGAGACTAGACAACTCAAAGGAGAAGTCCATACTGAGGCCATGCGTTCTAGGTGCAAGAGACATAAACAGCCTGATAAACGAAAACGGAGTGAGGTATGCGATTGTTACCGATGAAATATTGCCTACAAGCTTCAGCAACACAAGCGCAGTTACAAGCAACAAAGCGTTCCAGCCGATAAAAAACATCACAAGTAAAGGTACTATGCTGACCATTTACGAAAACATTAATTATGTTCCTCAGAAGGAGAATTGCAATTACGTCTGCATTACTAATGGATGGGTTTGCTCAAACTATTCTAATCCAGTGGACGCATTGAGGTAAAAAAATGACAAAACAACAGCTAATTTCCATTATCCTTGGAACATACAACGAAAAAGAAAATTTGGCAAACCTTGTTCCGAGAATAGAGAATACATTAAAAAAAAATAACCTAAAAGGAGAGATAGTTGTTGTTGACGACACGTCACCCGACGGCACTTGGAAAGTGGCAAGGCAGTTGAATCGGAAATACCATAACATACGTCTGCTGTTAAGGCCGAGAAAAATGGGTCCCGGCTCGGCTCATGCGGACGGTTACAGGTTCTCTCGAGGTGACATAGTTGTTGGCATGGACGTTGACTCTCATGCGCCGGAAGACATTGTGCGATTTGTCAAAAAAATAAATGAAGGGTATGATTTGGTAATAAGCTCACGGTTTATCAAAGGAGGAAAATATGAAGTAAAATCTTTTAAGACTTTTAGAAAGAAGACATTCAGCGTTCTCGGCAATTTGCTCATAAACACTCTTTCCGGAATACGAATCCACGATTTTACAAATTCTCTTCGCGCCATTCGCCGTGAAGTGATAAATAATGTGAAAACTGAATCTAGAACTAACTCCTTCTTTATAGAATTTATAATAAAAGCCAGCAGAAAAGGTTACAAAATTACAGAAATCCCGATAGTTTTCAAAGACAGGGTTTCTGGAAAATCAAAACTGGATGTTGAGAAACAGTCTTTCCTTACTTTACGGGATCTATTCAAATTTTTGCTATCCAAATAATTAGATAGGCATAGACAGGTGAGAAAATGGAAAAAAAGATATCATTTGTAATACCGTCATACAATGAAAAGGACAGCATACCAAAACAGATAGAACATATCGAGAAAGTACTGGCTGCCAGCAAGCTGAAGGGGGAAATTATCATCGTTGATGACAACTCTCCGGACGGAACCATTGATGTGGTAAAAAAACTGCAGAAAAAATTCAGGAACATACGATTGTTCGTCAGGGAAGAGAAAAAGGGAGTCGGCTCTGCATATCTTTTTGGCTACAAGAAGGCAAAGGGGGACGTGATTTTGGGAATAGATGCGGACGGTTCCCAGAGCCCCGAATACACTCCAGAATTTTTAAAGAAGATCGATGAGGGGTATGACATTGTTGTAGGATCTCGCTACATCAAAGGGTCATACTATGAAAAAACAACCAAGCACGAGAAAACCCACTATACGCTTAGCAGGTATGGGAATATTTTTGCCTCATTTTATCTGGGAGTTCCGATTCATGACTTGACCCACAGCTTCAGGGCAATAAGGCGCGTGGTCGTGAATAATGTGAGCACGAAAAGCAAGGGGAATTCGTTTTTCATAGAATTCCTTTTTCGCGCTGAAAGGAAAGGATACAAAATCGGTGAAATTCCTGTCAAATTCTTAAAGCGTAAAAGAGGGACAACAAAAATTAACCTAAGAAAGGATGCGATTAATGCATTGATGGATTTGCTGAAACTTAGATGGTCGTGATGATTGTCAAAGATGAAAATAAGATTCTGCTGGCATTATTCGTGTTTGCCCTCGCCATTTACATTTTATTTCTTTCCAACAGCCTGAACTTTTACGACGCGTTGACGTACGCCAAATCCATCAGAAATGCATTTGAAAATAAAGACATGCTGTTGCCCTTCACATCATTCGGGGCTTATGGTCCTGGCTCAACACGAGGCCTAGGCAGGAGCTCGCTCTATGTTTTATTTTCTTACCCGTACACATTTTTGTTCACAAACATCTTGCATTCAGATTATGATTTCGCCTTCAACAGCTTTTCAGCTATAACTGCAGCTTTTAGCATCATTTTCGTTTATAAAATTGCAAGACTTTATTTGGATAAAAAACTTTCTGTTATTTCTTCGTTGATTTACGCAGTCACTCCATTCGTTTTCTTCATTGGAATCAATTCGTCCAACTACTCGCTACTACTTCCTTTTTCGGCTGCCTGGGCGTATTACCTTCTTCTCTCGCTCAAGACCGGCAACCAAAATTATGGTTTGCTCTCATCACTCTTAGTCGTGGCAAACATTTTCATCCATCCCCTTTCGCTGCCTCTATTGCTGCCTCATGCGTATGGAATCCTGAAAATAAGTAAAAAAATAAAAATAAAATGGCTTGTTAAGAACGCTGCTGCTCTATCACCAGCCGCTATTTTGATATTCTACTTTTACTTCGTCAACCCAGCATACCCACTATCAACAAATTTCCTGACAATTCTTTTCGAGACAGCCATATTCGGTTACGAGTTCATTAACGGACTGTCTGTGATTTTCTTTCTCGCATTCGCGATTAGTTTCTTGCTCTTGTTAAAGCGTTTGCTTGTTAGAAAGGCGGACACATTCGACATCATCTTCTTCCTGATATTTGTTGGCATGTGCTCGTCGCTGTTTTATTTCAACGACATACCAGTAGTCCGCTTCATATCAATCTTCCCCATACTCTCGATTTTTGTTATCAAAGAATTCAAAAATCTCATGCGTTTTAAGAACTTCCGATACTTCAACTTCCTTATGTATCTGATAATAATATTCATGCTGATCAAATTCCTACCGCTAGCTTACCAGTTTCATACTTTCCCACATCCTCACAAAGTCTATGCAATGTGGCTCACTACATTCAACCCATCACTAGTCATCATTGGACACGAATGCCCATTCGTCGATTTCTACACTGATCTGAACTTCGTGTGCAAAAGCACACAACAAATCAACGTCACGCTGCCTGCGACAGGAGTGTATGCGACCGAGGAATATTTCAAGAATGAAAATGAAATGGAGTTTGAATTTATGCAAAAGATAATGAATTTACCCTTCAACGCAGAAGTGGAAGCAAAGATTCAGAAGCAGGATTTCTTGCAAGGCAAAACCTTTGAAAAGGTAGCTGTTTACAATGGCGATTTAAGAAGTTTCGAAGACATGTTCCAATGGATGTTCACAGTTTATCCAAACCCAGCGACGAATCTGATTATTAACACAGCTTTTATCAAGCCACACTATGCGATTTACAAAGTATCATGAAACACAACGTGTAATGAAACTTTTAAAGATGAAATGGTGATATATGCTTTATGAAAACATTAGTCACTGGCGGAGCTGGATTTATTGGTAGCCACCTTGTTGAAAAAATTAGCAGCAGTGACGATGGCGTAAATGATGTAACTGTTTTTGATAATTTCTCTACAGGAAAGAGGGAATTTCTGAAGAGTGCTAGGTGCAAAATTATCGAAGGGGATGTGAAAGATTTCAATCTCTTGCTCGATGCCTCTAAAGGCATGGAAGAAGTTTTTCACATCTGCGGAGATATAAACGTCAGGCGAAGCATAGACGAACCAAGAGTCAACTTCGACACTGAAGTTATTGGTACATTCAACTTACTCGAGGCTTGCCGCAAGAACGATGTGAAAAGTTTCGCTTACTCGTCATCATTCTGGGTCTATGGCAATCCCGCAGTCACACCTACTCCGGAAGACACACCAATACACCCAATAAATAACTACGGGGCTGCAAAAGCTGCATGCGAGAGCTTCATAACATCTTACTCAGAGTTATATGGCATCAATTCAGTAATTTTCAGATACACGGCTGTAATGGGTCCACGTCTTTTGGCAAGAGTCGTCCATGACTTGTATGTGAAATTAAAGAAGAACCCTAGAGAACTTGAGATTTTCGGTGACGGAACCCAGCAAAGGGGGTTTGTACATGTTAAAGACTGTGTTGATGGGAGCCTGTTCGCAAAAAAAGTTGCAAAGAAACCAATAGATGTGTTCAATGTAGGAATCCATGACACGATAACAGTGAAGGAAATTGCTGACCTTCTCGTAGAGAGGATGGGACTGGAAAATGTCAATTACAAATTTACTGGCGGTTCTATTGGCTGGAAAGGAGACGTATCTGTGATGGTCGTTTCAAGCGAGAAGTTGATGAAACTCGGCTGGAAACCAAAGTTCACTGTCCGTCAATCTATCATAGACTCAATAGACTGGTTGAAAGAAAACGTTTGAAAATAATTTGTTTGAAATAATTGATATGGTTTATTTTTTCAAGTTAATTCTTACTAGGCTCTTACTAAGATTTTTACTGAGATTATTACTCAGATTCTTTGGCTTCCCACCAGCGACATTCGTCAGCCCACTCTCTCATCCTTTCATACGTGATTTTAATCCCCTCTTCGATAGAATATTTTGGTTTCCATCCTGTCAACTTTGTAAGTCTTGTTATGTCAGACACATATTTTATATGTCCAGTCGCTGGCTCGTTCAGAACTTTTATTTTCCTTCCAGAAATATTTTCTATAATTTTCACAACAGTTTCAATGCTATTTCCAACTCCAGTCGCAACATTAACCACGCCCGTATAGTTTGTATCAAGAAGCTTGATTATGGCGTCTGCTGCGTCGTAAGTGAAGAGAAAATCCCTTACAGGCGTGATGTTTTGGACACTTGTTTCATTCGGCGAGAGCACTTGCTGTATGAGATTTGTGACAATGTCTGGCCTGACTAATTTCGTCGGGCCGTAAATGTTAGTAAGCCTGACTGTTATAATAGGTACTTTTTGTGAATGTAATTTTGCAACTTCTTCAGTTAGGAACTTGCTGAAGATGTAGTCGTTTACATATGGATTTGTAGGCTGACTTTCGTCTACCGGAACAACATATTTCTTTGCGTCATAGACTAAAATTGTGCTGAAACAGACGAACTTTTTCAATTCGCGATTTTGCATGTAGAAGAGGGCTTTTTTCAGCGGGGTAACGTTATGGTCTATTCCCATCATTGCTCTCTTGTTGATTTTGTGATGGTCAGAATTACCGATCAAAAAAATGACTTTATCAAAATCTAAGTTGTCCAATGTTCTGAGATCTTCAATATCCTCAATCGTAATATGTTTGTTTTTTACATGTGATGGCGGAGGGCTTCTTCCAACAGATATTATGTCAGGATATCTTTCTAAAATATTGGCTCCTATAAAACCGCTGCCGCCGAAAAGGATTGTCTTCGATTTCATATTTAATGAATAGCAATGTAAGTTTTAAATCTTACTATCGCCTCTTTCACCCCACTTTACATTCTTCCTATCCAACCATTCCTACTCGAAACGACGAACTGGTAACTGATATATCTTTATTAATGAAGGATTCAATTAATTAAAGTGATTTACAATAGTAGTGCCGACAGAGCAATTCTTCATTGGCATGAACTCCATATTTGAGATTATTAATTCTATATTTTTCCCAATGTATTAATCAATGACCTCTCTATAAACACTGTCTATCTTTTTTGCAACAAAACTCCAATCGAATTTTTTTGTGTAGGACCTGTTTGACGCTTCAATTTTTTTTCTGAGACTCTTGTCTTTTAGGAGTCTCAGAATAGTTTTTGCAACACAATCATAATCATTGAAATCGATCCTGAACCCATTCTTGCCATTCTGGACAAGTTCTTTCATTGTTTCAATGTCATTGACAACAGCAGGAAGTCCGGCAGCCATGGCTTCGATAACGGAAATTCCGAATCCTTCATACTCAGATGCTAGAACAAACAAATCAGATTTTGACATTATTTGGTAAAGTTTCTTCTCGTTGACCTCTCCTGTGAATATTACATTTTTCTTTATACCTAGTTTATTTGCCAATTCTTTCAATTTTTTCAATTCCCCCCAATCGGCCCCAACCACAAAAAATTTAACGTCAGGTATCGACTTTTTTAGAATCTTTACTGCATGAAGGATTTTATCTATTTTTTTGTTGCTAGCAATCCTTCCGAAATGGATTAATGTTTTTCCATTTCCATTTCTTCTTATTTTGCTCAATCTTTGCCAGGGCACTCCATGACCTATCACTGAAATCTTCTTCTTATCGGCAATCTTTTCTATCAGTTCTTTGTCATGCTCACTGTCTGCAATTATCTTGTCTGCAAACTTAGCAGAGAATCTCGTCATTGTATTAAAATAAATATTTTTTACAAACATCATTTTTTTGGTGTGAAATATTCCTCCGTGGGTATTTAGAACAATTTTCTTATTTCCCCCGGACTTTACTAAAGGAATTATGTCGCTAAGAAATCCTATTCCATGAACATGCAAGATGTCGAAATCTGAACTGAGTAGAAACTTCAAGGCATCAATGGATGTTTTATATCTAGAGATTTTTTTGAAATTAAATCGTCTAATATTTATGCCATATATTTTCTCCTTTGCTGGAAGCTTCTTTGAATTTTCTGTTGTTCTGTTGCTAGTGACGACTGTGATTTCATAGCCCATTTTTACAAGCTCTCGAGACGTCTCCAAAACAAGAGTTTCTATACCACCTTTAACAGGATAAAAATTTTGGCAGGCTTGAAATATTTTTATTTTCATCTTCTTTCCCAATTCCTTTCTAACGTCTTTCTAGATTTATAGCAATAATAATTTAAGGTTATCATTCGACTATTAAGATATGGCAGAGCCAAATCCCAACTTTTGGAATGGTAAAAACGTTTTGATTACTGGAATAACTGGTTTTGTCGGTTCTTGGATGTCTGAAATTCTCACAAAAGAGCCATTCCATGCCAACGTATATGGCTTGATAAGAAGGCAGTCTAATCCAAAGATGGAAAACATAGAGAGCTTGTTAAAAAATAACAAAATCAAGCTTATCAGAGGAGATTTGCACGATATCGGATCTATAGTCAATGCATTGAAGGAGTCCAAGGCGGATATCGTCTTTCACCTTGCATCTCAATCTTTTGTTCCCCATAGTTTTGCTTCCCCAAACGACACTTATCTGACAAACGTAATTGGAACTCTAAACATCTTGGAAGCAATAAAAATTGTGGATAAAAATATCTTGATGCACTTTGCTGGAAGCAGCGAGGAATATGGACTTGTTATTGCTGATGATGATCATTATCGGCGCATGCTTTCCCAATATAAAATAATTCATCCGGCTCCACAGTTTGATGAAACTGGAAAAGTAATACCTGAGATACCTGTTAAAGAAACCAACCCGCTAAGAACAGTTGGCACTTCGCCATACGGCTCTTCAAAAAGAATTGCAGAAGATGCTTGCAGAACATATGTTTCATGCTACGGAATGAAAGTTTACACGACTAGAGGTTTCAACCACACTGGCCCAAGAAGGGGTAGAGAGTTCGTTACAAATGAGATAACAAGACAAATTGCTGAGGCGATTAAACATGGTAAAAAAGATTTGGTTTTAGGAAATTTGACTTCTATAAGAGATTTCAGCGACGTTCGAGACGTAATTAGAGGATATCTCTTGGTAATAGAGCATGGTCGGCCTGGTGAGGTTTACAATTTATGCAGTGGTAAAGGAAGAAGCATAAGAGAACTCGCTGACCTTGCGATAAAAATAGCAAAGGAAGATTTTGGATTGGACCATGATTTGGAATTCAAAGAAGATCTTTCCAGGTTACGACCAACTGATTTGCCACTTCTGATTGGAGATTACTCAAAGGCAAAAAGAGAGTTAGGATGGGAACCAAAAATAACATTTGAGCAAACTTTAAGAGACATGATCTCTTGGCAGCTTCAACACGTATAATATTTGAAGTTTCTATTTGTAAAGTTTCTTATAAACTTCTTCAGTCAGTCTTGCCGTTTCATCCCAGTTGAAGCTCTTTGCAAAGTTTGTTCCAAGTTTGCTTAGACGGGCATAGAACTTTTTATTTTTGAGGAGTTTTATTATGGCCTCTGCTATAGATTTTGAATCGCGCAAAGGAACTACGACCCCGCTGACATTATTTTTTATAACACCAATTTCCTCTAGAAGTTTTGTTGCTATTACAGGTTTTCCCAAAGCGCTTGCTTCTATGCATGCAAACGAATATCCCATTCCATAATGAGTAGGCTCTATCACTATATCCGCGTCCATGTAAATATTTGGCTTGTATTTTTCATCAAAATATCCAGTAAATATCACACCCTTTTCTAAACCCAGTTCGACAACAAGATTCCTTATTTTCTTTTCATAATTAACATCTAACGCAGGACCTGCTATAACTAGCATAATATCAGGAATCTGCTTTCTTACATCGCTTATCGCTTCAATTAAATATTCCAACCCTTTTTTAGGAGAATACATTCCAACATACAATACAACAGGTTCTTCTTTCAAACCCCATTTATTTCTCATAACCCCCTTCTTCACACCTATATTAAAAGTATTCGTATCAACCCCGTATGGTGTAATGAAAATTTTTGATTTAGATATGCCATGATATTTCATTATGTCATTTCTAACCTTTTCACTTGGAACAATTATTAAATCCGCAAAATTACACACGGTCCCCTGCAAAAATCCTTTCAAACTTTTCACGAGTGGGGAGACGCTCGTTACGTCCTTCTCTATCACACCTATGTCATGTATTGTTACAACAAGCGGTTTTCCTGACACCAACTTCGGTAAAATTGCCGCCAAGCCACTTGGATAAGTGACAGCGTGTATTGCATCAAACTCTAAAAACAAAGACTGTCTTAAAGTACCGAATAAAAAATTTAAGAATTCAAGGAATTTATTGCCATTTTTTAATCGCCGAATTTCATGAATGCTTTTGCTCTTCTCTCTTTCCCTATTGTAGTATGTGATTAACTCTATATCGTTTATCTTCGAAATCCTTTTGTAGATTTCCCACGTGTAATTTTCCGACCCTCCAAGATATGGAGGAAAGCCTCGCGTTATGTAAACAAGCTTAATATGTTTCACCTTTATTCTTTATTCTTGAATCGAGTTGAACTGTTTTTAATTGAGTTTAACGATGTTTAATAGTGTTCAACAGCGTTCAAATTATCGTTTTATATTACTTTCTAAATTATTATTTAACAGATAACTATGAAAAAGTCTTTAAAAACTTTAAAAGTATGCATTGCATGCAGCGCAGGAGGGCACTTGATGGAAGCTCTTGCCTTTCTACCCGCATTCCACGGCCATAAAAGATTCTTTGTAACTTTTGAGCGTGAACAAGTCAAAGACATTCTAAAGGGAGAGAAGGTTTATTTTGTCATCGATCCTAAAAGAAACCCAAAGAAATTACTGAAAAATTTCAGCCAATCCATAAAGATTCTAAAGAATGAGAGACCAGATGTCGTTTTGTCAACAGGCGCAGCTGCTGCCGTTCCCTTGTGCTATGCGGCTAAGATACTTGGCATAAAAATAATTTTTGTTGAGTCTCTTGCGGCAGTTAGCAAGCCATCTCTTTCAGGCCGTGCAGTTTATCCAATTGCAGATATGTTCGTGGTTCAGTCAAAACACTTGATGAAGAATTACAAGGACGCAGTGTATGGAGGGACATTGGTATGATTTTAGTCACAGTTGGAACTCACAACCAGCCTTTTGATAGGCTTTTGAAAGAAATTGACAGACTCGTTGAACAAGAAGAAATAAAAGATAAGGTCATAGCGCAGATTGGGTATTCAAAGTACAAACCTAGAAATTATCAATATTTTACTTTCACATCATGGAAAAAAATTTTGAAACTCAACAATATTGCAGATATTATAATTACTCATGGTGGCGCAGGTAATTTGATATTGGCTTCTCATATCAACAAACCAATTGTGGTAGTGCCGAGGATGAAGCACTATGGCGAACACGTCGACAATCATCAGCTTCAACTTGTCCGAGAGTTGGAAAAACAAGGAAGAGTGATTGCAGTTTATGATATAAATGAACTTGGAAAAGCTGTGAAGAAGGCCAAATCATTTAAGTCAGGAAAAAGAAGTAGAGAAAAAGAGAGAAGAATTGTTTCAATCGTCAGACATTATATAGAAGATATTGCAAAATCAAAAGAAGATTAAAGAGGTTTATTTTGTGGGATTCGGCAAAAAACTTATTTCAAACACAACTTTTCTCCTAATAGATTGGTTTTTAGTGACAGCATTATCATTTTTATTCTGGCTCATCATAGGAAAACTTTTATCAAAACAAGATGTTGGTATCATAACAACTTCCATCAATACAGCAATTATACTCTCTTCAATTAGTTTTTTTGGGTTCTCCCCAACAATATCAAAACTCATACCGGAGTATGTCCAACGTAGACAACAACAGCTTTCTATTGCCCTAGTGAAGTTTGCAGGTAAAGTTTTACTTGTAGCTAATATTTCAATAGTTGCTGTCTTTATTATTTTTTCAACTCAGATAGCATCTCTTCTAAAAATCTTACCAGTTCATGTTGCTCTAATTGGCATAGGCACTTTAGCAATGTCGTTATCAGATTTTTCAGGGACTGTACTTAAAGGATTTCAAAAGATGATAAAGATTGCTGTTACGGATACAATTGGCTATAGTATAAAGGTAGCACTAACTTTCGTCCTTTTGTTTTTCTTCATGAGCAACATCATACCTCTCATCGTTTTCTCTGTCTCATATCTAGTCATATTCCTGCTGAGAATGAAGACTAGTTTGTTTTTATCGAAAGGGGGCAAGCTCAACTACAGAGAAATAATTTCAAGTTACGCTTTTCCATCATTCATATCATCGATCGCATGGCTAGTTTTCACGAACGCCCAGTATGTTATATTAACTTTTATACAAGACCCGGCAACAACGGGAGTCTTCGCCATAGCATCTATTGTAACAACACTCATAGCAGTCATTCCAGTGACACTATCTTCCGCGTTCTTCCCAATTCTTTCCCAGCTTTCAGTAAACTCATCATTTAGGAAAAGCCGAGAATATTTGTTTTCAAATGTCCTGCGCTATGCGTTTTTTATTTCAATCCCGCTTGCATTGCTGTTCGCGCTGTTTCCGACAAAAATTATCATTTTGTTCTCTCGAGCAGAATTCCTTGATGCCAAATATCTCTTCCCAATTCTTTCACTTGCAGCAATATTGAATGGAATAGGAATATTATTTTTAAACAATCTGTATGCGCTGAAAAAAGTTAAACAAAATAGAAACATAATTATTGTCACAGCATTAATTTTTCTCTCATTTGCAATAATATTGACAAAAATGTTTTCTGCATTCGGTCTTTCAGTTGCGTATACAAGTTCAATGTTCTTCATGTTTTTTGCAAGTCTCTATTATGTTAGAAAAATTGCCACAATAAAAATACCAGTTTTCAGTATTCTGAAAATTATTTTTGCAGTTTTATTATGGCTAATAACTTTCAGTTTTGTCTCGAATTTAACTTCTAATAATATTTTAGAATTAATTTTACTTATAATATCGGCGTTAATTTATCCAATTATACTATTGCCATTGAAGTTTTACAGAAAAGAAGATATCATGATTTTAGAATATGTTAAAAAACATGTGCCATCATTTGGAAAGCCACTAGTTGATGTATTAATTAAAACAATTTCCAAATTTTCTTAAAAATTTCTTGAAAATAGAAAATAAAGTTAAATAATATTCAGGAAAGGAATTATTGCAAATATTACTTGAATTAGAATAAGTATTGCAGTCACTTGCTTTTCAGAGAATTTCCCTAAATTCATGATGATATGGGTCAGGGAGTAAATCCTTTTTCCGTAAGGTGCATCGAGCTTCCCGTCTGGCCTCAGTTTTCCCAAGCAACTCGCTTCAAATTTCGATCTCACCTTCAAAATTCCTTCTATAATGAAAGGAGCCATAACGATTATACCAATCTTTTCCATGTTGCCTGTTATGACTCCAGCGGCTACAATCGCTCCTAGAAGATATGTCAAGCTGTCACCGGGAAGAATTTTTGCCGGGAAAAGGTTGAACTTCCACGCGCCGAGAAGAGCTGCGAATGTTACGAGGAAAATTATTGCAGCAAAGTTTCCTATCTGCAATGCGTAAATTCCAAGTGCGAATGTGTATACGAGGCCCATCCCGATTTCCACTCCATTAAATCCGCCAAGCATGTTTACCATGTTCGCTGATCCGACCATGCCGATTGGGACGAGAAGAAGAGGGTAGAGGATTCCGAAATTAAAGCTGCCAAAGAACGGTATTGTCAGAGTAGACACACCTGCATTTACAGCCATCAAAGGAATTGCTGCAGGCAAGGTAAGAAGAGGCTTGAGCCACTGCGGCAATCCGATTCTTATGTCTCTTTCACCATTTTTATTTGCAAGAATTTTTCTTCTACTTACATTCAAATCATCGAAAAAGCCGACAAACGCAACAATCATAATGCTTGATATGAGTGCGAAAAGATCCTGAAGATTATCTCGACTTATGCTTTTGACAACAAAAGTTTCCAAAGCAATTAAGAGAAACAGGCCGCTGAGGATGCCCACTGTGACTGGAATGCCTATGCTAGTTGGCAGAGCAGGAGCATTCTTTTTATGGAGATCTAGGCCGACCAAGCGTATTGCACGAAAATATTTTATAAACCAAGGTGTTACAAGCAGCGATGAAAAAAGAGCAATGCCAAACGACAATGCTATTGTTAATCCGGTCATAACGATACAACCATCCAATAAACTAAACTTTCCAACAAATCAGTAGACTATTTCATAAATAATTGTCCCATCACACCCGCCTTGATTGACACATGTAATCAAATCAGGTCCGTTTTCATAAACAACTTTGAAGCTATTTGAATTTTGGTTAAGCATGTCTAAGAAACCTACCCAGTAACCAGCTTGAATTTTTTGTTGCGTCAGGCTGAACTTCTGGATGAATATATGCGTGAAACCATTTGCTTTCAGCCTTTCTTTTGCAAGAGTCACATTTTGACTTAATATTATATCTGCGCCATCAACAAGATTCCACTGAGCCTGTCTCTCGCAGTTATAGACAGTTGGGGCTGTGTTGAATGAAAGTAAAATTGCATTCTGGGGCAAGTTTTGTTTTACCCAATCACATGCTTCGAAAAACATTGGAGAAAAAGCCTTCACACTCGATAGCGTATCAAGTCTATCTTTCACCATGAAAAACGAAACGGCAAGAACAAAGAAAATTACAACCCAAATCAGCCCTTTTTTATATTTGTTCATGAACTCGCCTATCTCGTTTGCAAAAAGGGCCGCGAGCAACGCTACTACAGCAGTCGATGAAACCAAGTTCCTTACCAAATCTTCTATCCTGCTTGCTATAGACTGATAAAAAATTAGAATGAAAACAAAAAGTGAAATTAAAAGCAGAATGTCAATGTTTTCTTTTCTATGTAGCACAAAAACGATACCGGCAATTGCAAACAAAGGTACAAAATACACGTAGCCATACGCAAAATTTAACCAATAAATTATACCAGAGCTGAAAAGTTCGATTTGCGGCTGTCCGCTGCTCAGCACGCCTTCGAAGTTGTACTTTGGTGTATAATTCGGCTCTGGTGTGCAGTACTTGGTGCTGAAAATGTTTGGAAACTGGCATGTCAGGGTTTTGTAATAAACTTCATTTCTTATGAAAAAAGGCGTAATAATTATGGCGAAAATAACAATTGCCGGGAGCCAGAACTTCAAAATGTGAACAATATTTCTTTTTTTGAAAATATCATATAAAAACACAAGCCCGAAGAACGCAAGAATAACATATCCGGTAGCATCTGCCAAAATTGACAACGCTCCGCATATTCCTGCTAAGAAAAGATATTTTCTTCTATTTGTTTTGAATGCTAAAAGGGTTGAGAATACAGAGATTGATATAAAAAATGCAGCGAGCAAGTCCGAATAAAGAAGTATCGAGTATGTAACGAATGATGGAACGGACATTGTAATTACAGAGGCGATAACAGCCACACTTTGCGAATAAAGCTTGTTAACTAGTAAATATACTGCCAGCGCAGTAAGAATCGCTATGAATGGGACAACGAGTTTTGCTATCAATTCATTAAATCCAAAGAGAAAATAGAAGCTTCCTTGCAATATACTAAACAATGGCGAGCGGAAAAAACCAATCTTGTATATGCTTGTTCCAATTTGCGGAATCCACACTGAATAATCTTGATGAGCAGCTATCCATCTGGCTATACTAGTATGCAAACCTTCGTCACCGAATGCTATAGGAGAGCTCAAATTAAGAGACATTTCCAGAAAAGCAACTGTTCCAAGGAAAAGAATAAGAACTAAAAATTTCATCTTTTTCATGTTAATTGCAAATTCAATTTCTGCCATATTCTAACAGCTCTAATAACTCTAACAGTTCATAGCTTTATCACAATTATCACAACTTAAATTTCCTTAAGCTTAAATTTCTTTAAATTTATTTTTCTGCAGATGCCTTTATTAGGTTATATCCAAATTTTTTGTTTAAAAAGCCAATACATGTGAAAACTAAAAAGTGAAGCAAGTTTTTAGTGTTACCTAAAATGTATGAAACTGAAATATTTCTGAATCCAGATTGCTTAAGATGATTCCGTATATGCCAAGATGTATATAATGCGTAATGCATATCATTTGTATTGTTCCGTTTTTCATACCCACCGTAATGAGTGTTACCCAAATGCCAACCAAAGAAACTTGCATTGTCAGTTATCAAAACTATCCTTCCATTACGTTTTAAAACTCTATGTATTTCTTTTAGTACTTTATTTGGATTATTAAGATGTTCGAAAAAATTTTTCATATATACTTCGTCAAAGGCACTGTTTCCGAAAGGTATTTTATCATATGCTGACCATTTTTTTACATCTTTACGAGTAGGATTGATATCAAGAAAATCAGTTCCATAAATTTCTTTCCCACAGCCCAAATTCAATATTCTCCTCGTTTTTCTTCTAATTTTTTGCATTATTTCTCCTCTATTTTCTGCTTAATTATCATTGCTCTTCTCACTTCAAATATAATAAAAATAATTGTTATTCCTGAAATAAAGTAAAACAGTTTGTAATATTCAGGATTTTCGAATCTAAGAACAATCTTGCAATTTCCATCAAAATCGCTGTTCAATTTGATAAAGCCATAATCATTGAAAGAAACTTTTTGCGGACTGTTATTGATTGTTGCTTGCCACATCTGATGATAGCTCTCCTTCACCACAACATTCCCTTTCTTGCAAACCATGTTAATTTCAATCATATCGTCGTTTTTTTCGACTGAACTTTGAACAGACTGTCCGTTGACTTCTACATATGTTGCTTTCGGATTTATTTCATATGCAACAAACATTTCATCAGAAAAAATTTCCCTGAATTTTGGATTTTTAAAGTAATTCACGATTTCTGGAGCATTCTTGTTCACGACAACATAATTTATGTAACCCGCTCTCAAAAAGTTGTAATAATTTTCTTTGGTTTCATTAAGAGGATTGCTGACACCATTCAAGTAACTGGCTTTGCTCGGAGCACTCTTTCCAACAAACTGAGACTCGTCATGCCACCCACGGATATTTTCCTGCCCGTTCATCGGCGAGAGAATCACTGAGTAATAGTTTTTCATTTCCATTTCATTTTGTTTGTATTCTGTACCAAGCGGAAAGAAAATCACCCTTCCGTCCTTAGGTATGTTCGGATATTCCGGAACTTCAAACGTCTGCGGCCTTATAAGAAAATATGAAGCTGCAAGAAGCAGAATGAACAAAATGCTTACGACAATTCTTAGCTTTTTCTTCAGCACGCCCAATCCCTCGGCTGCAATGAAAGAAATTGGAATTGAAGCAAAAACAATTGATCTTTCGTATTTTATGACTAGAATCATGAGCACGATAAATACGATGAGCAGTATGAAGTCGCGGGTTGTCTTATCCTTGTATTTTGTCAGCGCAAGAAGCGAAAGCACTGACATGAAAGCAGCAACACCAATGAGCAAGTAAGGTTCAAAGCTGCTTGCATAGTATTGCAGGCCAGAAGTTTTTAATCTGAATATAATGTCGTTAACGTAAATTCCGCCAACAGCCCTTAAATAAATCCCGCTCTTTTCAGTCGTTATCGTCTCTAGAAAGAATGGAGCCGACCACCATGCTGTCAGCGCAAGAGTCAAAATCCCTATTGCCAAAAGTTTTTTCAGCGTCTCGAAGTTTGTTTTGTAAATAAACGCCCAAGCTGTCGAGGCTATGATGAAAAGAAAAGTTGTGGTGTGGTGAGTTATTAGCGACATGCTGAGTAGCAGCGCTGCTATAGATATGTTATAAATTGTCAACTTCTGACCTTTCAGCTTCTGATTTTTCAAATTTCGATCTTGATTTCTATTTAGATTTTGATCGTCAAGACTTCTTTTTAAGAACTTCCAGTACAGCAAAGTAAAAAAGACGTTTATGATTGTTGGGTATCTTCCATCGACAAAAAAGTAGGCAAAAATTGGAATAAACGAGAAGGTTAGCAGCGCTATAATTTCTTTTTCCTTGGAAAGTTTGAACTCACGAATGAACAGATAAAATGCAAGTGGAGTGAGCGCGAGAAACAAATTATTCACAAACTTGTATGCGAGCAAGACTCCAAAGACTTTTGCAAGCGATCCTGTTATCAAAAATGCAAGTGGCGGATAGTAGCGGAGGAAAGGAAAACCGCCATACCAGTAGTAGTTCCACTTTGTCAGGCCGTGAGTTGCGACATACCATGTGTTTGTCAGGAAGTGTGCGACATCAGTTCCGCCAGGAATTGTTGTGTTGTCGAGGGGAAATCCTGCAAAGAATTTGACTAAAAAAACTGCGACCAAACAAATCAACAAAAGTTTATCTGCTTTCATATCAACTACTATTAAAATATAAACGTTAAATTTTATGTGTTACAGTGTTACATATGCAAAGAGTTTTTAAAGTAATTTACAGCAAGATAGAAATACCTCTTTTGCTTGGAATAGTCTGCCTTGCGATATGGCTTCGTTTGAGCACTGCTAATGTCTCTATTTTACTTGATTACGATCCATGGTTCTGGTTCAGACATGCACAGGAAATTCTTAACAACGGGTTCCTTCCACCAAAATGGGACATATTCAGCTTTTTCCCGCCTGGCAGACCCGTTGATTATCAGTTAGGATGGTCATATACAATTGCAGCATTTTACAAGCTATCACAGTACGTTATGCCATCGCTTACATTGATGAAATTTTCGATATACTGGGTAGCAATTTTCGCTGGGATATGCGCGATCCCTGCTTACTTCGTCGGGAAAATGGTAACGAACAAATGGGGAGGACTCGTAACAGCTCTTCTGGCACTAATGTCAGTAACATTCATTGCAGTTTCCATGGCAGGATATCCAGACTCGGACGCAGTCGACGTCTTCTACACTTTCTTATCAATTCTGACAACACTTTACGCAATTAAGCAGAATCCGCGAAGCAAGAAAGGAATTTTTGCAATAGCGCTTGCCGTAATCAGCTACTGGCTCTTTGCATTCAACTGGAACAGCAGCTGGTATATTTACTACATGTTCCTCGGTTTCATTCCCCTTTACATCTTCTTCCAAATCATCGAAGGAATATTGTCACGCGAGCAGCGCAGTTCTTTGTTCGGGCTAATCAAGACAAAGATAAAAGACAACAAAAACACAATACTGACAATTTTATTGATAGGAATTTTTGGAGGCGCCCTAACGTTTCTTACAAGTGGTTGGCCGTTCAACACAATCACGCCTTGGGACCAGCTGCTAAACGGCCTGAACTTTTTGTCTGGAAAAGCGTTGATAGTAAACATCTCAGTTGCAGAGCTTCAATCGATCAATGTCTTTTCACA
>Ga0315291_10002530_pt1 | contig 23907 bp, 20 predicted proteins | sample YL17G12_20_MG_FD_203070 | JGI IMG/M metagenome (GOLD analysis project Ga0315291, IMG submission 203070) | Sediment microbial communities from Yellowstone Lake, YNP, Wyoming, USA - YL17G12_20 | ecosystem: Environmental > Aquatic > Freshwater > Lake > Sediment | place: USA: Wyoming | collected... | reverse complement strand
ACCGCCAACCCAACCGGTCTCGTCACAGTCATTGCCGAGTCGGACGTGACCTAGGATAAAGTATATGCGCTACGACATTCTTTGCAGGCTCTGCGGGGTCAAGTTGGGGTTTACAGACTCTGATACCCCGTTGACGCTCGACCCACCAACACCAGACCCGAATGCGCCGCCCCCGCCAGTGTCCGTGGAAGGCGATCGTCGACCCAACATCATCTGCCCCGCGTGCGCGGCCTCGCTGCTTTAGGAGCTATAGAAAATGCCACTTCGTGGGTCTGGAAGTCTTGAAGCGATCTTCGCTCCGTTCCCTCCGTCGGCGTTGACGTCCCCCACGCTGGGGAGTTCGGTGCTGACTGCCGATGCGTACTACGACAACCTGACGTTGAGTGCGTCAGCCATTATTCAGCTATCGGATTTTGGTCTTTTTGTCCGAGGAACGCTTACGCTGGCTGACGGCGTCGTAATTAGTCCCCTCACTGCGGGGAACGGCGGTACAAACGCGGCCGGCACTGGTGGCGTTGCAGGTACTTCCAGAGCGGCGGGAACGAACGGAGGTAGCTTTACTAATGCGGGGGCCGGGGGCACGGGCGGCGCGGGTGCCGGCGCCACTACAGGGCTTCCCGGAAGTGGTGTTCACCTTGGCGGTGGCGGCGGCGGCGGCGCTTTCGGCTCTCAGGGAAACGGTGGGTCTGGTGGGCTGGCCGGCACCTCCGGAGGAGGCGGCGGCACGAACGTCGGAAACAATGGAAGCGCGGGCGCGCTGGTCTCTTTCATCAATCAGGCAAGTACGTCGATTCCGGTATTCAGCGACATTCTCAGCTTGAACGCTTTGCTGACAGGGCACCTCCTGTATTTGGGCACTCAATACCCGATCTACGGCGGCGGTGGCGGCGGTGGCGGCGGGTCTGATATTGTCCCAGGGCCGACACGCGGGGGTGGCGGCGGTGGCGCTGGCGGCGGTGTTGTTCGTATCTTCGCAAACCGAATCGTCCGCTCGGGCGCGGGTACCGCACCTCGCATCGAAGCCAAGGGTGGTGATGGCGGAACGGGCGATGGCGGCGCAGTTGCGACCCCAGGGCCTGGCGGTGGCGGCGGTGGCGGCGTGATCTTGATTGGTTATGGTTCTATCGATTCAACGATTACATTCAGCGTTGCTGGCGGTGCCGGGGGGGTTAACGCCAACACGGCAGGCGCCCCTAAAACAGGCGGGGCAGGCGCGACCGGCCGCATCTTCAAGTGGGAGCTATAGGAACTAACTACAGCTCTCGCAAGATCGGCTCCCCACCACCCCCGATATAGTGGCAACCGAACTCGACCCACCTAACTCTCTCCCCTAGCCAGAAGAACTCGACGACCATGCCCCCTTGCGGGGGCAGGTTGCTTTGGCCGTCGGGGGAGTGCCACGAATATAATTCTCGGACGAGAACCTCATCGTAAAAAGGGCTCTCAATAGCGTGAGAGCCGATACCTTTTTTCAGGTAGAAAAAAGCAAGCCGCTTGAGGACTTGAGTGATCCCCAAGCGGTGCTCTGTCCTCACTTACCGAAAGCCTTGTTGATCATCTCGAGGGCTGCGTACTGTTCACAAGCGAAGACGCCCTTGTCGTCGCGCTTCAAGATGATCTTGATGATTTTGGTGCCGCCGACGCAGGAGGAGCAGAGGGACGCCACCGGGGCGCCTCCTTGCTCGATTACGAGGCAATCGTCGTGACGTCCGTTGAACTCGGCTCCGCAGTTTCCACAGGGGTACATCAGGGCTCCTATTTTTCGCAGCCACCCGCGGAGCACGCGGCTTCAGCGGTGAGCGACGTTCCGTCGTCCATCTCGAGAACGGAAGAATAGTCGAGCGGAACATAGCCGTCCACCAGCTGGTTCCAGCGTGCCTCGTCCGCCTCGGTGACCACGGCCTCGTTGGGGGCGAAGGCGTAGTCCTTGTCGCCGCGCATCTGAATCAGCGCGACACCGGTGAAGAACTCTCGGTTCTGCCAGATGAACTCGGCCACCGCGTCCCATTCGTCCTCGCGGACGTGGATGGTGTTCGAGACGTTGTGGGTCAGACCCGGAGAAGACGCCGGACGAGCGACGCCCGGGAGCACCCAGTTCTCCTGCGTGGACTTGACCATCGCCAGGAAGGACAACGCCGTGAGGTCTTCCTTGACGATTGCGCCCTCTGGGGCCTCGACAGGAAACTCCACAGCCCAATCCCCATTCGGCTTGCGAACGCACATGTGCGGATTGAGTTTTCGGAAGGCCTGAAAGCCAACCTCAAGTTCGTTTGCGGTGACGCGGCGAATGTATCGCTTAGCGTGGTGCGCATGGTGGCCCGACGCAACACAACCCAGCTCTAGCGACGTGGTGCCCGACGGCTTCACGCAGGTGGTGCGCGCAGCGGGGCGGATCCCAATCTTGGCCGCGTACTCCGCGTTCCACTTCTTGATGCTCTCTGCCACGAGACGCTGGGTAGCCGGGTCCGTTGAAATCGCCGGTGAGTCGAGCATTCCCGTCATGCCGATACCGAGGAGCGCTTCGCGCTCAGCGATGATCTCAGAGACCCAGCCAAGGTAGGGCATGCTCGTGTACGACGCTTGCAACGTTCCGATGATGGTGGCGGCCTTGGCAGCTTCGAGGAAGTCCTCGGCGGAGGTGAACTTCTTCGCGTTCAGCTCGCACAAGTTGCAGAAAGCCCAGCCCGTCAGGGTCTGCCCATCCTCAAGCGCGGCGGCTGCTTCTTTACCCAGCTTACCTTCAAGCATCGGGCGCGTTTCCGCGTCGACCGTAAGCTTCGGATTGAGCCCAATCTCGACGCAGGGATTGGCGCCGTGATCGTAGTCCGAGCAGAAGTAGAACCCGGGCTCGCCCCACTCACGCACCATCTGGTAGATGCGCTTGAATTGCTTCTTCTTGACCTCGTCGCGCTTGAGCATGACGGAGTTGTTGGAGTTCGTCCGCCACGGGTGCGTGTCGTACCAGCGTCCCGTCTTGGCGTAGACCATCTCACTGTCCTCGAGGGAGAACAGGCAGATCATGGCACTCCGGCGGATTCCACCGGAGAGAACCGCATCGGCGGCGTGGCAGAAGATGTCGTAGCACTCGATTGGGCGGAGCTTACGTCCCGCAGCCCCCTCGAGGACCTTTCGAATCTGCTCGAGGGATTCTTTCAAGCGGCGGTGCCCGGGGGCCAGGCCGCCCGAGGTCTTGAGCGGAGTCCCCCTGTCCCGGATCTTCGAAAAATTGAACTCGACGTAGAACCCGTCGACGTGGGCAGTGAACAAGGTGTGCAGTGCGTCGGCCCAACCTTCGACAGTGTCGGCGACGGTGTGATGGACGACCTTGTTCAGGTCAACGTGCTTCAACGGAGGGAGCTGGTCCACGTGCTCGTACTGAACGGAGAAGCCGACACCCGAACCGCACAGCAGGAGGTAGAGCGCCTCGGCAAAGACCTTGGGGCGGTCCACGAAGGAGAAGGTGCAGTTGTAGATCCGGTTGTTCACTGACTCGATGGCCTTACCGCCAAACTGCATCGAGCGCATCGAGGGCAGGACACGCTTTTCGCGGACGCGGTCAAACGACCAGGTGATGTCTTCTGCCAGGCCCGGGATGTGCGCGAAGCGACGGAGATGCATGTCTTCCGTGCGGCTGACCGTCTCGAGGTAGACTTCACGTCGAAGAAGGTCGGGCTGATGGCGCGCGTACTTTCCGAAGTGAACGTAGTTTGCGACCGCGTCCTCGTCGGGCTTATGGCGGGTCTTTCGCTTCTCGGACCGCTCGTGCCGATAGACGATGTACGCCTTGGCGACCTTGAAGAGACGCTTCCGCATGAGCGCGGCTTCGACGAGGTCCTGGATTTCCTCGACGCCAATTACGTCGTCAGGGATGGTGCTGGCCACGAAGTTAGTGACCGCGACGAGCTTATCCTCATCGATGACGCCTTCAGCCTCGAGCCACGCCTTCCGAATCGCGTTGCGGACCTTGGTGAAGTCAAAGACCTGAATCGTCTGCCCGTCGCGCTTCTTGACCTGTGGCAGAACCTGAACAGCCTGAATCCCCGTGACTGGCATCAGCGGCATTTCCATCTCCATTGTTTCCCCCGGTGAAAGAACTAGAGAGCGTGTTTTACTAACTTCCGTACCCGTCTTGTAGTCTTGACTTTCGGATTCTTGATCGCGTGCAGCACTTCTATCTGCGCCCGCGTTTTCGGCTGCTCTTGAGAGCCTAGGTAAAAAGCGATACGGGCTAAAAAAAAGGCGTCTGCCTGATTATCGTCGGCGACCAGCGCCCCGTACCGATGTGCCGCCGAGATCATGGCGTCCTTGTCCGCCTTCGGACTTCCGGTAGCGAACTTCTTCAGCGCCACGGGTGCCACGCTGAAGGCGGGGACGCCTTCTTCGTACAACGTCAGCTGAACCACCCCGCCGACCTCGCCGAGCTGGAAGACTCGACCGACCGCATCGTAGGCGTAGCCCTCATAGGCCGCTTTCAACGCCTCGGCCGAGGCAATCGCCTGCAGGAGGCGATCCTTGATCAGAGCTAGCCTCGGAGCCCCCCGGAGCTTCCCGGGGTCCACGGTCTCTAGGTGAGCAACGGTTCCGTCGTCACAGAGGAGGCAGAGTCCCGTGGCCGTCAGACTTTGGTCGATTCCGAGGTAAGCCATAGGCGAGAAGGGAAAGAGACGCTATCATCTGGCCGCAGGCAACGCTACATCTTTGGAGCCTAAAAATGGCCGTGGTTTCATTCACGCTTCACCAGGTCACGTCGATACAAACGGGGCCGCTTTACCGAGTGAACAACACGGTTACCGCTGCTGTTGGCGCAAGCCCGGCAGCCTTTGTCTACAAGACGTTGACGCAAGCTTATGACCACTACGCCACCGCGGCTGACATGGAGAGCTGGCCCGATTCGCTCGCCTCGGCGCAGCAGAACGGCAAGGAGTTCTATCGGCTAACGTCGGTTCAGCGCGATTGGGCTACCGTGAGCGAGATGAACGCAGACCTCACCGTGACCAAGTCACGGATCCAACTTCTTGCCTCTGACCTGGCGCGTCTTCAGGACGGAGCAGTCATCGACGAGACTGTCACCATCACGGCGGGGAGCTAGGCCAAATGGCTGTTTTTCAACAAGAGCGACATGTCCTGTACGTCACTGGGACACTACAAAACTTCGTCATCACGAACACGATGATCTCAGCGGTCTTCCCGACCGAGCTGCCTCACCTATTCGTCTTCGTCCTGACGCTCGTGACGCGGAACGACCCGAAGGACGATTCGCTAGCACGGGTTGCTCGAATCGCCGACCTGACCACGCTCCCCATTGGCCGGGAAGCCGCGCTGGCCTCGTCCACCGGAACAGGGATCGAGTACCTCGAGCCGACGGCGGTGACGAAGTACACCACGCTGACCGAAGCAATCGACGCACAGACGGCAATCAAAGACCGTGTCAACGCGCTCATCAACGATTGGATCTCCTTCAACGCGACATTCAACGCGCCGGACCCGACGCCAGACAACATCACGCTGCCGACAGTTGACCTGTCCCAGAAAGACGCCCTCATCGCGGCTTACAAACTGGCTAAGGAGACTAGGTACACAGACGGGCTGCTGGCGGCTACGGCCGCTACGGACCTGTCGGACGCGCAATCGCTGTACACGCTTCTCCAGGCCGACGTCACAACCATCGCCGGTCTCCAGACGACCGCGACGCAGCTTCTTGCCGACTTCAGCAACGCGCAGATCGCCTATGAGACCTTGTACAATGCGGGCACCGTTTACATCGCGGCCGCAAGCTCGTCGTCGTGTGCCTCAACGTTCGCCGCAGCAACGACTACATTCCAGGCTGCGGTCAGCTACGCGCAGGGTACGTACGACCCGATCTTGACTGCGCAGCTCGCGATCTTCACGACCTTTGTCGGCAGCATCGCGTCGTTCTACTCTGCCAAGTCAGCGTCGTCGACTGCGGCCGCGGCAGACGTTCAATCGAAGACAACGGCGAATACGGTTGCACAGCAGACCTACGCGGATGATCTCGTTACAGAGGCCGCGGCGCTTGCTGCTGTTGTCGCTATCTGTCCGGACTTCCTGGCCTCGAGCGTCTGCACAGTAAGTGGCTGATTCGCAGCTAAAAAAAGCAGCCCCCCTGTTACGGGGGCTGCTTGATAGTTCAAGCCGCCTTGCTATCCCAGCCCTGGCTCTGCTGTCGGTCACAGGCGATCACCTCGCCATAGCCCGCTGCCTTCAAGTGGTCCCCGCTATTGCCGGGGGTCACCAACCAGATGACGGGGATGTCCGGCGACAAGCGATACTCTGCCCTCGGCGAGTGACAGCCCGCGTCGGTATACACGATGATGATGTCCGGCGCTGTCTCGTCGTTGCCACAGTACTGAGCCATGTGTTCGAAGTACGATTCGAAATCGGTTCCCCCTCGCCCATGGACTTCTGTGGGGACGGAGTCTCCGGTCTTGAGAACCTTGTCGAAGTGCACCCTCGCGTCGCCTTGGATATAGCGAACTTCGATGTCGTCGTCCGCCTTCATGAGGTGGTTCAGCTCGCTGAAGGCAATCTGCAGCTCCTCCGTCCGCATTGACCCGGACGTATCTTCCATGAAGAACACACGGAAGCGAGGGTCTCTGGTGCGGCCGATGGACGGGATGATTGCTCCGTCTTCCTCGGCCATGGCTAGCAGAACTCGATTTGGTCGCTGAATTCCTCGCTCCGGCTTCGAGCGTTTCGCCGCCGTAACCCGCGACGTAAGCAGCTCCCACCACGGGATGATGGGGTCCGCCAAGAACGTCTCGAGCCACTCTTCGATTTCTCCGGGGATGGTACCCCGGTCTCGTCTGGTGTCTGCCACCGCCTTGCGTAGGAGGCGCTTGGACTGTGTGCGAAGCCGCTCAGCGAGGTCGCGGAGCTGCTCGCTGGTTTGCGGGGGAAGGTCTGCCGGAGGATCTCCAGGAGAACTGCCGGGAGAACCGCCTGGCCCCGGGCCTCCAGGAAAACCGCCTGGCACCGGGAGTCCCCCTTCGCCTTCCTTCTTTTCCAGGTCAGCCTGGTCCCGCGTCCAGCGACTGTGCGCATCGCCGATCTTGTCTGCCGCATCCTGCAGAATCTTTTCCAGCGCCTCCATTTCCTCATCGGTGAGTTCACGCCCCGGGTTTCTGCCGCGGCCTTTTCCGTCTTGCCCTGCCTTCTTCAACAACTCGCTTTGATAGAACTCGTACGAGCCATCAATTCGGAGTTCGTAGTGCTCGGGCAAAACCATGCCGTCGTTGTCATCGTGGGTCTTTTCAGGGCGCCCCGCGCGACACATAGCCTTGGTCTCTTCCACTGCCGTCTTGAAATACTTGCTGCCCCGCAAGTTGGTGTTGTCGGCGCAGTCCATGGCGATGTTCGAAACCGCTTTGATTCGGTCCCGCATGCCTTCTTCGGGGTAGAGCGCCATCGCTTCCAAAAGACGCGGGATGTGGTCCATGACCACGTGGTACATCTCATGCTCGAGAACGTAGATACCGAACCCGAGACTGACCTTTTCGATGAATTCCGAGTAGACGAAGAGAGTCATTCGTCCCTGGTAAATACCAACGGCCATCGTGCCCTCGCCCGGAATGATGACGCGGGGCATGCCGTTAGCGACGTGAGCGTAGAAGTTCCGTTCGCCGAGCAGGTAGGTAAACAGTTGTGGCAGTGTGAGGTTCATGAACCCTTTCTGGTGGCCCCTATGAGGGACTCCCGGTTTGACCTATAATTTCACCATGTCGCTGATCGACCAATTTCGTGACCCCAGCCTCGCTGTCCTTGTCCGTCTTGTGGCGGACCGTCCTGCCGTCGAGGACCTGGTCAAGGAAGCTGAAGTTCTCCCGGAAGAGCTTGATACCCTTCCGGATACCGCCTTCTCATGGCCCGAGAAAAGGGCGTTCCCGATTCACAGCGCGGAGCATACTGCGATGTCTCGGGTTTATCGTGAGAACTTCCGCGGTGCAGTTCCAGCTCACGTCGACGCTACCCTCAAGGAAGCCTGTGAGATTTACGGCCTTGAGGATTCGCTCTTTGACCGTACCAAAATCGCCGCGCTTCCGGACGACCCGGAAGACTACCTCCTGCCCGGTATGAAGCGCCTGCCTGTCCGCACTGCGGCGCAAGTCAAGCTCGCGGAGGAGAAGCTCATTGCGGGTTATCAGAAGCTCTCCGTCGAACACCGGGCCCAGGCATGCAAGCGTCTCGTGGACAAGGCGGCCGCGCTCAACGTCAAGCTCGACCCCTTGATGCACAAGCTCGCGGGCTTCACGGTCTCTTCGACGGCCATCTTGAAGGACTGGATTGAGGCACGCAAGGAAGCTTCGGCAGAGCCCTACAAGGCCGCCTTCCAGAAGATTGCAGACGGCCTGAAGGGGCTGCCCGCGGAGATTCGTGATCGTGAAGCGCTAGTCAAGATCGCCGAAGTTGTGGCGGAGCTGGACAAGAAGGCGGGGCTTGTGAAGTTCTACGATCGCAAGCTGCCGGACCCGATGATGTCAGTTTTCAACACCACCAAGGTCGCGGGTCACGGCGTTGACCTCGGCGGCAAGTTCGTGTCGATGGACCGCCTGGCTTCGTACCCGTCGACGTTCTACGGGGACGTGCTGGGCGACGACCTGGTGCGTGAGGCCTCCGACGGCCGCGGTGGTATGGACCCGCACAAGCTCGCGGCGATCCTGGAAACGCTTCCCCGCGACATGAAGATGATGCTCGGGCAGCAGATGCGGTAGTATCTGCCTCGTGGCCCAGGTCAAGATTGCTACGAGCCTTCTTCTCGACGAGACTGTGCCAGCTAGTACGCTGCTGGTTACGCTCAAAAATTTACTCGGTGATTGTTGGGGCTGGGAGCCTGAGTCGATTTGGCTCGAGCTTGGAAACAGGAACATTCAAGTTCCTGCTTCCAATCAGGCAAAGATCCTCGCAGGCATCACGCTCTACTTCACGCCGAGCTTTTACTGGGACGCGGGCGTCTTCGAAAAGACGGCCTTGGCCTTTGATGGGCATGCCCCGAATCCGGACATCCTCGAGGAGGCTTCGTCCGCGGAGTTGGCCTGGGCCGTGAGAGAAGCTGCGCGGATCGTCGCGGCACACGGAGACGAGCCTCACAGTTTCATGCACGAACCGGCGGCTTACGCGGCTGTGGTGATGCACCGGGAAGGGCTAGTTCTTGCCCCCGAAGAACTAGCCTTTGCACAAGACCTTCTGGATGGCTTGAATCACGCAGGCGCTAAGACGCTCAAAGAAGAGACACAGAAGGCATGGCCGGCAATCGATAAGACCTCAATTGCCGGCCATGCTTTTCCTGAGACACCCCATGGAGTGCAGCTCGCTCGCCTGGCAGCGATTGAACTATATCTCCAGGAGCAGCAGTCTAGGCTGTGAAGCCAGACTTCTTGGCTTCTGCTTCGCCCGCATCACGCGCCGCCTGCAACCGCTTCATGGTCGTCTGGAAGTAGACTTCCTTTGCCATGAGCGCGTTCAGGTCAGAGAAGAACTTCTGACCGCCGGAAGCAACCTTGGACTGCGCGTTCAGCTGCTTCACGAACGCCAGACAGGTATCCTCGGGCAGATCGTCCATGAACAGGGCGAGCTGCTTGCCGAAGGTCTCTGGCTTGCGCTTTCCGCCGTCCAGGACCTTCATGACGAGGCCCTTGCACAGCTCTGAGACCTTGTCCATGCGGCTGTCCTGCACGAGCTTGACGAGTCGGGACTTGACCGTGCTGCCCTCCCGATAGCCCGACAGGACCTCCTCTGGCGTGATGACGACGGTGGCGTCCACCACGAACTCGATGAAAGCCTCAGCGGCCGTTGCGCCCACGGTGCCTGCAAAGGCCGCACGGGCCTCCGAGGAGTCGAGGGTGAACGAGCGACGCTCTAGCGCACGGCAGACCTGAGACAAGGTCTCCCATGCAGCGGGGCACGCAAACTTCTTTCCAGCCTGCAGTGCCGCCTCGTCATAGAACCAGGTCGGCTGAGCCTCCAAATGCTCGATGATCTTGGGGTGGAACCGGGGCCCGCCTTCGACACGCGGAGGAAGCTCCTCGAACACTTGGCCACGTGAGAACGGCACGTTCGTTCCACGTGCGTAGTTGATGAAGTCGCCGTACGAAGCAGTGACACCGACCATGGTGAGACGGCGACGTGCAGCCGGGTCACGCTCGAACTCGTTGACTGCCATGGACCCGCCGGACGGATTCATGGTCACCACGATCTGGATGGCTGGGTCGATGTATGTATCGCCCAGCATGCGGTCTTCGATGAGGGTGAAGAGCGCCCGAGTCACGTGCTTGTCAACAGCCCGATTCAGCTCTTCGAGGGCCAGGATGGGGTTCCGGCCAGCTGGGAACTTGCCCCCATTCTCCTCACGCAGCCGCGTGCAATAATCCAGCAATGGCTGGAGTTTGCGCGAGATGCGTTTATCGTAGTATCTTTTCGTGTCGACCGCGGTGGTCGGAATTGAAAGGTCCTCGACCGAAAGCGTCGGCACATGGAACGCGGCATACAGAGAATTCCGGAGGCGCACAACCTCCTGGGGGATCGCGGTCTTACCGATGCCCGGCATGCCGATCATGCACAGAACCGCTCGGGGTGCGTCCGAGAGGATCTCGAGCAACGTGTGGTACATGTTCGTCGACACCAGGTTGATGTCGAGCTTTCCGGTGAAGCTCTCTTCTGCCTGGGTGTTCTCAACCTTGGACATTCGTCTCTCCTGTGGTGCGTGTGATGGCGGGGGTTGGTGCAGCTAAGGAAACTCTGGAGATCCAGAATTTCCGGTCGAACATTGCACAAGCTCTATTTCACGTTGACGGGAAGCCGTTTTCTCTCAGCAACTACCCGATGTATACCGCCATCTATGACGGCGATTACTCAAAGCTCCTCCTCAAGACGGCTCGTCAGGTCGGTAAAAGTACGTCCATCGCTAACTTCATTCTTGCCCAGTGCATAGGGCAGCCCCACTTCAAGACGTATTTCGTCTCTCCGTCGCAGGAGCAGACCCGCAAGTTCTCTCACACCCGTATCGCAAAAGTCCTCACTTATTCTCCTGAAGTTAGAAAGGGGTTTTTGGGGCCTGAGTCCATCGACAACGTGCTTTTGCGCTTGTTGAAGAACGGCTCCGAAATGGCCTTCACGTACGCCCTGGATAATCCAGACCGAGCACGAGGCTTCTCTGCGGACATGTGCACCTTCGACGAGGTCCAAGACATGCTCTACGAGCCTGTCGTTCCTGTCATCGAAGAGTGCATGGCGAACTCAAACTACGCTCGTTCCATCTATGCAGGCACGCCGAAGACCATGGAGAACTCCATCGAGTTCCTCTGGTCGATTTCGTCGCAGACCGAGTGGTGCATGAAGTGCTCTGGTTGCAACAAACTCACCTTCATCGACTCACCAAAGGCGCTTGGTTTGTTCGGCCCTGAGTGTCTCAGCTGTGGAAAGCACCTCAACCCACGAAGCGGCCGCTGGATCGACATGAAGCCGGGGGCGCCAATCAAAGGCTTCCACATCTCACAGCCCATCATGCCGGAGAACGTGCCGGCCGCCTTCGTCACGACCGGCGACAAAGAGAAGGCGCAGGAGCGTTGGAACCGCCTCTTGTTCAAGCGGGACAACTACGGCGAAGTGAAGTTTCTCAACGAGGTTCTAGGGGTCTCGACGTCTACGGGCGCGCGTCTCCTTACACAGGAAATCCTGCAGGGATTGTGCGCCACAGGGCCTGATGAATACGAGATGACTCGGCTGCCCCTGCCGAACTCCCTCCTCGGGATCCGTCGTACAGTGGCGGGTGTTGACTGGTCCGGAGGCGGGGCAGAAATCAAAGGCTCCGAAGGGCTCTACAAGAGCCGCACGGTTCTTCACATCTGGGGCGACCCTGGTGACGGGCGTTTGAAGACCATGTTCTACAAGATCTTCCCCAACGGACATCCGGTCGGCTGGATCGAGGAAATCGTCGAGCTGTGCAACGCCTGGGGCGTGCAGTCCATTTGTGGAGACGCCGGAGAAGGCGCGATGGCCAACGCCATGTTGCGAGAGAAGCTAGGGCATCACCGGGTTCTGCAGCTTCGGTACGGCGCGTTCTCGAAGCCCATCGACTGGAATCCGAACACGCTTTGCTATCACGCTGACCGAACCACGCTGATCGATAACTACGCCACGTTCCTCACGCACGGCAAGGTTATCTACCCCAAGCTCACTCAGATGAAGCCGGCCATCGACGACATCTTGAACGTGTACGAAGAGACGACGCAGGCTGGGCGGAAGGTGTGGCGGCACTCACCGACGGCGCCTGACGACGCGCTGCATGCCCAGATCTTCGGGTGGATTGCTTGGCGCGTGCTCTGCCAGGACTTGAAGTTCTACTAACACTACCGAACATACTTCGACGTTACGTTCGGCTTCGCTGGCAGGGAGACACCAGTTCTATCGTGGTCGCCATGTCGTCACCTTCTCGTCCTTGTGCTCCCGACACAGCGCGCGCCCGTCGTCCCAGAACGTCCACCCTGCCTTGCGTGCTCGTGCGCGGCACTTCGATCCGTGCTCGTCGTTGAACGTCCGCGAGTACGTCTCGCCTTTCGTCCTGTGCTCGTCGCTGTCGCATGTCAGCGTGAGATCGTAGCAGCCGGCCCAGCTCATTCAGTCGACCATCGACTTTCTGCCCGCCGCGAACGCGCGCACCGCCTCGCACATCTGCCCCGAGTCGTCGTTCGTGATCTTGTACTCGTCGTACGGAGTCAGAATCACAAACCACCACTTCTCGCCCTCGTTGTACTCGTACGACGCGTTTCCGCTCGACCACCGCTCCGCGATGTAGCCCGCGCAAGCACGCGCCGTAGACTCGTGGCGAACGCGCCCGATGATATGGCGCACTCGATGAGGCTCCGCGCTCATCGGCCGTCCTCGGACAGCGCGCAGCACGCCGCTCCGCAGTAGACCGCTCCGTCATAGGCCGCAGCCGCGCCGCATCGCTGGCACGTTGTAGCCTTCGCCTCCGGCTCGGCCTTCGCAAACAGTGCCCGTAGCGCAGGGCCAGGCGGCGAGTCGTCGTCGAGCATCTTGGCGAACCGCTCAGCCTCGTCGGCGTTCAACTCGATGGGCGATGACAGCCCGCGTTGCGACAGCCTGCACGGCTCGACGGTGCAATCGCGACCACAGTAGGCGCAGCAACCGTCCTCGTCGGCCTTCGTGTGCGGCCCGCAGTCTTTGCAGACGAAGTGATCTTCCTGCGCGCCAGCGCATGTTCCTTCGGTGCCGTCGCTCATTTTTCCACTCATCCTCTCTCACGTAACCCGATATTACGTTTCCCAATAGAAAGCCCCGTGTCGTTTACACAACACGAGGCTTGAAAAGAAGTTATAGAGCGTTTACTGAAGTGCGGCCAAAGCCGGCACGTAAGCGTCCATCAGCTTCAAGTACAGCCCCCGGCAAGCTCTGACGTCCGCGAGCGCCGTGTGCGCGTTCTCATGCGGGACCTTGAAGTAATCCGCCAAGGTCCCCAGCTTCAGATTGGGAACCTTCTCCATGAGCAGCAGCGGCTGGGCCAGCGTCATCGTGCAAATCTTGCGGTGGTCACCGGTCCAGCGCTGCATGCGTTCGTTCATGGCGGCCTCGAGAAACGCCCAATCGAATTGGACGTTATGCGCAACCATGAAAGCATTGCGCGCCATCGAAAGCAGCTTGACCATGGCATGGTCCAGCGGGATGGCCTCGGTAGCCCACTTCTCTACCGAGTATCCGTTTACGGCCGCGGCCCGCGGGTTCACCGGTTTCTTGGGAAGTACCTTTGCTGAGTACTCCTCGAGGACCACCTTCCCCGAAGGGTCGGTAAGGATCGCAGCCACCTCCACCAGGTCGGCCTCATGTGTATTGAGGCCGCCTGTTTCAGAGTCGAAAAAGAAGAGGTTGTAATCCTTGATGCTCGCGGGACGCGCCATAAAGATCTCCGTGTCTAATGCTTATAACAAAAACCTGTTGGTTTTTCTACCCTAGGGAAGGTTCGTAGTCCGGGAATCTTTCCCTGATATCTGGCACCGCGATTTCGCAGAGCCAAACATTTGGGTCTGTCATAACAGGGTAGTGCGCCGTCCAGTTGCTGACCTCGGAGTGGCACGCAGGGCAAACCTCGAGCGCCACGGGTTTGTCTGACGCCTCCGGCGTTCCCCGCCCGTCGACAACATGCGCATGGCCTTCGATGCCGACGTTGACGGCAACCGGTGCCATGAGGTAGCCGCCTTCGGTGAAGTTCTTGAAGTACCCGGCGTAGCCCTGCTTGATGATTTCCGGGATCTCGTTGGTGCCGCGTGCGCCGGTCCAGAACATGTCGAAGTACTGTTCACAGAACGCGATGGGCATGAAAAATACGCTCGCTGGATTCGGCATGGCGACCTGCGCCGGGGCCCAGATCCGAATGCCTTTTGCGGTCTCCCGCTCCACGTGGCCCATGACCGGGCCCGCCACAGTTTGGAACATCCTAAGCGGGAGCCCCGCCACCCGCTCCCAAAGCGGCTGCGATGCTTTCTGCTTCGGCTCGCTCCTCGTCGTCCGTCCGTAGCTCTTCGACCGCTTCGATTTCGAAATCGACATTCATCATCTCCTCGGGTGTTTTGACTCTGGCTGCTTCTGCTTTCAGGTACCTATCAACTGTACTCAGCTCTCCGTAGCTCGGGCCAACTTCGATGTCACAAGCAAACGCGACCGGGAGCCACGGGTACTTCTGCGCGACCCGCTTCACGCAGTAATGGTCCAGGAACGCGGGCAGCTGAGACACGTACTTCTTCTTGACGGTGGCCACAATGGAATCGTGAACCGTGATGCACAGACGCCCGCCAAGCTCGCCCATTGCCTGGTCCAGCTCGACGAGCTGGCCGATGACAATATCCGAACTCGTGGATTGGATCTTCATGTTTTTTCCACGTCGTTCGGCCTGTCCGCGGAAAAAGCCATTGACTCCTTGCAGCGGAAATCGACGACGGCGACCGAGCAAGGTCTCGACGTAACCCTTCGTGTGGATCTCGGCAACTGTCTCGTCCATGTAGCCCTTTAGCGACGGGAACTTCGTGAACATGCCGTCGATGATCTTCTGGGCTTCGTCCTCGGAGATGCCCGCGGTCTCAGCAATCTTCTTGGCCATGGCGCCGTACAAGATGCCGAAGACGACGCGCTTGCAGTTGGTGCGTAGCGCGTTGAGCTTCTTGTACTTCGCGGGGTCCGTATCCTTCCACTGGTCTCGATTGGCCACGTCGTCATACGGGATCCCATAGATCTCGTGGACAAAGAGCGAGTGAACGTCGAGCCCGTTGTTCAAGGCATCGATGAGCTTCGGGTCACGTGCGTACGCCGTGAAGATTCGAATCTCGGCGCCACGCCAGTCAACGTTAACGATGACCTCAGTCTCGGGATCATCAGGCAGGAAAATCTTCTTGATATTGAAGCCCGCCAGGAACGACGGCAGATTCTGCATGTTCAGGTTGTTCGACGACAAACGACCGGTCGAGGTCCCGTGCAGCAAGAAGTTCGTATGCAGGAACCCGTCGTACTCAGCCAGGATCTTGATGTCGTGGATGAACCCCGAGAGCGCCTTGTGTGCCGCTCGGTGATCTAGCAGCGCGGTGCTGAATCGGCACTTGGTGTGCTCGACGATGGCGCGCAGCGTTTTCTTGTCAGTCTTCCACTGTTGAGACTTCGTGTTTCTCTCGGCCCAAGGTCCGCCACGAAGCGCCTTCGGCTCCCCTGGTTTGCGCCCTTCGAAATCTACACCCGCGCTGAACAACACATGGCCGACGTGTTGAGTAGAGTTCGGATTGAAAGGCTCCCCGCGCCCAAATCCATCCCAGTCAATCTCGAGCTGGGTCTTCTTGTCAGCGACGACCTTGGTCAGCGCCTCCTCCAAGAAGTTTACGTAGGGGAGGTCGACCCGCATCCCCTTGAATTCCATTTTGCCGAGCGTGCGTGACGCGGGGACACAGTGAGTCTTCATCAGCGTCTTGCCGCCGGGAAAGCCCTCTGCGCGTAGCCGCGCCGCCTGATTTTTACAGAGCCGGCGAGTTAGATCGGTGTCAATGGCGGCGTAGGTGAGAAGATTCTCTAGCGGGACGCGTTCGTAGCCTGAGTCGTTGACACGCTTCCTACGGTCCTTCTTGGCCCCGTAGAGGTACTGTTCGACGTCTTTCTTGCCGAGGTCTACTGTCATGCCCTCGTCGAATCCAGGGGTCCCCGCCTTGACTTTGCAGCGACGGACCCCCTTCAAGGTCTCGTGCACGGCTTCTTCTTCAACGGTGAGCCCGACAGCAAGCTCGTGAATCTTGTCCGCGTAGTTGGCGAAGGACGGAAAGTAACTCCGCCCCAAGACCTTCAAGGAGTACGCGCCCGACTGGTCTTCACGCAGCAAATGCTCCGCCAGCATGGAATCCCAAGCCATCGCGTTGATGGTTAGCCCGTGCCGAAGCTCGAGGAACTTTCCGTCAAACTTAAAGTTGTGGGCCGCCTTGGGCTTTGGGCTCTCGAGCACGCGCCGAACATGCCCCAGGACTTCGATAAACTCCCCCGGCGTCCAAGGAGCCTGGTCGTGCCACATCGGAATCGCCGTCGATTTACCATCGTCCCAAGCGAACGAAATGCACAACACCTTGGCGTCTGCGCGATGCGGGTTAACCGTGTTGGTTTCCGTGTCAAACGAAATTGACCAATTTTGAGCGCTGGCGCCTCCCGGCCCGACGTAATTGATGATCTCGTCGCAAACCGCAGCAACCTCTTCGACGGTCTTCGGAAACTTGTACTCTTTGACGATCTCCTCTATCGGAATCTGCGAATTGACCTGGTCTGCGCCGCTCGCCAAACGAATCGCCCGCAGGAAGTCGTTGTGGAAGAGCGTGTACAAGCCTGTCTTGGCTACGAGGTGCTTGGTCGAAAACGTCGGCAGCACCTGCACCGAATGCCCGCCGATCTCCATCGACAGGAGTCGGCCACGGACCTCCATGAACTTCTCACCCTTGTAGCCCAGCGCCTTGAGCGCATTGGACCCGAAGGCCAGGATGATCTTCGGCTTCTTCGAGACAATGGAGGCCTTGAGGTAGAGCGAGCAGCGGTCGATGACAGGTTTGGGGATAGGCCCCGCAGACTCACGCCCCGTCTCCACTTGGCACTGGATGGCGTACGTGTCGAACTTTCGAAGGTGCCGGAGGTTTAGCGGGTGACCTGCCTTTGCGTCCATGAACTTCAGGGTCTTCCATGCTTCGCGGATGATGCGGCCGCCGCGGCCATAGAAGACTTGTTTGTTGTTCACTGACCATGACGAGGGGGACTCCGACACAAACATGATGTCGATGTCGCCTTGGTGCCCCGCGCCTAGGATCCGCTCCTTGTTGAACAGCTCACAGCCGTTGCAGACGATTCCTTTGCAGTCTGTGGTTTGGGTATCGGGGTTAACTGACGCGTCGGTGAAGTCAACGACGGGCAGCGCGACTTTCTTAGAATTCGATGTCATCTATCTTTTCTGATACAGGCTTCGCATCTTTGGGCTGAACCACCACAGGGGGTGTAGCTACCAAGGCGACTTCTCGGGCTTTGCGGGCTTGGTCAAGCAGATGCTTGACGCTGAACACCGCAACGGTGTCGACGTTTTGCCCAAAACCCATGTACGGCACGAGGCGGTCCAAAATCCCGCCATTCACAACGTCGGCAGGGGAGACGTAGTACGGAGACCGGGACGCGATGGCGTTAAGGGCCGACGTGTTTTGCTTATGCCAGGTGACCGCTCTAGCTAGTACGCCCTGTGTAGCGGAGACCCAGTTGATGGCCAGCCACTCCATCTTTGCGTCGAAGTACACGCCCTTCTGCGTCTTGTTGATTTCATCGAGCTTGCCCAAGTCCGCAAGCAGAACGCGGATGTTGGTCGACCAAGACACCCGGGTCTCGTCCGACGCAATCTCGAACGGAGAGCTTAGGATCGTCTCGAAGAGCTGAACGTGCTGGCTCTCGGTCTTGAGAGCCGTAAGCTCGTCTTTACGGCTGATGCAAAAGTCATAGGCGAATTGCTTATAGTCTGGGATCTGCTCGCCACCTGCTTGCGCCTTCAAGAACTTGAGCATCGCGAGGATTGGGTACACGCCCTCTCGAAAACGTGAGCTAGCGAAGGCGGGCAAATTCTTTCCCGTAGCAAACTCCTGCTCAATCTCGGCCTGGCACTTACGGAGCGCCTGCATGTGCGGCAGAAACGCCACGGCCAAGTTCTTTTTCAGCTCCTTAATCGTAGGTTCCCCGAACTCCTTGATCAGGGTGATCACCGGGTCCGTGCGGGACGCGTCCTTCACCAGCTCGAAGCGCAAGAAGCGGGAAATCGACGCGGCGTCTTGCAGCGGCCGGATGGCGCAGCAGATCATCGGGAAGCGGATTCGGTAAATCTTCGCCTCGCCGCTGGTCGTACCAACCGACCACTCAACCTCTTTCTCGGAGTTCATGTCGCGGGTCAGCTCGAGGACCTTACGGACCTGAACCGACTTGCTGTCCTGGATACCGTAGTCCTCGAACTCTTCAAGGCACAGCGCCAGAGAGCTGTTGTTGCGCCGTTGACGAATAGACGCTGCCGTGTAGCCGTTCATGGTGACTGCGTTCGCCAGCACATTGATGCGTGGGTAGTTAGCGCCCCCGATGAACCCTGTCGTAAAGCGAGACTTTCCGGACTCGTGCTCTGCGTTGAGCATGATAGCCGTCTGCCTCGAGAAGATCGCCATGACCTGGAGGCACATCGTCAACGAGGCAAGAAAGATGGGGTCAACGGACTGATACTTCCACGCCCAGCCCTTGTCGACCATGCTGCGCAGGGTCTCAAATGCCGCCGGAAGACTGTAGTCCTCCAGCGTGAGGTCCTCTTTCTTCTTTACTGTGTGAAGCCAGGCTTCGCCAGAGTTGTCGAAGATGATCCCCGAGTCACTGGGCCCGCTGAGGTGTCCGACCTCATATCCGCCGCCCTCGCGATTCACGAGGCTGTAGACGTCCCTGCCATTCACCAAGTACGCGCGGAGAACGCCGTCGACGTCGTCGATGAAGTGGAGCCCCTGTGCCTTGACCGGAGCATGGTCGAGGTGGGGCAGCCCTTGCGCGAGCTTGAGTAACGCGAAGTTCAAGTACTCTTTGTACTTCTTGACTCGGTTCGTGACTCTAAACGCTGGTTGCTCGTCCTCGTCAGCCATGAACCCCGGCTCACCGACTTGGTCCCTGACAAAGTCGTAGAGGGGGCCGAAGTAACGAGAGAACGCCGTAGCGATTGACGTCTCGTCATTGAGGATGATCTGGTCAATGGCCCGCTCGCGCTTGTTGTACAGCAGCAAGATACGCTTACGGTTCTCCCCGTTCTGAACGCCGACCGGGTGGAAGTGCTCTTTGACAACATCGAGAAGACGGAGGATGAAGACTTCTTCGTCTTCGTCCTTAGCCTGGATATCTCGTAGCAGCGGCCCTTTATCCAGCCCGTCGAAGTGCTTCTCGATGTTGCTGCAGAAGACGCCGCATTCCGTGGCGTCCTTGAGCAGCACACCCCATTCACGAGCCACGCGGTATCGCTGCTTGACGTCAGCTTCGTCGACTTTGGAGATTTCGACCGACGCCTGCTCAAAGCACCACTGATACGTCTGCCAATAGCAGTCTGGGTCCGAGAGATACCGGCGGAACTTAGGGTACCCAAGGTGCTTGATGGCTTCGTCAGGGTCTTTGACGCGAGCAGCAGGGCTGACAGCATCGCGCCAATTCGCATACTCATCCGGCCAGTTGAAAACCTTGAACGTGAGCTTCGGCGAAGACGACTTCTCAAGGAGGAGCTGAGTAAAATTCTCTCCCCCCTTGTCCCTGTCGCCCACGATGAAGATGTTGGTGATGCCGAACTCGAGCAGCTTATCCGCGCCCTGCACGGACCCTCCGCCCGCCGCCAAGATGAGAAAGTCTGTCGACCCCTGCCGAAGCATTCGCGCGAGAGGCGAGAGCACGTCGAACTCGCCCTCAACGAGGTACGCCGAATTTAGAAAATTGACGCCGTTCTCATCACTACCCAGAAACGCTCTCGCGAAGTGAAGGCCGAAGTACCCGCGAAAATCACCGGACTCCATGGCATAGGCGTCGTCCACATACGTCATCGCCTTGCTGTCAGATCGAGGTGCCCGGAGCTTGAACCGAGCGATGGAGCCTGGCGCATCGTGCAATACGAAGACAAGCTGCCCTACGTACGTCTGCCCCTCGAGCATCTTGGCGAAGTACGTACGAACGAAGTTGAGCATCGTCTGGTCGTGCTCCCACTTCGCGTTGATGAACGCGAGCGGCGGAAAGACGCCGACCAACTGGCTGTAGCAAAGGCGTGCCCAGATCTCATACGGATCCGCGGGCGGATTTTTTGATTGTGCTTCCACCGCAGACGCCGGCTGCAATTCGTTTGGTGCGTATCCACCGAGGTTGCGCTCCATCAACCACTCAACCAACGGACGCGCCCACTCGAGGTTAGCTGCTTCCAGGTTCGGGTACGCGACCATGGCATCGAACAGCAGCGCGCCAGACCAATCAGCGAACGCCGCTTTCATGTCCTGGTAGGTCTCGCGCTCTTGCAGCTTTTCGTACAGCGCTTCTGGTATCGAGGACTTCAGCCCAAAGCGTTTACGCAGGAAAACGAGCGTGTCTGAAAACGAATGATTGCTTCCGTCAAGCGCCCTTACGGCGCGAACAAACTTGACGGGGCAGCTGTAGGTCTTCTGGCACCCGAAGCACTTGGCCAGCCCTTTCATCGGGCTGATGATTAGCGAGGGGGACCCGTCCGTATGGAACGGGCACACGCCGACGATGTGCTCTCCCCGCCGCGTAAACCTAGACGCCGGAAGTTGTTCAATGAGCCACGCGAACCAATTGTCAGTGCCCAGCTCGGCCCAAATCTGACGGAGCTTGCTGCCGAGGTTCTTGCCGTCGGGCGCTTCTTTGTTCTTAGACTTGCGCGCCACGAATCATCTCCTGATAGGCCGAGCACGACGGACGAAACGAACAATAATCACAAGGCCACTTGGGCTTTGGCTTGGCGACGTACGGAACTTTCCTCAACGACTCGGCACAAAAGTTGACGAAGCTAAATAGCCAAGGCCGGACAACAGTGCGGATCCGCTCAGCCGGGATGTAGTCCATCCACTGAATCCGTTTCTCCTCGGGCCCTTGTAAAAAATTGATAGCCCCTCGGGCGCCCGCAAGTTCGTGGACGTGTGCGATGCCCATGACTGCGTAGGAGTTGAGCTGGTTCTTGTAGCGTGCCTTCTTCTGGATGTCGCTCGCGATGCCTGATTTATGGTCAATGACGATGAGGTCGTTGGCCGCTGTGATAACGCCCAAGTCGACGACGCCGCGAAAGTAGACCTTGGCGTCAAAGAAGTCACAGCCGTTGCCTGCCGTGTCGATTCCCCATTTTTGTTCTCGGAGCACTTTCGTGACGCCGTTCTCTCGGCAGAACCGGTCAAACTTACGCAGGAAAGATTCGACGGCGTCTTCGAGCGCCTGGAGATCTTCTCCTTCCGTAGACGTAAGGGGGTGCTCTTCAAGCGCCTTCTTCTTCGCGTCCTTTGCGGGCTCCCCGATTACACGAAGCTCCAAGATCTTATGCGCCGCGGAGCCCACACGATTCGCAGAGGGGACCACGTCTGCAGGAGCCTTCTTGATGTACCTGAACTCGAACTGCCTCGGGCACGTGTCCGCCAATTCACTTTTGCTGATGGACCAGGGCGCGAACTTTTGCGCTAGCTCTGAAATCTCGAATGCCACTCGTTCACCCCCGTGCCGAGTCTTGGTGAAAAAAAGACCCGCCTGGACAAACCCAGGCGGGCCCTTGGTACCCTGTACTACATCGGCTTTGCAGTCGACCTAACCGAGGAGGACGCCCCCTCGTCCCCGAGGTCCAGCTCTTCCCCCTGGGTTGCGAGGTTGAGCCCCGCCGCGAGCTTCGCCGCATCGACGCCCGAGATCTCGGACGCCGCTGCCGTGTGTGCCGCCCCGCCTGCACGGAGATAGTAGTCCCCGACTGCGGTCTTGCGATTCGCGCCAAACAACTCGGACAACGCCTTGGCGACCTTGGCGGCCTCCGCGGAGTTGTCCTTTCCCGTGGGCTCGATCTTGTAGATGTAGTAGGTCCCCAGGTCGCCGACCTTCTTCTCGGTCGAGAGCAAGTACGACTGCTTCCACGGGAAGGCGTGAGACTTCGCCAAGGAGATGAGCGCGTTACCTGCCGACCGGCTCGTCTTGGCGAACTGCACCGAGTAAACCTGCGTCAGGTCGGCGCTCAGTGCTGTGACCACGATCTGGCTCTGGCACTCCGTCTTCTTCTGCTCGCCGCGGCCACCGTTCTGCTTGCCGAACGGAAGGTGCGGACAGCTGGTGCATGCACCGTAGGCCGAGCCAAGCTTGCCGTCCATTGAAGAGCACTCCGGCGCTTTCTCCCCGGTCTTGAACATGATGTTCTCTTCGTGGAACCAGAGCGGGATCAGCCCAAACGGGCGCTCGAGCAAGGTTCCGGAAGACGTGAACATGTCGCCCGCCTTGGCCGACTCCGGCTTGGCAGCCGACTGGGTGGTCGGCTGCGCGATGCTGACGCGCGGGAGCGTCCAGGTCGTGGTGATCTCCTCCATACCCGGCTTGTTCGGGTTGGCCAGCTCCATGAGGGCCTGGACCTTTTCCTTGATAGGAGAAGAGATGTCCGCGTCCTGGAGCAGGTCAGCCAACGCATCCAGTTTGACCTTCGCGGTTGCGGCCAAGGCCTCCACGTCTGCCAACGTCGGAATCGCGAACCCATTGCTCCTTGGTGCTGCCACCAAGGCCGTTGGTGCCGCGTCAGTCTCAGTTGAGGTCTTCTTTTCGTCCTTCTTCGCCATCTAGATTCCCCTTTATGTGTTGATGCCCCGTTGTCCCAATCCGAACTTCCCATCGATTGGGAGGCCCATCCTAGGGAGACGACAGGGCGCTAGCAAGTTATTTTTTGAGTGAATGTGCGTAAATTATCGATTGCCTCCTATCAGGCAGCGCAGCGACGAGAACGACTCTCCGTCCGCCGTTTAAGTAAATTGAAATTTGCCTGACTTTACTCGGCCTGGTATCGTCCTGACCCATGCAAGACGGAGTCAGCCGAAGCGTAGGGATCTACTACACAGAGATCTCACGGACACATCCCGTGAACGACCCCAAGGAAGAACGCAGGCTGATACAACGCTGGCAGAAACACAAGGATCGTCCTGCCCGTGACGCCCTCGTAAAGAGCCATCTCCGTTTTGTCGTTACCCTGGCACGGAAGCGCACCAAGGCTCCCGACAAGCTCCAAGACCTGATTGCGGCGGGTAACCTCGGTCTCCTGAAGGCGATCGACAGATTCGACCTCAAGAAGAGCGTACGCTTCCTCACCTACGCAAGCTGCTGGATCCAAGAGGAGATGTTCAAGGAGGATTATTCAACGTCCTCATTGGTGCACATCCCGACGCATCGACAGAAAGCCCAGCGAAAAAAGGCCAAGCAGTTTCAACAAGCGTTGGCCCAACACGGCCCCAACTCATTGTCTGTGCGTGACCTAGACCCCGGAGCCCCAGAGGGAACTACGGTAGACCTGGAAACGCTGCAGGACGCGCCCGAAGAGAACCCCAGCCGAACCCAAGTACTCTACGAGACCTCGGACGCCAATCGCCGACTCCGGCAAGCCATCAACATCCTTCCGGACCGAGAACAGACCGTCCTGAATCTTTACTACGGAATCAAGGACGAGCCGCGGAATCTGGTTCAGATTGCGTCATTCCTGGGGATGTCCCCCGAGCGTGTCAGACAAATCAAGCTTGCCGGTATGCGGCTGCTGAAGGACGTCCTGTCCATCAGCCATTCCGCCACCTCTTCTTGCGACGCGTTCTAACCACCTGCGGCTGC
>Ga0315291_10002528_pt1 | contig 23916 bp, 24 predicted proteins | sample YL17G12_20_MG_FD_203070 | JGI IMG/M metagenome (GOLD analysis project Ga0315291, IMG submission 203070) | Sediment microbial communities from Yellowstone Lake, YNP, Wyoming, USA - YL17G12_20 | ecosystem: Environmental > Aquatic > Freshwater > Lake > Sediment | place: USA: Wyoming | collected... | reverse complement strand
GCTGCGATCAGAAGCTTGGGCTGCGCTGCCAGCTCTCGAGCAACTACGACTTTCTGTTGATTGCCGCCTGAAAGAGTCTGGGCCAAGGACGAAACATCACCTACCTTTATAGAGTAGGTTTCAACCAAGTCCTTGGAAACCTTCCTCGACTCCTCAAGATCGAGCAGCATCCTTCTTGGACCTCTGGCGAAGGGGGCTTCGGCATGTCTGCCCAACACAAGGTTCTCTTGAACAGTGAAAGGAAGTACGAGCCCCTTCTTGTGTCGGTCCTCCGGTATGTGGCTCACGCCGGCCTTCCGCACCTTGCGGGGACTCTTCCCGGTCAGATCGTGCTCATTCACTAGTACTCGCCCATTCTTGGGCTTCCGAAGCCCCACTATCGCTTCCACTAGTTCGGTCTGACCGTTCCCTTCGACTCCAGCAACACCCAAGATTTCCCCTTCGTGAACATCAAATGATACGCCTTTGACCGCAACTATTCCCTGCGCGTTGTGCACAACCAAGTCTGTGACTGCTAGCACCTTGGAGCCAGGTTCCTTTGGTGGTTTTTCAACAGTAAATGAAACAGGCCTACCGACCATCATCCGTGCGAGCTCTTCAGGCGATGTGTCTTTCCTGTTCACGGTGCCGACGATCTCCCCATCTCGAAGCACACTTATTCTGTCACACAGTATCATCGGCTCACGGAGCTTGTGCGTTATCAGTATTATCGTCTTGCCCTGCTCCTTGAACCTGTCCAAGGTCAGAAACAGCTCGTCGACCTCTTGCGGAGTGAGTACTGAGGTCGGTTCATCCAGAATCAAGATGTCTGCTGCTCGATACAGTGTCTTTATGACCTCGACTCTCTGTTGCAGGCCAACTGACAGATCCATCACTCGGGACTTCGGATCAATGTTCATTCCATTCTCTTCGGCAATCGCCCGAATCCTCTTCTCAGCAGCCCTCAGGTCAACAGGTAGAGCTTGCTTGAGAAACCCAACAGACTTGACGAAACCAGCGGCCAAATGAGATCCCGTCTTCCCGAGCAAGAGGATCGGCTCAAGGCCCAGAACGACATTCTCAGCGACAGTCAGGGGTGGGATAAGCTTGAAGTGTTGGTGCACCATTCCAACTCCACGGACTATGGCATCCTGAGGTGACTGAAGCTCGACCTCTTCACCCTTGATGATGATGCGTCCGGCATCCTTTGTCAAGAGACCATACAGGATGTTCATCAGAGTCGTCTTCCCGGCCCCGTTCTCTCCCAGAAGACCGTGCACCTCTCCTTCTCTTATTCTGAGGGTAATGTTTCTATTGGCATGAATACCACCCGGAAAAGTCTTGCATATGCCTATGAGCTCGACCGCATCCCGGGAAGTCGTGTCCAGACTGGTGGATGATTCAGCCATGCGAAGAGCCACCTGCGTGAGAGTGCAGGACCTAGCACGGAACTAGGTCTATATAACAGTAGAGGCTAGTGGTCGAAAGACAAACACGCCTACATGTCAGCAATACCAGGAAAAAAAGGAGAGGAGAGGGTGCGAAACCCTCTCACAGATACGTTCTATCAGTGGTCCTCATGGCCAGTACTTGGTATCAGGAACTGTCACAGCACCGGAGCCGATTTGGCCCTCCAGCGCATAAAGGTAGGTGTACACGGCTGGATCAAGATCAACTATGGTCTGGTTCAGTTCGTATCCCACCAGCCCATTGCCGACAGTCCCGAACTTCAGACCTCCAGTCCAAGTATTCAGGAATACTGTTTCGAACTGCCTGTAGACGGCTAGGTCAACCCTCTTCAGCATCGAGGTCAGGACCACGGTATGGTCGTTCGCGGTGTTGAGACCAAGGTACATCTGTGGAGAATCGACACCGATTGCCCAGACAGGGTATGCTTTGGTCCCGTTTGTGTCCACGGCGCTCTCAAGGACGCCGAGGCCGGAACGTCCAGCTGCAGCAAAGATGATGTCGAATCCGGCTGCGTACATACCATCAGCAAGACTCTTGCCTGCGGCAGTGTTGACCCAGTCGCCGGTGTAGGCTATGGTGAAGTTGATGCCAGGGTTGCTCTTGTTCGCACCCCAGATATAGCCACCTGCGAACTTGTTGATCAGCGGGATGTCCATGCCACCCACAAAGCCAATCTTGCTTGTGTTGGTCACGAGACCAGCCATAGCGCCGACAAGCGCTGAGCCCTCGTTCTCATTGAAGAGAAGAGATGCCACGTTCGTGTAGTTGGCTGGGTCAATGAACATGTCAACTATCGCGAACTTCTGGTTCGGGTAGTCTGCGGCAACCGCAATCAAGGCTGTTTCCTGATCGAATCCAACCGAGATAATCAGCTTGTACGCGTCCCGATACTGCGCATGTGCTGCATACCCACGAATGTAACCTTCATACTCACTGATAGCTGTGGGCTCGGCATAGGTGAAGTTCATGCCGAAATCCGCTTTGGCGTCGTCTGCGCCCTTCTTGCAGCCATCGTTGAAGCTCTTGTCACCGAGACCACCGGTAGCGAATACGATTGCTACATCGTATGGGTTCTCAGGGAGCACTGGAGGATTCATGATCACCCAGTACGCGCCTGCGCCGGCCAGAATCACGATGACGACAACAACGATAGCTGTCATCGATTTGTTTGTTGAGCTCATTCTCTCTACCTCTAAGCAACGTCGAGTGATATGGCGAATTCGCCCCTCGAGGTTTCTCGACTGGTCCTAACCCAATACAAACTGGCTAAAAAATGCGATGGCCTCCGCGAAATCCCCAAAGTCCGTGCAAACCTGCACGGCGACAGACATACATACTTTTTCTCACGGAACGTTGTCCAAAAGGCTGAAAGCAACCTTGTGCATAGCCCCAGACATGGACATTCACATCGAAGAGTCTGGAAAGAGGAATTCCACGGCCCTAATCATGGTCCATGGAGCTGGGAGTTCCTCTACTATCTGGTCCATGCAGCTGAGAGCCCTCTCCAAGAAAACCCATGTGATGGCTCTGGATCTAAACGGACATGGGAAGACCCCGGACAGACGGCCAACAGATGTGCTCAAATCGTATCTGGACGACATCGAGTCTGTAGTGAGTCTGTGTGACGAACCTGTGCTTGTTGGTCATTCTATGGGCGGCGCATTGGCACAGCTGTATGCTATAGACAGGTCTGAAGACTTGGGGGGACTGGTTCTGGTTGGGACTGGCGCACGCCTCAAGGTCGCCCCGATGATATTCAACCTTCTCGACAACAACCCAGAAGGGTACTTTGAAGCCCTGGCAGAGTTCATGTTCCATGAGAGTGCCCCAAAGGCAATGGTTCAAGCCTCGCAAGCCGAGGCACGCAAGTGTCCAGTGCCAATCATACGCCGAGACTTTGAGCTCTGCAACACCTTTGATGTAATGCAGAGGGTAAGCCAGATTTCCATACCCACCCTTGTCATCGTCGGTGAGAATGATGTCATGACTCCGATTAAGCATGCGGCCTATTTGCACGACAACATCGCCAATTCGGACCTCCAAGTACTGCCACAGGCAGGACATGGAGTAATGCTTGAGAGGGCGCCTGAGTTCAACGAGGCAGTAGTGAGATGGCTCGGGGTCTGAACACACCTTGCAGACAATCTCAGTGTATGAGGCGGTGTTGACGCTTCTTTGCCTGCACGGCGGCTACAAGTCGGGTGCGGTCGAAGTAGACCTCATTGCGAGTTATCTTTCGACCTTTGAGCATGACTATGTCAAGGCCGGTCTCGCAGATCACCTCACCTGCGACAGGAATAGCGCACTTCCACTTCAGGGTCATGCCTCCTTCTGTCGGAAAGACCTCGAGCGGCTCCCATACCCAGTCGTGGTATACCTCCAGCAGTCCCGTGAAGTATTCGAGGATGGCATCTCTGCCGTGAAGACCATCTCTGTGTGCAGGATCATAGTAGGTCGCTTGATCGTCGTAGAACTCTATGAGCTCCTGAGGCCTGTTGCCAGTCCAAGTTGCGAGCCATTCTTTGGCGAAGTCAAACAGCTGTTGCTTATCCATTGATGATACCTGACCGTTGCCCCTGTGCATGACCATCGAGGCCCTCACAATGTAGAGAGCAGAGTCCTCTAAACCTTCGCCGGTTATATTCCTAGTCCTCTCAGCGAAACTCTGGGTCACCTGTTTGCTTCCCTGTTCACCGATCTGCGTCTTCTGAATGCGGAACGAGTCGGCCCGAGGAGCACGTAACAGATATATGCCGCTTACAATTCGCCATTGGACAGAGAACAAGCATTCAGGAGAACAAAGTTATGGTTCGATCGACGAAGGCCGGACGTCTACTCTTCGTTTGTGCGGTCCTGATGTTCGTTCAGGCGGGTATCAGCTTCAGCCTTGGCGATATAACGTCGGGCGTAATAGCATGCTTCATCGCGCCGTATCTGATAATGGTCGGAATCTCGGTCTACAGAGGTCGCTATACCATTTCTGATGTAAGCTCTTATGATGACAGGATTGCCAAGAAGACTGTGTACACCTACACACCCAGAGGCGAACAGGAGATGGTCCCTGGTTGTGGAGCATGCGGAGGTGTGTGTGCGCTAGCCTTGATTGTCGTGGCCAGTGAAGCAGGCTTAGCTGCACTCGGCGCATCCTTCTTTCTTGTAGCCGCTCCTGGTTTGCTCGCAGCTCTTCTTGCCTTCGTAGCCGATGCAATATACTTGACTGCATATCGCAAAAGATGAAACCTAGCATGAGTTGGTTATGATAGTTCCCCAGTACTGCCCGCAGCGGCAAGGAGAGATGCAGGCTGAGTGGGTGTGGGTCCATTCGTAGGTTTCCATTCCGACGTCGAATGAAACGGGAAAGCGCCTTATCCACACAACAGACACATTCCCTCCGACTGCGTCGAGGGCACCGCTCATATTCGCCACACAAGCGAATGATATGGTATGACACTCGCGGGTCATTCCAAGACTGCATTAGGTGTGGTCATTCTGCTTGTGGGCATTGGGACACCAGTCGGAGTCTTCGTCGTGCTGAATCAGAGTGCTCAGAACCCGGCTGCCAATCTAGTTGGACTGACTCTGCTGTACAACGCAGGCGTCATGATTGAAGCAGACGGATTGAGGGTATACATCGATCCAGTGAACCTCCCGGGCAGCTATTCCGGCTCTCCTGCGGATGCAATCCTCATAACGCATCCCCATGGAGACCACTACAGCAGTTCGATTGTCCAGATGCTAGAGAAGAACGGCACTGTGAACGTGTTTCCAGAGACCATGACAGAAGCAATCGCTCAGTTTGATGGTGTCGGTGTAAGCCCACGCGACCATGTGCAAGTTGGATCAATCAACATCACCGCGTTCTACATGTACACATTTGCCCCCGAAGGCTACAACGCTAGCCATCCCAGAGAGGAGAACTACACAAGCTACATCGTAGAGATCGGAGAGTTTGCGATCTTCCATGCAGGCGACTCCAAGGTAATCGATGAGTATCAGGAGTTGGCCGGTACAATCGATGTCGCACTACTCCCCCTGGGACCGGGTTGTCAGACAATGTACAGGGCGGAGGTGGTCGAAGCCATCGAGATCATCTCGCCGAAGTATGTAGTGCCAATTCACTACGTAGATCCAGAGGAAACCGTATTCTCATCGCTCTATGGCGACCAAGTAGAGGCGGCGGACTGTGAGCTAATCACTCTGCTGTACTTTGCATCGCACACTTTCCAGCCATAGCAGAGCGACAGCGCTGGGTTCTGAAGCCAGCGGCTTCTCAGAAGCGAACCGAGCTTCCTAGAGAGACCTGTGGCGCTCATGCGATTCCGGGATGATTCAGGCTCGGGATCTGCAGGGTATGCAACAGCTGCGTAGAAGTTGGACAATCTTGGACATTCTCGAGTAGGGGCCTAGATAGCTCAAACCAGACATCTCTTTGAGGCTGACCCGACACAACGTAGCCTCAAGGAGTACGACCCCAGTGTCGTTTCTGGGAGGACAAGGACTCCTGTGTCCAACTTTGTCCAACTTACAATGAACGGTTATCGACGACCTTGTACCGCTAATAGAACCCAATGCCTGTGAACATGGAAACCAGCAAGATCAGCAGTGCTGTTGCTAGGCCAGCGAATAGCGTCATCACTCCGCCCTTCCAGATGCTGCTTCGCGAAACATGACCGAGAAACACGCCTAGCAGGAACAGTAGGGCGAGGCAAATGAGAATGGCAATTGCAAAAGCGGCACTGTGTCCAAGAAGACCGACTGGCACTAGGAACAATGGAAACATGATGAGCAGAGAAACAATAAGTGGTGACAGCCCATCTACTGCGGCCACCACCAGTATCGTGGTCTTCGAGGCATCGGCATACTTGGCAACAGTGCGGGCACTGGTCGTCGATACTCTCATCTCGTCCAGCTCGCGATCCCGTTCTGCGCTCTCAGCCATGTATGCACCACTGAAACCTGATACGCACATGGCCACGCTCGATGCGACGGCAGCGATGAGCGTGGTGCTTACAACGATTCGGGGATCTATTGTCTGCATGGACACAAGTCCTGCAATCAGTAGCCCCAGCATTGTGAGTGCGCCATCAAACCCATTCATGGTGAGATAACGTCTAGCGATCTCCAAACCATCGGTCAGTTCCAATTCTCGCGATGTCCGAATCCATAGGCTGTCGTCAGGAGATTCGCTTTCTTTAGTCGACTGGTCTGAATGGTTCTCTTCGTCAGAGTGATTCAATCTTGGTTGTGCCCCATCAGCAGGCTGTGGGACGATTTGAAGTCCTTTGTTTATAATACCGCTGGTATCGTCTTGTATAGTAACGAGGAGTGGTCGACCTGCGACCCTCCTCCAAGTCTATCTGAACTAGAGCAGCGCCTCAAGCATCTTCACGAACTCGGAAGCCTGATCCATTCCTTTCTGCCAGAAGGCTTCTGAGCTTAGGTCAAACCCGAGTTCCTTACCCAGTTCGAAAGGCGACTTGCTTGACCCTGCGCTAAGGAGAGCCTTGAGCTTGGGCACGAACGCCTTGCCCTGTTCCTTGTACAGCCTGTACAGGGCGAAGACGAACAGCTGAGCAAAGACATATGGGTAGTTGTAGAACCTGTAGTTGGCCAAGTAGTAATGGAGCTTCATTGTCCATTCCCACTTCATGACATCCAGCCACTCGATTGTATCTCCGTAGATTCTATCGCGACCTGCAGTCCAGTATTTCGACACAGTCTCACCATCTAGGAACTCGCCGCGTTCGATCGCCTGATACAGACTCTTTTCGAAGAAGACCCGTCCCGAAACCTGAAAGGCGGCCATGCCGAACTCATCTAGGACGCTGGTCAACACCGCCTGCTTCTCCTGCTTGGTCTTTGCAGACGAGAGAAGCCGCTCAGTCAGAAGCAGCTCCCCGAATATGGAGCCACACTCAGCAATGCAGGAACCGACATCAGAGTTGCTGAGTTTCTGGACTCTTGATCCAAGATATGCATGGATTGCATGACCGTTCTCGTGAGCCAGTGTGTACACATTGCCCAGCTTCTTGGTGAAGCTAAGGAGAACATATCCGGTCTTCCCAGAGAAGAACGTGAAGCACCATGCACCGGAGGTCTTGCCCTTCCTGACCTCCGCGTCTATGTGCAGCTTGTCGAACATCTCCTTGACCCAATTGCCGATCTGCTCGTCGAAGCCAGTGTAAGCAGCGATGGTCTCTTTGCGAGCCTCTTCCCAAGAGTACTCCTTCTCGGGAATCTTCGGCAGGGGGGCGACTATGTCATAGTTGGCCAGCTTCTTCAATCCCATCATCTTGGCTTTCGACTGTAGATACTTGCGGTAGACGCCGACGTTTGCCTCGATTGTCTTCATCAGACTGTCGACGGTCTTTTGGTCAACATCATTGGCGATTATACTCGGAGTCATTGCGGAGGGGTACTTCCTCAGTTTGCACATCTCCAAGTGGTCTGCGCAGACCGCCCGTAGCGCGCTGGCCCAGACTATGTCGTCCTTCCCAAGATTCTCATAGACGGCCTGATTGGCCCTGCGCCTCACATCTCTATCACCGTGTTCATAGAGACCAACTATCTCACCATATGGTAGAGTCTTCGTCTGTCCGTCTAGCTGAATAGTGAACATGCGTGTGGAGAGCCAGTCGCTCTGGAGCTGCTGCCATGCACCTATCCCATTGGTGTCTTTTACGATCACTAGACTCTCCTCAGCTTCAGAGAGCATGTGAGGGATTCTCCTGACCACTCGCTCTAGCTTGTGCTTGTACTCTGCCAGTACTGGGTCGTTGACAAGTGATGGCTTCTCAACGAGGAGCTTCCCGAGCTCTACATCCATGAATGCAAGGAGCTGTCCCACCTTGGAGGAGTTCTTGCGATATGAGTCTAGCAGCGCCTTAGAAACCGGAGTGGTCGAATCTGCACTGTACGTCAGATATGCATAAATGAACGCGCCTTCATACTTGAGGTCGAGCTCATCCTTCTCCTCAATCATCTTCAGTAGGCCCTTTGCGTCGAACTTCGCGATCTTACCTTGGTACTTCTTACGAAACGTTTCAGCATCGGTGACAGCTGCTTCCATCTCCTTCTGGACCATGGAGGTTTCACTGTTCTTCACTAGCTGGGTCAGATCCCAGACCATCTCTCTCTGAGTCATAGAACATCTGACTAGGTCAGGATTTCAACCCCCTTATGAGACCTACGAACCGAGCGATTTTGCATGTGTGCCGGTTCCCTGAAAGCATCATCTTCTACAGGAACAAACGAATACCCAGGCCGCTTCATTCGTCAAGACGGTGTCTGCGATGTGCCGGGCCTTGTGACTTCTTCACTCCAAAGACGCCGAGGACTACTATGGCGGAGAAAAGTCCCATCATTACTAGGCCGATAAGGAACAGAGGAGAGCCCACGCCAACCGAGATGACAAACGGCCCTACGAGGTTCTCCAGAGATGTCGAGAGGAAATGGATGACATGCGTGCCGTTTGTATACTCGCCGGATACAGCCAAAGCGAAGTAGCATTCTGCGCCAGAGGTGGTCCCAGAGAGAAGCAGACTGGTCGTGAAGTTCGCGTGATCAGATCCAGTAACTGGCGATGAGAAAACTCTGCTTCTGGCCGCAACAAGGACGAAGGTCGCACTACCTGAGTCATACCTGTTTACAGAAACGCTCACTTCGGTCACGTTCACTTGCGTGACACCAGGCAACTGCGGGGTAATCCCCACAGTCAGCCCCACCTCTTCCGTGAAGGGACTCTCCCACGGAGTGTCGGCTGTCACTGCTACTATGACATTAACACCGTCACACGTGAATGAGGCAGGTCCATACTCAGCGGCTGAACATGGCATGACCACGAAGAGGATGAGAATGCACGCAGCAAGCACTCGGGTCATGGCACACACACTTGAAACGACGAAACTCTGAGCCGACTATTAACCTTGACCTATGGCGCCATCAGATACAACCTTCCTCAGCGAGGATCATGCTAGCCAGTCACAGGATGCGACTTCCCGAACGCCAAAGGAAGACAGGATAAGGAAGACTAGGCATGCAGGCGAGGTCTCCGAAGGTGAAACTGTCAGCTCATGCGGAGAAACTTCCAGAGGGCTCGATACTGCCTTGGTTGGGAGGCCAGCATACACAATGAAATTCCTTGCTAAGTTCGAAGTGGTTGAAATAGTGGCCAAGCCGCAGTGTCGGGTGACGAAACTTCCTGAACACGAATTCGGCGGATGGAAAGGTAATCTCGATCCCTACTACCAAACCCAGTCATAGCGCACCGGAGGCAATTCATGACACTCCGCCGCCTGTTCGGCATTGCACGCGAGCCGACTGCTCTTGCTGGCTCAAAGCGGTCGGTACTGAGCTCCCACGTTTCTCAACAGGTCTGGGTGTGTATCCATGCGGTCTGAAACATGATTCTGTTCGAAGTAAGAGCGGGAAGCTCTGGAGTAGCCGAAGCAGAATCAGTTGCCAACTGCGCAGACTTCGACCAAGAACAGGGAACTACGATTCCCTTATAGGAGAGATGCGTTCCGAGCGCTGTTACACAACTCAGGTTGTGAAACGGAGGTAACACAAATGGCTGGACGGCCGCTAGGTATCACAATCCTTGCAATCTTGCAGCTTCTGGGAGCTCTGGGACTTCTCTTGCTTGGCGTCGCGGCGCTTGCTCTGTTGAGCAGCATGCCGCTGCTAGCAGCTCTCATAGCGATCGCACCACTGATCATTGGAATCATCATGCTGGTCCTGTTCTATGGCCTCTGGACCCTTAAGGGATGGGCTTGGATATGGACACTCATAATCAACATACTCGGCATCATATTCGACGTGATGAGCACACCCATTCCGATGTTCTCGCTGGCCATCGGCGTCATAATCGTGGTGTACCTCTTGGTGCCCACTACGAGATCCGCTTTCAAGCAGTAGATCAGATGTCCGGGCTCTAGCCCAGAGGAGTTCTAGGTGTCGTGCCTAGGACCCTCTCCTGTTTTTCTATTTCCATCGATTGGGACACAGTATCATATGGATGCATGTTCTGCATTCAGAGCAAAGGTTCTTCACAGTGGGTGCTCCGTTCACCCGCGATGACGTTCAGGATAGAGGCGGCCCGCGACTGGGGAGAATACCGGGACGCATGGACAGAGTGTATGCACGAACAGTACTGGTTCTGGAAGCCGAAACCCCTTGACTTCAACAGAGAGGAGGAGCTTGAAGAACTGGAGACCGACTTCGGAAAGCAAGACCACCTCTTCCTGCTCGCAAGACACGAAGGTCATACCAATGTACTTGGCATCTTGGGGCTGAAGGTCGTCGGGGAAACCGGGGTTATCAGAAGATGGGAACCCTCAGTGATTGCCTCCCAGAAGGAAACGGGCCTCGGACGAGCTCTGCTCGGACAGGGCTTGACGGAGCTCAGTAACAGAAGTGTCGCCAACGTCTACACAGTCATCAAGTATCCAAAGGCCGCTCCCGGCACACTGAAGTGGCACTCCGACCTGTTTGACAAGTCCGGGTTCCGTACAGTCGAGCCGATGGGTGCAGTCATGCTTCAGGACCTGGACGCTCGCCAAATCCGATACACTGCCCCTGAGGGCGTAGCTATACAAACCGGAGAGGAATTCGCAGACAGAGACCTTGCCCGGCTCACCGTCAAGGCCTTCACGTCAACAGCCGAAGACAGAGCTATTCATGGCTATGACGAGATAGTCACGCAGCCCGAGCCGGCCCTCAAGTCAATAACATCGCTGAGGGCTGCGCGACTTGGTCGTAGTCCCAACGACTTGTGGAAGGTAGCGATAGTTTCGGACGAGCCTGCGGGTGTAGTAGGCGCCTTCATATTAGAGCGGCAGCATCAACCCAAGACCGGCGTGCTCGGTCCCGTAGGCGTGTTGCCCGAGCTCAGAAGACAGGGGATCGCCACTGCGCTTGTGTTGGCCCAGTTGAAGAGCCTGAAAGACTACGGCTGTTCCTACGCTCTTGTGGGCACTCCCGCGGCAAACATCGGTGCGATAGCGATGTACAAGGGGACCGGTTTCGCAGATGACTACAGACAAGTCACTCTTGGACGAGACCTCTAGGCGCACCACCCTCGTTCCCTGAGCTAACAGCAATGCCTTTGTAGGGCTCCGATTCGTTCCTGCATTGTCAGAAGGTGGCGCCCATTGAACCTGCCAGCGGTCATTGTACACGGTGGAGCCGGAGACTGGAAAGAAGACAAGCTGCCTCCTGCCCTTCAGGAAGTCGAGAAGGCAGCTAAGACTGGTTTCCGGATTATCAAGAATGGTGGCTCCGCCCTAGACGCAGCTGAAGCTTGCACGCTTCACATGGAAGGATGTGGAAAGCTCAACGCAGGTGTCGGTGCTCGGCCAAATCGGGACGGAGTCCAGGAACTCGATGCAATGATTATTGACGGTGCCAATCTGAGATCTGGAGCAGTGATGGCAGTCACTGGAATCCAACACCCGGTATCGTTGGCAAGGTTCGCGATGGAGAAAACTTCCCACTCACAGTTCGCTGGTGAAGGCGTCAGGAAGCTGTACGAGAAGATGCTCAGTGAAGGCTATCGTAGAGAAATCAGTCCCGGAGTGACGGCCTCTTCGTTCGACACGCAAGCCGGTGACACTGTTGGCTGCGTGACTATAGACTTGAACGGTCACATCGCAGCTACTTCATCCACTGGCGGTATTCCAGATAAGATGGCAGGCCGCGTAGGGGACTCGCCCATCTTCGGCGCAGGTGCTTATGCAGACGACATCTGTGGAGCAACAGCTACTGGATGGGGAGAACACATCATCCGCGTCCTTCTGTGCAGAACTGTAGTGTCATATGTTGAAGACGGGGCCGACCCTCAGGCCGCTGCTGAGAGGGGCATAGGTCTTCTGCAGTCCAAGACGGGTAGTCAGGCAGGTGTTGTAGTTGCTGATCGAGACGGTCGGTTCGGCCTAGCTATGAATACAAGAGCTATGCCGACAGTAGTCATTGTTGGCAACGTGAACTCGATTCGGAAGTTCGTATATGCAAAAGATGTCCCAACGCGTTAGAAGCCGCAGTCAGCAATTCATGGCGACAGAAAGGCTATAGCCGTTCTCGCCCACATGCATACCAAGTGAGCCGATTGCAGGGAACACGAATCTTCCTCGCTGTTTTCGCCATGATACTGGTGGCTTCTGGGGCAGGAGCGTTTCTGATTCTCGGGAATCTTTCAGCCGACGTGCCGCCACCGGTAAGTCCCCCAACTAGCAGTGTCGATCATATAGAGGTGGATGGACTTCGACTGAACGCGTCAGCGTACTACTGGCAGGACTTCATGCCTGACATACCTGATGAGGGCCCCCCGTTCATGTTCATCATATGGATCACTGTGAAAAACAACGGGAACTCAACTGTGGACGACCTCACTGCCATCAAGGCCACTCTGTTCTATTCTGGCACGTTGACACCTCTACGCACGTTCATGTTGACTCGCGTTGATTCTGGTGCGAACTCGACAGCACCAGGTGGAACGATTCTCATGGAATTCACTAATCAAAGGGGTGAAGTCTTCTCACCGGACATCGAGGAGGGCACAGAATTCTATGCGCGTGTTCTATTCACATGGGTCGGCAATTACCAAGCCATCCTGACCACGCCGCCATCGCCACTCATGTTCACGTACTAGCACTACCGTGTGTGGGTTTTCGCTCAATTCGATCATGCAGATTCTGTTTTCTCAAGGACTGCACGGACCACTCGGTCTGCTTCACCACAGATGTCTGCCCAAGGGTCGAATCCTAGTATGGGTATGATGATCCCCTCCTGGTCCAGCTTCCTCGACAGTTCTTTCATGAAACAGCCTTGCCCATCCATGAGAACGCTTGGCATAGCCTTCCTCATCTTGTCGATATGTGGAGCAGCTAGGTCGTCATGAGTGAAGCCCAACTCCCTCAGCCGCCGAGCCAGCTCGAGCATATCGATAGTCCTGGTCACTCCGCATGTTGGGCTGTCGTTCATGCCGATGATAGACAGGATCTTGTAGCCATGGTCGCGGTAGTTTCTGATGTCCCTGACGACATCTCTAGCTCTCTTCCTACAGAGGCGCGCGTACTTCCACAACCAGAGGCGTCCGAAACGTCCTATGAGTGGGAACGATCTCGAGCCACTATACCGGTAGAAGGTAGGAAGGAATCTGAAGACGGAACTTCGCGCAACGCCACCCCACCCCAAACACTCTAGGCACGGCAGCTGCTCAATGCCAACCCCATTCTTCATGAGGGGCTCAAGGAGTTCCCACACGGCACCTTCGCAGACTGCAATGCCGGGATAGCGTCTATTCTGATTCAGCAGGCAGCTGCTGACGTAGACGATTCGCCGACTCCTCAGATCCTCGAATTCTACCATCTGTTCTCACTTCTTGATTGATGCTGAGGCCTTCGACCACGACGCTTTGAAGCTGCCGTCGATCCCGCCTCTTGCCGCCTCTCAAGCTTGAAAAGCTTTCACACATAGTCTTATGATTGGTGATTCAAGAACGATGATTGAGAGCATTACCTGCTTCTTCACTCGCCTCCCTCCTCCAAGAGGACAAGTATGCGGCCCTTGTTGCAGTGACTGGGCCACTCTCTTTTTTTCGCTCTCATCAGAGCTTTGCCATCGTCCCATTCCCCCTGAACTCCGTCCGTAGTCGTTCTCAAGCGCAGCCTGTTGCTCTCTCCGTGACGTTTCAGTGCGTAACAAGTAGATGTTTCGGAGACATACGGCAGTATGCATTGCTTTCGTATTGGCAAGACAACTAAGGCATGCAACTCACTACATGAACACTGTATGCGAAGGTTGCAGAGAAGTCCTGCTGAGCCCCAGGTATGCGGATGGTATGGTAGGGCTGTGTCATTACTGCAAGTGTTCCGCAGTTCGGGTCAGGATGGAACTCGTCCACGAAGATTCGGTAGCCAGTCAGTATCAGGAACACCCCAGTAATATTCGCAGCGTATCCTGAACTGCCAAACTCCCCAAGGAAGACTGCTACTAAAAGATCGGCCGTGAAGTTCACGAATGGCAAGGGTGGGAGTTCGCTTTCTCCGCTTTTCATAGAAACCCATAGGTCTTGCCAAGCCTGCGAGTCCGCAATCAGCAGATTCTTCCTAGTGCTTATCCCGCAATAGTACCCCCAATCAACGTCCTCAAAGGGAATCTGCGTGCTCGCGCCGATAGTAGGTCCAAGCGAGACAACTGAAAGGAACGAAGTACCAATCACAATACATAGAATGACGGCAACCCTAGACATGACCGAAACGTTGGTCATGAAACTCCAGCTCCACGGTTCATCTTTAGTCATACGCCTGTTGAAGATAAAACTATCGAACCACGTATGTCACGTCGAGCCCTGAAGGAACGATTGACTCCTTGTGCAAGGGACCTCGAGATGGAAGCGCAAGGCACTGTCGCATCCCCCGCGAGCAGAAAGAGCACCTGCTGACTTGACTGAATTGCTCTTACGATCTAGGAAATATAAAAAGAAAGAGTGACATGAGCGTCTAGGGCCGGTTTCGACCCATTGGACGCTCCTGTCACCGTTGGAACTACTTATTGCGCTTTCGCAGTAGGACTACGAGAACCAGAATCCCGATCGCCGCTCCTGCAATGATGACCAACAGCATCATGTTGAATGGTGCCGGGATCGTGAACTGCTGTTCGGCAGTCCAGTCACTGACATGGCCCATGGCGTCCGTCGCTCTGATCCTGTACGTGACAGTCGTGCTTGCATTGAAGCTGCCAAGGGAACAGTCAAACAGGTCACCAGAGGACAACGACATCGTCTTTACGGTCCAAGTCGAACCTCCGTCAGTACTGTAGCTGCATTCGACCAGCACTATAGCGGTCACGTCGACAACGTCTGCGGAGATTGCTACAGGCATGGCAGCCGCAGGTGAAACGGGCGCATGAGCAACGTTCGTGATGATAGGCGCGTTGTTGTCCACTGTGAACGGACCGTCTGAAGTATCAGAGGTTTCGAATACACTGTCCGACACTGTCACGCGAATCAGATACTGAACACCATCTGTCAACGAGGCTGTGTTCCATGAGTACTGGAGGTCGTGAATGCCGGTCATCATTGGAGTCCACGTGGAACCTCCATCAAGACTGTACTCTACTTGAAAGACCATGTCGTCAAGATTTGGCTCAATTGCATTCCACGTGATGAGTACGGTATCCTCAACAGCCTCTCCGCCGTCAGGATATGTGACAGTCACCACTGGAGCTCTGTTCTCGGCGAGCCACCAGAATGAGTTCGCCGTCAAGACATCGTTGTCGCTGTCGTAGAAGTTCATCCAACCATCGCTTTCTGGGTCAATCGATGCGCCCCAGAAATCGACATCAGGGAAGAAGACAGCCCTTCCGAGTCCGTGCTCGAGCGCTGCGAAGACTGCCAAGCCTCCTGTAACAGTGCCGTTGTCGTACAGGCTCGTGTTGTCGGAGTCAGTGACAATCAGTGACGCAGCACCGCCTATCTCCAAGAGCGCACCGGATCTGTCCACTTCAACACGTGACACGCGTGAGGTGATTGGGTGGGTCTGAATATTGGAGCCGTCATACATGAGGTACGAATCGTAGACTATGAAATCGTCTGTATCTTCCAGATACCGAGATGGCTCTCGAATCAGTCCGAAACGCTCAGCAATAGCACCGACGTACGTGCCAAATTCGCCCCAATCGCTGAACATGAGCAGTCCACCGCCTCTCTCCACAAATGCCACTATGGCATCTACCTCTTCGGCAGTGTACGCTACGCTGCCTTCAATGACGACAAGAACATTGACCTCGTCAAGGAGACCAATCTTGAATGAGCTCATCCACTTCACGTTGAAACCGTTCATCGTGAGCATCCTCCATGCCGCGATGGTGGAGGATATCGACACCAAGGGACTCTTTGACTGGTCGACCAAGATGGTCCGCTCCTTGACACCAGCTCCGAAGAGCCAGCGAATGGAGTTTACAAGGAACACATCATTGTCGCTATCCCTGTAGTTTACGTCACCATCGTAGTCGGAGTCACCGCTGTCGTCCATGATATTCGTATCACCAATGACAAACACGCGTCCCACTCCATAGTTCGCGGAGCCAGCCACTGGTACTCCCAAAGCCCCTGGGCCAGAAACACTTCCCCACTTCGTGGTGTTGTCAGTGTCAGTCATGATTATGGTCCGCGCTCCCTCAGGCATCGAGAGGAATCCCGTTCCACCGGGCATCTCTACACGGAGCACTTGCAGATTGCAGGAGCCGTTGACCAGATTCGCGCCTGAGTAGTACACATTGGCTGTATAGTTTTGGAAGTTGTCAATATCCCTCAGCAGGGCGCTGTTGTACCTTTCAAAGCCAAAAGACTGCAGCAGCGCATCACTGTAGTTTCCGAGGTCTGCCCACTCAGTTGATATGAAGAGCCCCTTGCCCTGATTCACGAAATCGTGCAGGACTGCAATGTCATCGCCTGTGTAGTTGTCGTCTGAGTATCCGATTATCAACACATCAGAGGCTGCAAGGTATTCTGGGTCCAGTGCCGTAATCCAAGAAACAGCAAAGCCAGCCGCAACGAGATCATCAGCATATGAGCTGTGGCCTGTTAGTACCGTGTGTGTCGGTGAATGAGATTCGTCAAAGACAACATGCCATGGAAGACGAAGAGAGTTCGCCAAGAGCACGTCAAAGTTGGTGCTTCTTTCATACATGTCAAACCCAAGAAGCACGGCATGGCCTTTGCCCAGAATCCTGTCAACCACAACGTGATAATCATGATCCGCCTGGTAGGAAACCACGGGTATGCCTACGTCCGTCCTGAATGCAATGGTACCGTCAGCCCCCACGAAAGTGGAGGATACTCCTCTCGCAAGAGCATTGGACGAGTTGGTCAAGTCCACCGCTTCGTATGCTATCCCTTCATACTCATACAGACTCATCAGACCGGTTTCGTTGTACAGAATGGCAGTCACGCCGTAGTCCATCTCTCCACCTACCGCGAAGAAGTCCATGAGGACTACTACCCCTCCTGCAGTCACGTAGTCGTTGAGTATGGAACTCCAAGATGTGGCCACGGCGCTAATATTAGCACGATAAGCGTTCTCCTGCTCCATGATCAGAAGAACGTCATTACCGGGCAGTAATGACGCCAGATCCGCAGAGTTATTGAACTCATCCCATTGGTAGGTTAGACCGTATTCGGCGTCGATAGCCGCCCTCACATGGTCATACTCGCCACCCGGGCTGAGGTCAGTATACTCAATGTAGGCCAAGATAGACAGAGGAGCCTTACGATAGGGCATCTCCATGTACGAAGATGCAATAGCCTCGTCTACAGGTGATTCTGCTGTTCGCACTGATAGGACCTGGCCAACAAAGGCGGTCACTGGCAGAGTTGTGGTCAGCACGAGAGCCAGAATCACTGTTTTCACTAATCCAGTTGTATTGTTCAATGAGCGTTCCTCTTCTGGCAAGTAGGTTCGTAGGGCAGATTATTGGTGGTCTTCAAGCGCGGCCCACACGATACCTCTCCTTTCGGTGCTCAGCGGTCGGATTCATTCGCTAATAAGCAAATCGTAGGTCTTCAGGTGAGAAAAACGAAGTCGGCGTAATAGACTCAAAGAAACAGCACTTGCCATCGCGCCCAAGCCAACACCCTGACTGTTCATCACATGTAACCTTCGGCGAAAGAACATGGCCGTACCCGATGTTGGTGCGTGCATGGGCACAAGAATGCTTTAATGCCGCCATACGAATCACTGCTGGCTGTATAGACAGCGGGGTGTATTCAGATGGTGTCATGTAGGAGGACGCTCGAAGTCTGTATTCTTGTTTCGCTGTCTCTGTTTTCCGCAGGATTGTTCTGTTCTAGTCCGGCAGAAGCTTACTCCCAGGACGAGCCCATCCAAACAGGCCCTTTCGTGAACAGTATCTGGCTCAGAAGCTGGCTTGACGGTGAAGAGGCCATCCAAGCTCTCCTTTCTGGCGAGGTTGACGTGATGGATAGCGACGTTCCACCGGAATACCTTGCGGAGCTGCTCGAAGCCGAGAATGTCGATGTTGGCCACAGACTGAGGAACGGCTATGGGTATCTATCCATAAATACTCGCAAGAATCCATTCAACTGCACAGCCTTCAGAAGAGCACTCGCCTTTGCGCTCGACAAGCGAGCCATTTCCGAACAAGTGTCTGCTGGCATGTCTGAGCCGCTGGACTCATGTGTCCCCAAAGTGAATCCGTTTTCCGTCGAAGGCAAGCTGCCCTACTGCTACTATGATGCGAATGCCCCGCTCGGAAATGAGATTCTCGATGCTGCGGGCTTCTTAGATGTTGACAACGACACGTTTCGCGAATCACCTCACGGGGACCAGTTCGATGTCTTGATCGAATGCGCCTCTTCCTCTGACACTGCCATTCAGATAGGCGAAGAGTGCGCTCAAGCTCTTCGGGCATTGCACGTGAATGCTATGTCAGCGGCTGTGGACTTCTATGCGTATCTCAACAGATGCTATTTGCATGGCGATTATGACATTGTTTTCGTGAGCAACAGCTTCTCCGACTTCGATGTGGATTGGCTTGCATATGAGTTCTGGGGAGAGTATGCGAATCAGCCGTACTACAACTTCCCATCATGGGCAAACCAGAGCTACGACCAGTGGAGAAACCAGTTGCTTCATTCGATTGATTACGACGAAGTCTACGAAGCTGCAATAGAGATGTAGAAGGTCTGGGTCTATGAGTGCCCGATGATCATCTGCTACGAAAACGTGCTCTTGACAGCCCACAGGACCGACAGATTCGAAGGTTTTGTAGACGACTGTGTTAATTCAGTTGGAATCGGAATCGGAGGGTGCTGGAACGCCCTAAAGGCAAGGCTCAAGCCCTCTATGGGCGGTCCATTTGGTGGGACCATCAAGTGGGGTGTAAGCAACTATGACCAGTACAACCCCATGGAATCCTTTTCGGGCTATTCTCATGCACTAAACAACCTGCCTTGGGACACGTTGATACGTCAGGACCCTGATGGCCAAGACGTACCTTGGCTAGCTGAATCCTACGTTATAGAAACCCATGAAGACAATGAGTCTGTCTTGGCGGGCAGGACGAGATTCACATTCAGCCTCGTCCGGAACGCATCTTGGAGCAACGGGCTGCCGCTCACAGCCGAAGATGTGGCCGCCACATTCAACTATTACAGAGATGCTGCCGGAAACTGCTTCGAGAGCTGGTTTCATGACATGACCGCCGCATATGCCCAAGGTTACTACAAGGGTGTGGTCGAGTACCTGTCGGAGTCCTACTGGCACCTTCACAAAGTCGGATACAAACCGATTCTGCCGAAGCAACTCCTTGCAGAGCTTGGATCTGATGGCTGACAAACGTGGAGACCCAATCCGTTTGAAGAACCCATGATAACCTCGGGAGCGTTCAGCTGGAGTGCTATCATCGACGACAATTTCACGGAGATGAAGGCTAACCCGAACTACTTTCACAGGCCTAGTCGTTCGGTGCCGGGCAACAGCACCACGACTGATAGCGATACAAACTCAGACTCGCTCGGACTTAAGCCGCTGACTGTGGTTGTGACAAGTGGCTCGCTCATTGTGATAATCGGAGTGCTTGTCCTCTGGAAGAGATCCGGACAACAGTAGTGGTATCCAAGCACCTGAGCTCTGACGAAGAGCACTAGGCGGCGTAGGGCCTGAAGGTCACTCGTTGAGACCGGTTTTGTATGCTCTTCCCACACTGCGGACGTCGGGGCTCTCTCGTGGAGCCTTCACTGTTTGAATCCCTCCATATCGGGTGATAACCAAGAAACATCTGCTTCAGCGCCACAGACCTCTCAGAACCCTCATAGGTGCACAAGCCCATATCATTCCTGAGGACCATACAGGAGGTAACCGTACGTATGAAAGAAAAGAAAGAGAAGAAGCATACGGGAAGAGCAGATTCAACGGGGGCATTCAAGGCTCCTGATCACTTCTCCGAAACCTACTACAGCGGAGTGACCTTCACTGCTGCTTCAGGACCGATGCCGGTCAGCAAAAAGCGAGAACGAAAAAAGACAGAAACAATCAGGAGAGCAGAGTCTGGCCAAGCTGATTTGTGAAATACCGCACAACTGTCGCATTGGCCATCACGAGTAGTTCGGTGGTTGCTGGAATCGGGGTCCCATTCGTAGCGAGTAGGGCCAGGCAGGAGCGTTGTCCCTCAGCCCCCTCTTTGCCTGGGCGACGTCGTCGTGCGGCTCGCCTAGGCGAAGTTCACTCATCTGTGGTGCTTTCTTCTTCTACCCACGCTGCAAGCGCATGACCCTCTCTTGAAACCTTCACAGTGTTAGGTCCTCCCCTTCGAGTGAAGACTCGGATCTCTTGGGTTTCCTCATTGTACTCGTGTTTTCCTTCGCTGAGCTGCACGCTAAAGCCCTCCGGATACTGTGCCTTCGGAATGTACAGAACCGCAGATTCCTCAATACTCGGGTCGGCATCGAACTCGAATATGAACAGCCCAGTCTTCATGTCGAACTCCATTCGCCTAGGTACACCTCCGACACGAACGAAATGAGGACGGCAGAATCCATGGATGGCCCTTCCTCCACTATCAATGTCATCGGTCTTCGTCTGTTGGTCGCGGCTGAACATCGAGAAGTCCTCTTGATTCCATTGGTCGCCCCACTCATTCGTATTGTCTGCAGTGTAGTTCCACTGAGTGCTATGAAGCAGACTTGCATCAAGGGCCCGATAGTACTTCGCGAGAGCTCTGACATGAGTCTTCCATGCATCGATTGGCTGGGTCTTGGTTTTCGCATAGGCACCCTTCTGATCCAAGTCGTAACAGATGCCGAACTCTCCAACAAGAGTGGGTATGCCTTTGGAAACCTCAGCAGTAGCTTCGGCGATTGCCTTGAGCTGCCTCACAAACATCTGCTCGACGTTGCCAGCCCCGATGACCGTTCCTCCCTTCGCTATGTCGAAGCTCGCTTTCTCCATGAATCGTTTCGTGCCGATTGTTGCGACATCATACCAGTGAGCTGCGTGAACGGAGTTGGGAGGTACTTCAATCCGGAGAGGCTTGCCTGTGATGGCCTCCTCGGCCGAACCTTCATAGAATATGACGGCGTCAGGCACTATGCTCCTCATCTCCTTGGCAAAGCGATTGACGAATGGCGACAGGTAGTCTCTGACGAAGTCGACAGGGGCGCCGCCTTTGTTCATGAAATGGTCGTTATCAAGAATCCGCGGCTCGCCCTTTTCAAGATCCCAGACGCGCTCCGCTCTCCAAATGTCTGGACGTCCCTCCAGCCAAACCGAAACTCTTCCCGGATTCATCACATCCTTGCGGGTTTCCTTGACACCAAAGCGCTTGACCTCTCTACAGCCTACAGTCCTCGGGAAGCCCGATGCGGTGGCCATAGCGTCGAACGGGGTGAAGGTGTAGCCAATCGTGGTACTGACGTCAACATTCGACCCATCAACTCTCTTCCCAATCCAGCCGGATTCCGGTTCATTCAGTGTCTCAAAGCCAACGACATGTTTCATGCCTTTGACCGCATTTGCAACTTGCCTGAACGCACCGTAGAAATGACGCTGTAGGTACTCCTGTGCATTCTGACCGTCGACGAAACATGAAGGCGCGAAGTCCTCTCCTCCAAAGAATAGTGTCCACATGGTAGCACAAGCGAATCGAAGCTTGTTCTGCGGCCAGCTCATAGGTGGGTATGCCTTAGAGTCCCGTGCATTGTACCGGTACTGCATCAGGTAAGCGGCCTCAGTCGCATCGAGCTTACTGAAATCCATACCAACCTTTTCGAACGTCCAACCTGGTGCGCCATCCCCACCAGACATGCGACTCCACACGTCTTGGTGGGGATCAATTATGACGTACTGGTCATATGACTCAGTTATCTTGACGAGCTCCTCCAAATAGGTAAGGAACTCCTTGTCATACAACCTAGAACCCTTGTGTTCGATGGCCTCCCAAGGTATGACGAGACGAATGCAGTTGAAGCCCCAATGCTTGATCCTCTTGATGTGTTCCGCTGCCTCGGGCAAAGGAAAAGGTCTGCCCACAAATGAAACATCTCTGTGGTCGTGAAAGTCAGTCTTGATGTGAGTCGCACCATTCGGTGTAGCAGGCACTTTGGAACTGCCGCCAAGATTGACTCCGCGTAGAAGAACGCGGCAGCCCTTCTCGTCCACGAACCATCCGTCGGATACCCTCAATCGCGAAGACATTCTCATTGTCAGCCTCCTGGCATACTAGCTCCATCGCATTCCATTATAGTTTCTCTGAACTGCTTTTTCAAGCCCATCGAGAACGCTCCTTGTGCCTTTCGTCTTTGCCATGGTCTCAAGCTCACTCATTGCTGCAGCAGTCCCCTTCTTCGCAGACAAGTAGGAAAGCAGCGTGACTGCCACCGCCTGCTTCGCCTGTTCTGGAGTGAAGTCAGGTGCGTGATCATTCAGTATGCAGTTTGCGAAATGCGTATCCTCCTCTCTTGCAGAGATCAGGTAGTACTTGGGATACACCCCGTGCTCAACTTTAGGAGAATAGAACTCACCTTTCTTCTCTGCTTGTTCGTGCGAGGAGAAGATGCTGACAGGACTCTCCCATGCGTGGTCTTCTAGAATCGTACCCTTTGTGCCGTGCAGTTCCAGCCTATTGGTCAGAGGGTGAACCGTTACAGATGAAACATCGACTGTGATCAGCGCTCCACTCTTGTATCGCAACAGGACTATCGCGCAGTCTTCCCCCTTGTTCGCAGGAGAGTTGAGCGCTTTGCCGAGCCAGCACTCAGCCTTGTCAACCTCACCAAGCATCCAGTTCAGAGTGGCGAACTTATGACAGCCCTGATCAGCAACAACCCCTCCTCCGCCCTTGTCATAAGTGAACTGCCAGTTGTTCGGATCCAAGAAGACTCTCGATGGGACAAATGCGCCCTCGTACGCGCGTCCTAAGAACACGTCACCTATGAGCCCCTGCTGAACAACATCTTTGATCAGTCGGTGTGCAGGGAGGAACCGGTGATTCTCAGCAATCATGAACTTGACTGAAGACTTCTTAGCAGCAGCGATCATACGGTCGCATTCTTCCAAGGTCGTTGCCATTGGTTTCTCGCAAAGGATATGCTTCCCCGCCGCCGCAACCTTCTCTGCCAGAGTCGCATGCAAGTAATGGGGCACGGACAGCAATACTGCGTCGATATCGCTGCCAAGGAACTTGTCTAGGTCAGTGTAGGGGTTCAGCTTGTGCACCTTCGAGAACCTAGCCAAGACCCTCTCGTTGACATCATGAGCTGCCACGAATCTGACGGGTGACTCCGGGTTGTCCTTGCAGGACATCACGTGGAAACTACCGGCGTTTCCACAACCTATCACACCAAACCTGACCGATGGCATGGGAACCTGTCAACACAGACCTCAGCATAAAGGTTCCCGCCTTAGATGAAACACTAGGACTGACTTCACCTCTGTGAAGCAAGCGTGCGGA
>Ga0315291_10002524_pt1 | contig 23934 bp, 28 predicted proteins | sample YL17G12_20_MG_FD_203070 | JGI IMG/M metagenome (GOLD analysis project Ga0315291, IMG submission 203070) | Sediment microbial communities from Yellowstone Lake, YNP, Wyoming, USA - YL17G12_20 | ecosystem: Environmental > Aquatic > Freshwater > Lake > Sediment | place: USA: Wyoming | collected... | reverse complement strand
CAATGCCTGGAGCAAAATGACCAGTGGCATCACAAGCCTATTTCCGCCGTCGCTTAACGGTGTCTGGGGTTCATCCTCTTCAAACGTCTTCGCTGTCGGCGCCAGCGGCACTATCCTATACTATAACGGCAATGCCTGGAGCAAAATGAAAAACGGCATCACAAGCCTATTTCCGCCGTCGCTGAATGGTGTCTGGGGTTCATCTTCCTCAAACGTCTTCGCAGTAGGCGCTAGCGGCACTATCCGCTACTACAACGGGACATCATGGACTGGCATGACCAGCGGTACTACGAAGAACCTTAACAGTGTCTGGGGTACTGGGGCCAATGACGTCTTTGCAGTAGGCGACAGCGGCACCGTGTTACATTACAACGGTAGCGCTTGGAGTACAATGAATAGCACTATCACTACAGCACTTTATGACATATGGGGCAGCTCTTTTGATAATGTCTTCGCAATAGGCGCCAGCGGTAAGATTATACAGTACAAATAAAACCAACAAAGTAACATCATACGATAAAAGGGAAGGGCTGATTGCTCTTCCCTTTTTATTTATGGAGTTTCGAACATCCCCCTACATGAATCAGAAAATTTATGTCAGCCCAACAAAAACGATTTCACTCGTAAAAGTTCAGTCAATAAAAATCAGTCCGATTATACGCGTTAGCTTTTGGTTAGCTTTTTTACAGCTTACATTTATAGCTAACCGAAAATCAATAAAGGGTTACCAGGGGAAAGTGGAGCCTGTTAGACTTTGCGACCTCTTATGATATACATAGTAAGAACCGAGAGACTATCAAGAATAGCTTGAATTGGCCTTGACAATAATGATTTACCAAATACGGATTAGCCGATAAATAATAGCGGGATAGGGAGTTAGATCGCAGACATTATACAAATCTTCTATACCTTCCCCGCTACAACACAGAAAATGCTCCCATTGTTCTCTAATTAGACATATGCTATCATTCTGCGGCTCAATGTAGATAATTCCTCTATCCGTAGTATTAAAAGCTACAATAGCATGTGCATAGTTCACACCCACACCACCTTCAACTGGCACGTAGGCTACTTCTACAAATGCGCACCGCAGGCCTTGCTTGTTTGCATTTTCCCTCAATGTCAATGAGTAATGCTGGCACATGAAATCTGGCACACTATATGGAATCTCATTAGTTTTATCAGCTGCCAAGAAGTCTATGAGTTCGGCATATGATGGGTCTCTGAGATTTTCATACCCCCTATAAGGCTCGTCCTCATATATAAACTCTCCCATGTATGTAAATACATCGTCTTCCCAACATTCACCACATTTTATTCTCATGGAGCTTCCAAGGTCCTCAAATGACATAGTACAATTGTCAGTGCCACATCCCCCTACTCTTTCTGGGCCTTCTGGTGTTGGAATAGGTGTAGGTGTGGGGGTGGGGGTGGAGGTAGGAGTTGGCGTAGGAGTAGACGTAGGTGCAACAGTATAAGTTGGTATGGCTGTTGGATTGGAAGTCGAAGATGAATCACAGGCAATTGTAGAGACTAGAACAATGCCTAGTAGCGCTACTACAGCTATTCTTGTTAGTCTCATGATGTCCTCCTTATAAGGAGCCTATCTGGGTCACATTGAAATGTATAAGGTAGGACTACTCTAATGCTGATGATGGAGCCTGTCAAGCAAACTCGCCGGCGGTAATGGAACGCAGCGGAATAGCCGAAGGGAAGGTACACGAAGGAGTTTCGAGCTTCTCCAAAGGGAAGAGTGGAGCTGAAGGGGTTCGAACCCTCGACCTTTTGACTGCCAGTCAAACGCTCTCCCGGTTGAGCTACAGCCCCACGCGCATGAGTTTATCATAAAATATTACTGAGTTCAATCTAAGGAAGCTCTGATGAAGTCTGATCAACCCCCTGTTATCCCCCAATCATGGGGGAATTAAAGAAGAGCCAGGGGACACCCCTGAGACCCCGGCAGGAAGGTTCCTGCACCTCTTTTTTAAAATACCTCTTCCCCGAGGGGAGAGGCTAGGTGAGGGTACAATTGAGATGATCAAGAAGGAGGGACCCTGCAACTCCAGTTGTCGACAAAAGCGATGGTCAACCCCCTTGGTCCCCCAAACTTGGGGGAGATTGACAAAGGCTGGGGGACACCCCCATCCTTCCGCGGAAGGACCGTCAGGAAAATTTCTCCTGAACCTCTTTTTTAATTCCCTCTCACTATACAGGGAGAGGGCTAGGGTGGGAGCGAAAATCCGATAGAGATCTGTCGGTGACGTGTGATGTAGGGGCATGCCTTGGCTTGCCCTGATATCTTGAGACAATCTTGTAGGGGCGAGGGTAATCTCGCCTTTACAGGCCCCCCACAAAAGGAGAGCCCTTCTGTGGAAGGACTCCCCTTTTTTCATAGGTTCTCTGAAAACGGCAAGCTTGACTTCACCTAGCGATTTTTGTACACTTCGAATGGGTTGTAATGCAGCGGGCGGTTAGCTCAGTTGGTAAGAGTGCTGCGTTGACATCGCAGAGGTCGTTGGTTCGACTCCAATACCGCCCACCATGCAGTTCGTCCATTCGAGCGAGCCTCTCGTTCCTTTCAGGGCGAGAGGCTATTGATTGAATTAAGAAAGCATGAATCGTAAATAACGTATTATGAGCGAGAAAGTGGAACATATAGAGCAACTAAGGCACTCGGCATCACACATAATGGCCGAGGCGGTTCAATCATTATTCCCCGATGCGAAATTCGGCGTCGGGCCGGTGATTGAGAACGGTTTCTATTATGATTTCGACCTCCCACGCCCGCTAACGCCCGACGACCTGCCGTCAATCGAAAAACTGATGTCAAAGATAATCGCTCGGAACACACCTTTCACTTACGAAGAAGCGAGCAAGGACGATGCGCGGCGTATCTTCGTCAGCCAGCCGTACAAGCTTGAGCTCATCGATGAGATACAGGAAGAGCGCGTGGGCATCTACCGTCAGGGGCAATTCACAGACCTGTGCCGCGGACCGCACGTTAAATCGACCGGAGAGGTGAAGGCGTTCAAGCTGTTGAACATCGCCGGCGCATACTGGCGCGGCGACGAGAAGCGCCCCATGCTGCAACGGATCTACGGCGCCGCCTTCGAGACGCAGGCCGAGCTGGACGAGCACATCAAGAAGCTGGCCGAGATCGAGGCTCGCGACCATCGCCGGCTGATCAAGCAGCTGGACCTGGTCAGTTTCCATGAGGAAGCCGGGGCCGGACTGGCCTACTGGCATCCCAAGGGCGGCCTGATACGAGTGCTGATAGAGGATTACTGGCGCAAGCGGCACCTGGAAAGCGGCTACGATATAGTATTCACCCCGCACATTGGCAAGGCGCAACTGTGGGAGACCTCAGGCCACCTGGGATTCTACAAGGACAGCATGTACTCTCCCATGCAGATAGACGAGCAGGATTACTACATCAAGCCCATGAACTGCCCGTTCCACATCATGATCTACAAGACGAAACTGCGCTCCTACCGCGAGCTGCCGCTGCGCTGGGCTGAGCTGGGGACGGTGTATCGCTACGAACGAAGCGGTACGCTGCACGGCCTGCTGCGGGTGCGCGGCTTCACCCAGGACGACGCGCACATCATCTGCACGCCGGAGCAGATCGAGGGCGAGATTCAGCGCGTTCTCGACTTCTGCCTCAGCATATTGCGCGCCTTCGGTTTCGAAGACTACAAGATGGAACTGAGCGTGCGCGATCCGCAAAACCCGGGCAAGTATGCCGGCAGCGACGACATGTGGCAGCAGGCGGAGGCTTCTCTGATCAAAGCACTGGAAGCGCGGAACCTGTCGCACGAACGCAAAGAGGGCGAGGCGGTATTTTACGGTCCCAAGATAGATATAAAGATCAAGGATGTCCTAGGACGGGCATGGCAATGCTCCACCATCCAGTTCGATTTCACCCTGCCGGAGCGGTTCGATATGACGTTCATCGGCGATGACGGCAAGGAGCGCCGGCCTTACATGGTGCACAGAGCTCTCATGGGAAGCCTGGAGCGCTTCTTCGGAATTCTCATAGAGCACTACGGCGGAGCCTTCCCCGTCTGGCTTGCGCCGGTTCAGGTGATGATCATCCCTATAGCCGACCGGCATGTAGAATACGCCAAGAAGCTGGAAACGGAGCTCAAGGCGGATGGCCTGCGCGTTCAGGTCGACGCACGCCCGGAGAGGATGAACTCCAAGATCCGGGAAGCACAGCTCCAGAAGATACCATACATGCTGGTCGTCGGCGACAAGGAAATGGCTGCCGAGGGCGTGTCGATACGCCTGCGCACCGGCGAAGACCTGGGAAAGAAGTCGGTGTCGGAATTCAAATCTATGGCAAAAGATGCCGTTTCTAATAAAACGGCTTGATTTTTCAGGTAAGAAATAGTATATTTCGATTCTGTATAACACATTATTTCAAGGGGGACAGGCATAAATAAGAAGTATAGAGTAAACCAGCAGATCATCGGCAAAGAGGTGCGATTAATCAGTGAAACAGGCGAACAGCTTGGAACGATGCCACTCTTCAAAGCACGAGAGATAGCAAATGAACGAGGTTTTGATATTGTTGAGGTTGCTCCTCAAGTCGTCCCCCCAGTATGCCGCCTCATCGATTACGGAAAGTTTAAATACGAACAAACCAAGAAAGAACGGGATGCAAGAAAGAAGCAGAAGTCCGTTAATATTCGAGAGGTACAGTTAAGGCCTAAGATCGGTGACCACGATATCGAATTCAAGACAAAGACTATCAGGAAGCTTCTCGGAGAGGGTGACAAAGTAAAAGTATCGATCATCTTCCGCGGACGGGAGATAACTCACCCGGAGCTCGGGAAGGTTTTGCTCGACAGGCTGGCCAAAGACCTGGAAGGAGAGGTAGTAATAGAAAGGTCAGCCATTATGGATGGCAGGCGTATGATTATGATCCTCTCCCCGGGAAAACTCAAAAAGCCGGCACAGGAACAGGCAGTTACAGAAAAAGACAAGGAGCCAATGGATGCCCAAACTTAAGACTCATAAGCCAGCGAAACGCCGGTTCAGCGTAACCGGTTCAGGAAAGATAATGCGCATGAAAGGTGGTAAAAGCCACCTGCGCAGGAATAAATCGAAACGAGCCAAGATGGCCTACGATGCGAAGCTTCCTCTGCATCCGTCTTTTAAAGAGAAGATCAAGAGGCTTCTGCCCTATTCTTAAGGAGGATTCAATTGACACGAGCTATAGGTAATGTTGCCGCACACCATCGGCATAAGAAAATACTGAATATCACAAAAGGCCAGCGCGCAGCCAGGCATATACACTATAAGGCAGCGAATGAGACTATGATGCATTCCCTGCATTATGCCTATGTGCACCGCCGCCAGCGCAAGGGAGACTTCAGAAGGCTGTGGATCACTCGAATCAATGCCGCCGTACGAAGCGAAGGAATTTCATACAGCGCTTTCATTGACGGGCTCAGTAAATCTGGAGTGGAAATCAATCGCAAGGTACTGGCAGATATAGCCGTACGTGATCCCCAGGCCTTCTCAAAGATTGTGGCGTCCGTTAAAAAGAGTTAACAGAGTTAAAGTATATAAAGAAGCACCCTTATTGATAGGGTGCTTCTTCTTTTGTCCCATTTTACTGATTCTGTTTTGGAGAATCGATTCACCGAACCCCCTGTCAGTCCCCCATACGTTGGGGGACATAAGAGATATTAGGGGACACCCCTAAAACCCCGCCAGAGGGTGATCCCTCTGGACTTCCCAATTTTGTTTAGCAATCGTTAAAAGGACACGGACACCTCTGTTTATACCCTGTTATTTGTGTAGGGGCATGTCTTGCGCGTGTCCTGATATTTATTCAACCCCCTGTTATCCCCCACTCTTGGGGGAAATAAAAAGAGATTGGGGGACACCCCCAGAACCCCCGCCAGAGGGTGATCCCTCTGGACTTCCCTTCTGTTATTAACAAGAAAGAGTGGGGATTGAATACCCTCTCCCTTGAGGGGAGAGGGCTAGGATGAGGGCGAAGATTGATTGTCATTGCCCGACTTGATCGGGCAATCCAGAGGGCGACTCATGAATCGCCCCTACACAAGGCACACCATTGCAAACTCACGTAGAGACGCAAGATTTTGCGTCTCTACCACAGCCATCCGCAGGGTGAGGATGAGAAATGGGACATCAGCTTGACCCCTATCTATACCTAGCCTATAATAGCAGACGATGCTCAAGAAACTCGAAACAATAAAAGCAAAGGCCCTCAACGAGATTAACCATATTACTAACGTCAAGGAACTGGAGGCCTGGCGTGTCGCGCATCTCGGTAAGAAGAGCGAGCTAACCAACATATTACGCAGCGTCTCAACCCTTTCACCCGAGCAGCGCAAGGCTGTAGGCGCCTTCGCTAACGACGTTAAGGGCATGCTCGAAATGCTCTACAAAGAAAACCTCACTGCCATGAAGGAGCAGCTCTACGAGGGGATGGAGACTGCGGCGAAGGAGCCAAAGGGCGAGAAGTTCGATATAACGTTCCCCGGCCGTCCGGTCACCGCCGGGCGACTGCATCCGACAACGCAGATGATGCGGGAGATTTGCGATACCTTCGTTTCGCTGGGCTTCCAGATAGTCGAAGGGCCGGAAGTGGAGCTGGAGCATTATAATTTCGACACGCTGAACATACCGGCGGATCACCCGGCACGCGATATGTGGGATACGTTCTGGATCGACCATAGAAACGAAAAGGGCGAGCGTCACATGCTTCTCAGAACGCACACATCGCCGATGCAGATACGTGTGATGGAGAAGACCAGGCCTCCAGTGAGAGTTGTCGTCCCGGGCAAATGTTACAGATACGAGGCCACGGACGCCAGACATGAGGCCATGTTCTATCAGATCGAGGGGCTGGCCGTCGACGAGCATATAACGTTTTCCGATCTCAAAGGTACGCTTTATGAATTCGCCAGGCGCTTATTCGGCGAGGAGCGGAAAGTAAGGTTCCGCTGCGACTACTTCCCGTTCGTCGAGCCGGGCGTGGAGATGGCCATCGACTGCTTCGTCTGCGGGGGCAAAGGGTGCCGCCTGTGCTCGGATACCGGCTGGATCGAGATACTGGGCGCGGGCATGGTGCATCCGCAGGTACTACGCAACGTGGGGTACGACCCCGAGCGCTACACCGGCTACGCTTTCGGCCTAGGGGTCGAACGTATATCGATGCTGCTGTACGGCATAGACGACATACGGCTTTTTTATGGCAACGACCTGAGATTTTTGAAGCAGTTTTAATTACGACGTAGAAATGAAATATGGATTCCGGCTTTCGCCGGAATGACGATACCAAGAAGTGTCGTGTAGGGGCGAACCCCTGTGTTCGCCCAGTATCGGCGAGATGTAGGGCGGGCTGTGCCCGCCAATATATTTCGCTCCTGAGTTTTTAAAAAGGTGGTGGGCCGAGCCCACCCTACAATAACTGACCCTCTCCCCTGCGGAGGGAGAGGGAATTGAGTTGGGCACGGCAAGCAGTGCCCCTACCTGGTGGGGCGTTAGGAGAGGTACAGGAGATTCCTCTCCTGACGGGGTCTTAGGGGTGTCCCCTATATTTTTTAAAATTCCCCCAAGAGTGGGGGATACAGGGGGTTGATAAGTCTTAACCAAATGAAAGCACCGATAAGCTGGCTCAAAGAATACGTCGGCATCGAAATGCCCGTCGCCGAGCTGGCGCATAAGCTGACCATGGCCGGCGTCGAGGTTGGGGCTGTCGAGACCGCCGGCGGCTGGGACAACATCTTCGTCGCCGAGGTGCTGACTGTGGAGCCGCACCCGAACGCGGATAAGCTCACGCTGGTGACCGTCGATGTCAAAACGGAGCGCGTCACCGTGGTCTGCGGCGCGCCCAACGTCGCCTGCGGCCAGAAGATCGCCTTCGCACGGACGGGTGCCGAGCTTATCGATCCCGGAACGGGCAAGAAATCGAAACTCAAGAAGGCCAAGATACGCGGCGTGGAGTCGCAGGGAATGGTCTGCTCCGAGTGCGAGCTGGGCATATCGCAGAGCCACGAAGGAATATTAGTTCTGCCGGCGGACGCCCCCATCGGCACCCCCCTCGACAGCTACCTGGGGGATGCGATACTCGATGTGGAAACGACAGCTAACCGCCCCGACCTGCTGTCGGTCATCGGCATAGCGCGCGAGGTGGCAGCCATAACCAACAAGCCTATCAAGCTTCCTAATCTCGATTACAAAGAATCTGATACGCCGATCGCGTCAAAGGCCTCGGTCGAGATAGCGGACGTCGACCTGTGCCCGCGCTACTGCGCCAGCCTGATTACCGGCATCAAGGTCGGTCCGTCGCCGACGTGGATGCAGCAGAGACTTGTCGCCTGCGGCCAGCGCCCGATAAACAACGTTGTGGATGTCACTAATTATGTAATGTTAGAGTTCGGCCAGCCGCTGCACGCCTTCGACTTCGATAAGCTGGCCAAAGGCAAGATAATCGTGCGACGCGCAAAGGGCGGCGACGTGATGTCAACGCTGGACGATGTCAAACGCGAGCTAACGGGCGACACGCTCATGATCAATGACGGCGCCGGGCCCGTGGCCGCGGCCGGCGTCATGGGAGGAGCCAACAGCGAGGTGTCGGACGCGACAACGAATGTCCTTCTCGAATCGGCCAACTTCAACCCCGCCAGCATACGGCGCACCTCCGCCCGCTTCAAGCTGCGCAGCGAGGCCTCGCTCCGTTTCGAGAAAGGCCTGAGCGCAGAGCTGCCTATGCACGCTTTGCGCCGCGCCACCCAGCTTCTGGCCCAGCTCGGGGGCGGCGCTATCGCTAAAGGCATCATCGATGTTTATCCCGGCAAGCGGCCGGCCCACAAGATCGATCTCAAGTTAAGCAAGGTCGAGCGCGTGCTCGGCGTCAAGATACCGCTTGCAGATATCACAAAGGTTCTCGCCTCGCTGGGCTTTGAATGTAATAAAGTCAAACCGGACGAGCTTTCGCTGACCGTGCCGTACTGGCGCACCGACGTCAAGCTGGCCGAGGACGTCATCGAGGAGATCGCCCGCATCATCGGCTACGACAACCTGCCGACGACACTGCCCTCCGGCGCGCTGCCGCACCACGTGCCGGACCCGATGCGCTCGCTGCGAGGGAATGTGGCCGACATACTGGCCGGCTGCGGCATGCAGGAGATAATCGCCTACTCGCTCACCAGCCTCGAAGCGCTGAAAAGTTTCGACGGCGAGGCAAAGCCGCTCAGGCTGGCTAACCCGATAAGCCCGGAGCAGGAATACATGCGCACATCGCTCCGGCCGGGCCTGCTGGCCACCCTGTCATCCAACCTCAAGCACGAGGATGACGGCATCCGTCTCTTCGAGGCCGGCCGCGTCTACATACCGAGGCAGAACGACCTGCCACACGAGCTCGAAACCCTCTGCGGCATCATGTGCGGCCCGCGCACAATACGCTCCTGGCACGGCGCAGGCAAATCGATGGACTTCTTCGACGCCAAGGGCATCATCGAGACGCTCATGGAACGATTAGGCGTCGACGCCGAATACACCGCATCGAACGATAAAACGCTCGTTCCCGCGCGCCAGGCCGCAATCACCGTCGACAAGCAATCGATAGGCATACTGGGCGAAGTGCACCCGCGCCTCGCCGAGCAGTACGACATCGCCGAGCAAACAATATGCCTCTTCGAGATCGACCTGGAAAAGCTCCTCGCCGCCACATCGAGCGAGAGGAAATTCCGCGCCCTGCCCAGGTTCCCCGCCACGCTGCGGGACATCGCCATAATCCTCGATGTCGAAACGCCTTCGCAGAAGGTCATAGATATCATCGGCAAATCGCCGCTCGCCGCCAGGGTCACCCTCTTTGACGTCTACACCGGCAAGCAGGTGCCGCAGGGCAAGAAATCCCTGGCCTTGAGCATCTCCTACCAGTCCCCCGACCGCACCCTGACCGACGAAGAGGTGGACAAGGCGCAGGGGAAGATACTGGAACGGCTGACAAAAGAGCTCGGCGCGACGCTGAGGGGATAGAGCTCCTACTACTGTTAAATCTAACAATTCGTGGCATTTCAACAACTTATTAATGTAATCTGTCGTTGACTCAAATTCGTACTCAATATATAATGGCAACGTTCACAGAATAGACATCACGTAAATGTCAACCTATGCTTTATCGAGCTATGTAACGTCTTTTTGGCTACAGACATACTTGGTTAGATATGGAGGGAAAAGGCATGGATATTATTATTAGTTATATTTTCCCAGCTGCAATAATCGCAACTATGGTAGGCATGCTAGTCAGTATGATGATCAGAAGTTTCACTCAATCGAGGGAATCATCTGTAAAAGTGTCTCAGGCAGAATCAAAAGTAGAAGCAGAGCCTGAGAAGGCAAAACCAGCATGGGATTTGGCTCGTGTCACGTTAGAAGCCTACTTCAGTCGAAACCTTAGCCAAATTTCATACATATTCTGGCTAAGTGTAATAGTTATGCTAGTCGGTTTTGGAATAATTATATGGGGCATTTATCAAGCCATCAAATTACCGGATGTTATAGCGCCAGCTACAATCGCTGGCGCCGCAGGTATTATTACAGAGTTTATTGGAGCAACCTTTTTATTTATATATCGCTCAACAATTCAACAGGCTGTCAACTATTCAAAAACGTTAGAACGGATCAACTCTGTCGGTATGGCAATGCAAATCTTGGACACAATACCTGATGAAACCAAACCAGATGACCTAAAAAACAAAACGAAGGCTACTCTAGTTGAATTATTAATACGCCAAGCGAACGCAGCAACAACCGGTACTGCTGATAATAATACAGAAAATAAACCCAAGTAATAAGCAGTGTCATTAGAATCAATTTGAAGATTAATATCAGAATAACAAAGGAGGTAAACATGAATGGTCAAAATAAGAATAGCAAAAAAGCTATTGACCTTGAAAAAGAGCAATCTGATTTAATATCACTAATGGAAACCTCCATGCATCCAGAATTATTAGACGCAGTTCAACAAGCCTATAAAACAAGTGATGATACTGATATACAAACATTAATAGATATTTCATACGAAGGGACTCAACATGCCTAACTTACCAGATATACAAATGAGGATTCTTAGCTATAAAAATGCTGGACAAGATGTTATACGTAGAGAATACCTTGCTTCTCTTAATAATTATACAAAACGAGACACAATCGTATATGCAGCTGCTTATGCTAGCGGAAAAGGTGGAGTTCCACCTTACACGCTGTCTATTTCTACTGAAGACATTCAAGGTTTCATGGCTTCCATCAATGGTTTGAAAAGTGACCAACTTGACCTTATATTACATAGTCCAGGCGGCTCATTAGAAGCTGCTGAACAAATCGTTAATTATTTAAGAGCTAAATATAAGCATATCCGAGTTATAGTCCCACAAAATGCTATGTCAGCAGCTACCATGATCGCTTGTGCAGCAGATGTGATAATTATGGGAAAACAATCGGCTATTGGTCCAATCGATCCACAAATAACATTTCCTACACAACATGGTCCATTTACTGCTCCAGCGCAGGCACTTTTAGATGATTTCGCACAAGCAAAAGTTGAGGTAATTTCAACTCCCAATGTGGCTCCTTTATGGGTCAGTAAAATGAAAGATTATCCTCCAGGTATTTTTCATATCTGCCAAACTACAATCGACCTTGCAAAGGAAAAGGTAGCTCAATGGATGGAACAATATATGTTTAAAGGCGATAGCAATGCTAACCTAACCGCAAACAGTATTGCAGCTTGGCTTGGAGATGCTCATTTACATAAAACACATGGACATCCAATCAATTTTGATGAAGCACTTGCACATGGATTGAAGGTTGAACGACTCGAAGCTGATCAAGAATTTCAAGATAAGGTTCTTACAGTATTTCATGCTGTCTCAGTAACTTTTGGTGTTACTAATTGTGTCAAAATGGTTGAAAACCATAATGGTAAAGGCTTGTTTGTACAAATCGAACCTCAGACAGTTAAAAATAAGTAATTCAAAAAAATTTCTAACATTAGTTCCAGCTGGATACTGTTAGGCCCGCAGAGTGGGCTTAGCTACCATTTTTAACGCTCGGTGAGGTATTCTTTTCCTCACCAAACTCACGTCTACAATTTGCGTTTGACTGACACTATTGATAGCCGTAAAATGCCACCATCAATTTAAAAATTAATGTCAGTCAACAGGAGGCTTGATGGCGGTTGGGAAAGGCAAGCGAGTTAACAAACGGGATCACAAGCTGTTAGCGCTCTGGGCGGCCGACTGTGCCGAGCACGTGCTGGCCTATTTCCAGGAGAAACATCCTCAAGACGACCGCCCCCGGAATGCCATTGAAGCAGCTCGCACCTGGTCGCGCGGCGAGATAACGATAAGCGAGGCGCGCACCGCAGCGCTGGCCGCACACGCTGCAGCTAGAGGCGCAGATGACGCAGCAGCCTGCGCCGCCGCACGTTCAGCCGGCCATGCAGCCGCTACCGCTCATGTCGCCACTCACGCCCCACACGCCGCCGCCTATGCGGTTAAGGCTGTCAATGCTGCCACTTATGGAGCCGCTTCCGCCGCGAAAGAACGCGAGTGGCAGCGCCGACGCGTTCCCGAGTATCTATGGCCAATAGCATTCCCCTACCAAGCCGACACCGAAAACAAAAGCGAGCAAGAGATCATGAGCACGCGTCATGATTCAGATAAACACCACCGACATTCGCTGCGCCTGCAAGGGTACGATTACACGCGGGAAGGCGCATATTTCGTGACCGTTTGCATCCGGGATCGCGCATGCCTGTTTGGAGATATTTCAGACGGTAAAATGATTTTAAACGATGCCGGAAGAATGGCGGAAAAACATTGGCATGACATCCCCGCACATTTCCCCCACATCGAATTGGACGAATTCGTCGTCATGCCAAACCATGTACACGGAATCATCGCGTTACATGATGGTAGGGGCACGGCATGCCGTGCCCCTACGGAAGAACGATTCGGCAAACCTGTCGCCGGATCTTTACCGACCGTTATCAGGTCGTTCAAATCCGCCGTTACAAAATGTTACAATGCATCAAACAACGTCTTGGGTTATAGAATCTGGCAACGCAATTATTATGAACACATCATCCGTGACGACGCATCCCTGAATCTCATTCGCCGATACATAATGGAAAACCCGTCACGATGGGCGGAAGACGAAGAGAACCCGGCGCGTTCAGTCCCTTAATCGTAATAATAGCTAACCTGAGAAAGTGCGAGACATCTTCGCCAGCATGAAAGGAAGGCAACTCATGAAAGCAATTGTTTGCACAAAATACGGACCACCCGATGTTCTTAAACTTGAAGAGATAGAAAAACCCACTCCTAAGGACAATGAAGTACTGATAAAAATTCATGCGGCAGCAGTAACAGTCTCGGACTGTTTCGTTCGAAGTGGCAAAGTAAATATCCTGCTGTGGATCCCCATGCGAATATTCGTTGGTTTCAGAAGACCCAGAAAACCTATACTGGGGCTGGAGCTGGCCGGAGAGATAGAAGCAACAGGCAAAGATGTAAAACGATTTAAAAAAGGTGACCAGGTTTTTGCATTTACGGGAAAACGTTTTGGTGCTTATGCCGAGTATACTTGTCTGCCTGAAGATGGATTGTGTATGCCACAAGACAGTATTATGGCATTAAAACCGTGCAATGTGACCTATGAGGAAGCCGCTGCTGTTCCTTCCCGGGGAACGTTAGCATTGTATTTTCTCAAGAAAGGAAATATCCAGAAAGGACAAAAAGTTCTCATCTATGGAGCTTCCGGAGGGGTAGGTACTTTTGCGGTACAGCTTGCCAGGTACTTTGGGGCAGAAGTTACCGGGGTCTGCAGTACCTCGAATTTGGAACTGGTGAAATCTCTGGGTGCCGATAAGCTCATTGATTACACAAAAGAGGATTTTTTAAAAAGAGGAGAGCTGTATGATCTTGTCTTTGATGCCGTTGGAAAAAGGAAAAGCTCACAACTGAAATTACAGTGTAAAAATGCACTTACTCCGAATGGGAAATACCTGTCAGTCGATGATGAAAGGCCAAAGATACCTGTTGAAAATTTGATTTCACTCAAAGAGCTGATGGAGGCGGGAGAGATAAAACCGGTCATCGATAGAACTTATCCGTTGGAACAGACTGCTGAGGCTCACCGGTATGTCGAAACAGGACACAAGAAGGGAAATGTCGTAATAACTGTGGAACATAATAATAAAACCTGACAAAGCGCTACGGCCGTCGCCCGCGCTATAGCGGAAGGCATAGGGTAGGCAAGAGATCATGAGCACGCGTCATGATTCGGATAAACACCACCGCCATTCGCTGCGCCTGCGAGGGTACGATTACACGCAGGAAGGTACATATTTCGTGACTGTTTGCCTACAGGATCGTGTGTGCCTGTTCGGCGATATTTCAGACGAGAAAATGATTTTAAACGATGCCGGCCTGATAGCGGAAAAACATTGGTATGACATACCCGCACATTTCCCCCACATTGAATTGGATGAATTCGTTATCATGCCGAACCATGTACACGGGATTTTATCGATCACCGCCGCCGTAGGGGCGAAAAATTTTTCGCCCCTACATTCGCAACAAATGCACGGCCCGTCAAAGACGATCGGTTCCGTAATTCGCGGTTTCAAAATCGGCGTGACCAAATGGATGCGGCAGAACACGCCGGTTTACAATGTCTGGCAACGCAATTATTATGAACACATCATCCGTGATGACGCATCCCTGAATAGCATTCGCCAATATATCATAGAAAATCCGTCACGATGGGCGGAAGACGAAGAGAACCCAATGCGTTCAATCCCATAGTTGCTGCCATCGCCCGGGTTTTTCTCTTGACCGATATCATCAACATCTGTAAAATGACACCATAATTCATAGAAGCAGTTTGAAAAACCAATATCGAGCAGGAGGATACTATGGAAAACGGCCTCAGCAATGAAAAACCGTCAACTGCCAGAAATCCTCAGCGGATGTTCACAACAGACTCCGCCATCGGTCTTGCCGCCCGGCACCTGCGAAAATCGCGGATACTACAGGCTATACTGATCCTGGTCGCGGTTCCCATCGCATTAGCCCTCTGGGTAATCGCTTCGCGGCAACTCGATCTTGACGTCATCTTCACGGCGCGCGCGGCCATGTTCACCGCCCTGCCCTTTGTCGTAATAGCCATATTCTCCCCGCTGATGCTGCGCTACCCGAAGGAAGTACGCTGGCGCGGATATATCGTGCAATGGTTCACCATAGCGGTGTTCTTCAACATCGTCTGGCAGGTGCCCCCGCTGCTCCTGAAGTCGTCCGTATTCGATCCTCTGTGCTCAAACGGCATGTGTCAAGGTACACAGGCGCATCTGCCCTACTATATATTCTGGTGGGGCTATCACTCATCAGACCTTGATTATGGCTATTTGACACGATTCTGGATACTGGCCGAGGTTTCATTCTGGATAGTAAGCATCCTTGGCATTGTGGGGCTAGTGAAACTGTGGCGCGGCCACGAGAAGCAGGCTTTCACCCTGCTCGGTGTGTGCGGCGCATTGCAGCTCTATAACGTGCTCTTCTTCATGGGTAACGGCGGTATAGTCGGATTAGAGTCAAACGGTAAAATCTTCGACAACGTTGCCACAGATTCACCGCTGGCGCCTATCCTTTACTGGACATTCAACCTGCTGTGGGGCATCGCGGGTCTTGTTGCGTCCGTCCTCTCCTTCAAGTGCCTTTTCTTCATGACCAGGAAACGGGCCAAACCAGGAGTCCATCAGGATAGAAGCGGAGAGTCCGAAGCTGAGGCTGTAGGCATTCAGGCGGAATAGCGCCATTGTGAAGGAATGAAATTCAGGTCTCCCTCCCGGCAGTGATGGCCGGGCCTGGTTGCTATTCCCGCTTGTAATGTTCTCTCCGCCTCGCAAGCATAAGGAAGGCTATCGTCGTATATGAATCCATGTGGGGCAACACCGCGGCTATCGCCCGCGCTATAGCGGAAGGCATTAGCGCTTTTTCTTTTATTCACTAGGGCCGGCCTCTTGACATACCCTCTGCTTAGTTATATTGTATATACGATATAGCACACCCCGTGGAGGTTCCGTATGAGCACTCAAATGATAGTTCGCATCGATCCCAATCTTAAAGACAAGGTCAACAACCTGGCCAAGGCCGAGGGGAAGAGCGTCAGTGAGGTCGTCAGGGAATTGCTGGAGGAATACGTCAAGAACCGGGATATCGGCCAATACGTCGACGACCTGTGGGGGCGGATCGGCAGCAAACTCGCCTCAAGAGGGATCGGACCTGAAGAGATTCAAAAGGTCATCCAAAAAGTGAGAACCGAAGGATGATCAGGGTTGTGCTGGACACCAACGTCTTCGTTTCATCCTTCTTCGGCGGCAACCCCCGCAAAATAGTAGACCTCTGGAAGACGGGAGAGATAACCCTCTGTCTATCGCAACCTATTATCAATGAATACGTAGAGGTACTCCAGCGTCTCGGCCTGAAAGACGAGCGCGAGTTGGAGGAGCTGCTGGGGCTTTTCGCGCACGGATTCCATGTGGTATTCACAGCCAAGACCCCTCAACTGCATGTGGTTGAGAAAGACCCTGACGACGATAAGTTCGTTGAATGCGCGGTTGCGCTGAAGGCCGATTGCATCGTCTCAGGAGACAAAAGCCTCACGGCAATCCAGGAGTACATGAACATCAAGATCACCAGCCCCAAAGACTTCATCGCCGGTTACAAGAAGCTCAAGCGTTCATGAGCGTAATAAGCAGCCAAAGGACTCTTTATCCGGTATAACAGGAGGCATCATGAAAGCTATCGTCGTCTATGAATCCCTGTGGGGCAACACCGCGGCTATCGCACGAGCTATAGCGGAAGGTATAGGTCCCGAGGCGCGGGCGCTCTCCACCGCCGAGGCCACCGCCGAGGTTACGGCGGGCGCCGACCTGATAGTGGCGGGCGCTCCTCTCCATGCCTTCAGACTCTCCACAGAGAAGATGCGCAAGGACGTCAGCGAGGACCCCAAGAATGTGAAAAACCCGCCGGATATCTCGCACCCGCTCATGCGCACATGGCTCGCCGGCCTTCCCAAAGGGAAGGGAAAAGCCGCCGCTTTCGAAACGCGCTTCAAGTGGTCGCCCGGCGGCGCAGCAGAATCGATAATGAAGGGGCTGAAGCGAGCGGGATACAGCAGAGCGGGCAAGACGCAGAAATTCCTGGTCACGGGCGTGTCCGGGCCGATGAAAGAGGGGGAGGCGGAGCGAGCGAGGGAGTGGGGCGGGGAGCTGGCTAAGTTGATGCAATAAACAAAATCACGAAGGACAAAACAATATGAAACAATGGTATGAAGAATTATTTGTAAACTACGGAGTGAAATACGATAACGAAAGTTTCACTCAAGGAACCGTCGGAGAGTGCGACTTTATTGAAAAAGAAATTAAATATAACAAGGCAACAAAAATCCTGGATATAGGATGCGGCACCGGCAGGCATTCTATTGAATTAGCCAGGAGAGGATATAGAATCGTCGGCATCGACCTATCGGAATCGCAGCTAAAAAGGGCAAAGGAAAAGGCATCCCAACAGAATCTTAAAATCGATTTTCAGAAACATGACGCGAGAAAACTCCCTTTCTCGCATGAGTTCGATCTGGTCATCATGCTGTGCGAAGGCTCGTTCCCGCTGATGGAAACCGACGAGATGAACTACCAGATACTGCAGAATGCCGCGAAGGCCCTGAAGCCGGTGGGGAAAGTGATCTTTACCACATTGAACGGCCTGTTCCCTCTGTTCCATTCCGTCAAAGAATTTCTCGCTTCAGAGGCAAAAGAAGGAAACGCGACGTGCGGTAAGAATTCATTCGATCTGATGACCTTCCGGGACTTAAACACCACGGTCTTTGAAGACGACCTCGGAAACAAGAAGGAACTGCATTGCAACGAGAGGTATTACGTGCCGTCCGAGATAACCTGGCTGTTAAAAACACTGAAGTTTAAGACTATCGATATATACGGCGCGAAGCTCGGCGCTTTCAGCCGGAGCGATAAACTGACAACCGAAGATTTTGAAATGTTGGTCGTAGCGGAAAAACGATAAAGGCAGCTTTTGTGTTCGAACGATATTAAGGAACTTTTATGGAAATACGAGTGGTCAACCTGGAAGAGAAGGCTCGATTGATCAAAGAGCTGCACAAGTACAAGCTTGTCGCGGAGCTTAATGATTATCAGTTTAAAATGGTAAAGGCCAAACGTGAGTTTATCTGGCACAGCCACGCGGAAACAGACGAAGTGTTTTTCGTCGTTGAAGGCAAGATGCAATTGGCTTTCCGCGACAGGATATTCGATTTGAGGAAAGGTGAGCTAATCGTCGTGCCGAAAGGCGTCGAGCACAAACCGATCTGCAAGACTGAGTGCACGGTGATGTTGATAGAGCCGAAGGGAACCTTGAACACGGGCAATGCGGGCGGCCCTTTAACCGATACGGAACTCGAATGGATATAGACATCCGGCGGGGGCTGGCGAAGCTGGTGAAATGAACAACAAGCACAGCCTGGACGAAGTCAAACTTCTGTATGTGACGAATCAGAGGGAATGGCGTGATTGGCTAAAGAAGCATTACAAGTCCGATAAAGAAGTCTGGCTCGTGTACTACAAGAAGCATACTGGCAAACCGCGCATCCTGTACAACGACGCAGTTGAAGAAGCGCTCTGCTTTGGCTGGATCGATAGCATCGTCAAGGGCATTGACAAGGACAGATTCGCGCAAAGGTTCTCTCTGCGAAACCCCAAGACTCCATATTCACAAGCGAATAAGGAACGACTAAGGGAGATGGTCAAGCAGGGCAAAGTCGTAGATGAAGTATTGGCGACCCTGGGGAATCTTGCAGAGGAGCAGTTTGAGATACCACCAGACATCCTGAAGGCCATCAGGTCAAACAGGAAAGCCTGGAAGAACTTTCAAACATTCTCACAACCATACATACGGATCCGCATCGCGTTTATAGACGGTGCCCGCAACAGGCCCCAAGAGTTCACGAAGCGTCTGGGATACTTCATCAATATGACCGGGAAGAATAAGCAATTTGGATTCGGCGGCATTGAGAAGTATTATTGACATCAGTTCAATAATGTACTACCATCTGTACAGTATACATTACATTTATCATACATGTTAAAGATACGTAAGGCAGGTGAACAATGTTTAAGACTACAACTGTAACAGAGCTGCGAACCGAAATCTCATCATATATCAGTAAACTAAGCGATGGCCCGGTAATAATCATGTCCCGCAGCCGTCCCGCAGCCGTGCTCGTCGATCCCGAAATGTTCGATACCCTGTTGAAAGAGTGTGAATTATTGGAAGACATACTGGATAGCCGCGCCTCCGTCGCCGAATATCTTAAAGACAGCAAGTCGGCAGTGGATGCTGAAGAGGTTTTCAAGCGCCTCGGCCACTAGTGGGTCTCTGGAAAAAAGGCGCCCTTTCTGGATTCCGGCCTCCGCCGGAATGACGAAGAAGAGGTGCAGGAGAATTCTCCTGCCGGGGGACTTGGGGGTGTCCCCCAAATCCCCTACCTTCCCCCAAGACTGGGGGCCAGGGGGTTGATAAAGCTTAACCAAAGGTTTCTGATTTATGAAATATGCCTTAAAACTACATCGCAATATAGAGAAGCAACTGGCACGAATACCAGATAAACAAAGGGCGCGCCTGATCGAAACCATGCGCTCCCTCCGTAATGACCCCCGTCCCTCAGGATGTATCAAACTGGACGATGTCCTGTATCGCATACGTGAAGGTCAATATCGAATTATATATGCTATCTTCGATGACGAGGTAGTCGTCTTCATCTGCAAAGTTGCGCGGCGAACTGAAACAACCTATCGCGATCTACGAAAGCTGTTGGATAGAGCGATCAGGGAAATTGAGAAGTGATTACCGTTCGGTGAGGTTTCTTCACCTCGCCGCAGACTATACTTTGCGTTTGACTGACATTATTGACAGTTGTAAAATGCCACCATCCGTAGAATCAATTTAAAAAGCAATCTCATACGCCATTCCAGGATGACAAAGGAGTAACATGAACACCGATAACGCATGCGCAACGGCTCAGTGCACTGTCGAGAAGTGCAACATCTTTGACTTCATGGCCAGGCACGTCGGGATGACTGTGATTCATCCCGGGGGATTCGCTGCTACGCGAAAACTGGCGGAGGCCTGTCACCTTGACAGCAAGACAAAGGTAGTGGACATAGCTTGCGGAAAAGGAACGAGCGCGGTCTATCTGGCTGAGAGATACGGGTGTCAGGTGGTTGGCCTGGACATCTGCGAGGACCTGATTGGTCACGCAACCCGTCTGGCCAGAAGGAAGGAGCTTGAAGGGAAGGTCACGTTTCAAATAGGGGACGCGCTGCACATGCCCTTTCCGGACAACGAGTTCGATGCCGCGATATCCCAGGCCATGCTCGTTCTCGTGGATGACAAGCGAAAGGCAATCCAGGAAGCGCTCCGAGCGACCAGGCCGGGGGGATACCTGGGGTGGCTTGAGCTGAGCTGGAGAGCTGAACCGACAGCCCAGTTTATGGCGGAAGTCTCCACAGTAATCTGCGCCTACTGCATGTCGAACGCCCAAACATATGAGGGCTGGGAGCGCCTCCTTACGGAGCTCGGTGTCAGGGATCTCAATACCATGGCCGCACCCATGGACTTTCGCGGCATGCGTGGGATGCTGGCCGATGAAGGGTTGGTGAACACGGCCAGGGTTGCGCTCAGGTATATCACGAACAGTCGAGTGCGAAAACGGATGAGGACCATGAACCGGTTCTTCAAAGACCACGCCAACTATTTCGGGTATGGCATCTACGTTGGCCAGAAATAGAGGAACAACGTGTTCAAATCAAATGAGGAGCTGTTCCAGACCACCGACGAGCTCATCGCGGCGCTTGAGGTAAACCGGAACTCACTTGCAGCCGGGGAGTTGAGAAGTGGAATGCGCGCGCTTAACGGCCTGACCGACGGCTGGGCCGCGTTTCTCGAATCAATCCAGAAAGTCCAGAAACAGTATTCGTCACAGCTCGATAGCTCACAGAAGTCAACTCTGAAGAATATTCATCAAGCGGTGTACCGAAGAGTGTATTGTACCAACGCCGGACCGTTGTGGCGGATACAGGCATATGTCTCACGAATTCAAGGACGTCTCTATAAGATCCGGCGAAGATAGCAATGCTGTTATTTAAGAGAATTTTTGCGCTCTGCCTGGTTCCATATGCCTTCTGGCTGGTCTTTGCCTACGAGTTCCACTTCATAGACTGGCTGAACCTGTTTATACATGAGGGCGGGCATTTCCTCTTCACCTTCTTCGGGGAGTGGCTGCATTTCCTTGGAGGCACATTCGCTCAGCTCCTCGTCCCTCTCGCTATAGCGCTGTACTTCCTCTACCGCCGCCAGAGATACGAATCGGCTTTCTGCGGCTTCTGGTTTGGAGAGAGCATGATGTATATGGCGGCATACATGGGAGATGCCCAGGAACAAGCCCTCCCGCTTCTCGGGAAAGGCATACATGACTGGAACTGGATGTTCTCGCGGATGGGAGTTCTGTCGCACTGTGAAGGGATCGCGCTGTTCTTTGACGTTGTGGCCTCGATAATTGTTTTAACCAGCGTGGCGTACATGGTATATAATTCCTTTAGAAAGAAACCGCAGATAACGAACCCGATTTTGCCGATAGCGCCGATGCAAAAGATGCAGGACCAAGACCGCAACTCTAAAACGGCCGACGTGAATATCGACAAAACCAACTGGTCCGTCTGGCGTCAGGACGACAACGGGAATGTCGCATTAGTGAAGGCCGGGCTAACGCGGACAGAAGCCCTTAGTCTCATAGCAAAATATGAGGCCAAGGGACACAAGCAGACATACTGGGCGCAAGAGACCCAATGACCGCCGACACATACTGTCGGAAAAGAGGTGCAATATACTTTCCTGCCGGGGTGAGAGGTGGACTCTCGCCCTCACCCTAACCCTCTCCCTCTACGAAGGTAGAGGGTAGCTGAAAAAGAGGTGTCCTTCCGCGGAATCCTTCCCGAAACGGGAAGGACCAAGACTGGGGGATACAGGGGGTTGACGAAGACTTGCTCAACGCTCTCCACATGCATTATCGAGCAGGATGGTATAATAGTAGCCTGTAGGTACTGCCTTCGAAAGCATTACACGAAAAAGGGGCTGAAGCATGAATGAAGTATTAAGAGTTATCTGCAATAGAAGAAGCGTCAGGAAATATAAGGCAAAGCAGATAACTGATGTCGAACTAAATCAGATATTGGATGCCGCTTTAAATGCGCCCAGCGCCATGAATCAGCAGAAATGGCACTTCACCGTGGTACAAGACCAGGTCATGCTGCAAAAAATGGTTGCCATTATCAAAGAAAACATGATGAACTCAGGCAGTGATCTGTTAGCGAACAGGGCAAACATACCTGGTTATCATACCTTTCACAATGCGCCCACCGTTATATTGATTTCAGCGGATGACAAGGCCAAATTCGTTCAGATAGACTGCGGAGCAGCGGCAGAAAACATCGCTCTGGCCGCAGAATCACTTCTCATAGGTTCGTGCATCATTACCTCCTCCGCCTACCTCTTTGCCTCTGAAAAGGGCGAAGAACTAAAGAAGAAACTGGGCATCCCCAGCGGCTACAGCCATGTCTGCTCGGTAGCACTGGGATACAAAGAAGGCGCGAATCCTGTCGCACCTCCGAGGAATGAAAAGGTAATTAATTATATTAAATAACCAGAAACTCTACCGCTTAAGTCCTGTTTGCAGCCAACCACAACGTCGCTCGGTAAATACCCTCTGCTTTCGTCAGTATAAAAGTCATGTTTGACACTTGACGATACTGAGTATACAATGCAGAAATCCCGAACGAATGGGGCAGAATTACAGCTGTGTATCATTCGATCACATCGCTGCTTTTGGACAGATTAGATATTATGTTAAAGTCTGGTGATGGAAAGACGGCGCTCGTTACCGGAGCCTCCGGCGGCATCGGGTATGAACTGACCAAGCTCTTCGCCCGTGACGGCTACAACGTCGTGCTCGTGGCCAGAAGCGCTGACGAGCTTCAGAAAATCGCAGCACAACTGACATCGGAATACGGGATATCCGCCAAAGTCATCGTCAAGGACCTATCATCATCAACATCCCCCCAGGAGATATTCGATCAAGTTCAGGCAGAGGGCATCGCCATCGATATCCTGGTCAATAATGCCGGTTTTGGCACTTACGGATCATTCTCCGAGACGAACCTCAATGATGAGTTGGAGATGATGCAGGTCAACATGGTATCGCCGACGCACCTGACGAAGCTATTTCTGCCCGGGATGATCGCCAGAGGCCAGGGGCGGATTTTGAATGTATCCTCAATGGGGGCTTTCCAGCCGGGGCCCCTCATCGCGGTCTACTGCGCTACTAAGAACTACGTATTATCCTTCTCCGAAGCCTTAGCCGAGGAGCTGAGTGGTACCGGAGTGACGGTGACGGCGCTCTGTCCAGGCCCGGTAAGGACCGGGTTTGCGAAGAGGGCGCGAACAGAACGCACAAAGGCAATGATACGCGGGCTCTTCAACAGGATATGGGAGCCTGAAGACGTAGCGGCCGTGGGATACCACGGGCTGATTAAGGGCAAAACAATCGTAATCCCCGGCAAGAGATATATAATAGCTGCTTTTCTGGTAAGATGCCTGCCGAGAAAGATGACGAGGAGGGCAGCCAAGATGATGATGGAAGAGTCCTGAACATTCTGTTATCCAACCCCCTGTTATCATAATCCCCCTTAGTCCCCCTTTATAAAAGGGGGATTTAGGAGGATTTTAAGATAGGGGACACCCCTAAGACCCCGGTCCT
>Ga0315291_10002523_pt1 | contig 23940 bp, 25 predicted proteins | sample YL17G12_20_MG_FD_203070 | JGI IMG/M metagenome (GOLD analysis project Ga0315291, IMG submission 203070) | Sediment microbial communities from Yellowstone Lake, YNP, Wyoming, USA - YL17G12_20 | ecosystem: Environmental > Aquatic > Freshwater > Lake > Sediment | place: USA: Wyoming | collected... | reverse complement strand
GGTTTCTTGCCGCGGATACACGCAGATACACGCTGATTTTACATAGGTGTATCAGCGTTCATCCGCGTAAATCTGCGGCTACCCCCTATAACTGTCCCATTACGACCGATTGTCACCGTTCGTTGCAGAAGGTGTGGATCTGCACTGGTTCGCCGCCGCCGGCGTCCTCATTCTAACTCCTGGCTCCTGACTCCTGAATTCTGGCTCCTGAGCAGTTACTATTGAGCTTACTTAACTCATGTGAAGCAGAGACTTGACACTCAGAAATAATGGAGGTTAATTATATACACTGTTGTATTTGATATGTCAACTTTTTAATCCAGAAGATATATTGGCCTTCATATGTAACCGCCAGTTAGTCGCTTCATGCTCGTAACAAACAGGTTACGTAATATATTTCCCGGCTGCTCCCCATACCCCCGGCCCCGAACCTTGACAACTGCTCAAAATTAAGCTAAAATTCAATGAGCGAGAGGGCAGGGATGGAAGGAAGCTCGCTCTTAAAGGAGCGGCAGGACGGTGAAGACGCACAGGTGGTTCCTCCTGATTCATGCGATGAGCGCGGCGACAGTCTCCTCCCTTCTTTTCGCCTCGCCTGTACATGCCGCACCGGAAGCTCCGTACGTCGAGGGTGAACTCCTCGTCAAATACAGAACCTCGGTTTCTCATTCCCGCATGGGCAGCATCGAACGCGGAGCGGGTGTGACTGCACAAGAGGAAATCCCCGAGCTGCGCATCAAGCGGGTAAAAATAAATTCCGGGATGTCTGTCGAGGAATGCATCGAGCAGTACCACAGGCTCGCCGGCGGCTCAATCGAGTACGCTGAACCGAACTACATCCTGAAAGCTGACCTTTTCCCCAACGACCCGGATTTCAACACAATGTACAATCTGCGCAACATGGGGCAGAACGGAGGCGTGCAGGGGGCTGATGTTGCCGCCTCTGAAGCGTGGGATACCGCCACGGGCGGTTCCGTTGTGGTCGCGGTCATCGACACGGGCGTGGATTACAACCATCCCGACCTCGCGGACAACATCTGGAAAAATGAGGGCGAGGTACCGGGTAACGGCGTTGACGACGATGGGAACGGTTATGTGGACGATTACCGCGGCTGGGACTTTTACAACCATGACAATGACCCCTATGATGATCACCTGCACGGTACGCACTGCGCGGGCATCATCGCGGCCGCCGGCAACAACGGCACCGGCGTCACTGGCGTGTGCTGGAAGGCGAAGATCATGCCGTTGAAGTTTATGGGGGCGAGCGGCTCGGGATCGACGGCCGAAGCCGTGAACGCGATCCTCTACGCGACCAAGATGGGCGCGCAGGTGATGAGCAATTCCTGGGGCGGCGGCGGTTGCTCGCAGGCGCTGAGGGACGCCATCCAGGCAGCCGACAGTGCGGGGGTGATATTCGTGGCCGCGGCGGGCAACTCCGCGAGCGACAACGATGTCAACGCGCACTACCCCTCGAGCTACGACTGCAAGAATATCATCGCGGTGGCGGCCACGGATAATTGTGATCTCCTCGCGTCGTTCTCATGCTACGGGCTCATGTCGGTGGACATCGCGGCGCCGGGGGTCGCGATTAAGAGCACCATCCCCGGGGGCGGCTACGGGACGTACAGCGGGACATCGATGGCGGCTCCCCATGTCGCAGGCGCCGCGGCGCTCGCATGGTCACACTCGCCGACAAAGACTCACACCCAGGTTATTTCCAATATTCTCAATGGGGCAACACCTCTCTCGTCGCTGGATGGCAAGGTGGCCACCGGCGGCCGCCTCAATCTTCAGCAGATGCTCAACCCCGAAAACGACACGGTCGCGCCGGCGCCGGTCACGGATTTGAGGGTGGAGAGGGCGAGGATGGCACGGGTGACACTGAGCTGGACTGCGACCGGGGATGACGGCAACGCGGGCAAGGCCAGTGCCTATGATCTGCGGTACTCCCTCGATCCAATCACGGACGAGCGCTGGGATGCGGCCTCACGGGCCTCCATTGCGGTCAATCCGCAGAGCGCGGGGAGCACAGAGGAGGCAACGGTGACCGGGCTGTCACCGGGCGCCTGCTATTATTTTGCCCTCAAGGTGAAAGACAACCGCAGCAACAGCTCGGCCATGTCGAATGTGGTGACGGTGACAACCTCCAATGGGACGGTGGTGTTCGACGACAACGTGGAAAACGGCGACAACGGCTGGTCGCCGACGGGCCTCTGGCACCGTACCACTCACCGAGCGTCCAGCGCCGCCAGCTCCTGGTACTACGGGCAGGAGGGCCTCTGGACCTATGATACGGGGGCTGCGAACAGCGGCGCGCTCACGTCGCGGGCTGTAGACCTGAGCGCCTATAACGATGCGCTCCTCACCTTCACTCACTACAGGGATGTGGAGGCATACCAGGGCGCGTACGATATCTGTGCAGTGGAGGCGTCGCGGGACGGCGGGGTCAACTGGGAGCGGCTCATGGCGCGTGATTCATCGAGCCCGGCGGTGCCGGGGTGGACGAGCTCCGGCACGGTGTCGCTCGCGAACTTTACGGGAGGGAGCCTGCTCCTCCGTTTCTCGTTCGACACGGTGGACGGCAACTCGAACAGTTATGAGGGATGGTATGTCGATGACATCCGTATCACGGCGGAGGATTATCAAGCTGATGACCTCCGTCATCACCGCGTGGAGCTCGCGGTGAACGGAGAGCGCTTCCGCTGCGGCGACAAGCTCTATCTCTCCGCAACGGTTAAGCGTGGCTGGCTCTCTCCCTATGCCGTGTGCGATGCATACCTCGGCGTGTCGCTACCCAACGGGCGCGAGCTCTTCCTCACGCGCGCGCACGCGCTGTCCGGGAAAGCGATCCCCCTGGTGAGCAACTTCGAGGTGAGGGACGTGCGTGTCACGATGGGCCCCTTTATCATTCCCTCCGGTCTCCCGACCGGCAGCTACTCCGTGCGCGGCGTGCTCACGCCTTCGCAGAAGCGCGCGGTCAGGGGAACGAGTTTGGTGAGCAACCTCTCCGAGGTCAGCTTTACCATCACTCCATGAGGGGCAGACGCCTCACCCGATCTATGCAACAGGCGCTGATAGTGTGCCAACCCACCTTCAACGTTTTCTATCCACGGATTGCACGGATTACACCCTGATTAAAAGAAACTCTGGTTCTCTTCCGTTTTGTGTGGGTGATCTACGCTGCAGGCTGAATCAGCTGCGAATGCGCTACAGGTGCTCGTGTCTGTTTTTAGTCTGTAGGGGCTTGATTCATCAAGCCCGCTTTGATGCGGGTTCGATGAATCGAACCCCTACAATAATAGGATAAGGCGCCAGTATATGTCCCCTTATCCACACAAAACGGAAGAGAACCATAAAAGCCAATCAGGCAAATCAGAGAAAACTTGTCCTGAGCGAAGTCGAAGGATCAGGTGCGCACATTATCTCTTATACTTTCCCATCAGCTGACCCTCGGCGAGGATGTGTCCCCCCATCGCTCCCCGCAACCGTTCTTTCGTCACCCTCCCGCTGAGAGCGAGCTTCACATCCAGGGCATAGAGCTTGAAGAAATAGCGGTGAGTGCCACCGGGGGGACAGGGCCCGCCGTAGCCGACCTTGCCGAAATCGTTCGCGCCCTGCCTGGCGCCGTTCTCCAGCCTCTCCAATGGCGGCACATGCTCGGGCAGGCCGTTCACGGACGACGGAATGTCACACACAACCCAATGTACCCATGTGCCCATCGGGGCGTCCGGGTCGTCGCATATCAGCGCGATGCTCTTCGTGCCTGCGGGCGCCGCGCTCCATGCGAGCGGTGGAGATATATCGGCGCCGTCGCAGGTGTATTTCTCCGGGATCATGCCCCCTTCTTGAAACACGGCGCTCGTCACCGTGATCTTCATTGTCCCACCTCCCTTCATGCCTTCCAGTCCGCGGGCGCTGCATGGCTCCAGGAAAGCAATGCCCGAAACTAGGCAAATGACTATTTCGCCTCTCATCCCACCCTCCTTAATAAGGCCCTCTCACCCTGAACTATTTCGGGTATCGAAAACCCGAAACTACTTTAGATGATACTTTTTATTTCCGCGAACTCGGTGTGCTCAGCGATGTCTCCTATTTTCTCTCCCCAGGGCTGCCCAGCAGTTTTTCGATCTCTTTCTCAACCGAGGGACATCTCCGGCAGACGATCCCTCCGTCCTTCCCGATGAGCAGCTCATCCGGTATGCCCCTCACCCCGTACTGCCTCGCGACCTTCCCCTCCTCGTCCAGCAGCACGCGATAGGGGATCTCATACTTCGCCGCAAACGAAGCGACTTTTTTGTGGCTCTCCCGCACATCAACCATGATCACGTCGAGCCCTCTGTCCTTGAAGCGGTCGTGGAGCTTCTTCAACTCAGGGACCTCCCTTCGGCAATAGGGACACCAGCTAGCGCTGAACACCAGGAGCACCGCCCTCCCCCTGGAGTCGCTCAATTTCACCTCGGTTCCCTTGAGGTCCTTGAGGGAAAAATCAGGCGCCCTCTCCGTACCGCCCGGCCCCGCTCCCTGTGAAGAGCGCACCGCAGGGAGAAGGCCAATGGCCATTGCCAGAAGTACCACACGCATCCCGCGCTTCCTGTTTCCACCCATCGCCGCACCTCCTCAGATTATGAATGTGCCCGCTCTGATTAAAAAATATTCACCCATGCCTATCAATATCCACCCGCACACCTGCTTGACCCTCAGCATCCATGCGCCCGCCGCCGGAAGACCCGCGAGGAGTCCTGAGAAGGCCCCCAGGATAATCAGCAGCGTGCCCATGCCGAACGCGAATAGAAAGAGGAGGAGCATTCCGACGACGACGTTCTGACTTGTCGCGACGTAGGTCAGAAGGACCGCAAGCACCGGCGCCGTGCACGGACCCAGCACCAGCCCCGAGGCGGCTCCCACGAAGAAAGAGGCCGTAATCCCTCCCCCCGCACTTCGCGACTGCGCCCGCGCCGGCAACCGGGGCAGCGGGAGGCTGAAGACACCGAGCATCGAGAGTCCCAGCAGGACGCATACGTTGGCGACAATAAAAAAGGTCCACGGATTTGTCTGGATCTGGCCGAAGAGGCTGCCCGTGAGGGCAGCGACACTGCCCAGCACGGTATAGGTGAACGACATTCCGAGAACGTACACGAGGGAGAGGATAAAGGATCTCAGCCTGGAACCGCCGCTCCGGGCACCGACATAGGCAATGGTGATGGGGATCACGGGATATACACAGGGAGTGAAGCTGACCAGCAGGCCGCCGAGGTAGACCGCCAGACAGGCGAGCACGAGCGAACCGTGCAGATAATTTTCCAGGCCGCTGATGAAATTTTGAATCACAGTATGGTGCGTATCCCCTGCGACAGCTCCTGCTCAGAAACATCTCCCGACAGCCGGTGTTTTTCCTCTCCATTTTTGAAAAAGAGGATAGTGGGGATGCTGAGAACCTTGAGCTCGGACGCCGTACGGATGTTTGTGGTGATATCCATCTTGCAGAACTTCACCCCGTTATACTGCTTCGACACCGACTCGACGCGGGCAGCCACCTTCGCACATGTGCCGCACCAGGGGGAAGAGAAGATGAGCGCACACGGGGCGTGCGCGACCTCCTCCTCGAAATGAGCGTCCGTTATCTCCGCGATCATGTCATCGTGCGGGTCGTGGCATCGCTTCCGGAACACTCCACCTAGGCCCCGGCCCCCTGCGTGGTTGGAGGGGGAGTGAATACGCGCTGGCTGAGTTCGCGGTCCAGTATGAACAGACCACCCGGGGCATCGGCCATGAGTTTGAGCTTCTTTACCACGTCATCCACCGATGCCTCCTCCTCGACCTGTTCGGAGACGAACCACTGGAGGAAATTATACGTGGCATTGTCCTGCTCTCTTCCGGCGAGGCTGACCAGATCATTGATCAAGCCGGTCACCTTTTGCTCATGGGCATAGGCTGCCTCAAAGGCGTTGAGCGGGGATGACCACTCGGAGGGCGGCGCTTCGACGGATGACAGGATTACCCTCCCCCCCCTGTCAATGAGGTAGCGGAAAAACTTCATCACGTGCACGATCTCCTCCTGGACCTGAACCCTCATCCAGCTGCCGAAGCCCTTGAGATTGAGGGACTCGAAATACGCAGACATCGACATGTAGAGATACGCGGAGTAAAGCTCGCGGTTGAGCTGCCTGTTCAGGGCATCCTGCACCTTTGCCGTGATCATATGATCCCCCTCTCTTCGATGGCAGCGTGCACCCCGCGCCACCGGTCACGCGCTGCCGCCTTATCGCATCTCGTGCTCCTGAATATCATCCCGCATGTCTTTCAGGAGGCGCTCGTGTTCCCGTTCCTCTTCAATGATCCTCACCATCTCCTCTTTTGTCCCACGGGACGATACCTGGCCCTTGCAGGACTCGTAAAAACGTATTGATTTTTCCTCAATGATTATTCCCATCCGGAGCGCTTTCCCGGGCGTATCCAGCGCTCTGTCAAGCTCCTCAATGCTCTGGTACGGCTGGAAGATGCCGTAGTCAATGCCGGTCAACAGGTCATCCTCCTCGAAGGGGTCATGCTGCCGCTCCCTGAGCGTGAGGAGCTCCCCTTCGAAGAACTCGAGGTGATCCCGCTCCTGGTTGGCCAGCATTTTCAGTGTATCGCGCACCCGCGTGCCGGCAACTCTCCCCGCCAGTTTCTCGTAGAAATGTATTCCATCCTTCTCGATCTTCGAGGCAATTTTAAAAGCCTCCAGCTCGTTGAAATCGGTTATCACCAGATTTCCGTTTTTTTCCTCAATGCGCATCGCGGTTCACCTCTCGGATATGAATAAACATGGCGCCACTCTCTTATGGACAGTGCCGTGCACTATTATTGCAGTCCAGCACGGCGGTGGATGATATTCTTACGCCTTCCACAATCCATGCAGGTTGCAATGTTCACGGACGCTCACCTGCGTTGCGACAATCGGAAATTCGGCTTCAGGAGCGCCGCCCGGCTTCAAGAACTGGCGATATGCCTTCCCATCAGCAATCAGCTCAATCCACTCGATATAGTGCTTCTCCTCCATCGGGTGGGGCACGCTGCCTACCTTCACCGTGATCCCCTTCGCTGTTCTCTCGACCACGGGGACATGCTTCTCCCTGCTCGCGTCAACTGTATTTTCAACGAGGAGCTTCATGTCCTCCCCGCAGCAGACGAGGGTACCCGCGCCATCGTGGAGTACCTCCACGATATTTCCGCAGACGTCGCACTTGTAGACCTGCAATCGTTCTGTCATGTGACACCTCCTTCTCAGTGGATTGTCCCGCCATGGAGACGCCCGCAGTAACGGCGCTCAGAAAAGCCACCCTTCCCCAGAAAGTGTGAAAAAATTGCCTCCCGCCCCTTTTTTGTAGGGGTCGGATTTATCCGACCCGTCAGCGGGCTTGATAAATCAAGCCCCTACACGATTGGTTACATATGCCGGAGCGACAAACCGGATTTTTTCACACCTTCCCAGTTGTTACGAGGCTGCCGCCTTGCCCTTCCCTCTCCCCTTGCACGCCGGACACAGTCCCTTGAATTCCAGCCGGTGGCCGCTGATCTCGTACGCGCTGACCTCTCTCACCTCCCGCTCAATACCGCTGAGAGGCTTGATCGGAAGATCGTCCACCCGTCCGCACATCGCGCAGCGAACGTGGTAATGGTTGGCAATCGTCCCATCGTAGCGCCGTTGTGTTCCCGCCATCTCTAATTTTAGAATCATCCCCGATTCGGACATTATCTCCAGGTTGCGGTAAACGGTGCCGAGGCTCACGCGGGGCAGCTGTTCCCGGACCATGTTGTATATTTCGTCAGCGGTGGGATGCGTGGTAACTTTCCTGAGTTCTTCAAGGATCACCCGGCGGGGTTTTGTGTCCCTCATCTTCCGATTTTGTTTCACAACGCCACCTCCCTAGTTATTGTTAATAATAATAATTACCAGGAGTTTATAGCTTATTTAGGCCTGCATGTCAATGGAAAATTAGGCTGGGGGGTAATGGGTCAGTTATGGTGGGGTATATTATTAAGTGTGTCACTCCTGCGAAAGCAGGAGTCCAGGTTTTATGCTGGATCCCCGCGTTCGCGGGGATGACCTTTGTACCCATTTGTACGCAATACTCCAATGCGCTGGATCCCCGCGTTCGCGGGGATGACACTCTTACTGAGTACCACCCAAGACTGACCCATTACGCTGGTCTTCATTTGTCCGGAAGCATATCAGACGGGTACGACGCTGTGCATTTAGCCCATTGCGTGGTATCATACAGATATACGTAAAGGAGGAGGTATGATGAGGATTGCAGCACGTATTGTCGCGACCGCCTTGCCTGTGTGCCTGCTTATCTTTTCCCTGGCATCATGCCAGATCCTGGCCAGGGGGAAAGGCATGATGGGTGCTCAGCGTCCACCGGAGCAGGCGGCCGACATGCTGAAGTACTACACCACGCAAGGGATAATAACTGATCCGGGAAAGCACACATATCTGTACGAGAATCTTCCCTGCGACGTCCCCTCCCTCTGCGCGGTCGTCAGGGGGGTCATGCTGCATATTTTCATGGCCGACAAATACGGCGTCACCATCCCGGAAGAGAGGAAACAAGAGGTGCAGTTGCGTACGGTCGAGAGAATGCTCGGAAAAATCATGGAGCTCGACCGCCAACCCCTCACGGTCGCCCGCGAACCGCTGAAGCGCATGGTGGGAAACTGCCGCGACCACACGGTGCTGCTCTGCTCGATGCTCAAATACAAGGGCATCCCTGCGCGGGCGAGGTGCGGATTCGCAACCTACTTCATACCGGGGCGATACGTGGACCACTGGGTCTGCGAATACTGGAATGCACAGCGGCGCCAATGGGTGCGCGTTGATCCTCAGCTGGACGAGGTGCAGATAAAAGCGCTCGGCATCACGTTCAATCCCCTTGACCTGCCGCCGGGCACATTCGTATCAGGGGGAGAGGCATGGAACATGTGCCGCGCGGGGAAGCTGGATCCGGACCTCTGCGGCATATTTGACATGAAGGGGTTGTGGTTCGTCAGGGGCGATCTCGTCCGCGACTTCATTGCGCTCAACAGGGTGGAAGTCCTCCCCTGGGATTGCAACGATCTCATGCGCAGGGAGAGAGAGCCAGGCTTCGAAGAGCACCGCCTGCTGGATGCAATCGCCGACATGACTGCCGTGCGTGATCCGTCATTCAGAATAATCAGATCGTTCTACGATTCCCATCAGTCATTACGGATGCCCGAGGACTGGAAACCATAAAAATAATGTTTCACCACGGAGAACACAGAGAAGGTCACAGAGATCACGGAGAGAAATAAATTATTAATCTTACAAAGAGCAAAAGAGTATTTCTCTTTTCCCCGCTTAACCTTTGCAAAAATAATATATTCTCCGTGACCTCCCTGGTCTTTCCTCCGTACTACAAGTGTGCAAAACTTTTTCAAACTGCATGATGATCTTATTGCCACTGAATAATCTGTGTTCATCTGCGTTTATCTGTGTGAATCTGTGTCACACGTCAATCTCTGTATCCTCTGTGGTTACTTGAATCTTGGTTGCGGCCAAAGGCCGCGCCGTGCTCTCTGTGGTGAAACTTAAAATCCCCCTTGGTGAGAATACCGCACCCGAAATACTGACAGGTTGAGAGGCCTGGAGTATAGAGAGTGCCCTCAGGCCGAGAGTGGCGAAAATACCTGGCGGCGTTTGAGATGGGACGGCCCTTCGAGCTGCGGCGATTGCGGGAAGCCGGCAGCCGAGATCGAACTACGAATGCGGGCAAGCCACTCCTCGTAGGTGATCGCCGGTCCTGATTCCCTCAGCGTCTTGATCGCAAAGTAGCTGAACACTCCCCTGGCGACACCCTCGAAACTATCCTCGGCGGACGGTTCGTCATCCCGGGCGGCGCTCATGACAATTTCTGCCATGCGCTCTTCACTGATATCTGAGATTCTCTTTTTCAAAGGGCTGCTCGCGCCCACCTCTCTCGCGAGGTCAAAAGGCGGCGGATAAAAGCGAACCTTCCCTCCCCGCGCACGGCCCGGGAGAAGCCTCGTCACTGTCCCCGAATAACAGGAGTCCGCGATGAAGGTAAATGAGGCACCAGGGCCCATTCGGCCTAGACGGCTGCGGAGGTCATCGTCAAGGATAAGCCTGTCGAAATCCGCCTCGCAGGGGACGAGCGCCTCATCCCTGCCGTCCACCTCATCTTTCACCCCTGCGTCAGGAACCCACGTCCCGTGCCCTGAATAGATAAAGGCGAGGACGTCACCGGCACGCCCGCCCCCGACGAGCTCATCAATCGCGGAGAGGATGTTCCGCTGTGTCGCCTCGCCGTTGAGGATCAGCCGCACATCCCCCGAAGAGAAACCACACAGCTCGATGAGGGTTGTCGCCCAGGCCCGCGCGTCGTTCACACACCCGCCGAGGTCGCTTTCCACTCCGGGATAATCGTTGATCCCCACGCACACCGCTCTTTTACTCATGGCCTGAAATCAAACGCTCCTCAGCTCACCGCCGCATCCCAACACGAAATGGTACCCCATGGCTCACAAGATGGCAATTCATAAAAACCGCCCCCGGGTAATGGGTCACGTACAGGGTGAATCCAGCAATGAATTGCCGCAGATAAAAAGGATTGTTTGAGTGGTCAAGGTTTCTTGCCGCGGATATACGCTGATTTTATATAGGTGCATCAGCGTTCATCCGCGTAAATCTGCGGCTACCCCCTATAACTGTCCCATTATGCCCCCGGATTTGAGATTGATTTATTTGCGTCGTTTCTATATACTGCTGAAGTTTGATTGAGGGTGTGAACGAGTTCCGCCCGTATGTTCACCCCGAGGGGGAGCGTCGCACATGCCAGAGAAAAGCGCATTCCTCGAAGAGGTATTCACAAGGGCAGCGGGGGATCCAAAGAAGCTGGTTCTCCCGGAGGGGCACGATGAGCGCATCGTGAAAGCGGCCGCCATCCTCGCCAGGAAAGGCATTGCCAAACCCGTCCTCCTCGGCAAGAAGGACTCGATTCTCTCGAGCCTGAAATCAATGGGGATGAGCGCTGAGGGCATCACCATAGTTGACCCCGCGCAGTCTCCTGACAGGGAGGAATACGCGAAGACCTTCTTCGAGCTCCGGCGCCACAAGGGCGTCACCCTTGACCAGGCGCGGGAGGCGATTCTCTCCTGGATTTACTACGGGACGATGATGGTGTACAAAGGCGAAGCAGACTGCCTCGTTTCGGGCTCTACCCACTCCACCGCAGAAACAATCAAGCCCGCCCTTCAGATCATTAAATGCAAGAAAGGATGCTCGCTCGTCTCGAGTCTTTTCTTCATGGTTCTGGACAGAGATGTCTTTGCCTTTGCAGACTGCGGCGTCGTGGAAAATCCCACGAGCGAGCAGCTCGCCGAAATCGCCGTTGAAACCATTGATACGGCGATTCACTTCGGAATCCCTCCCATTGTCGCCCTCCTCTCCTACTCGACAAAAGGCTCTGCAAAAGGGCCGCTCACCATGAAGGTTGCCGAGGCTGCCGAGCTCGCGCGGACAAAGGCCGCGCGCCGTTTCCCCGACAACAAGGACATCGTCATCGACGGCGAGCTCCAGGTGGATGCGGCGATCGTCCCGGCGGTGGCCGCACGCAAGGCGGCGGGGAGCCCCGTGGGAGGCAAGGCGCGGGTCCTCATCTTCCCCGACCTGAACAGCGGGAACATCTCCTACAAGCTCGTCCAGCGGCTCGCCAGGGCCGAGGCGTACGGCCCCATCCTCCAGGGGCTTGCCAAACCCGTCAACGACCTTTCCCGGGGCTGCACGGCCGACGATGTGGTCGGCGTCGCCGCGGTGACCGTTGTCCAGGCGCACGGCTTCTGATCCGCCCTTTCTCCCCCTATTTTCGACGTAACCCCTCAGAAGGTGTGAAAAAATCAGCATTAAGTTGTCATTGCGAGGACGCCGAGTCCCGCTAAGCGGGACGAGGCGGACGTGGCAATCTCAACTCTATGGGAGACAACAGATTGCTTCGTCCCGCTAAGCGGGACTCGCAATGACAATTTCTCATATCAGTGTACACACGCTGAAAATACGATTTTTTCACATCTTCTGACCCATTACTTTTCGATCCCGAAACCTCTTGCCCTTTTTTATTCTAAGACATACAATGCGATTCAGGAGCGGTTATAGAGAGTGCTTGGGAGTAATGGGTCAGTCTTGGGTGGTACTCAGTAAGAGTGTCATCCCCGTCCCGCTAAGCGGGAGGGATCCAGCATAAAACCTGGACTCCTGCTTTCGCAGGAGTGACAGATATGACAGTTTGCCACCCATAAGTAACCCATTACGCTTGGGACGCTAAAATGGCCAAAGTGATTATGATATAGTGAAAAAATAAAGGAGTAATGCATATGTCAAAAGGCCCGCCGGATCCGAGATCGTTTGAAAAAATGTCGCAGGATATTGCCCGCCACCTTGAGGGGAAGGAATTCTCCTCCGATGAGGAGCTTAATCGATATTTGAAGGGAGCGCTCGATCAAGGCAAACCGCCCGAGTTTGAGCCCCAGACCCCCGAGGAAATAGCCCAGAATATGATGTATGACTCCTGGGAGATATCAAATAGAAAGAAGAGAATAAAAATAGCCTATAAGGCGCTCGGCGTTTCCCCGGATTGTGCCGATGCTTATATTACACTCGCTGAGGACGAAGCTAGAACGATTGAGCAAGTGGCTGAACTCTATCAAAAAGCAGTTGATGCGGGAGCGCGGACACTGGGGGAGAAAATATTCAAGGAGAACTCAGGCCACTTCTGGGGAGCGATTAGAACGCGGCCGTACATGCGCGCGCGTGCGGCCCTCGCGCAAACACTTTGGGAAATGGGCAAGCATGATGAAGCTATTGCCCATTATCGCGAGATGCTCAAACTCAATCGGCGAGATAATCAAGGCATACGCTATGTGCTCGCGGCCTGTCTTGGGGAACTCGGAAAGTGGGATGAGCTGGACCGTTTTATAAACATTGAATGGCGTGGTGATCCAATGCCCAATATGGGATATCTGCGTGTATTGCTTGCCTTCCGCAAGGAAGGGGATTCGCAGCGCGTAAGAAGAATGTTGAAAAATACCATTAAGCAAAATGCATATCTGCCCGATTATTTGATTGGTCGTAAAAAGATACCATCGAATTTGCCGAATATGGCCGCGCTTGGCGGAGAGGATGAGGCGATGTGCTGTGCAGCCGACATGATCAAAGCGTGGCAGAAAATACCGGGAGCCCTCCAGTGGCTTTATGAGCAAACCGGCAAGCCGATAATTGTTCCCGACATCCCCGACAAGATCGGGCCCAACACCCCCTGCCCCTGCGGCAGCGGAAAGAAATACAAGAAATGCTGCGGGGAATAATAATGCCGAGTATGATATTCGGTGGGGAAAACCGAGTCCAAGGCCATTTTTAGAGCCCTGAAATGATAGAATATCCTCCAGCAGAAAGAGATATCGTGGTCCGACCCGGGGTGCAAATATGTCTTTCCTCCTGCAGGAGCGGAAAAATATGAGAAATGCTGCGAGAGGCGGTTCCTGCTCACGCGTTATTTTTAGGCAAACTGTTCTTGAGACATATCGGATAAAGGCGTAAAATCCAGCTTTCACAGCGGCGATAGGATCGTTGTCATGCATCTGGATAGCGGGCAAAGTCAGGAGATCGGCCGGGACCAAAATCCCGGCTTTTTTGTTGATGGTGATGCAGCTTTAAGATCCCAATTGGGCATCTTAAAGCGAGCCGGGGATTGGATGTTTCCGCAGGAGATAAGATAGTGTCAAGAAGCAACGGTGTCATGCCCATAGAGCGGATTGAGCAGGCGATTTATCTGATCCGCGGCCAACGTGTAATGTTGGATAATGACCTCGCCGAAATCTACGGCGTTCCTACCAAAAGGTTGAAGGAGCAAGTGAGACGTAACTCGGACCGATTCCCGCGAGACTTTATGTTTCCTCTTACACTGCAAGAGATTATGAACTTGAGGTCGCAATTTGCGACCTCAAGTTCAGGATGGGGTGGCACACGTTATCTCCCCATGGCTTTTACAGAACACGGGGCGATCATGCTCGCGAATGTACTTAATAGTCCCAGAGCAGTCCGGGCGAGCATTGCTGTTGTTCGTGCCTTCGTCCGTATAAGGGAAACATTATCATTGCACAAAGAGCTGGCGGTGAAGTTAAACGAACTGGAGCGTAAAATAGCTAATCACGATGAGAACATCCGAACGCTGTTCGAAGCCATCCGGCAGCTCATGACCCCTCCGGAAAAACCCCCTCGGAGGATCGGGTTTGGTGTGGGGGAACGCCGGGCCAGATATAGATCACTTGTTCGGAGGAGATAAGTTGATGGGGAAGGGTTAGTATGGCGGTGCCGGGTTGCTTGTGTGCAAATCGTGAGAATAGCAGGCAGAGTTTTACTTTGTAAATGATAAACAAAAAATATTATAGATATTGGGGTAAGGCAGATGTGATAGATCGCAATTGTTACCATCCGCTAGTCTATCACTGCCTTGATGTGGCAGCAGTAGGAATGGGATTGGCCAAACGGCTTAGTCTTTCCAGGCATTTTGCGGAGCGGCTTGTTGGCAACGGACAAGAAAGCCACGAACAAGAAATGCTAAGGTTCATTGCATTTTTATGCGCTATTCATGATCTTGGAAAGTTTTCGGATGGTTTCCAAAACCAGCGTCCGGATTTAGTGCACATGTTGCGCGGCATATCGTTGAAAGCGGCGTATCAGGAAAAGCATTGGTCATCGGCGTATCGCTTCTTACGCGAAAACGCCGGAAGGATTTTTGATGGCGATGCATTAACTATTTGTGATTTTCTTGGTTCATGGTTTTCAGCTTCATCTGGCCATCATGGCAGACCGCCGGTGCTGGAGATAGGATCAATGCCACTTGCGGCGCAGTTCCCACCTGAAGTGGCAAACGATGTAATGGAATATATTTTCGAAGTGCGCAGTTTATTCGGCATTCCTGTTGACATCTCTTTTCTGCTCCATGACGAAACGCTGATGAAAGAACTGTCGTGGCAGATTGCGGGTTTGATGGTGCTGGCTGATTGGCTGGGTTCAAATAGGCGGTGGTTTCCATATCGCCAAGAACTATGCTCATTGCGCGACTATTGGCAGAAAATGGCATTGCTGCAAGCGGCTAGGGCAATGCGAGAAAGCGGCGTAGAACCATTAGCGGCGGCAAAACCGCTCGAAGTATCGGATATTTTTAATCACATCAGCCATTCAACACCATTACAGCGGTTTGCCGAGAATGTTGCCATAGGCAATGAACCATGCCTTTTTATCATGGAGGAAATAACCGGCGCGGGAAAAACCGAAGCCGCGCTTATTCTTGCGCATCATCTGATCGCCGCAGGGCGTGCTGAGGGCATTTATTGGGGTCTGCCGACAATGGCAACCGCTAATGCCATGCACGAGCGCGTTGAAAGGGTATATCGCAAATTCTATGCCCCCAAAGCCGATCCAGCGCTCATACTTGCGCATAGCGCCGCCAGACAATGCCTTGCTTTTGAAGACAGCGCCAACCCTAATTCCGGTGATGAAAGAGAGAATTCAGAGATGGACTCGCGGGCATGGCTTTATGACAACCGAAAAAAAGCGTTATTGGCGCATGTCGGCGTCGGCACTATAGATCAGGCGTTGCTTGCAGTGTTGCCAGTAAGACACCAGTCGCTGCGGCTTTTAGGGCTGCACGGAAAAGTGCTAATAGTGGACGAGGTCCACGCCTATGACTCGTATATGAATAAATTGCTTTGCACATTGCTCACCTTCCATGCGGCGCAGGGCGGAAATGCAATCTTGTTATCAGCTACATTGCCACAGGCGCAGAGGAAAGCTTTTCTCGCCGCTTTTGCCGAAGGCAGGAATATGGGATTTGATCGAAGCGTTGAAATAAACGCCCAATATCCTTTGGTGAGCGGAATTGCTGGCACAAAGTTTATTGAAGAATCTGTTGAGTCGCCTAAATATTTACATAGAGAAGTTGCGGTAACAGCGTTGCATGATGAAGATGAAATATGTGAGCGGATTAAGGCAGCGGCAAAAAGCGGAAGGAATATCTGCTGGGTGCGCAACACTGTGTTTGACGCGCAGAAAGCGTATGAAAGATTAAGCGGGGAATCAGGTATAGAAAGTGTTACATTGTTTCATGCTCGGTTTGCGTTAGGAGACCGCCTGTTGATTGAAAAACAAATTGTTAAGAATTTTGGCGCCGCGTCGGGCACCGCAACGCGCTCAGGCAAAGTGGTAATCGCAACGCAGGTAGTAGAGCAGTCTCTGGATATTGACTTTGACTATATGATAACCGATTTAGCGCCTATAGACTTGATTATTCAACGGGCCGGCAGGTTATGTCGTCACGCGCGCGACGCACAGGGAAACCGTATTGATACTAGCGATAAAAGAGGGACTCCGGAGCTTCTGGTCTATATGCCGCGGCTCGATGGAGAAATATCGGCAGATTGGTATAAGAGCGTTTTTCAAAAAGCCGCCGGTATATATGAGCATCATGGGCAGTTGTGGTTGACTGCGCGCTGGCTTATGGAAAAGCGCAAGTTCAGCATGCCGCAGGATGCGCGCGATATGATTGAATCGGTATATGCTGAAGCAATTCAAAGCAGTGTTCCGCAGGCATTGGAGCGACAGGAGAATCGCGCCGGCGGCGGCGACAGGGCGCGCGCCGGAGTAGCGCAGTTTCAAGCCCTAAAATTAAAAAATGGCTATATGCCCGATGTCCTCAAATGGTCGTATGATGAAAAAGCTCCGACGCGGATAGGGGATGTCCGGACAACGGTGCGTCTGGCTGTTTGGGATACCGGTAAGCTGATTCCGTATTTTCGCGCGATGCAAGGCAATGACTGGATGCTTTCGGAAGTGTCGGTTCCGCAGTATCGAATAAAGAGCGAAGAAGAAACGCATCGAGAAGCGATCGACGAAGCTAAAAGTCTGATGCCCGATAACGGAAAGTATTGTGTCGTCATTGTGCTGCAAGATCGCGACGGGATGTTTTCCGGCGCGGCAGTCAACGCCCGTGGTGAGCGTATAACGGTGTTGTATGATACGAAACGTGGATTGCGCGTTCAAGAATAGGGAGAAACCGATGAATCTGATTCATGATGCATGGATACCGGTCAGGCGCAAGAGCGGTGCGAAAGAAAAAATTGCACCGTGGCAGGTGACTGATATGTATATCGAAGATCCCATTGTTGAGCTTGCCGCGGTGAGGTCTGATTTTAACGGCGCGCTTATACAGTTCTTGATCGGGCTCTTGCAGACCACATGCGCTCCACAGGGAAACAGCGCTTGGCGAAAATGGTTGAATACCCCCCCTCTGCCGGAGGAATTTAAGGTTAAATTTGAACCCGTTGCTCTTGCATTAAATCTCGACGGTAACGGCCCGCGGTTCATGCAGGATTTGACGATTGAGGACGAAGCAAAGAAGACAATAGCAGAAGTTGAAAAGCTTTTAATTGATGCGCCGGGCGATCAAACACTAAAACAGAACAAAGATTTGTTTATTAAGCGCGATAGAATCCGCCGGATGTGTCCAACGTGTTGCGCACAAGCACTTTTAACTTTGCAGATAAATGCGCCATGCGGTGGTGCGGGGCATCGGGTCGGTCTTCGCGGCGGCGGCCCGGTAAACACCGTTGTTTTAGGGGATAATTTGTGGCAAACAGTATGGTGCAATGTTCTTCTTGAAAATGAATTTAACGATATGGCAGCAGCAACAAAGCGAGATAGCTCAGATAAGTTTCCATGGGTGGCAAAAACTAGGACAAGCGAAAAAGATCGGATAACGACCAGTCAGGATGTTCACCCGGCACAGATTTACTGGTCAATGCCTCGTCGTATAAAGCTGATTACTATTTCAGAAGCCGGTAGGTGTGATTTGTGTAATTACAATGGAGTAATGATGAAAGAATATTATACTAAACCATATGGTATTAAATATGACGGCTTCATTCATCCGTTAACACCAACATATAAAAACAAAGATGGAATCATGCTTGCGGTGCATCAGCATGAGATGCTGGGGTATAAGCATTGGCTTGGGTATGTTCAGAATACCGACGGAGGGAGTGAGCCAGCGCGTGTTATTAATTCTGCTTTCAAACGGCAGATGGCTGATTTCAGGATATGGGCTTTCGGATATGATATGGACAATATGAAAGCGTGTTGTTGGTACGAAGGAGTAATGCCAGTTATTTTCATTGAAGATGAACGGAAATGGAAGACCTACGGTGCGTATGTCACGATGTTGATTCGGGCGGCTGATATGGTGAGCGATATTCTGTCAAAAACCGTGGTCAAGGCGTTGAATGCAGGAGTATTTAATAGGGTGCGACAAAGATTCTGGCAGGAAACCGAGGTAGAGTTTTATAAGCAGATAAGGGACTTGTGGCAGGAGGTCCTCGACGACCGGGATGATTTGAGCGTTCGGCAGACATGGCATGGGTATCTGACGCGAAAAGCCCAAGAAATATTTAACGATATGTCGCAGGCCGATATGATAGAGATTGTAGACGCTGAGCGGGTATCCAAGGCGTGGAACGATCTGCGCAAGAACTTGTATGGGAAGAAACTTAAAATTGAAATACTTGGTTTGCCAAAATAAGAAGAGCACAAAGAGGAAGCAAAGATAGCGGTTTTAAGCAAGAAACAGCTGAAAGAGGAGGTGAATCATGAACGAACCTGATTTTAATATAGTCTGGAGGTGGTGGAAAAGTTTGGAGAATGACCGGGGAACCAGGGCGGAGCTTCGAAGGGCGGGGAGCGTGACTGAAGTTGCGTTTTCTCCGGCATATCATCATTTGTATAACGAGCTGTCTCAGTCGGATAAAGAAGGTCTTGCGTGTCTGGCGGGCTTATGCGCGCATATCAAGGAGGACAAGAAAGGCGTATCTCTTGGGGAACAAATGGCTGAAGGAAACAAGCCCAAGGTAAGTGGGTTGAGATTCCGGCGGCTGCTGGCGATTAACAGCCAAGCGGAGTTGTATCACGCCATGATACGCATTATCCGTCTGCTTGGCGGTACGGTGAATGTGTGCGATTTGGCAAAAACGGTTTACTGGTGGAACGAAAAAACAAAAAAGCGTCTGGCGTACGATTATTATGCTTACGCAAAAGGAGAATAGAAAGGAGGAGGTATTATGAGCAATTTTATTCAGCTTCATCTACTCACCAATTACGGTCCGGCTAATTTGAACAGGGATGATCTTAATCGGCCGAAGACTGCTATTGTCGGCGGTGTTCAGCGCCTGCGCGTCTCTTCGCAGTGCTTAAAACGTGCCTGGCGCACATCGGAAGTTTTCGAGATTGCACTTGGCGGACATATCGGCACGAGGACAAAGGCAATGGGAGTCAAAATATACAACGAGCTTGTAAAAGGCGGTGTTAAGGAAAAAGACGCCAAGGATTGGGCGGTAAGAATTGCCGGAGTTTTTGGAAAGAATAAGACGGAGAACAAAGAAAAGTCATTGGAAATCGAACAATTAGCGCATTTTTCACCGGAGGAGATTGCATCAATCAACGCACTTATTAATAAGATGATCGAGAGAAAAAACGGGCCATCTGACGAAGAGTTGAAGTTGCTGCAAAAAAATCGCGGCGCTGCGGACATTGCCATGTTCGGACGCATGCTTGCGGATTGTCCGATATATAACACCGAAGCCGCCGTTCAGGTGGCGCACGCGTTTAGCGTGCATAAGGCGGCGGTGGAAGATGATTATTTCAGCGCGGTGGATGATTTGAACAAGCATGAAGAACACGCTGGTTCCGGGCACATCGGTGAAGCGGAGTTCGGATCGGGACTATATTACCTGTATGTGTGCATTGACCGCGAATTGCTTAAAGCAAACCTTGGCAACAATGAGGATCTTGTCAGGAAAGCGATACGTGCATTAGTTGAATGTGCGGCAACGGTGTCTCCTACCGGCAAGCAAAACAGCTTTGCTTCGCGGGCGTATGCGTCATACGTTCTAGCGGAAAAAGGCGACAAACAGCCGCGGTCACTGGCAGGAGCTTTTTTAAAGCCGGTAACCGGCGATGATGTGCTGGACAGCGCTATTGAGGCGGTCAGGTCGACAAGAGAGGCATTTAACAAAGTATACTCGGATGTTACGGAGCCGTATGAGTTGAATGCCGCGCAAAGAACAGGAACGCTGAGCGATTTACAGAATTATTGCGCGAACGAGTGAGGCAGCCAATGAAATATCTACTATTCAGACTCTATGGGCCTATGAGTTCGTGGGGCGATATTGCGGTAGGCGAGATACGTCCGAGCTTTGCTCATCCGAGTAAGTCAGCGGTTTTGGGGCTTGTTGCCGGCGCTCTGGGTATACGGCGTGATGATGAAGATAAACAATGCCGCCTTGCTGAAGCATTAGGATTTGCGGTGATGGTGGAGAGTACTGGGGTGCCGTTATCGGACTATCATACCGCGCAGGTTCCGTCGGGTAATGAACGGCATTGCACTCGCAGGGATGAGTTGTCAGGTGACAAGGGAGACCTTAATACAATCCTCTCAACACGCGATTATCGTGTTGATGGGGTCTATACAGTCGCATTATGGGAATGCAGACAAAGCGAATGGAGTTTAAGTAGTATTGCCGAAGCTTTGATTCAACCGGTGTTTGTGCCGTATTTGGGCAGAAAGTCTTGTCCCATTGCTTTGCCACTTGAGCCGCAGGTGATTGAGGCTGGTTTCTTGATGGAGGCGTTAGGCAAAAGCCGTTTTCTGGATTATAAGCAACTGGGCATTAGACTGTTGGGACAAAGAATGCTGTTCTGGGATGAGTTCGGTCAGTCAGGCATTGAGCACCAGCATGTTTTTGAACGCAGAGATATGCCGTTATCGCGAGGGCGCTGGCAGTTTGATATCCGCAGAGAGCGGCATGCGGCTCTGATATGAGCGAGGGCAATATGTACATCAGCAAAATGGTTTTGAGCGAACATTCGGTGTTTAAAGAAATCTTTGCCAGCGGCTATGCGCTTCATCAGGCGGTGTGGGATCTGTTTGCGGACGGCCCGGACAGAGATAGAGATTTTTTATATCGTCTGGATGCGGTTGGAAGATTACCTCTTGTGTACGCGGTATCCGCGCGAAAGCCGCAGGATACGAAGTGTATCTGGCTCATCGAAAGTAAAGACTACACGCCGCAGCTAAAGGCCGGGATGCGATTAGGGTTTACCGTTCGGGTGAATCCAATCTATAAGAAAGACGGCAAGCGGCATGATGTTGTGATGGATGCGAAATATAAAATGCGTGCAGCGGCATCAGGACAGGCTGAACGAAAAGCAGCACAGGAGATTATCGCGGAAGCTTGTAGGAAGTGGATTGAGGAGCGCGCTGAAAAGAATGGCTTTAAATTAGCGCATTTTCGTGCGGACGGGTATAAGCAAATGCGCTTTTGCAAGAAAAATGGGGGTGAACCCATTCGGTACAGCACTGTTGATATTACCGGCGTGCTTGAAGTTATCAATGAGAAATCCTTTACCGATATGCTTTTTAGTGGACTTGGGCCCGCGAAAGGATTCGGATGTGGTTTAATGCTGGTGCGTAAAATATGAATACAGGGAGCAGTCCCCTTCTCCCAAAATTATCTCCCATAACCATCAAAGAGCGGATTTCGCTGGTTTTTGTGGAAAAGGGTAATATTGATGTTCTCGACGGCGCTTTTGTTGTAGTTGATATTACAGGAGTACGAACACATATTCCTATCGGCGGTGTTTCATGTTTGATGCTGGAACCAGGCACAAGACTATCCCATGCAGCAGCGGTACTGGCCTCTCGGGTGGGATGTCTGATCTGCTGGATCGGAGATGCTGGAGTGCGTTTATATTCGTCAGGGCAACCGGGTGGAGCCAGAGCGGACAGGTTGTTATACCAGGCTAAGCTCGCACTGGATGATGAAGCGCGTTTAAAAGTTGTGCGAAAGATGTACGCAGTACGCTTCCGGGAAGAACCACCGGCAAAACGTAGCGTAAACCAATTGCGAGGAATCGAAGGGGCGCGGGTCAGAAAAATGTATGATCTTCTTGCCAAGCGGTATGGTGTTGAATGGAAGCATCGAAACTATGACGCTGAAAAATGGGAGAGTGGTGATTTGCCGAATCGCTGTTTAAGCTCCGCTACTGCGTGCCTCTATGGGATTACGGAGGCTGCCGTATTGGCTGCGGGGTATGCTCCTGCAATTGGTTTTATCCACACCGGCAAGCCGCTTTCTTTTGTATACGACATTGGGGATTTATTTAAATTTGAGACTGTAGTTCCTGTTGCTTTTCAAATAGCGGCAAAAAGACCTGACAATCCCGAACAGGCGGTAAGGCTTGCTTGCAGGGAGGTTTTTCGCAGTTCAAAGCTTTTAACCAGAATAATTCCCACTATAGAAGAGGTATTGGCAGCGGGCGGGTTTCAGATGCCTGAAGCACCGGCAGATGCTATAGAACCGGCTATTCCGAACACAGAAGGATTAGGAGATGCTGGTCATCGTTACTGAAAACGCACCACCTCGACTTCGAGGAAGGCTGGCAATCTGGATGCTGGAAGTAAGAGCAGGAGTGTATGTGGGAGCTTACTCTGTGAAAGTCCGTGATATGATGTGGAATCATGTTAACGAAGGCATTGAAGATGGAAATGCAGTGATGATGTGGGATGCTCCTACTGAATCGGGCTTCGACTTCGTTACATTAGGCAAGAATCGCCGTATTCCTATAGAAATGCAAGGGATTAAGCTGGTTTCGTTTATGCCGGAGCATGGACAAGATGATGTCACGAGTACCATGATTAAAGGAGAAGATGATAATAGTTGTGAAAGCTGATTTGGTTAAGCTATTTAAAGGTTACGGAAAAGATTTAGAAGGGGAAAATGATTTTAGAGGCATCTAAGGCAGGATTTAAAGTATGTTCCCCACGCACGTGGGGATGAACCGACCGCAGATAGGCGATCTACACCTAATTTACGATGTTCCCCACGCACGTGGGGATGAACCGCCGGTATCCCTGCCTCACCCCACAGGGATGCTATGTTCCCCACGCACGTGGGGATGAACCGCGGAGTTCGAGCGGGAGAGGTTTGAATGGGTAATGTTCCCCACGCACGTGGGGATGAACCGCTATGTGATTATGCTATGATAATCACTTGACAATGTTCCCCACGCACGTGGGGATGAACCGATAAACCGGATGAGGAACTTATAGCACGTGTAATGTTCCCCACGCACGTGGGGATGAACCGGCTATATTGTGCTACGTGTGCACCTATCTACAATGTTCCCCACGCACGTGGGGATGAACCGGTCTGGGTAGGGGGGATCATATATATCAAATCATGTTCCCCACGCACGTGGGGATGAACCGTGAGGAAACATAAGCATCGCAGGCCGTCATGTATGTTCCCCACGCACGTGGGGATGAACCGTTTCCTTTCGCCTCGTTCGCCTCGTTCATGAAATGTTCCCCACGCACGTGGGGATGAACCGTAAAATACACCAATCAGGGAAAGATTGATTTTATGTTCCCCACGCACGTGGGGATGAACCGTGTTATGGCTGAGGTTACCTCTCCTTTCCTCTATGTTCCCCACGCACGTGGGGATGAACCGGTGCCGATCACGGGGAAGGCCGTCGAGCTCGTATGTTCCCCACGCACGTGGGGATGAACCGGTTTTGATTGCAGCGAAAGCCTTTGAAAATTAATGTTCCCCACGCACGTGGGGATGAACCGTGCCGACACCGCCGCCAGCACTCTCACGCCACATGTTCCCCACGCACGTGGGGATGAACCGGACACAAAAACGATTGAGCAGTTTATCGAGCTATGTTCCCCACGCACGTGGGGATGAACCGCTATAGTTTGTCACCCTCCAACAGCTCAGCGGTTCATCCCCACGTGCGAGGGGAACATA
>Ga0315291_10002522_pt1 | contig 23944 bp, 20 predicted proteins | sample YL17G12_20_MG_FD_203070 | JGI IMG/M metagenome (GOLD analysis project Ga0315291, IMG submission 203070) | Sediment microbial communities from Yellowstone Lake, YNP, Wyoming, USA - YL17G12_20 | ecosystem: Environmental > Aquatic > Freshwater > Lake > Sediment | place: USA: Wyoming | collected... | reverse complement strand
TGGTTTTCCGTCTTCATCCATATCGCATATGGCTGCGGGATAGCGCTCTAATGCCGCGGGGTCATAGCAGAATTCTGAAACTTTGCTGCCGGCCTGCGTTATGTCAGAATAGACCTGCGCGTCGCCGCTTTCTCTAATGGTCAACACCTCAGGTTCACCGTCATTATCTAAGTCTGCGACCACAGGCGGATATTCCGGCTGATAATCATAGAGTTTAAGCCATTGCTCTCCGCTTGAAGTATATATGGTCCCGGAAGCAGAGATTATCTCAACCTTACCATCATTATTTAAATCCGCGACAGCGCTGGACTCTGCGCTAGAATAAGGCATGCTCCAGAGTATTTTTCCATCCTTATCCAACACAGTAATTTCTTTTGTGATGATCTCCTTTTTACCGTCGCCATTTAAATCGATCAAAACCGGCGCGCCGGTAGCAGGCGCAAACTCGGCCGTTCCTATATTTTGCCATAAAATACGACCTTCGGAATCTATCGCGCAGATACCGCCTCCCTTGGCAACCACGATCTCCATCTTACCGTCACCAGAATTATCTATATCGGAAACTGCCGGTACACCTGCGCTGACACCGGATATAAAATGCAAGAGCAAACCATTCTTATCAAGGATCCTTACTATATCTGCTCCGTATTCGCTCAAGACTATCTCTAACTCTCCGTCATTGTTGATATCCGCCGCAACCGGATACAGGGCAACGCAGCCGGGATCGGTTATGCCATACGGCACCTTCCAGAAGTCAGTTCCGTCACTTCTGAGCACACTCAGCTGCCTTCCCGCGAACGGAACAATCGCCTCCAGATTCCCGTCTTTATCCAGATCCGCCAAAACAGGCTGGCTTTCTAATCTTTGGGCTTTTGTGGGAGCTTCTTGAACAACAAAATCCGGATCAGGATTAAGCATTATGGTGGATTCGCTTTCTAATTTTAGGGCATCAGCAGGAGTGTCTTCAGCGACAGACTCACTTCCGCCAAAAGTAGAGATATAATTTAGAAAATTTCTGGCAAAATATATGCTCTTAGATAAAGGAGAGTTACTGGAAGTTTTCTTATCCCAGAGTATTGGAAACGTATTGATAGTAATCCAGTCTTTATAGTCAGGGCCAGAATTACCATCGGGAGAAATCACATGAAAATTAAATAAAGAAACAATCCATCGATTACGCGGAGTTTTCGGAGTAAACTCAATCGCGAACCGGTCTGTTGTATTAGTGGCTTCTTCTCCGGTTTTAATCGTCCCGAAACTGGCAGTAGGTTTCGTGATCTTTATGCGCTGATCATCACTACTCATCCATAACCGGACCATCTGCGCGTCTGAGCCGACATTATACAAAGTGCTTTCTATCTTACCGCCATTTGCCTCTTTGATGAATTTGTTTGCGTCGGTTCTTAATACAAGATGCGGCTGGGGTGAGGGAACAGGAAGCCACCCACAGGCAGCATCAGGGCGCTTCACAACCGAACAGACTGTCTTGGAATTTAACACATTTACGTGGGGTTTCTTCCAGTTATCGTCATTAAGCAAAATCGGCGCTCCATCACTATCCTCCTTAAGGCCCTTTCCTAAATAGGGGTTAGTTAATTGCTGATACCATGGCACTGCCGTCCTATCGCCAGTTGCCAGGACTATATCAATCCTACTTAATTTAGCTTTATTAACCGGATCATAAAGCCATGTTTGCATCTTGCCGTTAGGATACATATTATAAACACTGTTGCCTAGCCGACTAACTGGGGCCCTTCCTGCCCGATAATCCCCTCCGATCATCGGCGCCACCTGTACGAAGCGCACATTCTCATACATCGGATAAAAATTTCCATTTTCAAGTTCCCCCTCTTGCGCCCTGATTATGGCTGCGCGCGCGATTAACGCGCCAAATGAATGCGCCAGGACTATGAAGGGGTCGCCGTCGTCTATATTTTTTTCCTTTATGAAAGCGTTGAGGTCATCTCCGAATTCCCTGAGTTTCTTCTCCCCATTATCCCCTGACCATCTGAATGGGTAGACCTCAAAATTATCGTTATTTTCGCACTCGCACTGATTCCATTCGTTAGGATTCCCCCCTGCGCCATGCACAAAGACTATCTTTGTGCAGTTGAAGCAGAACCTGAAATCGACTCCGCTAATGTCTGTATTCGTAATTATAATCGGGTTAGTCACGCCTTTATTGGGTTCAATCGTTTTCCAATAATTGTAGTTGGCGAAGGCTTTATATCTACCGGCTAAAAGCTTTATAGAATACAGGCCGGTTGAGTCCGTAGTGGTACTAGCAATATGATTCTTAACTGTTTCATCATAAAAATCGATGAGGCTGCCGCGCAAAGGCTCGTGATTTTGGTTGTAGGCTGCGCCTTGAACTCTATATAATTCTACAGTGGTGAGATCGACCTCAAGATAAGGGCATGGGGAATTTCCAAAAGAAGGATCGAAGTGGGGAAAGTAGGATTGTACTGCCGAAACCCGAAAATAATACTTCCTACCAGAATTTAACCAACACACTGCGCTCGTCTCATTCACAGATGCACCCATTTTCTCTTCCCAATTTATATTAAGGCCGGGCGTGCACGACTCAGGAGAAGAATAGCGCAAAATCCAAAATCCGGTCTCATCAATAGAGTTATCCTGCCAGTGCAAAGTAACTTTTAGTTGGTCTCCTCCGCATTGCTCAACATCTGCAGACAGGTTCGTCGGGGGGTCAAGCGAACCGCCATGCGCAATTTTCAGGTTTATGCCGCAGAGTAAGATTAAAATAAGAATTATTGTGCCGCCTATTTTTTTTAAGGTATTATTTTTCATTTTGCGCACCCAAATAAAAAGCCCTGGCCTGCCTCTAAAAGGCAAACCAGGGCTTAAAATTGCTCATTGCTCTTTGGTAACGCAGCCTCCCGTCTAAAGCGGGACTGTCGCTTTGCGTCGCCAGGTTACCCTGACTTTGCCTTTATCAGTAGCAAAAATACCAAATTGTCAAACTGCTATTTTCTACTAAAGTATGCCATATCTACAGCAAAATTCAAGGCTGCTTACCTATAATTCTTTAAATACTTTACCTTAATTCTCTTTTACGAACTTCTCGCCTGTCCAGACCCAGCTTTCCCAGTCGTTGACGTAATTAGGAGAGTCGCTTGGTTCGTGAGCCCTGGCCCTGCCGATCTTGATTCTCGTGATCACTCCCATGTTATCCAAATTAATGCCATATTCGCTCGTAGCGTCAAACATCTTTGAGAAGATGTTATTCTGTAAGCGGTAAATGACTAAACTGGTAGCATTGCCTTCTACCCTGGAATATACCGCTATTTGCTGCTGGCTGGCGCTGGGGTTAAGCTGGATAAAGTCAACCTTGGTAAACTTCCCCGGGAGGCTGATGCTGTCGATTTTCTTTTTTTCCTTTCCCCTGGCATAAACCGCAACTTCGATACCGCTTTCATTTTTCGTAACTGTTTTATCCTCTAACTCTACCACCTGGTTAATGCCATCTCCGCTTAAATCGGCCATGTAAGTTGTGATACCCGGATTTTTATTCGTTTGTGTCGTAGCGCAACCCACAATCATTAATGCTGAAATGAATATAGATACAAAAAATAAGTTCTTCATACTTTTTCTCCTTTTGCGTTAGTATACCATTGACTTCTGCATTTTAAAAGTGTAAATTATAGGAAATGAGCTATAATCCCAAAGTTATCCGGGCCCACGAGAAAAGAAAAATACTGGAGAATTTCTTTTCGCTTTTCTTCATAATCTCCAACATGTTCATCTTCCCGTAAAAACCTAATTTTAAGGATTATTGGCTGGAGTTTCGGATTGCGGCTGAGGCTCTGGCTGGGCTGCTTCAACGGCAGGAGCTGGGTTTTGAGTTTCCGGAACAAACTGTTCTTCGGATTTCTTTTTCTTCTTTTTCTTAAAATATTCTCCTAAGGCTTCAATACCTTTATTTATCAGCTGCTCTTGAATAACCTGCGTATTTGACATGACCAGGCTCATCAGTGATTTCTGAAAGCCTTTAAATTCCGGTTTCTCTACCGAACCGCCAATTTCAAAGCTTAAATTTACCGGGTTGATTTTATTCAGCGTGTCGCAGATCACCGGAAGCGGCATAAAGCCGGCACTATCCTCCTGCCCTTCTTTTGGCATAAGCTGGTGGTTCATCAAGGAAAGCGAATTTTCAGAACTGATATTGCCATCAGCCAGCGTTGTCTTTGATTTAAGGTTAAGCGTACCCCTAAGCACACGGACAGGAATCGAATCCTGATAGAAAAAATCCCAAGCTTTAAGATTTAGGTCTTTAAGGGCGATATCAAATACGGCCTTCTGATCACCATGCTCAGGGATATTAAGGAAGGAAAGCTGAATGCTGCCGGACTGGATCCCCTGACTCTTGATATCTGCGGCCATATTAAATTTACCAAGGCGCGCGCCATTTATCGGGTCCAAGGCGATCTTGCCCAGATCAAGCCGGGCCTGGTCAATCTCGATTTCTTTTCCCTCTTCGGTCTTTACGTTTATTTTGGCGTTTCTTATGCTCAAATCATTGACCTCAAAAGTATACCTGTCAGCCGCAGCTTTAAAATAAACCCTTCTTCCCTTAGGAAGTTTAACCACTTCCTTTTTGACCGCTTGCGCTTCTTTTTGCTTGGCCTTTTGTTTTGCCAGGGCGTCTTTGGAGAATTTGTTCTTTAATATGTCGTAAACTTTAGTAAATGTATCTTTATTCTTAATAATGACTTCCGGAACTGACGCGGATTCTTTCTTTTCTTCTGTCTTAATCTTGCGAGCAAGTTTCTGGATGTTGAATGTCCCGTCCGGCTCACCCTGCAGATTGACCTGTACATCATTCATGCGCACACCTGAAAGGACAAATCTATTAGAAAGTAGGCCAAATGGGCTTATATAAACCGAGGCGTCTGCGATCTGGATAATACGCTCGTTTTCGTTATCAGGGTTAAAAACTTTCAGGTTCTTTAGCGCAAATGACAAGGTGAGCGGCCAAAAGTTAAACTTCTCCAGATAAATCTTTGAACCGCTGTACTGATTGATCTTATCGATGGCAAAAGAAGTAAAAAGCGGGCTGACGAATAACCCCACGCCTAGATGGAATGCCGCCAGGATTACAACGACAATGATAATCTTCCTTAGATTCAGGTATCTTATCATTTAGTTTTGCTCCTAATATAATCCATCCTTGAGATTAACTTATTGACGAATTTAAATCTGGTGAGTTGACGGGCAAGGCGGGAATTCTGCATTTTCTGCAAATTCGGCTTAATGAATGAAAGATAAACAATCTTTGCGGTAAAGTAAACCGGAATGCACAAAATTAAGGAAAGCGCGATACCGCCCGTCACCAGCGTGTTATTAAAATCAAGCAAAGCGATAATGGGTAGCCCCGTAAACAGGCGCCAAAATCCGGTAAGGAATTTAGCGTCGATCAAAAGGTACCCGCCAAGCTTCTCCGCAACATTCCACAGCCCCAGTATAAAAAGAAGCTTAAACAAAGGTAAGACAATAACCGTAGAAAATCTATTGACCTTAAAAATAAGAAAGAAGATAAATAAAAGTATGGCCATGGGGCCGTTTAGAGGGATAAACCCGAGAAACATGCCCAGGCACACCCCCCGAGCAACCTGTCCGGGAGTGATGTTCAGTTGCAGAATAGATAAGATACGCGCTGGGATGTTTACGAAAGAGAACATGATCTGATTATAGCACAAATAGCGCGTTAACTAAGCCTTTTCTGAAAGCGCATCGAGCTTATGGTAAGGACGCACACTCCCATGATTAAAAGCGCGGCCAATTGCGGCCAAAGGATCTCAATACCCGCGCCCTTTAAGAATATCCCACGCAAGATCACCAGGAAATACCTGAGAGGGTTCAAAACGGTAATGTACTGGATGATCACCGGCATATTAGCTATCGGATAGGCAAACCCCGAAAGCAGGAGTGCAGGGAAATAAAATAAGAATACCGACATCATTGCCTCCTGCTGAGTGGCTGAAACAGTTGAGATCAATAGCCCGAATCCCAGACTGGTCAACAGGTATACAAGCGTGGAAAGGAACAAAAACACCAGGCTTCCCCGGATGGGGACATGAAACCACAAAACGCCCACCGAGGTGATCATGATCACCTGCACGAGAGCAATGATGGCAAAAGGTGCAAGCTTTCCCAGGATCAGCTCAAACGGCCTTATCGGGCTGACAATCAGCTGTTCCATAGTGCCGATCTCCTTCTCCCGCACGATCGCCATCGACGCCAATAGTAAAGTCATGATAGTGACGATCATGGCGATTACTCCCGGAAGATAATAATTGCGCGAGACCAGGTTATCATTGAACCAGGCGCGGTCGCGCAGGTCAACGCTCGGGAAATCAGCCTGCTGGAGATAAATTGCCGCTTCTTTTTTCAGGACCCGATAAGAATAGCGTTGGATGATTGTATTAGCGTAACTTAATATGACTCCTGCGGTATTAGAATCCGTGCCGTCTACGATCAACTGCACTGTAGCGCCTTTGCCGGAATTCAGGTCCCGGGCAAAGCCGCGGTTAAAACGGATGACCACATTGACCTTGGCCCTATCGATCAGGTCTCTTTGCTCCTTATCAGTAGTGATATTATTTTGCACCACAAAATACTTTGAATAGGTGAATTCACGCGTAAGGTCGCGGCTTTCTTTGGTGTTATCCAGGTCGTAAATTGCGGTAGGAATATAGGTGATATCGGTAGTGGCGGCGTAACCAAAGATGATCAGCTGTAGCACCGGGCCGACAAAGATCGTCGTTTTCATCCGCGGGTCACGGAATATCTGCTTAAACTCTTTGATAAGTATGGCCAAAATCCGCTCAAACATGCTAGGCAATCCTTTTCTTAAAGTTCTTGACCGCAATAATTATTACTGCGCAGGCAAAAACGCATAAAACCAGGACCTGGCCCCAGAGCACATCCAGGCCGTTTCCTTTTAGGTAGATCCCGCGGATGATGGTAATAAAGTAGCGCGCGGGTATAAAATATGTAAATAATTGTATGGGTTTTGGCATATTGTAAATCGGGTAAATGAATCCGGAAAGTAAGAATGTAGGAATAAACGTGCTTAATATCGCGATCTGGCTGGCCATCAGCTGGCTTTTTGCGATTATGGAGATCATGATCCCGATCATAAGGGCTGCGACCAGAAAAATAGAACTTGCCCCGATCAGTAATAACAGGCTTCCCCGGAAAGGGACCAGAAACAGAAACACCGACATCACCACGGCTAATATAAGATCAAAAAAGCCGATGACAAAATACGGGATAAATTTACCGAAGATAAGCTCTATCGGCTTGACCGGTGTTGAGATCAGTTGTTCCATGGTCCCCCTCTCCCATTCGCGGGCCACGGTCAAAGAAGTCAGGAGCGCTGCGATTATCATGATAATGATGGCGATCAGGCCGGGGACGATGAAATACTTGCTTAAGAGATTGGGGTTAAACCAGATGCGCGGCCTAAATTCAGCAGGAGTTGAAATATTCAGTCCAAGCTTATTCAGCGATTTAGTTATGAGGTTGATATTGTAGCCAGAGACGACGCTACGCACATATCCCATGGCAATAGTCGCGGTGTTGGAATCGCTTCCGTCAACCAGCAGCTGTAGGGGCGCTGCTTGAGCGGAATCTAGATACCGCGAAAAATCTTTCGGGATGACCATGACCATCATCGCCTTGCTACGATCAAGCAGGTCCTGTAAATCGCGGTAGTTGTCATAGTAACCGATGATCTTAAAATAGCGGGAATTATTAAAGTTGAGTATAAAGTCGCGCGAAGTCTTAGAACCATCCTGATTCCAGATGGCAAGCGGCACATTATCCACATCCAGCGTTAACGCAAAACCGAATAATACCAGCAGGACAATGGGAATAATGATCGCCAGCCCCAGCGACCGGGGGTCGCGCATGATTTGGATAAATTCTTTTTTTGATACCGCGTTAACTCTTCTTAGGTTCACGCCTTACTGCCCTCTTTATCGTAGGCCTCAACCAAAGAGACAAAGACATCTTCCAGGGTCGCCTGGATCTTCGTGATCCTGAAGCCGGTAGTTTTTTCTTTTGCAAATGCCTTTTCTATCTCGAAGATCGCCACCTTTGTGTCTTCGGTGACTACATGGATAGCGGTACCGAATAATGCCGCATCTTTTACGCCGGGCAAAGTCATAAGCCGCTCCATCCAGGCCTCGGAATCCGCTATAATGATCTCCAAGACATCATTCTTCATATACTTTGTCTTTAATTCCAGCGGCGTACCCATGGCGATGATTGTGCCCTTATAGATGAGGCACATGCGATCGCAATTCTCCGCCTCATCCATGTAATGCGTGGTGACAAAGACGGTCTTACCCTCTTTTGCCAGCTCTTTGATCAGGCGCCAGAAGTCCTGGCGGGCTATGGGGTCGACTCCTGATGTCGGCTCATCAAGGAAGATGATGTTCGGCTGATGGATCATGGAACAACCAAAGGCAAGCCGCTGCTTCCAGCCTCCGGAGAGGATCCTTGTAAGATGCCCGCGCAAATCCGCTAGCCCCGCCCATTTGACGATATCGTCCTTACGCTTTTGCTTATCTGCTTTGGGCACTTTATAAATACCGCTGTAGAAATCAATATTCTCCTCGACTGTCAGGTCGTCATATAGAGAGAATTTCTGGGACATGTAACCGATATGTTGCTTGATATTTTCCTGCTCCTTGAGGATATTGTACCCGCCGACCTGGCCGCTGCCGGAAGTCGGCGTGATGATCCCACAGAGCATCCTGATGGTGGTGGATTTTCCGGCGCCGTTTGGCCCTAGGAATCCGAAGATCTCTCCGCGGCTGACTTCAAAATTGACCCGGTTCACCGCAGTAAAATCCCCGAACTTCTTCTCTAAGTCCTTTACCGAAACAGCGATACCGCCTGTTTTATTTTGACTGGGATTCTCGCTCATTTATTATCTGAATAAACGCTTCCTCCAGTGTCTTGGCGGAACGTTCCTTCTTGATCGCGGCCGGATCTTCACATCTTAAGATCTTACCTTTATGTATAAGCGCGACCCTGCCGCAGCGCTCAGCTTCATCCAAATAAGAAGTAGAAATGAATATGGTGACTTTTTCTTTTAAGAGTTGATAGAGTATCTTCCAGAAATCCCTGCGCGATACCGGATCTACTCCGTTTGTCGGCTCATCCAGAAAAAGCACGCGCGGAGTGTGGATCAGGGCGCAGACAAGCCCAAGCTTCTGCTTCATGCCTCCGGAAAGTTTTCCTGCTAACCGTTTTTTAAAAGGCGTGAGATTCGAAAAGCCTAACAGCTCTTCGATCTTAGCGACCCGTTCTTTTGGCGACAAACAATACACATCCGCGTAAAAATTAATATTTTCCATTACCGTCAGGTCTTCGTAGAGCCCGAAACGTTGGGACATATAAGCGATATTTTCTTTTAGCGCTTCGGCGTCTTTAACGATATGCTTATCAACTACCCACCCATCCCCCTGCGTCGGCTCAAGGATGCCGGTCAAAAGCCGCATGGTGGTGGTCTTTCCCGCGCCGTCAGGACCGACTAAACCAAATATTTCTCCCTCTTCAATCGCAAGATTAAGGTTATCGACAGCGGTAAGGGTATCGAATTTCCTGGTGAGGTTGACTGTTTTTATGGCTTGCATGTTTACTCGAGTAAAATGTAGGCGTCTGCCGGCATACCGGGCTTAAGCTCTAAGCTAGAATTATCCACTCTGATCTTGATCCGGTAGACCAGCTTCACGCGTTCTTCGGTAGTCTGGATAAACTTAGGAGTGAATTCCGCTCCGCTGGAAATAAATGATACCCATCCATTGTAAGCCTTATTCGGGAAAGTGTCGGTTTTAACCTCTGCTTTCTGATTAAGCTTGACCCGCCCTAAATCCCTCTCGTTGATATAGGCGGTGACCCAGAGATTATTCAGGTCGACAACGGTAAAGACCGGAGCGCCGATCTGGACGACTTCTCCTGCCAGGGCGCTTTTCACCAGGATATAACTATTGATCGGGGTAGCAAGGTCCGCGAACCCCAAACGCGTTATGGCCAAATCTAAAGCAGCTTTAAGCGCGTCAATATTCGCGCTATCCGCATCCATCTGGGTCTTGACCGCGTCGCGCTTCTGCGCTGTAATGGCACCGGCCTTTAAAAGGTTTTCCGCGCGGTCATAATCTATTTTATCCAGACTATACTTATATTGCATCGCCTGAAGCTCGCCCTGCGCCTGGTCGCGGATCTTAGTCAGCTCATCCGTATCGAGGCGCGCTACAATATCCCCTGCCTTTACCACAGAACCCTCATCTACAAGAAGCTCTGCTATCTTACCGGCAACACGGAAAGACAGCTTCACCTCATCGCCTTCAATATTGCCTGAGACCTTGATCGACTTCTCTAATATTTTCTTTTGCACGCGGGAAAATAAAAATGCTCCCCCTGCGATGATCGCAGCGATAGCAATAACAATAATAAGCTTAATCCGTTTTTTCATTTTTTGCCTCCCTTAAGATGCTCTTTCCTCTTGTACGGTCAAGAAACGCTTCTGCCATCAGATAATCATAGATCCCTTGAGAAAGATTCTGCTGCACCTGAGCCAAAGAAGTCTGCGAATCCAAAACATCAAGGTTTGTCCCGACACCATTATCGTAGCTGACAATAGAGATCTTTAGCGCCTCTTTCGCCTCTTCCACATTATCTTTCTGCGAATCAATGATTGCTTCTGCCTGTTTCATGTCAAGACAGGCGCGGCGGATATCCACGGCGATCTGGTCAACCAGATTTAATTTATCCAAAACCGCCTGCCAGTATTTTGCCTTTGCCTCATCAACCTTTGCCTTGCTTGACCAGGCGTCAAATATCGGCATACTTACCGAGACGCCCGCCTGCCAGTTGCTATGTCGGTTATTGATCATATCCGCCCAGTCATTAGACTGGTAAGCGTAAGTTCCGAAAGCATTCACCTGCGGCCGCCAGCCTGATTTGGCCAGCTCAATTGACCATTTATTGATATCTACACCCAGCGACTTCAAGATCATTTCCGGTTGATTTAGATACGCTTCTTTCAAAAACTCACCCTCCTTAATATCTATTAAGGCATACTGCAGACGCTCATTAACGACAATGGTATCCCGCATCTTAAGGCCCATCAGCTTTTTCAGGTCAGCCATGATCAGGTCCACGGCATTTTTAGCCTTCACCAGTTCCGGGATAAGCAAAGAAACCGCGACCTTTGACTGCAATACGTCAAAACGCGAAGCAGTGCCCTGCTCAAACTTCTGCTGAACATCTTCATAGTGGGCCCGCGCCTGATCAACCAGCTCTTGCGCAATGCGTTCAGTCTCATAGGCAAGCAAGAGGCCGTAATACAGGCGTTTAGCCTCAAATTCGACATCGAGTTTTTTCACGCGCAGGGTAACCTCGCTGGTGTTTAATCCCAGAAGCGACTGTTTAAAGTTAGCGACATTGGCTCCGCCGTTATAAATCGTCTGGTTCACTGTGGCAGCTAGCTGATTATCGTTATTATAACCGGTAAGGATGCCGGGATCTTTTTTCGGCATGTCGGTCCCGGGATATTTAAGCACTGCCCCGTTATGCGTGTAACCGGCTTCTAAGGTAGCTGTCGGAAGAAATTCGGCGCGCGCGCCCAGGATCTTTGCCTTAGAGACATTCAGCTCCTGCTCCTGAATCCGGATATCTTTATTGTTTTGAAAAGCGATGGAAATAGCGCTGCCTAGCGACAGATCAATAACCTTACCTGCCTCCTCTTCCTTGCAAAAGGCGCAGGGCGCCAATATCACTAAGCACGCCAGGATTATATACAGTTTTTTCGCCATAATTATTATTTAATCAGATCATTGATCTGCGCGTCCAGTGACCGCGCGATTTTCAGCAACGTCCCGATAGTCGGATTCGGGGACCTACCCGACTCCACCTTGACAATGGTATTCAGGGATAGATCCGCAAGCTTTGAAAGCCGGTCTTGCGATATCCCTTTTCTTATCCTTAGATTCCTGATATTCTTGCTTATCATAGATTATAATAGTGGTAATTTAGAACTACTATTATAATAATATAAGCTTTTTGCTAAAAGTCAAGCAAAATATTTTCCGTGAAAAATATAAAATAGTAAGTATAATATTTCCATGCATGCCTTAACCCTGATCATCATAGCTTTACTCGTATTTGCCCTCGCGTACAGGTTTTACGCTAAGTTTATCATTACCAAGGTGCTTATTTTTGACGCCAAACGACAGACTCCGGCACACACCCTGCGCGACGGCAAAGACTATCACCCTACCAACAAATACGTCCTCTTCGGGCATCATTTCGCGGCAATTTCCGGGGCCGGGCCGCTGGTCGGCCCTGTCTTGGCTGCGCAATTCGGTTTTTTACCGGGATTTCTCTGGATACTTATCGGGGCTGTGCTTGGCGGAGCAGTGCATGATATGGTCATCCTTTTTGCCTCGGTGAGGATGAAAGGCCAGTCCCTCACCCGCCTTGCGAAAAAACATATCAGCTCGACCGCAGGACTAGCCACCGGATTCGCGATCCTCTTTATTATTATCACCGCGCTCGCCGGCCTGGCACTCGTGGTGGTGAACGCCTTAAGCGAAAGCTCTTGGGCGACATTCACCATTGCCATGACTATACCGGCAGCCTTCATAGTAGCGCTCTATATGTATAAAATCCGTCCGGGGAAGATCGTGGAAGCCTCATTGATCGGCATGGTTTTAGTGATCGCCGGAGTCGTATTCGGCGAACCGCTATCGAAGACAAGCTTTGGCGCATTATTTCTATTTTCTAAACCCGCTCTTTCCATCATCCTGCCTATTTACGGCTTGATCGCCTCAATACTTCCTGTCTGGCTGCTTTTATGCCCGCGCGACTATTTAAGCTCTTATATGAAGATCGGGACGATTCTACTTTTAATCATCGGGATTTTCGCGGTAAACCCGGTCATACAGATGCCGGCAGTCACCAAATTTGTGCACGGAGGCGGCCCGATAATCCCGGGAAAGGTCTGGCCGTTTGTCTGTATCACCATTGCCTGCGGGGCAATAAGCGGTTTCCACAGCCTTGTCGCATCCGGCACTACGCCCAAAATGATCAGCAGCGAATCTGATATCCGTTTTATCGGCTTTGGGGCGATGCTCGTAGAAGCCGTAGTTTCGATTATGGCCCTGATTGCCGCGACGGTCCTGATACCCGCGGATTATTTTGTTATTAATCTTTCGCCCCAGGCGTTTGCTAATTTGGGGCTTAATCCGGTAAACTTAGCGGAACTACAGAATTTGACCGGAGAAACTCTCGCCGGAAGGCCGGGGGGCGCTGTATCTTTAGCTGCAGGGATGTCGCTGATCCTGTCGTCGATAAAAGGGATGAAGCATCTGATGGGTTACTGGTATCATTTCGCGATCATGTTCGAAGCGCTTTTCATCCTGACTACGGTCGATACCGGAACGCGCGTTGCGCGCTATATTTTTCAGGAGATGATCAAGTTTGCTAATCCGAGATTAGGCAGGAGCAACTGGATACCGGGGATGATCATCAGCGGGGCGATTATAAGTTTTTTATGGGGGTATTTAGTTTATAACGGTGATATATCGACGATCTGGCCGATGTTCGGCGTAGCCAACCAGCTTTTAGCTACCCTTGCCCTGTTCATCGGGACGATCTTTATTCTAAAACACACGAAAAATTGGCATTACGGCTTGATTACCTTTATCCCGGCAATCGCGATGTTCATTACCACGTTTGTAGCGGGAATCGACAATATATTTCACAATTACCTGCCCAAACACACCTTCCAGGGAAACCTAAATGCCGTCTTAAGCGTGATAATGCTAGCACTGGTAATAATTATATTTTTTGAGTCGATGAGAAAATCGGTCGGGCTGCTGCGGCAGAATCGATAGGCTGGAGACCCTTATTCATCTCTTTAAAGATAGGGTCAAAATTTTCCGGTTTTATGAATTGGGTCAGAAGCTTTGCAAACGGATTGACCAACGGATTGCGATGCTTTACGTAAAAATAAAGACGGATGAAGTTAAACCCGAGCCTGCGTTTTGACTCATAGGTCGTCACCCCCATCTCATACTTCTTAATTCCATTAGCAATGCACCACTTAAGCAAATCGCGAAAGCGTATAAAATATAGGTTGTACTGATGCGCCACTGCGTAATCAAAGCCAAGATAATAATCGATAAAATGTCCGCCTGAAACAAGACAGAATGCAAAAGCCACCAGCCTCCCCTCAATCCTCCAGAGGAAAAACTTGGCCTCCTGCGGCATATTCTTAGATGCGTTCCCGAAGAAATCCTCCGGCAATTTTTCAAGCCCCAGATCCTGCTTTTCAAATGTCTGCAGATAAAGCCCATACACCTGCGATAATTCCTCCTGCGATAAAAGATTCTTGGCCTCGAAATCGATTTTCACCTGGCCGTCAACTTTCTTAAACTTCCTCTTCAACCCTTCCCTGGATGCCGGGCTCAATTTCTTTAGGTAATCATCAAAGCTGGAGAATGTTATATCCATATCGGTGGAAGGCAGGCTTTCAACTTTAAAGAACCCTTTTTTTAGAAGCGGCGATAATACGCTGTCGTAAGTTTCAATAAAATCTTTAAAAAGCAACCCCACTGCCCTCTCCTCTTTTGCTATTTTTTCCATACCTGCGCAAATTGCCTGCATGATGCGGTCAGTATCTCTGGCTATACCGATCCTGCCCTGCCCCATAGGCAAACCGCAGACGAGGACTTTAGGACTGAGGATGTTCGGGAAAAGCTTTTTAAGAGGCAGCAAAACCGTTTTGGTGGGGCCCTGGACCGTCATATCAAAAGGAAAACGCATGAGAAAACAAGACGTTGCGCCCACCGCAGCGCCGTTATCGTAGATCACGATGTAAAAAAATTTAAACTGGTCGAAGTTCGATGCGTCAAGCGATTTAAAAAATTCGTAGTTTTCCAGGGCCTTTGGGAAGACGCTCTCCCAGTCCCGGTAGGGAATTTCTTCTATCTTTCTGACTACCTTTGTAGTAAGTGTCGACTCTGCTGCCATATCTATCCTGAAGCAACCAATATAATACCCGTAACAACGCAGATAATCCCCATCCAGCGCACAGGTCCGACATTCTCTTTTAAGATGATTACGGAGGCAATAGTGATAAGGATATAACGCATACTATCCAGCGAATATGCAAAATTTAATTCTGCTTTTGATAAAACAAACAACCATACCGTTAAAGACAGGGTGCTGAAAAGAAAACCGAACCATACACGGGGTATTTTGGCTAATTGCAGGAGAAGCCCGATCATCTTTTTTACGGTATTAACCTGCAAATCCAGCCTGTTAATCGAGTGTTTCAGGGATAGCTGGCTGATTGTATCGCACAGGTCAGTCAGAAATATCAGGAAAATGATAAGGAATAGGCTTTCTTTCATGCGAATTCTTCCTTATGCTTAGTGCTGATGGAAACCAGGATTATTCCTGCGATAATAAAAGATATGCCGAACCACCGCAAGGCAGATATCTTTTCGTGAAAATAAAGCACGGAAACCAGGGGGATAGTTATATAGCTGAAACTGCATACAGGAACCGCCACACTCAAATCGATCTTTGAAAGAATAGTTGACCAGATGGCAAATATCATCAGGACCGAAATGAGGCCAAACCAAAGGAAGGGTGACGGGATAATTGTCGCAATAAAATGCGCCGCGTCAGAAAACGCCCTTATTTCAAGCCGGCTTTGCGATAAAGCTGTTTTCTTAAAACAAAACTGGGCGAATGTCTCCAGGAAGTCGATAAAGACCAAAAACAGGAATATCTTAAGAGTGAGGCGTCGTTTTTTAGGCATCATAAGTTAATGCGACAGGCGAGTATTGATTTTCTCAATAGAGGAGAGTATTTCTTTACGGTCTAGCCCTTGAATTCTCTGGCCAAGCAGGCTTGTCAAAAACTCAGTCATCGCTTTCAGGCGCCCGTGCTCCCCCATCTCTATGACAATATCCCGCTGGGCCTGCGGGTCTTGTCCGGGAAACGATTTCTTTAGCAATGAAAAGGCGCTTTCCGTGTTCAGCTGGATAAGCGACTGAAAAGAATTTCTTTTGATCTCCCGGTCATTGCTCTTGATAGTTATTCCATAAAGAGGAAGCAGCTGGTCATCTTTTATCCTTTGCATTATATCCAAGGCAAGCGATATCCTCTTGTGGGTTCCTGAGCCAATGAGCATTTCTATAAAGGGGACGGTTTCGGCTTTAAATTCCTTAAGTATGTCCAGCAACTCCAAATTCTGCAGGTACCATTCAAAAAGCAGGAGGCTTGACTGCCTTGTTTCCAGCGTCTCAATAAGATAAGGGATCCCTTCCGGCATCATCTTCTTAAAAAGCGAGATGACTAACGAATTCTTGCTGGCATCAAAGGCAACTTCATCGAGGATATTCGCAAGCTGTGCGCATAAAGAGGATATGTCTATACCTTTCAGGGCTTCCTGAGCCGCCTGCCTTCGGAAACTTTGCTCTCCCGAAGCGTTAAGATCCTCTTTTAGCGTAGAGATGACCTTATAAATTTCCCAGTAATTACTATAGTTCTGTAAGTAAGAAATGATTACCCCGGCATCCATCGCAAGCGATTCATAGGCCTGTTGTTCATTTTCAACATGCAGCGCCTGAAGAAAAAGAGCGGCAATTCTTTTCATATATGAGTCCGCAAGGGAAGCGGGAATAATTTTTAGGATCTCAGGCAAAGTCAAGGACGTATAAATTCTTGCTTCTAGCTCCTTGCCCTGTAAATTCAGGAGATATTTCTCCATGATCTGTTCCGCAAAACCGATTTCATTTATTGCAAAAAGCTCCTCAAGGGTGGGTTTAAGATTTTCCATTACTCCCATGGCAAGGATTGTCCTTGGATCAGCGCTCAAGTAGGTATTAGCTCTCTTGATCACAGGATAACGCAGGAAATCATAGAAATCAATAAGCCACTCAAAGCATATCTCCGACATCCCCAACTTTATTAGGGCGTCTTTCAATTTTAGGGCAATTGTTTCTTTTTGCCGAGAGTCTTTTAAGCACACCTTGATCATTTCCCTGATATCTATGATTGCGGTTGTGTGGCGGCGGTATTCGTTAGCGATTGTCTCAACCAGCACGTCCGGTGGGAAATGGGAGATCGTTTTGGCAAAAAGGTTTGTTTCCGCTTCATTAAATACCTTTATTTTTTTGATGACCTTGGTCTCTTCTTTTTCTTCGCCCCCCTTAGAGGTATCCCCCTGCGGCATAGGTATAGCCTCTCCGATAGCTTTTTTTACCATAAATTCCTTGATAAATTCCTTATGCAACTGTTTCTTTTCTTCTTCGGAATAAACTTTTTTGTAGAGTATCTCATCAATATTTATGGCGCTGATCTTATGGTCAAGGAGGATCTTTTTCCATTGTTCCTTTTTTTCCATTGATAGCTTGGGGCTCGAAAGAAGGCTGATAAACGCCTCGATCTCCTTAGCCGAGATAGTGCGGTGAAAAGTAATGCTTCCGATATTAGCCATGCCCATAATGGCAAGGATAGTCTTTGTAAGCACATCTTCCACCGGGGAGGGCGGATGGAATTCCTGCCCGTTTATCAAAAGTTTGATATCTCCGGAAGGCCAACTAAAGGTAAGTATATGGTGGACCTTAAAAAATCTCTCGAAACATCTGGTAAGGCTATAGACCATTTTAGTTGTAATCTCATTGGTCATCTGGTACATCTGCATGCTCTTTATCGCTGAATTAAAAGAACTGATGATCTCAATTAGCAAGGGCCAGGTCTCTTTTTCGATCGGCTCCTGGCGCTCCTTTTCTTCCCGTTCGTTAATGGCGTTTTCGATGACCTTTTCCGCCTCGGCGTTTGAAAAAAGGTTTTCGATATAAATGAGCGCCTGCTGGGCATAGCTTTTTGTTTTATTCTCCAGCTTTGCCTTGTTGAAATGAAAGGCCAGCTCCGAGCTTATTTCTTCGGTATTATTCCTGAATTCATGCTCAAGGGTAGTAGCGATATCAAGGTGGATTTTCTTTTTCTGCTCGGTATCGATGCTGTCATAAAGCACTGAACGCACGGAATCGCTATTAAAAAAAAGCTCCTCTTCAGCCTGATTTTCTCCAAGCCTTAGGATGTTTTTTTCTGAGACCCGTGAAAGGATATCCTGCAGGTGCCCGTGGTTTATTTTTTTCAGCTTGTAAAGAAACTCAAACCTGAGGTTGCTACCCATGCCGGAGGCAGCCAGAAGCAATTCCTTTTCTTCAGACCCTAGGTTTTGCAGCTTGCTGATAAGCAGTTCTGTTAAGTCTCTTGGAAGCCGGCTTCTGTCAATTTGGAAAATCCAATGAGGATATTGCAGATAGATGTTTTTCCTATCCAAAAGGTATTGTATTAACTCGACAATGAAAAGAGGGTTGCCTTCAGTAGTGCCATAAACTTCACTGGTTAATTTTTCAGGGATATCATGGCCGCTGAAAACCCCCTTTATAATTTCTCTGGTTTCCGCTTGGTTAAAAAACGGCAGGGTTATATGAGGCACAATCTCAAACTCCGAAATCTCGGATAGCAGCAAATTAAGGGCGGAATCACTATCCTGGATCTTTGAGGACGGGTGGCTGGTGCTTCCTAAAATAACAAAAGGTGTCTGTTTTTTAGATACGATAATAAAACTTAATATTTCTGAGCTTGCGGTATCGATCCAATCAAGATTGTCCACGATAATGAGCGGATTAAGCTGGGTGAATATGCTTTCACAAAGGTCAGCAAGCCCGTTGAATAAATTAAGCCTTACTTCGGCATCCCAATGGGTAACGCTCAGGTGAGGCACAAATATTTTCTTTAATTTCGGCAGGGCGGAGAGCGCGGTTTTTAATTTCGGCGGGAGGTCTGATACCGCCTTTTGGCATATTTCGCCATTGTCGTAAACAATGCTGCTTATGATATCTTCCAGGAGGCTGTAAGGTTTTTCTTTCTGCTGCTCGCTGCAGACAGAGAGAAATGTCTTTAGGCTTTTTGCCTTTGCCCGGATAGATATCTCCTCAAGCATGCGGCTCTTGCCGCAGCCTACCTCTCCATTTATGATAATAAGCTTATGATCCCCTTCTTCAAAAATAAATTTCTGGATTTCGGCCAATTCATTTTCACGGCCGACAAATGGCGGCTCAGCAATATTTTTCTGGATTCTTTTTTCTTCCTTTGTCTGGGCAAGGATCTCATTGGCAAAGGTAAGCTTATTTCTGCCGAGCTGCTTTGACGAATAGAGGGCTTCATCCGCTTTACCAAAAAGCTCTTCCTGGGTTAACCCGTCCTGAGGGAATTCCGCGATCCCTATGCTCACGGTAAGCCGCAGGCTCTTCTTGGAATCGGAAAGGATAAATTCTTTATTGGCGACATTCTGCCGTATCGTGTCACAAATGGCGCTTACATTTTGCCTGTCACAGTTTTTCAGGATCACTACAAATTCATCTCCGCCGTAGCGGGCAATTACCGCGTCAGTATTCTGTAATCCGCGCTCCAAAACCTGCGCGAATTCCTTAAGCGTAGAGTCTCCGCTTAAATGTCCGTAGGTGTCATTAATATCCTTAAAATGGTCTAAATCCGTAAGGATCAGGTAAAATGGTTTTGCCAGCGGTAGTATCTGTTCGACGCTTTCGCGAAAACCCCTGCGGTTGTAATGCCCGGTTAATTCGTCAATATAAATTAAATCTTTGGAAATCATATTCTACAAATAAATGATGGAGCGGTTTTATTTTCTCCTAAAAATACGGTTTTTAAAGATAAAAAACAGGTATGCATTATTAAAGACCAGGCCTATTAAAAACCAGAACAATACCCCGATGATAGATGCTATAAGCAGCCTTATCCCTAGATTAGGGTATACTTTTTGCGTGTTTTCTGCGGAAGAGGTTATTATGCGGCCGCTGGGCGTTGCTTTTTTTAACGCCCCTTCAGGCACTTGCGGATTCTTTGCCGCTTCTCCAAGTTCTGCTTGCGCCAAGCGGATATCAATTGTCTTAAGCTCATTCTGCAGGGTTTCAACGTCTAATTTGTCCAAATCCTTCTTACTTATTATTTCAGTTTTTCTATCTTCCAGCTTTTGCGCGGCAGGAAGGTTGCTGGCAACCTTTTGCCTTTCAGTTTCCCAAATATCAATTTCTTTTATCAGCTTGGCGTTTTGCCCCCAGTTATCCGTATAGCTTAACCTAAACTGTTCCAGTTCCGTCTTTAGCGGAATGAGCGTTTTGTCAATTGTCTCAATCCGGACTTTTATTTCTTTCAGCTGCATTGGCTGCGCTTCAAGTAGCTTTAGTTCGGCTTCGTTGTCTTTTAGGCGCCTGTTGATTGTGTTGATATCCACCTTGATTTTCATCCGGTCGCTAAGCAAGGCATCTATTATCCTCTTGCGGTCTACCTGAGGCTCTTTCTTGGCCCCTTCGCTTTCCTTATCCGGCTTTTCGCTTTCCTTGGCCGGATTATTTAATTGATCGACATAAAAAGACGCCAGGTCATTGACCAGGCTCTTTATTTTTACGGGATCAACATCAGAACAAACTGAGATCCTTATTATATTTGCGCCGCCCAGCCTATTCGCCCAAATTATCTCCTGCAGCTTCTGCTTGCCGATGTCGGATTTGACGCCTTCCAGTATGGCGTCGCTCTTTATCAGCCGGATCTGGGTAACAAACCACTCATTTACCGTTATCCAGCTAAAGTCCGTCTTCCTTACGTTTTCCGGAGGTTCAACGGCAATATCAACAAATACCCTGTGAAATACGGGGGTGGTTTGAAAAGCGATCAGGAAGGCGGATAATAAGATGATGACCAGATATATTATTTTGTATTTTTTGAAATCCGTAAGATCGACCATATGCGATATTAGGCCGAAGCCCTTATTTTACCCCTCTCTTTTTTAGCACTTTCTCAATTCTATCCACCAGATCTTCAGTTTTTACTGGCTTAACGATATAATCTTCGTTATAGTGCTGGGAAGCTTCCACTTTTAAAATATCTTCATTGTAAGCCGTAAGCATGACAACGGGGATCTTGATGGTTTCAGCGCTCTCCTTCAGAAGCTTTAAAACCTCCATTCCGTTCATCTGCGGCATATTGATATCCAGAAGGATCAGGTCCGGCTTAGCCATGTGGGCCGCTTTGATCCCTTCTTTGCCGTCGGGGGCCGTAACTACTTTGTATCCGCCGTAAACCTCAAGCACCTTCTTTGTCATTTCACAAAGATCTTTATCATCATCAATAAGCAATATTGTTTTTCCTCTCATTCCCTCTCCTCCCATGTTTTGTGTTGTCTTGTCTTTACCGCAAATATCCCTAAGAACAGCGAAGGAATTGCGCTCAAAATACCCGTAAGAAAAGGAAACAGGTAGAATAAATTCTTATTGTATCCGTATTCAGTGTCGTAATATCGCTGGGCGCTAGGCGATAATCCGGCCCTCATCTCCAGCAACTTCGCCTCATTTGCTTCGCGCATATTCAATACCGACCCGGTAAGTCCGGTTAAAATAGTTGCCGCGGCAAGAACGAACAAAACTATCCTGTATTTTCGTAGTGGCCGGGCCAGGATCATCGCGATACTTAATCCGGTAGAAATGGCCCCGATCGCCATTGCTACAATCACCGCGGGATTCGAAAGGCTGACATATTGAAGAAATATATAGATTAAATCAGGGAAAGTCCCTCTATATTGCTCCATTTTAATGATTATATAAGCCTTACCCTGTTAAGGCAAGAATTATCTATTTTTAGAGGGGTATTTTCGCGGATTACTGGCCAGAAACTGTCTCCTCGATCCTTATATTTTAATAATTATCCGCAAGGACTTCGTAGTAAGACTGCGGATGCTTGCATGCAGGGCATTCCTTGGGTGCTTCAACGCCTTCAATCACATATCCGCAATTGATGCAGTGCCATTTTACCTCGGCCTTCTTTTTAAATACTTCTGTATTGCCTAGATTGTTGATCAGCTTTCTGTAGCGGGATTCATGAAAATTTTCCACTTTCGCGATCTGCTCAAATGAGCGGGCGACTTCCGCAAAACCTTCGTCTCTGGCGGTCTTGGCGAAATCCTGATAGATAATCGTCCACTCCATATTCTCTCCGGCAGCCGCTTCCTCAAGGTTGGTTTTAGTATCTTTAATTGCCCCGGCCGGATATACCGCGGTTATTCCGACATCCCCTCCCTCAAGGTACTTGAAGAATACTTTAGCGTGCTCTTTTTCGTTTTCAGCTGTTTCCGTAAAGATATTCGCGATCTGCTCAAAACCTTCCTTCTTCGCAGCACTCGCAAAATAGGTATAACGATTGCGCGCTTGAGACTCGCCCGCGAATGCCTTCAAAAGATTATTCTCAGTCCTACTGCCTTTAATGGTTTTTGACATTTTATCTTCTCCTTTTAGCTAATAGGAAACCTCTGTGCTTACAAAGCCAATTATATACGCAATACCTTAATATATCAAAAATTTTTTGATTTTTAGTTGCTAAGTAACCGCGCCCGCACAAGATCACTCAAGCGGTTATAATCGGCAGATAAGTATTTAGAGGTATCGATCGCAGGTAGGACTTTTATAAGACAAGAAGTTTTGGTCGTAAAACGCCAACTTCCCTTTGGAATAGCATCTCTTGCCCCCTGAATAAGAATAGGCAATATCGGGACTTTCTCCTTTATGGCTAATTTAAACGCTCCGTTCTGGAATTCTCCTATTGATAAATTATCGCTTCTTGTGCCTTCAGGGAAAAATACTACAGAGATTCCGCGGCGCAGCCACCCGATAGCTTCTTTATAGACATTCTTTATACTTGAAAATTCCCCCCGCCTTAACCTGATGTGCTTAGCAAGCCGCATATTCCATCCCAGGACCGGGATCTTAAAAAGGCTCTCTTTGGCAATCCACTTAAACTGCATCTTCGTTTTATACATCAATATAATATCCACCATGCTCTGATGATTCGATACGGCGACATAAGCCTTATTATGGTCAATATTATCGAGGCCCTCTACCTTGACATCCCAGTAGGGGTTTAGCGCGGTCACTGCGTCAGTCCACCAAAAACATTGCGCGTGTGCAATTTTTCGCTTCCTGTCGAAGGGAAAAAGTATTATTGAGACAAGCGCCATGGCAAAAAATAATAATACTGTCAGGGAAATTCCCACAAACCAGATGATTGCCGATAGTATAGTTTGCTTCACGTTTTATCCGTAGAATCTTTTATTTTCATTTTTTGCATGGCTAAACTTTTTCTTCCTTCTGCCTTGATTCCATTTCTGCTTCGATTGAGAAGAATCGCCTGCAGATTCAATAAATTCCTCCGGAGGCAGCTCGGGATGTTTTGACACAGGGAGCGTAGACCTGATAAGTTTTTCAATATCACGGACATCGCGGCTCTGCTCAGGCGTAGCAAAAGAAACCGCATGCCCGCGCTGGCCTGCCCTAGCCGTGCGTCCGATCCGATGCACATAATTTTCTGCGTCTTCCGGAAGGTCATAATTGATCACCAGCTCTATGCCGGTCACATCAATACCCCTAGCGGCGATGTCGGTAGCGACAAGCACCTTATATTTGCCTGTTTTAAAACCTTCGAGGGCTTCACGGCGCTGATTGAGCGAACGGTTTGAATGGATTTCAGCCGCTCTATAACCCATCTCAGAAATCGTCCGGGTGATCTTTCTTGCGCCATGCTTGGTGCGGGAGAATAAAAGGACCGCCCCGTGATATTGCGTAAGTAGCTTAGCAAGAAGCCTCGGCTTTGCCTCTTTCTTCACAATAAATAATTCCTGGGTGACTTTCTCTACGGTTGTCCCGGAAGGAGCGATTTCCACAGACACAGGAAGCTTCATATGTTTAGCGGCTATCTCCATGATCTCTTTGGGGATAGTCGCGGAGAAAAGCATGGTCTGCCTGTCTTTGGG
>Ga0315291_10002521_pt1 | contig 23947 bp, 11 predicted proteins | sample YL17G12_20_MG_FD_203070 | JGI IMG/M metagenome (GOLD analysis project Ga0315291, IMG submission 203070) | Sediment microbial communities from Yellowstone Lake, YNP, Wyoming, USA - YL17G12_20 | ecosystem: Environmental > Aquatic > Freshwater > Lake > Sediment | place: USA: Wyoming | collected... | reverse complement strand
AGAAGACCTATGGCTCGTTCGCGGTCAAGCAGCTCGATAGTTTCACGAGCGCGCGGCTGAAGTTCGAGAACTTCCTCGGCCGTGCCTCTGGACTCTCGGACATACTCGAAGGCGTGCTGCACGAGGCAGCGGATCAGGGGACCGCTCAGAAGGTCATCGAGAGGCTCTCGGCAGTGCGCGAGAAGGAGAGCAAGGTCAGACAAGCGATCAACCAGTAGCCCCTTGCGCTGTGACACCTAGAGGCGATAAGGAAATCTATTTGAGCATCAATCAGTTTTAAACAGCCGAAATCGTCGGTACAAACTATACTGGCCTGTCATGAAACTAATAGCATTGCCGTGTCCTCAAACCCCTTTCAAGCTTTTTTTTAATCTCTCTTCAAAACAGTAACGCGGGCAGAGATATTAGCATCAAAATTACTGGCAATTAGCACTTTTGGGTATAAAAGCAAATACGATTTTCGGAAGGAAATGGCTGAGCAACAATTAGGAGCATAAAGAGGATTGGCCGCAGGAAACTTGATGGGATTGGCGGCGATTGATGGGGCTGCAGACACAGACCAATGGATGGCAGGCAATCGTACCACTGATGTTGTCTATGTACCTATTACACTCGTTTCTTCAATTAATCAATATCCTAAAATACTGCTTGATTCGATTTCAGAGACAGAGTGGGTGTGGAAATTGTATAGAAAGGATCGATTACCTGACCTCAATCAGGGGAAAAATTTTTGGTCAGAACCAGATTACTCTAGGAGAGTCAAGGTTTACACAGCCATCATAATTGCATCCATGATGCTTTCTTTAATATTGATCTCGATTGAAATCAATTTGATGGCGGACTCTCCGGAAGACTCTCCTACCCGCTCAACAGTCCTAGTGTATACCCCTCATGCCCCCATTTCAATAAAGGGCGATATTGGTTTTGCAGGTCCAAATGCCTCAACAGGCATTGTCAGAGGAAGTGGGACAGATCCGGATCCATACATCATAGAAAAATGGGAGATCAACGCTTCTTCGAAGAATGGTATTGAGATCAGATATGCCAATGTCTCGTTTATTATTCAAGACTGTCTAATCTACGAAGGCACTGGATCAACAAATGCAATCTATCTCTATCATTGTACTGACGGAATCGTGAAGAACAATTCCTGTTGCAACAATTCAAATAATGCAGTTTATGTCGAGCGTTCAGTAGGAGTTAGTGTCGCAAACAACACCTGCTGGAACGATTATTGGGCCATTAGAATGTACTTTTCGAATAATAGCGATATCTCAAACAATACTTGCTACGACAATGTAAACGGCATCTTCCTTCTTTCTTCAAATAACAATATGATTTCCTACAACAATTTAACGAACAGTTCATGGTATGCAATGAATATCAATGGCTGTCTGGGCACCACGTTATCTAACAACAAAATGATTAATGGTGGCATTGCAATCTGGGGCGAGAATAAGGATAATTATTGCTGTCAAAAGATTAATACGTCCAATATCGCGAACGGGAAACCAATTTATTACTATGCCAATCAGACCGGGGTCACTGTACCCATTGGTGCAGGGCAAATCCTGATAGCCAATTGTACGAACATGATTATTGAATACCAAAACTTGAGTGAAGCTGGCATAGGCATTGAGATAGCTTATTGTTCCGGAGTAAACGTATCCAACAGCACCTGTTCGAATAATTATATCGGCATTGTTCTCAAGGAAGCGAACAACAACGTAATCGAAAACAACACGTGCCTTTCAAACTCGTATGTCGGAATAGAAGTGTCTGGATCGGATGATAACAGATTACTGAGAAACAATTGTTCCTGGAATCAATACGGTATTTTCCTGTTCTCATACAGCAGCGATAATGAAGTCAATTCCAGTACATGTCAAGGCAATTCTGTCGGCATTTTCCTATCCACGTACAGTCACACCAATAAAATAATTAACAATACTTGCATCGAAAACGATAGGGGGATACATGTTTTTGCTTCAGATTATACAGTCGTCCAAAGAAATATCTGCACCGATAGTGTTGCTTATGGAATCTATCTGGATCAGAGCATAAACGCAACAGTTTCAAGCAACTCCATGATCAATAATGGGATGCTCATCACTGGGAACCCCATTCCACAGTATAACTCTCATTCCATAGATACTTCAAACACCGTGAACGGAAAGCCGCTGCGCTACTATAAGGACCAGGAAGGATTCGTAGTGCCATCCGGTGCAGGTCAAGTCATTTTGGCGAATTGTAAGAATTCCACGGTTGAAAATCAAGAGCTTACCAATGCCTCCATCGGCATTGAGCTCGCTTATTGCACAAACATCACCGTATCGCGCCTGAATTGCTCCAACAACTACCGGGGAGTATATCTCTACACTTCATCGAAGAATTTAGTCACTGACAACACCTGTTCGAATGATTTCATAGGCATTCAGATGTCGTATTCCAATGAGAACACGATTTCCAACAATAATTGCTCTAGAGATTCGCGTGGCGTTTCCCTACTTTCATCGAACTTGAACAATATCTGCGCGAATGGGATCTCGAATAACTCCGAATATGGGATTTATTTTGGTTTTGCTAGCAACAACAACATATCTGAAAATAGAATCGAGAATAGTACGAAATATGGAATCAATATCTTCTCCGGATTCAATAATAGAATCTGGAATAATTCCTTCGCCCATAATAATGGCGCAACATCCGCATTTAGTCTTTTGCACATTCAGGCTTATGATGCCGGGGTAAATAGTAAATGGAATTCCTCATCAGGATTTGGGAATTTCTGGGATGATTGGACGACTCCAGATAATGTTGCCCCGTTCGGAATAGTTGATCTCCCCTACAACATTTCAGGCGGAGCGAATTCAAAAGATTACTTCCCTCTTACAACATTCACATTCCCTATCCCGGAATTTAATGATATAATTATTCCAATCGTTTTCCTTATAGCAACTGGCCTAATCATCCGTCGATCGAAGAGGTAGGGTTACTTTACTGCAAAGGAAGAGAATGCTGGAATTAGAAATCACACTTTCTAAGATGTCGTGTGTGAATTCTTGGGATAGGATATAGTAGCCTTTATTCAAAGCCCCTCAAATGAAAAACGTTATCAAAATATTCTTAACGTTAGAAGATGCGAGTTTCGCGACGGTCCTTGCGGTACCATCCTAAGATCTGTTCTGCTTTGATAAGCTCCTTCCGATCTCCTGACATGAAAGTTTCAGGCGAAATATGGATGAACACTCCTCCATCTTTCAGTTCCATGATTGAGAGGGATGTCTCTTTCTTCAGCCTGCTCAAGTCGATTTTGGTTACGATTCCAGGGTTCCACAGATTGATATCGAATAAGTCCTTTGGACCATTTAAAAAGATATTCGTTTCGGTAGGAATTAGGTTGTAATATTCGGATCCAAAAAGCTCAAAGTAGGAGAAACCGTAAATGGGACGCAGAGCGTTATAGAGGTCAGGAGCGATTTTCATAGTAACAGTGAATGATTGAAGATCATGTTCCTGCTCAAGCATTTCCCACTCCAAACGAACACGACCATAGGAAATAGTTCCTTCATTACTTTCTTTGAGCTTCTTTGATTGTAGAATTGAACCTGGATAACCGTTGGAATAAATTCCCATGCCAAAACTTCCACTTTCGTGTCCGATGGAGAAGAAAATGCCGTCTTCCTTCTTTATTATCGCTTCAATAGCTTCGCTCTCAGGAAGAGATGGGTCTAATTGGAGAGGATGATGAAGACGATCCAATCGCCTTGCAATGAAATGGCCATATTTCATGTTGTTTCTCTTAAGTGCTAAGAATACGGATTCCAGGATGTTCCGGTCAATCGGTTTTTTTTGTATGTAGAATTCTAAATTGAATGATGCAGACAAGAGGGCTCACCTACTCTCAGATACTTATTCGGCTATTTGGGCATAACCATCTTCGAACATTAAAGGATTTTAATGAACGTTTAGATATTCAATGTGACTAGTAAATATCAGATTCCGATCATGCGAATAACACTGACATCATTATGTCCCGTAGATAGGCATCACATCCACCTTAAATGTAAATCTGGTCGATAGCCAATCCTGAATATCGGTCACGAATCCTTTATGCACATAGAGGACTATTTTCGCATTTGGATGTGCTTGATGATACCATTCCAATGAGGTAAGATGGGGCATATCCGTCTTCGTATCCCACAAATCTTTATCAAGACTATCAATTACATTATCAATATTATCGCCGTCCTTCACGCTATAAAGTGTTCTCTTCCCAGTTATCGGATCAATCTTACCAAAGATATCGATATCCGTTGCAACACGCCATTCTCCACGCTCGGTGACGTACCAGATTTTTTCATCGATTCTTTCAACGTTTGGAATAAGAACATCCCTATAAGCCACTCGGAGTTCTGTCACGTAGTATCTTCCATTATATTTTATTACATTCTGAGTCAACCACTCAGCATATTCCGTTGGGGTAAAGACTACGCGACACCCTGCTGTTTCTTCAAGCCTCTCAGCGTACTCCACCCCAGTTCCAAACCAAAACTTGAATTTTGCATTTACCCCTACGATATCAATATCGTGGGCGTGTGACGCAATAAACGATAATGATCTCTGTGTTTGTGTCAAGTCTTCAAAGACGTCTCCCATTGTATTACTAACGCGCCATATCGAGACTGGGAATGAGAAACCGCGATCGACCCATAGACTCATCAGTCCAGGTGAAATCTCATCGGATAGACCAAAAAAGCGTTCTAAAGCTCGTGATGCCGCTAGAGCCGCCTTTGCGAGACTGGCTTTAGTGAACTTAAGGAGATCGGTAGCCCCCTCAATCAATCGATCCATTATGGAAGAGAGCTTGGGAATGGAATTTTTGAGCCCGATCAGAAGACCCTTTATCGTCGGAGCCGCTTTGCACGTTGCGGCCCCCGAAAGGATTATCATTCCTCCGATGTAGCCCAGATACCAATTGATTTTGAAGGTCAGATTATCGAATTCTTGATCAGGGTGATTCCAATATGGATTGGATCGATTTTGCTTTGCTTCGAGATCCGCGATCATCCCTTTAATCATCAATATCGTTGCATTGATGATTCCTTCCTTCATCATAACATTGAAGAGTTCAGATATTGCATTGCATGCATCTCCCAGGTGTGTAAGTAGATAGACTATGTCAAATACGAAATCCTGGAAACACTGCAACATCCCAACCATTTGCCCGCCCAATCGGGAGCCGATTATCGGTATCTGTGCGAAGAGTTTTGCAATATCCATGAGTAGGCTTGGGGTCTGTACTATGGTGATTTCTCTGACATTTCCATAGATGTCAGTCGCTCTTATCCAGATGTTATCCGGGGTATATGCCGCCCAAATTGGAAGGAACCATGAGCAGTGCCCACCGCAATATGAAAATCGGTATCCGTCATTGTACCAATCAGAATAATTGCGGGAATCTATCAGTGAATCCCCCAATATTGAATCACTTGCATACACTTCTACGGTAAGGATACCGCTTCTATCCCAAACCGTCCAGTCTACATAGATGTTGAAATCAAATGGATATTTCACTGCCCATCCATTAACAATCGGTGAAAAGAATTCGAAGAGTGATGGATCCTCCTGCTCAGATGAATTGTCCTGATAAATCGATTCGCCGTCGTAATAGCCATCGTCATCGGTATTGGGATTTCTCGGATCGGAACAGTTGAGCATTTCACCAAGGTCACGCAGACCGTCGAAGTCGGTATCAGGGTACCAAGGATGAGAGGTCACATGGTATCTGATCATCAAATCCCCGACGTTCGCTCCTCCCTGGCCTTCAAGGCAGGTTAAGAGAGCGATGTATGCCGAAGGGTCCTTGATTATGCAGGTGATCCAACCGATGAACTCTTCACCGTCGGTTAAACCATCATCATCCATGTCTGGATCATTTGGGTTTGTCGTCAACCGATCGGCACCGGGCGACCCTTCTTCCCTGTCATTTAGGCCATCGCCATCGGTGTCCCATAGCTGAGGATTTGTATAGAATCCGCCACGTTTATGATATTGTTCGGTTTTATCGCCCAGACCGTCGTTGTCCGTATCCCAATCGTCGGGGTCGGTCACATACCCGTAGGTGGCATTCAGCTCATCGGCATTCGTTATGCTATCTACGTCTCTATCCCAACTCGGTCCGATGAGCGTTCCTGCATAGTATTCCTGACCATCGGAGGCGCCATCGCCATCAGTATCGGGGTTAGTCGGATCAGTCACTCGGGGCACGAGATTAAGCTCGAAATCATCCCATAGTCCATCGCCGTCGGTGTCGTGAGCGTTGTAGTCGAGATCATATCCGCTGATTATGTTGATTTCATAGACATCGGTCAGATTATCGCCATCTTTATCACCCAAGGGATCCAACGGATCCGTACCCAATTGATATTCGAGTCCATCTGAGAGCCCGTCACCGTCAGTATCAAAAAGGGTTGGGTCCGTTATGAAGTCCCAATCTGCCCGAGTACTCAAACCCTTGATCTCAAAATCATCAGCTAGGCCATCGAGATCGGTATCGGGTCGAAGTGGGTCTGTCACATTGCCATAGGTTCCTTTGATTTCTTCTCGATCGGTGAGATTGTCTCCGTCCGAATCAGGATTGCTTGGGTTTGTTCTGAATTTTTGGATCTCGTCGCCATCAATCAATCCGTCTCCATCTGTGTCATTGTTTTGAGGATCGAGGGAAACTAAGAATTGAACGTCGTCAATAAATAGAAAACTCGATTTGTTTGTGAAGTTCGCCGTGAAGGACAGCTGCATATTTGTATCATGGAAATTCATCGGTCCGAACGTCATTTCGATTAGAGTCCAATGATTTGGGCTCGAGGGAATCTCAAGCGTGCTTTCAATATCCAGAAATCCATTAGTAATGCTCTGGAACAATTGACAATTGACGAACATAGTTTGATTTCCAGATTCATTCGTTAGGTTGGAGTATTCCCAAAATTGAATCTTTAATGTTGCATGTCTATCTCCAGAGAAATAGACAAAAGGAGAATCAATAGTACTCCAAGGATATTCAGGATCAAAGTCGACATTCCAGATCCCGTATGAAAAGGGGTAGGAGTGAAACTCCACCGATCTAGTTCTTTGCCAATCATATGGATTATCAGGTGCTTCCGCCAAAAACCAATGGTTCGAACTTCTCCAATTCCGATTGGACCATTCCCGATCAATGATTTCTTTTGGGAACATAATTGACCTAAACCATGGGACGAATTCATCAAAATTGAAATTCTTGATCGGAGAGAAAGTCGAAAGTTCTACGATATCGGTCAGATTATCATTATCACTGTCCATCCTCGCTGAATCAGCTATTTGGTATGCAGAGAGGAACTGATTTCTGACCATCGCCCATGCATAATGACCGATGGTATTGATGCCCGTTTCATTCAGAATTTGCCATTCGTCATATCCGATTAGAACAAGTCTCGATTCCGTTGCATTATCTATCAGACCGATTGGATACTTGATCATAATGTAGGCATCGAATGAATCTTGCCAGGAAGTTGAAATCTCAAACGTCGGACTCATTCCGGCTCCATTAATTCCTTGAATAGATGAGAGAGAAATATTCGGCCTAGAACCTGGGCCATTAGAGTATGTTATGGCTACGGTGACATCGAATCCGGTGCCACTCAAGTTATGTCTCGAAGTCACAGAGGCGTATTCTTGACCATTTGGGGCGTTGAATATGAGTGGGTCAGAATCATTTCCATCTCGGATTCCATCATCATCCGAATCCCAATCGAGTGTATTGTTCAGATCATCGTCATCCGTATCGACCGAGTAACCCAGATAGGTAATCTCATACCAATCATTTAGACCATCATCGTCGGAATCATATTTCGTTGGATCAGTATTATAGGTGTAAATCTCCCAGTAATCAATGATATCGTCTCCATCCGAATCATATCTATGTGGATCCGTAGACCAGATAGCGACTTCATCTGTATCCGATAGACCGTCACCATCACTGTCGATGGATATCATGACTGTGGTCGTATTCAAGCCCGAGTCTCCGTGAGAATCTGTTACCGTCAGTGTCAGGGAGAATATGCCAGCTCCAGGGAAGGAATGACTTATCGTTTGACCTGTCTGCAAGTCATTGTTTCCAAAATCCCATTCATAGACCAGATTCTGAATGTCTGAAGGTGAATCGTCACCATAGCCGGTCAATAATATAGCCGAATCTGAGCCGTAGATGATTCTTGATGATATGTAGGCTGTTGGTTTTTCGGAATAAATCGAAATCCTTGAAAATGTGGAATTCGCCAAACCTTCGTCATCCATTACCACAAGTATAATGTCGTAAGTTCCAACGCCAAAATAGGCATGATTCTGGAGTTTTCCATATCCTATCGAACCGTCTCCGAAGTCCCAATAATACGAAAGCATACTTACATCTGAGAATGTATCATCTGCGATTCCTTCGATTGCGAATGTCCTATCCTCCAGCGATTGATTGTTCGTCAGTATCCTTACATTGTTTGGAGGTAGGTTCGAGATTTCGATCCAACAAAAATCAATCCCCGAAGTATTCTGCCCATCTGTAGCGCGGATAACGATGGGATATTTTCCGGAAAATGCGTATGAATGTGTTGCAATTCGTTCACAAGAAAACGAACCATCACCGAACTGCCATTCGTAACTGAGATTTGTTCCCTCATTGGCAAGTCCATTATCCTCTGCTCTAACAAAGAATCGAATTTCTGAGTCCTCGACCGCGGCATTGGATTCAAGGAGTATGGTCAATTTCGGAGCGACATTTTCTATGTGCAGCATTGTTGCATTGAGTAGTATTTGCGTTGTAAAACAATTGGCACCACCATCATCATCGAAAGCAGTAACCTTGAATGTCATATTTCCATGTTGGAAATATGTATGTTTAATAAGTGATCTGAAATACGTAGGCGCATTTGATGAGTAATATTGGATTGAATTAATAGTTCCGTCTCCAAAATCCCAAATTGTAGTAATGTCGTCGGATCCTGGATCGAATGAGAATATTTCAAACGTTAAATCATGGCTGCCGAAGATGGCTGTCGGGAACACTTTCCAATTCCAACTATCGTTCTGTTCATAATTGAAAACATGCGAAAGTGTTTCTGATGAGTTGTCTTCAAATTTGAAAAATAACCAGCTCGGAGTGGCTCCCTGAATCTGACCGTTGATTGGGTCGTTCTCTGGCGTGTATGAAATCAATACAGAATAATAAGAAGTAAGATCAAATGAGAATTTTGAAATTGTCACTTCTTGTTCATTTGGTCCGCCGGGAATGCGGTAGACTGTAAGATTCTGAATTGGAACTCCATTCTCGTACATGCAAAACTGGAGGTCATGCCACTTTTCGCCCGAAGCTCGAAGGGTAATACTTGCATTGACATACAATTTGGATATCCCGACAACCGGTGGCACGTTATTGACGACGATTTTTCCAATGGTGTTATTAGTTGCGTCATCGTCATCCATTACGGTGATTGTTGGATAAAATATTCCGTCATCATCGAACTGATAGACGGTTTTCTGTCCAAATCGGTCGTTATCCCAATAATATCTGAGATTGGGTCTATCCGAAGATGTATCGTTGCCATTTGCTGAGATTATTGCGACAGACCCTTCATCGATTGTAATATCGGATATGCTCACAGAAGGAACGCTGTTCAAAATGGTAATATTTCTCGTATCACGACCAATGGCCCCTTGATCATCCCGTACAGTGAGCAACGTGACATATTGACCAGATTTTGAATATCTGTGCTGCACGCATTTGCCTTCAGCACTTGTACCATCGCCAAAAAACCATTCGTATGTGAGATTGTCGATATCAGAAGCACTATCCATCGAATCGCTTCCATCAAAATTCACAAGTTGATCTTCATTGACAGTAGTTTCCGGACCGGCCTCAGCGATTGGAGGGGTGTTCCTCACATATACTCGTACCGTATCCAAATCTTGCTTTCCATTGACTCCGTCAACAATTAACCCGACGTCGTAGATTCCTTCGGTTTTAAAAATATGAGTTTGAAACGGACCGTATTCACCCCACCCGTTGTCTCTGAAATTCCAATAATATATACTCGCTCCCCACGATTGGCTGCCGTCGAATTGCACTGATTCACCGACTTCGACAATTTGATCTGGACCGGCTTCTGCGACAGGTTTGTCATTGACATAAATCGCAAGGAAACCTGTACTCAAAAAAATAGCCGTAATAGCGAGTGCGATTATTACTCTCTCTTTCTTCGCTGAATTGGTTGCCTCTTCCATTCCTCCATTCCTCCGGTAGGTTCACGCGGCGCCGCTGGTACAACAGAAGACCCTGGCGCAGGGCTTCTGCGAGACTCCCCTACCGGATTTTCCCCAAAAAAATCCGATATTATGAGGGGAACATACAAGATTCAGATGATAAATCTATCGAATCGGTATTGCGAAAATCGAAAAAGGCTAGTAAATCGATTTTGCACAGAAAATTATCCTTTTTGTGATAATTTTTTCCTGTTTTAATGATGGATAAAGCCTCTTTATCTCTTTCATCCCCTCGTCAGGAGATAAGGATTGGTATGACTCCCCCCAGCTCGAAGACATATTTGCAGAGCAGGAGGAATGTCTTCCGAATGGACCACTGGGCTTCTTGGAACCGCCTGTTGTCGAGATCGAGGGCGGGCTTCCCAAGGAGATTATTGAAATACTGAGTAATTATCTCAGTAATAATCGGATGTCAACTCATGAGTTGGGAAGCAAAATGGAGAAGTTCAGGATGGATCGCCTTACAGCGAACAGCCCGAAGATTACGACATGATTGTTTGTGTCGTCGATTTTGCTGTCTCTCTCAGTTTTGTGTCTGAAGAAGCAGGTGTAATCTAGCTGGTCAGGATTTTGGCCTTCCATCTGGCCTCCGGAGAATGTGTTGGGGGTCGGAAGAGAGCCAACGGCCCGGGTTCAAATCCCGGCACCTGCACTTCTTACAGGTGTTCCCGTCAGGTCCCTTCCGACTTTTGGGGTTTTGCTTGTTTGGGGGGTTATGGCGTTATCGCGAGATAGGCTATACAGCCTCCTTCTCCTCGAGTATCGAGACGCCGCACTCGTATGTTGCGCTCGTGCCATGCTCCTCTGGGATCTCTAGAGGTGTCGAGTCCATCTCGAACCTCTCGATCGCATGGCCCCTGTATGCCTGCACTTCTTTCTTTGTCTTTGGTTTCATTTGTTCACCGTCCGCGTTCCTTGTCCACCAGAGTTTTCGCTGAGTTCCCTGCGCTCATCGTGGCGTAAAGCGCATTTCGTCCATTGCCAAGGAAATCGAGCCCATTTCGTTTGCTCCAAGCGTTTCCGCCTCGAGCTGCTCGAGATCCGTGAGAAGGCGCTTCACCGGGGCTGCGTCCTCTCCATTCATTTCTGCCCTGGATGCAATTTCCTTCAGGTCACCTATCGTGTGCTTCTGCATCCACTCGATGATCTCAGTCGTCGACATGGCCGGGTTCTTTTTGCGCTTTGACCACACGGTCATCCCATCCTTTGCGTCTGACGTTTTGTCAGATGCGAACGGCTATATTGAATCCTCTGTTATTTATACATATCTAAAATGTCGTTTAGTGTGATATTTAGTTGAATAATTTCCTTACTGGCTTCACAAGAATATTCTCAACAAATTCTCTGATTATTGCAGGGAACGATCGGTAAAATGAAGTGAAAAATTGATTCTTCTTTGTCTGACAAATCAGCATATCGCACAAATCGCCTCAGCAACCATCATCATTTCCAGTCGCCTGTCGTGCGGATCTTCTCGTAGACTTCGTGGAGAGATTTGACTCTCTTGTTCTTTCTCAGCCTGAGCTTTGCGATTCTGATTACTGGTATGAATCTACCGTCGAGATCAATACCACATTTTCTTAGAACTATACCTACCGAAGGATCAAAAGGAAAACCGAGATTAATCAAGACTTTGTATAGGAAGAACCGTAGCTCTCCGCAATATTTCCATTTCCCTCCGAGATTGCGCAATATGACTTCTCCGAAGTAGCTCCCCTCTTGAGCGCAGACCATTGCCAAGCAATATCGTATATCCCAGTCCGGATAATTTTTAGCATCCTCAATGATGTTGTTCTTATCAACTATCTGAAGGGACTCTGCCGAATAATCTAGAAACTGTCCTCCCCCATAATAATAAGCCCCTTCGAGTTCATTTCTTAAGTAACCAAAAATCTCTTTGACAATGCTCTCTGCGTCCAGCCCTTTCAATCTTTTTAACCTATCAGGAATGTAGACACTTTCCTCAGGCAATATTTTCAACTCCTAGGTATTTAATATACATTGCGCTAATATGTGAATGTAGGCACATCAGATTGCTTTTCCATTTGATCGAAAGCGGCCTTGAGCAAACTCGATCCTTCAAAGAGCCCCGAACCCCATTTAACGGCATTTATCAATGCCTCTTTCGAGAAAAATGATGAGGAGGGCTGATAAAATGAAGGATTTTCAGTCAAACGCATAAAATTGCCAAGTGAAATCTCAGGCGCAGGGTATCCGAACTTCAACGAACCATCAGGGAGGAAGTCGTGCTTGAATATCGTCTTCAATCCGAATGCGCCCTTCCCAGGCACCGGACCCATGATCCCGCTCGTCATCTTGCTACCGAATTTATTGCCGATCTTTCCGAGAAGATTGCCGGCTTTGGTGGCAAATGATGAACCGATTTTCGAAAGCGCCGGGGCGGCCTTTGACGCGATGCCCGCGGTTATCCCGCCAAGTGCGCCTCCAATTACTGCGGACGTCAGAGAAGCGCCGATGTCGCCTCTCGTCTCGATCATCGTGCTTGTGAATGATGAAGTGGCGCCGTACACGGCGCCCGTCACCATCAGGCTAGCGCCACAAGTCAACCCCGCGATGGCCCCGCCGACAAGGCCTCCGGCGACGCCGGCGAGGACGTCCCCGCCGGTAACGGCTGCAATGACTCCGCCGATGATAGCGCCCGCGACCGCGCCGATCAATATGTTCCAGAACTCCCCGGTCGGGTCGACCCTGTTGATGGGGTTGTTCGCGCAGTATGCGTACCTGTCGAGCGTCTGCGGCACCGACAGCTTCCCGAGCTTCGGGTCCATCGACACGAACCGCCCGACATTCGGATCGTAGTACCTTGCGGACAGATAGAACAGCCCCGACGGCGAATCCATCATCTCTCCCGCGTAGGTGAACTTCTCCGTCCCGGACGCGCCGTACGCGATGCCGAACGGCTTGTACGTCGTCACCGAGAAGACCTTCGTGCTGCCCTTGTAGACGAGCCTCGTGCTCCCGAGCGCGTCGTCGACGTACCAGTAGCTGTTGGTGCCGGTCATCTTCAGCTTGAGGCGCCCGTTGAGGTAGACGTAGTCGGTGTATGCGCTGCCGGACTTGTCGCATATCGGGTCGTGGCCGCTGTAGACGTACTCGGTGGTCGTCGCGCCTTCGACGGTCTTCGCTTTCTCAAGAAATAGTTATGTTTTTTTAAAAGATTGGCAGCAATTTCTTGAATATCAATCAAGGATAATCATTGTCAGCTAAAGGTACAAGCCCATCAATATCGTGAGAGGATTCGTCCAGGACTATGTAGCCAATTCTCGTACCTCTGAGGAAAATCCTTCCCGTTATGGGATCTCTGATTGCTCGATCCGGACCCTGATAGGGCTCATCATAATGTCCATTAAACCAATCCTGAGGTATCACTTCAACTTCATTCTTCATCGGATGAATGATGAAAAGAGCGATATCATAAGGACGTTTTCCAGATTCAAAAAGCGAAAATTCCAATATTTCATTAATTGAAGTGAATTCTTGGGCAAAATCGAACCTGTGATTACCCTGAGTCAATCGCCTCATCGGCATAATTTGGTGAGCATCAACGGATGCTCCCTCGATAAGAAACCGCTTTCCCTCTTTTCTCATTCTTTCGAATGCAATAATTGGTTCATCGATTTCTTGAATGTCATTAATTCCTATGATAGACATGTCAAGTGCATTAGCGGTATCATTCCGAAGATCGGATAGAACATCTCCTGTCTGGAAGGTAATCAATAATCTTGTCTTATTCAATTGTCTGATGATTACATTTCTACGAATGATTCCAATGACTGATTCTGTTTTTCGCGTCAGAAGAAGACATGAGGATTCAAAATCCTTCTCAGGTGCTTCTCTCCAGTACAATTGTTCATCCGGACCCCAGGATATTTGGTCATGTCTTCGTTGATACCACGGGCTTGGTCCTGGCGCATTCGCAATCTCAGCTAAAAGATTTGGATAAATCCCTAATACCTTCTTATGTGCTCTTCCAGATTCTGAAGATTGTACCGCTTTTACCCCATATGTGAGTCCCATTTCTTCCGTCTCCTTCAATGACACAATATACTCAAGAGGATAAGTCTCTTTTTCTGACGATTGATTTACCCTCCAAGTTCTTATCTGACCTTTTCAGATTATTATGGTGGATCAAGATCCAAACATCGCAATTTCACTCATCCTCAAGAATATTTTGCTTGCCCATGTTGGGGATATTATCTCTGATCCAATGGTACCTCCACCCAATTGACTTGATCTCTCAACAGCGTAGAAATTGCCTCTGGCTTCAAACATCCCAGCCGCATTTGGTGAGTATCCATTTGCCTTTGAGAAGAGTGGCCCCGTGAGATCTTCAATATCTTTCGTGGATCCAAAATTCTTAAAGAGAGTGTTTCCTTTTGCAAAGAAACCAACCCCACCGGATTTTCCGAATGCATTATTTGCCTCCATATTGAATGTTCTCGAAAAAGTATCCCCTTTTAAGACTTTTATTACATTACCACCATATTTACTTGCAATCTTTCCAGCAGCAATTTTCGAAAACGCTGTGCCGATCTTTGACGCGACGCCCCCGGTTATCCCGCCGATTATCCCTCCGATCGCTGCAGATGTGAGAGAAGCGCCGATGTCGCCTCTGGTCTCGATCATCGTGCTGGTGAAGGATGAAGTGGCGCCGTACACGGCTCCTGTCACTAGCAGGCTCGCGCCGCAAGTCGCCCCCGCGATGGCCCCGCCGACAAGACCTCCGGCGACGCCGGCGAGGACGTCCCCGCCGGTAACGGCTGCAATGACTCCGCCGATGATAGCGCCCGCGACCGCGCCGATCAATATGTTCCAGAACTCCCCGGTCGGATCTATTCTGTTCAGCGGGTTGTTCGCGCAGTAGACATATCGATTCAGCGTCTGCGGCACCGACAGCTTCCCGAGCTTCGGGTCGAGCGACAGGAACCGCCCCAGGTCGGGGTCGTAGTACCTCGCAGATAGGTAGTAGAGTCCCGCCTTCTCGTCGTTTATCTCCCCGGCGAACTTGAACCTCTGCTTGTAGGCCCCGGAGAAGGAGTCCGTCACTCCATAGGCGCCGCCGAAGGGCTTGTAGCTCTGGACCTTATATTTCAGAGCGCCGTCCCAGTAGATCGAGCGGACGCCGCCGAGGATGTCGGAGAAGTAGAAATCCTCGGAATTGCCGTTAATATCCGCCCTCAGGCGGCCGTTGACATACACGTAGCAGTAGAGATCCCTGTCCAGATGGGAGTAGATCGGGTCGTGGCCGAGATAGTAGAAGGAATTAGTGTAGGTGGTCCCGTCTTTGACGCGCGCCCTCGCGCCGGCGCCGTCATAGGAATATGTTCCGACCGTTACGGATCCTCCAGATTGAGTCCATTTCACGACCTGGGTGAGCTGGTGCATCGAGTTGAAGACGTAGTTCCATCTGATCGTCGAGGCGTTCTTCCAGATCAAGTCCCCGTACCTGTTGTAGGCGAAGCTGTAGAGAACATTACCACCAGTGGAGTTGGAGATGAGCTTGTTGTATGCGCCATACTGGTAGGTTATGTTGACGGAGTTCTCGTTCTTCCAGAGCTGGTTACCGACCGAGTCGTACCCGTATAATATCGTCCCCCACGGGCCGACCGCCCTAGTGAGCCTGTTCAACCAGTCGTAGGTGTAATTCTCGGCGTTGATGGACCTGACGTTGCCGACCCGGTCGTAGGAGTAAGTCAGGCTGAGGACCGTCGTCCCTCCATCCATCGTCAAGATCCTAGTCGTACGCCCGAGGTTGTCGTAAGTGTAGGTCGTCACGAAGCCATATTCGTCGGTACAGGTCGCTTCCGAATCATCCAGGTTGTAGGTGAATGTGAGCAACGTTATCCCGCTGTAGACGACCTGGGTGGGCCTGTTATACTTATCATAATTGTAGGTTATGAGCACGGAATTGGGGTATTTCAGCGTCTTCAGATTTCCTGCCTTGTCGTATGTGAAATATGTGGCGCCTGCAGTTTCAAGCGGCTCATATACGGATTTCAGCCTCCCTCTCACATCGTACGCGTAGCTGATCGTGACCAGGGAGTTCTTCACTTTCATCTCCTGGCCGACCGCGTTGTAGGTGTAGCTAATCGTGTCGCTCGGGTTCACGAGGCGGAGGAGGCGTCCCGAAGTATCGTAGTAGAAGCTCGACGTTATGCCATCCCTACCTGTCTTCGTGACGGGTCTTCCGGCTTCGTCATAGGTCGCAGATTCGGAATACGTGTCGGGATAAGTGGTGCTCGTCAATCTGTTCAGCGAATCGTAGGCCATGCGTGTGACCTGCCCGTTGGATGTCTTTACGGTCAGGAGGTTTCCGACGGCGTCGTACGCGTTCAAGGTGGTGTAGTAGGCCGAGGGGGAATAGTATTCCCTGGTTGAGTTCAGCCGGCCGAGAATGTCAAAAACCTTGACGGTCGAATGGCCGATCGCATCCGTGTAGTTGACCGTGTTGGAGATCATGTCATACGAGACCGTGCTGACGGAGCCGTTGGGGTCGGTCACTTTGATCAGTCTGCCGAGGCAATCATACGACATCGTGTAGGTGTATCCCCGCGCATTCGTCTGGGTCGCGACTTTGTCTAGCCAGTTATATGTCATCAATTCTCTCGAGTACATGGTCGAACCAGTGCCGTACCTCTCGGTCTTGTATTGTCTCCCGATGGTATCGTAGTATGACACCGTCTTCTGATTGAGTTCGTCCAGAACCGTCACCTTGTTGGCAGCGTCGTCGTAGATGTAAGTCGTGTTCGTCGAATCCGGGTAGACTATCTTCTTGACACGGCCGAGATTGTCGTAGACGTAGCTGGTGACGTTCCCGCAGGGATCTCTGACGGACGCCAGGGTCCCGTTCGGGTTATTGTAAGTGTAGACAGTCCTACTGTTAATTATCCCAGTTGAGGCGAAATCGTCGTATGCGAAATCATCGTAGTATATTTTTAAATGGTCGCCGCTTGCCTTGGTGGTGTTAGTGTAGAACTCGAACCTGACCTTGTCGCAATTCGACCAGTCGATACCGAATCCGGTTGTGGTCGATGAAGGATTCAGGATCAAGGTTGTCCATACCCCGAGTGGAGGGGCGGAGGCGCTATAAATCACCTTGACGTTCGAATAACCAGTCCTATAGTCGTTTATTCCGCTCCAGGATGCTATCCAATACTCATAGGTCTTGTAGTTGCTGCCGCCTGAGTTGTAGAGCCTTATTCGTATCCCCGCGTCGAGGGTTTCACCAGTAGCATGGTCGTGCCAAAAATGATTAACGTAGAACCTGACACTCAGGTTGGCAATCGGATTGACCTTGTACTCCTTCCATATGTAGGAATTGCCGGTGTCCGCCGGGAAACCCGGTGCTTGATAGAATTCAGTTTGCAATGATTGGTTAGACGAATAGTAATTCGCCGTCGTGTATTTGGCGTTGAGCCACGACGCGCTTGCATATGATTGCCAGCTCGTGTCGAAATCGAATACATCCTGGCGACCTCCGTATCTGGTTGCGATGGGATAAGTGTTGTAATTGGACGACGAATATTCGTTCACGGTCATTCTGCCCGTCTGATCGGCGGCCCAAAGCTGGTTCCCGTACATGTCGTATCCGGCCTGGGAGTAGACCCATCCGGATCCCAGACGCGATTTGGTTTCGATGGCGTCGCCCTCGTAGCTATACTTGACATAGCTTTCTTGACATACTGTTCTCAGGGCGTCTTGAAATCCCCGACTTGCGACTGGCAGAACGTGAAGGTCCCCTCTGATTGTCATTGGGTAAAAGCTGTTGCTCGAAGCGGAATAGGTGTACGCATCCGAATTCATGACCTCGTCGATGACCGAGCTCGTATAGAGGACCGTGCTCCCGCTCAAGATCTGAATTCTCGCCTGCGCGGGGAAAGTGTACATTCCTGCATTGTAGGGATAAAGAGTCCCCGCACCGGTTACAACCGTCCCGTTGAGGAAAGTCATTTTTACGGTCTGACCGCCTGATAGGCCACTGAAAGAGATTCCATTTAATTGCTTAGAAGAGAAATCCCAGCGAGCCGCCCCATCGTATAGTCCGAAGATTTCTCCACGGATGTCAGATGTTCCGCCTTCGAAGATATCGGATGCCTTTACAATGAGCTGTATCCACCTTCCCGTCGTCTGAGGTATGTCTCCTATACGGCGAATGTGGTCAGATGATGGCTGTAGGTTGGCGCCTGAAAGGTCCATTAGGTCTGCCCCGGTGGTGTCACTCCCGCCCCAGTAGGCTCTGTACCATTCACCGTACACATATTCGAAATATTGGATCATTATCTCTCTCGGTAATTTCCCATCGGTCAGCCAGATGTAGTTCACAAGGAGATCAGTACCTAGGACCGTCATCTGGCTAGTACTAGCGGTCTTGAAGCCATGATAATGCGTCCCGTTTGCGTATTTATTCTCATGGTATTTGTCTGCCGAGGCGGCATCGGCGTAGCTAGTCACCCACTTCCCCTCATATTGATCGTTTGGAGACTTGTATTCCACGTATCCAGTAGGCCAACCTTCATCGGCCATATTGCCATTGCCTCCGATGATGGATTTTAGGTAACCGTTACCGTAATAGTCCTTCGTAATCTCCGCTGATGAGTATCCCAGGGTCACCGTATAGGAGTCGCCACCCCAGATCTCCATAATCGGAGTTTCGAATGAATTCCTTCCCGGAATCAGGACTTTTATGAAACATGGCGGGACATCAGATCGTGGAGGGATGCCGATCACTGCGGCGTTTAGCGTCCGAGTCGTATTGACCAATTTGCTCTTTGAATCGAATAGTTGGATAGTATAGTAGTTCCCATATACAGTGGGGAAGGTCAGGCTGATTGTAAGGCTCTTGAACACCCGCACGTTATCGATCCATAGGGTAGTGGTAGCACCACCAGACGAAGATCCCGCGTTGAACGTCAGCGTGTCAATATTGCCGCTTGCCCCGTTTAGGTTCGCGCCGGTGAAAATTCTCGTCCCATTGACATATATGTCGAATTTATTGGAAGCGGGGTGCACGTAGAACGCCATGTCATACCAGACTGAGACCTTATATGAACCAACAGAATGATCAGCACCATCGTACCAATGGAATGCGCCATTATAAGCAGACGCATATAATCTGATAGCACCAGCATGTCCTCCCGATCTACCCAGGAAATAGCTGTAAGTGAGCGTACTCGTCATGAATGAGAATTGCATTATGAAATCGCTCGATTGGGAGCCAATGCCCCGATAGGCATAATTGTCGCCGGCAGCCGCGCTAGTTCTGTCGATTTTCAGCGATGGCGATCTCGGAGGGTACGCCCCGCCATCGAGGCTCACGGTTCCAGTAGTAGTAATTTTTCCCCAGGACGATATGTTCCAGCTATCGAACGCGTCAAAGAATATTTTTCCCGAACTCGTCAGGGTGAATTTGCTGCCACCTTTGAAGGAGTTGTTGTTGTTCGTGTTGGAATACGCGGAATAGGATTCTTGTCCGGTCGCATCGCGCGTGAAGATCATGTTCCCCCAGTGATCATAGCCGATGTATTCGGAATATGTCACCTGATCGGTATTCCCTCTGTAAGTGTCGGTCTTAACAGGCTGTCCCACGGTATCGAACCATGTGACTGTCTTGAGAAGTTGTACGCCTCCGGAGGTTCTCTTTGAGACGATCAGGCATTTCATGGCGGATCTGAAGATGTAATCGGTGAAGCTCTGGATTACGCGATTCTCATTCAGATCTGTCTGATTTGAGTTCGTTATGTACCCATTGACAATCCTATAAAAGAAGGTCGAATAGCGGATCAGTGATTCCAATCCCCCAGTCACGTTCTTTGTGACGACCGAGGTGACCAACCATGAAACGACCTCGGTGCCGGCGGTGCTATCTTTGGTGTATCCGTATTCTATCCTCCCGTTCGTAGGCAAGGTCGTTCGGTTCAGTAAAACGCAGCCATCACTCGTGACGTATTCATATTGAGTGCGACGTCCCTTCTGATCGAACACCTTACTCAGGGCATAGCCTCCGGAAACCGGCACGTAATTGAAATTCACATGCAAAGCATCTGGAAGAGTGGTTGGAAAAGTGGTTGCATTGAGAAGGCCGTTGGCGTCATAAGTGAAGGTAATCAGTCTGCTTAACGCGGAGTCCTGCATATATTGAAGCCGTCCCGATGCATCGTAGAGCAAATATATTCGGCTGTATCCTCCAGATGTGTTGCCCAGCGTGAATCCTTTTAGATCACTGATTTCAATTAATTTGTTCGAACCAGTGCCGTCGGCGACGAAGAGATAACGAACACCTGAGGCCGTGATCAACTCGGAATACTGACCATGATGGGCATAGAATGATCTGAATGTAAAATGCACTATGTCGTGATTGTCAAATTCCAATGGATTCCCGAAATTGCCCCATCGGACAACGAATCGGAGCCCTCCCGGCAGGCCGACATAGGTCCCGTCGAACCAGGGCAAATCCAGACTCCAGCTCAGCCCAAGGTTGCAGAAAGGATACTTCGGGGCCATGTAGGGTGTCCCATTCTTCCAGAAGTATTTCGGCTCCATGTACAGCCTAGAGATGCCCAGATCAATCCCATCTCTCCCAGGGATGTTCGCATCATTCTGCTGTATGGTTAGCAACCCTGTGCCGGGGGAAACAGAACTACTGAACGATGAGAAGAAGCTCCCGTAAGGCGATAATCCTTCTCGATTCCATGGGTCGACTGACGCTCCAGCAGAACCGAATGGGATTGGGAAAGAGGCAAACTGGATATTAGGACCGATCATATTCGTCCAAATAACGCAATTGTGGCCTACAGGCGAGATCCAAGTTGTAATGTCTTTGATCACGGTGCTCGGAATGAAATAGATAAGATCGTCGCCAGTCCATGAGGATTGAGATGCTGAGAGGGGTTTTTCTATATGTTTGATGGAATATACCGACCCTGAGACAGTCCGATAGCAGATATGCAAGTTGTTGTTTCCATCCAGGGAGATTGAGGGATACTCAATTGAAACGCTCCTGATAGTGGTTACCTCCCACGATTGGATCGAGGGGGTGTATTTGGCAAATCCCAAGTTACCATCATGATTCTTATAGGCGATGTAGATCGTCCCATCAAGGGTAGCAACGGCAGAAATGTTCTGGAAGGTGGCAGAAGGATAAGAATCGAAGAGCCCGTCACCTCCCGGTGTTTCCAAATCTGCAGTCGTCCATCCCGGGCTGCACCAGTATCTGACTCTCACATCGGCGCGGTAAAAGCACGCTTCGAGCAGGGCGATTCGACTATTCGCCATGGGCAATACGAAAAAAGTGCCCGTTACGTCTCCCCCTAAAGCGTAATCCCAACATTCTAAAATGAAAGTCGAGGATCCTGGCATTGCATGATATACATCGAAGCGGTATGGGGCGCTGTTTATCGTCTGAGAGGCAATCCAATATGAATCGTCTGTTCCGATTGCAATGGAAACGGGGGAAGGAGCCTGAACAAGAGTATAGACCGGAATCCGTTGATTCCACTTTATCACTCCATAGGATATGGTTCCATTCATGAAGTAAAGATATTCGTTTTGCCCAGCGATATCTTCGGTCCATGCAATGGCAACCGTGTTGCCCTTCTGAGCCACATCGAACCCGGTTGGAAGTCCGGAGAGAGTTTTAGCAATTGTGGTCGTATAGACTGTCTGCTGTGAACCCCAAGTGTTGCCGTCGAAGCTGCTCTTGCAGCAGATGGCCGTTCCGGTATAGTAAAAGACCCAGTAGGTTCCGTCGTACCAGAAGGTCTTTCTCTGTGACATTATCGATAGGGACTTGGAAATCGAACCTGAAACCACGATCGTCGGATCGATGACCGATTGGCTCTTGTCGAATTGGATTTGAAGAGTATAGCCACCTTCTCCGCTGAGAAGCTTGGAATACTGCACATTCAATAATCCCGATTTCGCATCGCTCCAATTGATATCCATTCTAACTGGCGTGGCGACGCTTCCATCTATCGAAGTACCTACAACGGTTGTAGACAATTCTCCCGAGTCCGGACGAGCCCCTGTTATCGCGGAAAGCGGCAGAGACATGTTCAAGGAATCATATCTCAACATTGCATCCTGCAGCGGAGCGATTTGCCAGTAGACCGACCAACCTGTGAGCGAGGAACTAACGTCTAGGACGGATGCGGTGATCTTCGGTGGTGTCGTTTCGTTGTAATCGATGCGCATTTCCATCCTGCCGACATATTTGCCATTCGAATCGGTCAAATTGTACCTGACGGTCAGAGCCTCGTTATTTATCATTACAACTCCTAACTCCTTCGAGTCAGAAGTGGATAGGGCGAGATTATCTGCCCTCAGTGCGAAGTAGGATTCTCTCACGACGATGTTATCGTTCTCATCGGTGACTCTAAGAATCGCTGGTGCGGATTTATTGATAATGTATGTCCCGTAGGAACTCCGAATGGAAATCTGATCCCTAGTCTCCTTCATCACGGGGATCGATACAGGAGTTCCGATATCCGAAATAGTCACTTGCGGACCCCCAAATGATTGAAGGCCTGATTCTGGATGGGAATTACTGATTGATTGTATCGTATCGATCAGATTCGGTATCGAGGAGGAATTATCAATCGGATTGGTTCCTGAAAGTGGCAAGTCGGGCGTGGTATCGTCGGCAAATGCAGGCATTGCTAGTACCTGGAACACCATCAGAAGCATGATTGTTGCAGCGAAAATCGCAAAGATTCTGATTGTTCTCCTTGCACCGGTATTCCTTACATTCAACGAATCCAAATGCCCGCTGCTTTCATCGTTTATCATCGAATTCATACCCCCCTCTCCCAAGATGATCGTTTGTCATTCTTCCATCCATACTGAACAGAAGAAACGTCGATGCTAATCGGTTCTTTCTGGATTCAAAATTCTTCCTTTTCCTCCCACGCTCCTTGATTGCATTTCCGATATTTAGCTGTATCAGATAATGCGGTTTCATTATTGCAGCTAGTCCAATGGAAATGCAGGTTATCTAAATTGATACTGGTATCGAAAACGTGGTTCATAAGGTTTCTAAATACGAGGCATGCCCTCAGAATTCGATATGGCGCTGTCCTTAAACCCCTTATCTAAGAAAATATGTCTATTCATGCACTTTTAGGATTGTAAAAGAATTTATCCCAGCACACTCTTTTGGATATCATTGGTGTAACGGGATGGGCTTTCTCGGCTCGGTGCTGGATAAGGAGAAAAGAGCGTTCGACAAGATGGAGCGCTCTCTTGCGGAAGTTGATCAGCTCTTAAAATCTTCTGATCCGAACGCAGAGAAGAAACTCGACCGCCTGGCCCTGGACATCCGTGAATTCAATGCCGACATCTCGAAAATGAAATCGGAGTTCTCAGGGCTTTTGTCGAAGGTCGCCCTGAGGGAGATCACATTTAAGAAATACAAGGAAGCCGCCGACTTAGCGCGGATGGCCGTCCAGCTCGACTCGAGGCTGACCGATGCGAGGTTCTCCCTGTCCATGGCCCTTAGACATGCAGGCGCGCTGGATGACGCCATCAGAGAGATCGACGTCACTATCAAGGCCGCTCCAAAGGAAAAGCGCCTCTGGATGGA
>Ga0315291_10002520_pt1 | contig 23957 bp, 25 predicted proteins | sample YL17G12_20_MG_FD_203070 | JGI IMG/M metagenome (GOLD analysis project Ga0315291, IMG submission 203070) | Sediment microbial communities from Yellowstone Lake, YNP, Wyoming, USA - YL17G12_20 | ecosystem: Environmental > Aquatic > Freshwater > Lake > Sediment | place: USA: Wyoming | collected... | reverse complement strand
CACACCCTGTTTTTGATTTTTCTGTTTTTTGCCGGCTGCACCCCGGCCCTCAATGATTTGCATACATTCCTTTACCGCCTGTTCCAGGTTTTCATTTATGACCTTATGTTCATAATATTGCCGGCCGGCGGCGATTTCATCGCCCGCCTCTCCAAGTCTTTCTTCGGCGGCCTCGGAGTTTTCCCTGCCTCGGCGGTCTATACGTTCAGCCAAAGTTTTTGTGCTTGGGGGCAGGATAAAAATCATCACCGCATCTGGGTGGACGGCCTTTATCTGCCTGGCGCCCTGGACGTCAATTTCGAGGATGGCGACCCTGCCGGCCTGCAGCGATTCTTCAACTTTGTCTTTGGGAGTCCCGTATAAATTACCGAACACCTCGGCGTGCTCCAGAAACAGTCCTTTGTCGAGCCGTTCGCCAAATTCCCTTTCGGACACGAACCAGTAGTCCCGCCCATTGACTTCGCTCTCGCCTTTCGGGCGGGTAGTAACCGAGACGCTCAGGTGAGCGTTCTTCAGCCGTTTGACTATCTGTTTGCAGATAGTGCTTTTGCCGACGCCGGATGGGCCGCTTACTATAACTATTTTGCCTTTTTGAGTCTCCGTTTGTTTCATCATCATTTATTCAAGCTTAAAACCGAAAGCCGGGAAGTATAGCCGACAAATCAGGTCTTTTCAAATCTTATGCTGCGATTTTCTATTCTACGTTTTGAACCTGTTCCTTAATGCGGTCTATCTCGCATTTTATATCGACCACATAGCGGGTAATCTCGGTGTCGGAGGCCTTGCTGGCAATAGTGTTGGCCTCTCTGAGCATCTCCTGGCTTATAAAGTCCAGCCGGCGGCCCGCCTGGCCGTCCGCCCGGCAGCTCTGAGTGAACTGCTGCAAATGCGAAGAAAGCCGGGCTATCTCCTCGGATATATCCGACCTGTCCGCAAAGACCGCCACCTCCCTGGCAAGGACCTGCTCATCCAATTTCAGGCCGGCCTGTGCCAGCAGCTCATCGACCCTTCTCTTCAGCATTTTTGCGTATTCCGGCAGGACCGCGTCGCTGCGGGCATGTATCCGCCCCAGATACCGCTCAATCTCCCTGCAGCGGTTCATCAAATCGGCTTCCAGAGCGGCGCCCTCGGCGGCACGCATTTGTTTGAGCTTGCCTATCGCCTCCTCGCTTACTTTTAGAACTGCTTCCCTGATTCGCCGGGCCGTTTCGTTGTCCGGCAGCGCCGGCCGGATAATTCCGGGCAGATTCAACAAGCCGCCGATGTCAATCGCCCCGCCAGAACCAGCGGCGGACCCGATGCGTCTTAATCTTTCCATCAGGGCCTGTAATGCCGCCTCGTCTATATCGAAAAGAGAAGGCGCCGACACCTCTTTGAGCCGCAGGGCATAATTTACCGTCCCTCGCGATAGATTTCTTCGCAGCAGCTTTTCGATGTCTTCTTCCAGGAACGCCGCCTGCTCCGGCAGCTTTATGGCGGCCTTGAAGTAGCGGTTGTTGACCGTTTTAATCTCGACCGCGTAGCTCAAGCCGTCAATCTCTCCCTGCGCTTCGCCATATCCGGTCATACTTTTTATCATCGCCTGCGTCCTGAAACTTGATTCCGGCTGTCTTTGACAGTTTGCCTCTGAGTGAGGACAGGTTCTTTTTAGCCGCCTGGCAGATTTGAATCGGCGCGCTCACCGCCGCCGGCAGGCGACGGCTGCTCCGGTCCCGTCGGCTGCCCCTCGCCGACCGGCTGTTCCACCGGGGCGGGCTGGCGTGCGCCAAATTCGCTGACACTCGGCTTATAGAACTTGGCCATCAATACGGCAAGCAGCAGGAACACGCCGACCAGCACTATCGTCACCCAGGTCAGAAAGTCGCCGGTCTTGGAACCCAAGATTCCGCTTGCCATACCTCCGGCGAGCGCCGAGCTTAGGCCGCCGCCTTTGCCTTTTTGAATCAGGATGATGAGAATCAGCGCCACACAGCAGATGAGAAACAGTGCGGCGACTATCGTCATAATAAAACCTGCTGCCAACAAAGGTACACCTGTCATATAAGCTCCGGAAAAATCATTTTGGTTTTCAATGTCACCGGCACATTACTGCTGCCCTGCCGCGGCTTGAATGATGGCCAGGAAGTCATCCGCCTTTAAGCTTGCGCCGCCTACCAGCAAACCGTCAACATCCTCCTGTGCTATAAGTTCCGCCGCGTTGTCGGGCCGCACGGAGCCGCCGTAAAGGATGCGAATTTCCTGGGCCAATCTGCCTTCATACATCTGCGCCAGCAGCTTGCGTATCAAGTCGTGCGCCTCCTGTGCCTGCTGATGAGTCGCGGTCAGGCCTGTGCCGATGGCCCAGACCGGCTCATAAGCGATAGTAACGGCGGAGACTTTTGCGGCACTCAGGCCGGCCAGTCCGTTCTTCATTTGCCGGGTCACCACGGCTGTCGTCTGCGAGGCCTCGCGCTCGGACAGCAGCTCGCCCACGCATAATATCGGTAAAAGCCCGCCGCTGATGGCGGCAGCAACCTTCTTATTTATAAGCTCATCGGTTTCGCCTATGACGTGGCGACGCTCCGAGTGGCCGCACAAAGCATACGTGCAGCCGATATCTTTCAGCATCGCCACGCTTACCTCGCCGGTAAAAGCGCCCTTTGGTTCGCAGTAAACATCCTGACCGCTGACAGCGACGCTCGATGCGCTCAGGACTTTGGCCACGGCCTGCAGATAAACAAAAGGCGGGCATACCGCCACGGTAACGCTATGACCGGCCACCTCGGATGAGCCCGAAGCGATGCGCTTCGCCAGGTCCACGCTGCTATGGCTGTCGGTGTTCATTTTCCAGTTGCCGGCCACAAACGGCTTTCTCATAAAGGTCTCCTGTATTCGTGACGAATCAAGATTAAAGCAGCTCCGTTGACCTCGGGAAGCTGCCCAGTATTGCCAAATGCAGGCAATGCTTGCGGGCTTCTTCCAAACCCTGCTGGACGTGTTTTTCGGTCCTGTGACCCAGGAAATCCACGAAGAAATAATACTCCCACTGCTGTTTTCTGCTCGGCCTGGATTCGATATTGGTCAGGTTGATGCTGTGCTGCTTGAAGACGTCGAGCACGTCCGCCAACGCCCCCACCTTGTGAGCGGTGCTGAAAAGTATCGCGCTTTTGTCATCGCCGGTAGGTTTGGCGTCTTCCCGGCTGATTACAAGGAATCTCGTTATATTGTTCGGCGTGTCCTCGATGTTTTCGCAGACGATCTTCAGGCCGTACAGCTCCGCAGCAACGCTGGAGCCAATCGCGGCGGCGCCGGGTTCTTTAGCGGCCAATTGTGCCGCTGTCGCGGTGGAGGCGACAGCTATGGTTTGCACCTCCTTAATGGTGGTGCTCAACCAGTTTCGGCACTGTGCGAACACTTCCGGTTTGGAGTAAATCTTCCTGACCTCGCCGAGAGAGCAATTCGCCAAAAGATTATTGTGGATTGCCATCTGGACCTCGGCGCAGACCTTCACATCTGAATCTATAAAGGCGTCGAATGTCTCGGTCACGCTGCCGCCGGTGGTGTTCTCAATCGGCACCACGCCCAGGTCGCAGTGGCCTTTGCTGACCTCATCGAAAATTCCTTTGATGTCCGCCAGCGGCTCATATTCCACGCTCTGACCGAATTTGAGCATAGCCGCCGTATGGCTGAAGCTGCCATCGGGACCGAGGTAGCCGACCTGCAAAGGCTTCTCTAAAATAAAAGACCCGCTCATCAGCTCGCGCCAGATAGCCACCAGACACTTGTCAGGCAGCGGGCCTTTGTTGGCCTTGGTAATCCTGGAGAATATCTCTTTTTCCCTGTCAGGCGCGTAAATGGGTTTGTCGGCTACGTTTTTCAGCTTCCCAATCTCTATGACGATGCGCGCACGCTTATTTATCAGCTCGACCAACTGCTTATCGAGGTCATCTATCTGCTTTCTGAGCTCTTCGAGAGACATAAGTCGTGAAACTGAAGGCTTAAAACCTAAAGCATAAAGCCAAAACTCAAAAGGGGGCCTGCCCAAAGGCGGCCCATTTTTGCGAAAACCAGTATATTTAACAGGATTCCGGCCTTGCGTCAATCAATTTGCACAATTAGATTAGGTATTATTCGCAATTTGGGCAGAAAATATGCAAAAGCCGATAAAGTATGCGATTTTTCGGACAAAATGGGGCTACTTCGGCCTTGCCGGCACCGAAGATGCCCTTTGCCGGACTCATCTACCTGAACCGGAACCGGAAAAGCTCAAATCGCATCTCTTAAAAAGCTTGCCGCTCGAGTGTCGAGTATCAAGCATCGAGTATCGAGCATCGAGTATCGAGTTCGACAAGACATTTTTCAAGACAATCCAGGAGCAAATAGTTGCCTATTTTGACTGTGTCCGTGTGAATTTCAGCCCCGACATCCCTCTGTCGCTCGATGGATTCGGCTGTTTTTTCAGGTCGGTTTTGACCGCTTCCAGGCGTGTAACCTTCGGTCAAACAATAACTTATGCTGCTTTGGCAAAAAAGGTGAGCTGCCCGCGAGCCGCCCGGGCCGTCGGCAATGCCCTTGCAGCGAACCCTCTACCGTTAATCATTCCCTGTCATCGTGTCATCCGTAGCGACGGCAAAATCGGCGGCTTCTCCGCCTTCGGCGGAAAGGATACAAAGACAAGACTGCTCAGGCACGAGAATGCAGTGCTGGTCGCTTTCAAAAACGCCTGAGTAAAAATCGCAGGGGCTTGGCTTATTCCAAATGTACTACGTTGCTGCGGCGGTCGGCGTCCAAACTTGCTTTCTTGATTACGTCATAAAGACTGCGCGGGTCGCGGACTTTCTCAAAGGTAAATTCGGGGTCGCTTTTGTCGGAGGTAACCAATACGACAGTGCCGATGCCGAAAACACAGTCGAGGATGCTTCTGCGAAGCTTCAGGTCGAGCACGCGAAACATATCGAGGTTGTCAACCTTCCTGTCGAAGATGCCTCGGCCCCACTCAATCCTCGCCGGGGTCACCTCGTAGTAAATCGTTTTGAGCCTGACCATTTTAAGAAGCAGGAAAAGCATAACGGCGACAGCCAGGCCGAGGGCGCCGATGACCCTGTATCGGCCAAATGTCAAAAGATAAGCTTCTGTTAATTTCAAATTTAACAGACTTGTCGCTATCCTCTCGAGCGGTACCCTTGCGAGGACGATTGCCACGCCAAAAAGGACCAGCCCTTTGAATATCGCCGGCAGCAATCCCCACAGCGACGGCCTGCCCTGGAACAGGATTCCATCCGGCAATTCCTCATTTTGAGCCGAGTCGCCATTCGCTTCGGGGCTGTCTTCCAAGGCTTTGGCTTTGTCGGTATTAAGAAACTCGCCGCAGAATCGGCACTTGATTGCACGGGACTGAATGGTCTCTGCACAAAATGGGCACTTTTTCGTCTGTGCTGGGCTAAAAGTAACGTTTGCCATACCCTATATATCGGAAATACGCCCCAAATTTAAGCAGGAGAACCCACACTGCGGTCCCTGAAAAAATTTTGCAAAAAATTGTAAATTCCTCTTGACATAATGTAATGTATAAGTTACATTGTGTATGGTTTAGCTTACAATAAAACATACAAATTACGATTAAGTTGAAAGGGCAAAGGTTATGAACAGGATGCAAAAAATGGCTTGGCTGTTTGTAATTACAACAGTGCTGGCTGTTGTCGCCAGTGCCGTGGCCGTAGTTTGGCTCTACGCCGAATTCGGGATGCCAAAGGCGGTTGCGGGCCTCGCATTTATGGGTATCGCCGGCATTGGCGGGTTAGGGCCTCTTATTTTCAAAAAAGAGTCGGGCAAAGTAATCTGCGACGAGCGCGACAGACTAATCAACCGCAGGGCCGCCCTTGCGGGTTTTGGGACGGCATATATGTTTGTCGGCGCGGTGTGTATGGTTCCATTTTTCGTCCTGGGACCACTCGGCTCAATATCCGTTACCTGGCTGCCAATGATATTTATGGGGGCCGGCATCTGCACTTTTTTTGCCCATTCGGTCGCCATTTTGCTTCAGTACGGCTGGGGAGGTGAAAAATGAACAAGACACAGAAATCAGCATGGTTCGGGTTGCTGTCATATCTGCTGACTGTTGCGATTATTGTGTACCTGGGTGTTAGATTCTTTGTTTTGAAAAGTCTGCCACAAGGTTTTCTTGGCAGAGGTTGGCCGATAATCGCAGTTTACGGGCTTGTTGTAGCTTCGATTGTTCTGATTAGAAGAAAACAAAGCCCGGCTGAGCCTGATTCGGATGAGCGTGATGAGCTGATAAAAAAAAGAGCAGGTCAGATAAGCTTTGTTTCGGTCTGGCTGCTGCTGGCGATAGCTACCCTGATACCAGCCTTGATACTGGGAGAGGCAGGCTCAATTCCCGTGTACTTACTGACACTGATTAATGTTGGCGTGTTCCTTACGGCTATGCTGGTTTACTCTGTTGCGGTCCTGGTTCAATATGGCCGGAGGTCGAAAGGAGAGAAATCATGAATCGATTAGAGAAAAGAGCATGGGCCGAACTCGGGGGCGTGACACTTTGTGTTATCATAGCAGGCGCTGGTGGGGGGCTGATGGTTTATATGAATATAAAGGGTATTGTGGGCCTAATCTCTTTTTTAGCTACCGGGCTGATTGTCGGGCTGATATCATACCTGCGGAACATAAAGAGTTGGACCAAATTTGACGAGCGGGAGAAGAAGATTGCTCAAAGGGCCCGTGCATTGTCGAGTTGTGTCTTCATCTTGTTCCTGTATTGTGCAGCGTTTACTGTTTTTTTCGTTGTCGGAGCGAAAAATCCTGTACCTGCCTACATTTTGCCGGTCTTGTTTCTCTCTGGGCTATTCTTAGCCATATTTGTTCAATCTGCGGCGATTCTGGTTCAATTTGCCCGGGAGCGAGACGATGACTAGCGCGCATCTCAGTAATCAAATACGCCGGCTGCGTTTTGACAGCGGCGAGATGACGCAGGAGCAGTTGGCTGACCTTGTCGGCGTCACCCGGCAGACCATTATTGCAATCGAGGCAGGCAAATATGCCCCCTCGCTTACCCTGGCCTTTAGAATCGCCCGCGCCTTCACAGTGCCGATAGACCAGGTGTTTCAATATGAAGAGTTAGAGTCTGAAGCTCAGGGTCCGAAGCAGTAAAAATTACGACTTTTGTCACTTGTAAATGCACTCAGCTATCGGTATATATAATTTAGTTCTCTTTTTGGCCCTCTTAAGTATTTCGAGCATTTGTAAATGCACAAAAAAACTATCGCAGTAATCCTTTTAGCGGCATTTTCTGGCACATGCTGGACGTTCATAGTGCTTATATCGGGTTTCTTGACCGCATACAGACTATTCGAATGGTCTATCAACTCGGCTGTGCAAACCGTATTCGTCCAAAACACCAACTTAGAATCGGAGCCCAGCATCCGTGTATTAGGGCCTGATAACCCATTTTTCAAGGTCGTAAAAAACGAGCCGAATGATTTCGGTATCCAATGGAAGGACGTCAAGATAAATCTGGAGAACCCAACGTGTCGGCTAAAACAGCTTGGTGGTCCTGGTGTGCGAGTGATGGGAAAACTTAACGGTATGAAAGAATATCCTGTAACAATTGACACCGGCTATCCATGCTGCTTATTGATTACCGATACTGTTGTGGCCGATAGTGCGCTCGAGATTTATCCAATAAAGAGTATAGCTAAAGAGGATATAGGTGGGCTTTGCCACGTGGCTCGAATCGATATCGCAGATATGTCTATAACCGACCCACCTTGCGAGTATCTGCTCGGCCATCATGAAAAGAAGGTTCTTGGCCAAACTATACGGAAAGAAAAGCAAATACTTTTCGGTTTAGCGTTCCTGCAAAAATTTGCGTATGTCCTTATTGACAATGTTGCGGGGGAAATCGAATTCTGTGCAAAAGGTGACTTTACGCCGAACCCCGACACATCGTGGTCGAAGTATCCTATGTTCATCGAGAAAGACCATCGGCGTCGTGAAAGATTGATGGTTGATGTGCCGATCGAGGGCAAAGTAACAAATCTCAAATTCGACACCGGTGCCACCGCTGGCCTATTAATAAGAGAAAAAGTATGGAACCAGTTGTCCGAAAACTTAACTGTGCTAAGAAAGCACAATTCGTTTATGGTTACCCTGGGGGGGAAAGTGCCCTGCCGGGAAATTACCGTTGAGAAACTTCAGGTGGGAGATAGTCTGGTCAAGAGCGCTATTATATTTGTTGAAAGCGATAAAACCTCTTTTCTGGAGGAGACACCTATGCTTGGGATGGGATATTTCAAAAATATGGCTATTGTCCTTGATTTCCAGCAACGATTGCTGTGGGTCAAAAATCCAAAAGCCCACTAACCACATGCCTTCTCTCAAATCAGGGTTATCAAAATTCCTGAAGTACTTTCAGCAGCTTGCGGTCGAGCTTGTGGCCCTGAAAGTCCTCGTACTCGACATCCGCGCGGGCTCGGTATGGCGTCTCCGGTTCAGGCCGAGGCTTGGGTGGTTACGGACGCCAACCCGGCTTCAGAGAGGTTATGATGCCTTGTGCCTTGGCCTGCCGGTAGAGTTCCGCAAGGTTACTTCTAATACCGCTGCCAAAGGCGATGTTATGAACCAATATCAGCCCGTCACAGACTATCCGGCCTTTCCAGGGCAGCAGCACCGCTGAAACCAGCGTTGGCAGCGGAGAGGGAATAAGCTCGACAATCTCATCGGTCAGCCCAAGTACGCTGTAAACTTTTAGCGGGTCCTGGTCATTTATAAAAATGGTATAGCTCTTCAGGTCCCGCTCGACAAAAAATTGACCTCGAACAAAGTGTTCCCATTTGGTTACATTAAATAGCTCTTTCTCGCTGAACCCATCGGGATTCTCATCGATAAAGGTGTTAATCAAAGAGATATTGTCCAGAAGACGGTCACGGGCCTTGATGCGGTCCCAGTTTGAGGCGGACCTGAAAGTTTTGACATCAACGATTCCTGCCACCCCACCCAGCCGACCGGCTGCAAAACCGATTAGAGACGGGTAGAGAGAAAGGAACAAGATTGCTTCTTCCGGCGGTAATAACATAAGCTGATTTTGCTCCTGTCTTTTGTTCTAATCTACATCTGCGTATTGCGGCGGACTTTCGCCAATGCGTTTTGTGATACGCGGATATTTTCCCTTAGGGACCCGGTCAGCAATACCAACCACATTTATCTGGTGATACCAGTCATCTCCGAAGTCAAACCAGTACCCGAAAGCTTGACCGACCTGCAGGCCCAAAGACCCGATGGTCGTGCAAGTTACATCGCCTGCGGTTTTCTCATTCATGCTGAAAGGGCTCTGCATCGCCATCGGCAGCACATACCGCAGGCCCTCCGGGTCGTGAGGACCCTTGCCGAATTGAAACTCATACATATGCTCGTCTTCACGGTCAAAAGCCTCAAAGATGGCATTGTGCAGGGCCGAGAGCGTTTGGCTGCCTTTAACTTCGATAGTGCGGCAGATAACCTTATTGCGTTTGGCGAACGCTTTGGTAATAGGCCCGTCGATGAGGCAGACTTCCAGACTGTAAACACACCGCCCTTGATGGTTTGCCTCCCCGCCTGGCTTGGATACGTGGCGTTTCATAAAACAGGTCCTCCAATACACGCTATTTTAACAACTTTTGTCGGCATTATGTGACAGAGCATTAGCAGTAGCGCTATGAAGTAGGCGAAGGCCGACCCGCCAGGACGTCGCGGCGGGCTCAACCTGTATCGCTGTCACTTAAATTCCTGCAGCAGCTCCAGCAGCTTGCGGTCGAGCTTGCGGCCCTGAAAGTCCTCGTACTCGACATCCGCGCGGTCGGAGTCGATGATGCCGAATGCGCCGCGGAAATTCCAGAGCGCCAAGCCGATGCCATAACCGGTAAGTATCTCCAGAACATCGCGCAGCCACGCAAGGACAACCTTATGCGGGGTTTTATTAAAAGTGCCGCCTTCGCCGCAATGCACGCCGACACCTTTTTTAGCAAGGTCAGCCCACCGCTGGTAATGCTGCTCTAAGCGTTTGCGGTCCCAATCCTGGCCGGGCCAGGTCGGCTCAGGGTATTTCTCGCCTCCTACCCAAGAGGCCTTATAGTGGCTGATAAACATCGGCTGATACGCCCGACAGCTTTGAGCGATTCCGAGGTCGGCTAATTCCGGCAGCGGGTCATTCGCCCAGTTCAAACCGTCGGCAATTATGATGCGGTCGGAACTCTCCTTACGAATGGCTGACACCGCCGCCCGCACCACACGCTCGTGGTCGGCCCGGCTCATCCGCTCACTCTCGTTAGGCGGCTCATTTATAAGATTGAAACTCAGCTTATCCTTCGAAATCCCTTTATAGCGTTTTGCAAGCATTTGCCACTGAAAGCAGAATGCGTCCAACGCCTTCTGGTCCTTCCAGAGACTAAATGGCTCGGTGAATTCCCTGTTCACTGAATATCCGGGCCCGCGGTGAAAGTTGATATTGACGTGCAGCCGGTATTTGCTGCCAAGTTCCACCGCCCGGTCAAGCTTCTCTAACATCGCTTCGTTGATTTTGTAGTCATCGCCGTTTTCAATCCACAGGCGGTAACAGGTTGGCAGCCGGATGAAATCGAAGCCAAAGTCGCGTATCCAGCGGAAGTCATCCTCCAGCCAATCGCCTCTGCTGCGCATTGTGAACATATCCAGCAGGTTGAAGCCCCGCCAGCGGGGGATTGCCGTCTGCGCGAGTGGTTTATTTACTTTTTCTTCCTTCTTTGCCGGCTGCCCGTAGGCGGGTATTGCCGCTGCCACTGCTCCGCCGGCCACCATTTTCAAAAATTCGCGTCGATTGGTCTTCATTTTTTTCTCCTTTCTTGTTACGTAAGCGAACGAATACTACTTTTGTCCGCACCGGTCAATCTTAAAATCGGTAACCTTGGGACAGCGGCAGGTGTGCAATTCAGTATTCAGGGTGTTCGTAGTTCGTGGTTTTGATTTTTGCTTATTTTTTTCGACAATCCTGACGATAATACTGCTAGGTGCGGTAAGATTCTTCATCCCTGATTCGGCCGCAGGCCGCAACTAACGAACGCGGAGCCGGTCTTGCAGCCGGTAATACAAACCAGCAAAGATGCAAAGATAAAGGCGATATATTTCTCCGAGAACTTGGCAGCCACCCAGTGGGAGTCTTAGTGCAGATGGTCGTACAAGCATATTAGCAAAACCATGTAATACATAGTCCAGCGTACACTAAAGCTGGAATATTAAAAATTGGCAAGGCACCCTATTAAACGAATGGAGGTAAACGTATGACGAGAAATATAAAATTCCGACTTACAGTCTTACTGCCACTTTTAAGTCTGGCGGTTATGGCTACCGGCTGCAGTAATAATAAAGAATTTGTTAAGAAAATAGATGACTTTCAGACCAGTGTCAATCTTACTACAACGGCTATTGGGACATACTACCTGGAATTAAACAGCTTCGAGAGAGAGCTTTACCTTCAAGAACGGCTGCTCGACCCTTCTAAAGAGGTCCTGACCACGGAACGAAACCCAAAAGACCCATCCAAAATAATTCCTACCGCATTAGCGGGGCGAGTTTTTAGTGCAGAATCAATCAAAGCACGAACAGACGCTATTCGACTTCTCGGCGCCTACGGCCGGAATTTAGCCGAGCTGGCCGGAACCGACGCTCCCGCTCGAGTTGCCGCGGCGAGCAAAGTATTAGGTGAAAATCTGGGCCGGTTAGGAACTACATTTGATAATCTGACGGGTGACCAAACAGCCAAAAAATTCGTCGCTCCCGCGGGCGCTCTGAGTGCTGCCTTTGGTGTAATAGGTCAGTTGGTACTGGAGGAAAAACGTGACGCTGCCCTGACCAAAGCTATTCAGGAAGCCGCTCCTCAAGTGAGGATAATTATTGATTTGCTGGAAGAAGACTTAGAGACAGTTATTGTCCTGCAACAATTAACCGGAACCAAGGCAGCTTTGACGGAACTGATTACATATTACAATAAAAATCGTCAGAACCTGAACCTGGAAGAACGGCGCAAGGCCCTTGACGAAATTTACCGTGCCCAGGAGCGGTACGATATCGCAGTGGCTTTTAATCCAAGCGGTCTAATGAGCAGTCTAAGAGACGCACATGAGGCCCTTGTGAAGTATGCAACATCCGACCGAACGCCTCAGAACCTTGCTTCACTCGTAAGTTCGCTGGAAGTATTTAAGGAGCGGGCGGAAACAGTCGCTGCCGCCGTTTCACAACTTCATGACTTAAAGAAAGGAACATTATGACCTTAGCAAAAACAGACAATCTAAAGCTCGCCGAAATCGCCATACTCTGCTTCGATTTGGGAACGAGCGAGAGCGTACCACCCGAGCTCAGGCCTGCGTTTCTTGTTTTAGGGAAACGGCTTCGAGGAACATTAATGAATTTACTTTCTGCCCAGTTTGATTCTCAAACACCTAAATTTATCGAGGCCAACAAGAAAATTGGGGAAGCAAACAAGGCGTTGAAGAAAACAGCAGAAGACTTAAAAGAAGCCGCCGATACCATTGAGCAAACAGGCAAGCTCATTGGAATCCTCGACGGTTTACTTGGTATTGCAATACGTTTTGCATAAGGGCATCCTGCTAAACGAGTTGAGTGCAACGATTTCAGGCGGCCAGAATGCCCGCCATAGAACACAACGGGGACGGCGACCTATTAATGACTGGGGCAATACACAGAAAACGGCGACTGTTTTGAATAACTTTCCCAATAACTTAATAACTAACAGGAAAGGAGCTTTGCGATGTTTGGTTTACAGATGCTCGACGTTGCTATCGGTATGGTTTTCATTTACCTGCTGCTAAGCTTGGTGTGCTCTGCATTCAGCGAGATGATAATAGAGGTAATACTAAAGTATCGTCCAAAGGATCTTACACGGGGCATACGAGAACTTCTCAAAGATGAGGATGGCACTGGCCCGGTGAAAATGCTTTACGAGCATCCATTGATATATGGACTTTTCAAAGGCGAATATAATCCCAAGAAGCATCACAAATTGCCTTCGTATATCCCGGCTCGCAATTTTGCCCTCGCCTTGATGGACATTGTATCACCTGCTACTGCCGCTGCAAGATCCGGAGCGGTTTATGCTACCGCTATACCCCCGGTACCGGGAGCACCCAGTAAATCCCCACCAAACCCTTTACAAACTGCTCTCAATACTATCCAAGTTCCACAATTTCAACCTCCACTGCAAGAAGTCAAAAAGGCGCTGATGCCTTTGGTGAATGCAGCAGGAGAGGATATCGGTAAGGTACGAAAGAATATCGAGGACTGGTTCAATAATCAGCAAAACAAAGCTTCGCTGCAAGAAGTCAAAAAGGCGCTGATGTCTTCGGTGGATGCAGAAGGAAATGATATTAGTAAGGTACGAAAGAATATCGAGGACTGGTTTAAGCTGCAAGAAGTCAAAAAGGCGCTGATACCTTTGGTGGATGCAGCAGGAGATGATATCAGCAGGGCGAGAGAGAATATCGAGGACTGGTTCAATAGCGCGATGGACCGGGTCACCGGATGGTATAAAAGGCGAACACAAGGGATACTTTTAGTATTGGGTTTTTTTGTGACAATAGCCCTAAATGTCAATACGTTAACCATCCTTGATTACCTCTCACGTGATAATGCAGCGCGAGATGTGATAGTTGCGCAGGCACAAGAATATGCAAAACAAACCGTCTCACCAGATGGCAATAATACAGGAAAGCTGGACGAAGCCCTATCGAAAGTTCAGAAGCTCGCCTTGCCAATCGGCTGGTCTGATATAGAATTCATCAGATGGCACAAATGGCGGTTTATCGAACCGGGCGAATACTGGGATCTGATTTTTTCACATTTAGCCGGTTGGTTCATAACAGCGATTGCCCTTTCGATGGGAGCTTCATTTTGGTTTGATTTTCTTAAGAAGCTTGTAGCTATTCGCTCGACCATTAAGCCGGAGGAGAAAAACTCCAAAGAGGAATCGACCCAAAAGGAACGGAAATAAAGAGCGGAAACCACGAAACGGTATAATGCCGCAAAAAATCGGACATAATAGGGACAACCATTGATGGCGGTTTGTTAGTGTGGTTTCTGGTCCCGGCCTCGCTCGGAACAATTGGGTGAGCGTTTCACTATAGTGGGACCTTCTCGTCAGGACGGCTTGCTCCAGCGAAGGCCTACGCCGAGCCCGAAAGTCTGCCATAGCATAGCGGTTTCGGCACTTCAAATCATCTGAGAATTCTGTTACAATTCATTTTTAGCACGGATGCTGTTTCAATATCTGGAATTGGTGGGCCAAGGCCCACCCTACTAGGAAGATGGATTCCTGCCTGCGCAGGAATGACATCGTTGTATGTGGTCATTGGATATGGGTGCAGGTTATGGCGTTGCCGGGGTGGTGTTGCGGTCGAGGAAAAGTTGTGCCCAGACCTCGAGGGCGACCGGGACCCAGAGCATCATCGCGACCCCTTGTCGGGTGGCGCCCCCGTCCCGCCACCAGCGACGAACGGCATTCTCCTGAATCCAGCCGCGTCGCCGCATCCCAGGCAGAAGCCAATCCTCCATCATCTCCGTGAACTTCGGGTGGGCGAAGTAGCGGTCTGCGGGAAGGCCGAAACCCGATTTCGGCCGGTATGCGAAGGCTTCGCCGAAGGTCCGGCGAGCCAGCTCCTTCAACAGAATCTTCGTGTTCCTTGCATGCCCCCGCGGCCACAGAATCCCTGCTCCGACGAAATACTCCACGGGGACGGACCGCACGAAAGACACCAGTTGTCGGTCGAGAAAGGGGACGCGTGTCTCGATTGAATGGGCCATGCTCATCTTGTCCTGCCTTACCAGCAGGTCAACCATATAGGTCTGCATATCGTACTTCATGCAGTTGCTCATATGGTCCGCCTTCCCCTGGTCGAAGATGGTCCGCCGCCGATCGAGCACTCGCTCCAGGTCGGCCTCGGGCCGCAGGTCCAGCAGTCTCCCGGGCGAGAGGATCAGTGACGACATCATGAAGGCATCCGCCGCCGTCCGCGCACATTTGAGCCTGCGCGCCAGGCGGCGCCCCCATCGAGGGACCTTGCCTATGATTGGCATCCAGGGTAAGACCCGCTCCCGCAGCGCCGCATCGTGGAACCGGCCGTACCCGCCGAACAGCTCATCGGCCCCTTCGCCGCTGAGCAGGACCTTGAAAAGGTCTTTGGCCCTTTCCGCCAGCAGATAGATGCCTACGGTGTTGGGCATGCCCAATGGCTGGTCGAGATGCCACGTCGCCGGGGCGAGATGGTCCAGGACGTAGGACTCCTCGAGGAGGAGCCTGTGGCTATCGATAGATACAGCATGCGCCACCTGCGAGATCCACCGCTCTTCAGAATAGGCGGGCTGGCGCAGAATAACGGAGAAGGTGTGCAGTCGCGGCCGGACCAAGCGGCTCGCACACGCGGTGACCAGCGACGAGTCGATACCACCAGATAGCTGGCAGCCGACAGCCACGTCGCCCATCAGGTGCGATTCGACGCTCCTGCACAGCAGACCGTCCAGCATCTCCATCGCACTCGGCTTATCCAGATTTACCTTGTCTGGAACATCGGGGATCTCCCAGTACTTCTGGATAGTCAGACCGTCCATCGTCAGACGAAGCCGGCGGCCTGGCTCGAGCGGATGGACGCCCCGGAGCAGGAAGCGGTCGGCGGCGCAGTAGCGGAAGGCCAAGTATTCGTCCAGCGCCTCCACGTTGATCTCTGTGCGGAACTGTGGGTGCACGAGGAACGATTTGACCTCCGAAGCGAATAGCAACACCCGCCCCTGCTGCGTCCAATACAGGGGCTTGATGCCAAACTGGTCGCGGGCCAGGTGGATTTCTCTTCGCCTCAGGTCCACAATGCAGATAGCGAACATGCCCTCGATCCGCTCGAGCATAGCATCGAAGCCGGCGTGCTCGTAGAGATGCAGGAGGACCTCCGTATCTGATCTGCTGCGGAACGTGAATCCTGCGGCCTCCAGCTCCCGGCGGCAATCGGACGCGTTGTAGATTTCACCGTTGAACGCGATTAGCAGTGTGCCTTCAGGATTACTCATGGGTTGTCGGGCCCGCCGGGACAGGTCCACGATGGACAGACGGTTGGAGCCAATGGTCCCTTCGAACCCCCCATCGAGGCCTGCCGCCCGCCCGTCGCCAACCTCACGGGACTGTCCGTTCTTCAGAGAGAATAGATACATCCTCTGGTCATCCGGCCCGCGGTGGCGTTGAATGTCTAACATCCGTTTCAGGACCGATGGGTCCGCCACGGTCCTGTCTATATTGTAATACCCTGCGATACCACACATGAGGGCGATCACCTTCCATGCCGGCCTGATGCCGTTTGTGCCTCTGAGTCACCACCACATTCAGGCCTCATCCTGCTCGCGGCCATCATAGGATAGCTGGTCGGCAAAATCAAGGTGGGGTTCCGGAGACAGCTTATTTATTTCGATTGCCAAGTGAGTATGGTATCCCCAGATAGCCAGAGCGGCGGGTGAACCCTCCATACAGAGCGGCGGGTGAACAAGCCAAAATAGACATTTCAAGTTGGGGGACAATTAAGGTATAATCGGAAGGGAATTTCGAATGAAGAAGTAAAAATATGGATTGGTAAGATTATGGCGCTGCCGGTAGTTGTAATAATTGGTCGGCCGAATGTCGGCAAGAGCAGTCTCTTAAATGCGTTGGCGGGCGAAATGATAAGCATCGTTGAGCCGACGCCGGGCGTTACGAGAGACCGCATCAGCGCCTTCGTTAGAAGGCGGGAGCGGTATTTTGAGCTTATCGATACCGGCGGATACGGCATCGTTGACGCCGACCAGCTTAGCGAGCATATCCAGAAGCAAATCCATCAGGCGATTGAGTCGGCCAATCTTGTTTTGTTTATGGTCGATGTTCGGGATGGGTTGGTGCCGTTGGATGAAAAGATAGCGGAGCTTCTGCGAAAGCCCGCCTTTAGGCGGGATGTCATAGGCGTCGCAAACAAGGCCGACGACGCCAAGTTGTTTCCTGCCGCCGCTGAATTTTCTAAATTGGGGTTCGGCGAGTTTCTTTGCGTTTCGGCGAAGAACAATATCAATAAGAACGTCCTGCTCGATAAAATCTTTGAGAAGCTGGCGACTTTGGAATCGGCCAGGCCGCCTGAGCCGGTTATGAAGATAGCGATAGTCGGCAAGAGAAACGCCGGCAAAAGCGCTCTCGTAAATGCCATGGTCGGCAGCGAGCGGGTGATTGTCAGCGAGACGCCGGGCACCACACGGGACGCAGTTGACGTGCGGTTTGAGAAGGACGGCAAAACAATTGTCGTCATTGACACCGCGGGCGTGCGAAAGAGAAGCAAGATAGCCGACAGCATAGAATTTTACAGTCACGTGCGCGCGAGGCAGGCGATTGGGCGGGCGGATGTGTCGCTACTTTTGATTGACGCCTCGGAGCCGGTTTCGCAGGTCGATAAGAAACTGGCGTCACTTCTCGTTGAGCAGCACAAAAGCTGCATCATAGTCGTCAACAAATGGGACCTGGCAAAAGACAGGGCCTCCAGCGGCGACTACGAAGAGTATCTGACGCAGCTATTTCCCGGGTTAGATTACGTGCCGATAGCTTTTACCACCGCGACTGAGAGCAGGAACGTGCAGAGCGTCCTGGACCTGGCGGCCGAGATATTCAAGCAGACGACGATGTGGATACCGACGCCCAAATTAAACAAGGCGTTCGAAATTATCAAGGAGGAGCACGTCCGCGGGGCAAAACGAAAGACCACGCTGCCGAGGATTTATTACGCGACCCAGGTGGCGGTCAATCCGATTACGATACTTATGTTCGTCAATAAGCCGGAGCTTTTTGACGATAATTATCGGCGGTTCATAGTGGGCAAGCTGCGGGAGTTACTGCCGACGGCGGAGGTGCCGATAAGACTGCAGGCCCGTCCACACCGGGCAGAAAACGCCGTCAAAACAAAGGGCAAACGGACATGATTTTTGGTAATAGAAGGCAGGTTCCTGCTGTCTTCGTGAGTTTTGGATTTTTCGGGGGCGTCAGATGTTAGTTTTCATTCTTTTGATTACTGCCGGGGCGTTTTTGTCGGCCTATTTTATCTACGGGCGGTTTTTGGCAAAGCACTACGATTTGGACGATAATCGCGCGACGCCGAGCCACTCCGATTACGACGGCATCGACCGCGTTCCTGCGCATAAGGCGGTCTTGCTGGGCCATCATTTTTCCTCGATAGCGGGGGCCGGTCCCGTGGTGGGGCCGGTGATAGCGGCGGTCGCCTTCGGATGGGCGCCCGTTTTGTTGTGGGTGCTGCTGGGCGCGATTTTTATCGGCGGCGTGCACGATTTCTCCTCGCTGGCCGCCTCAATTCGTCATAAAGCCCGCTCCATCGCAGAGATTGCCAGGGAGTATATGTCACCACTGGCCTACAGACTTCTTCTGGCATTTATCTGGCTGAGTCTGGTGTATGTGCTGACGGTATTTACCGATTTGACCGCCACTTCTTTTGTTGAGGACGGCGGCGTTGCCACCTCGTCGCTTTTGTTTATGGCACTGGCTGTCGGGTTCGGCGTATCGGTGTACCGATTGAAGGTTCCGGTGTTGTGGTCGTCGCTGGTGTTTGTGCCGCTGGTATTTGTTGCCGTCTGGGTCGGCCAGAAGATACCCATTTCACCAGATATTGTCCCCGCTATCATCGGTGGAAATCCCGCAAAGACCTGGTCGCTGGTTCTGGTTGTGTATTGTTTTATTGCTTCGACCACGCCGGTGTGGATTCTGCTTCAGCCAAGGGATTACCTTTCATCGTTCCTGCTTTACGCCTCGGTGGCAGGCGGATTTTTGGGCATACTTGCAGGCGGGTTCAAGATGCAATATCCGGCCTTCAATGCGTGGTCTGAGCCGCAGATTGGTCCGCTGTTTCCGTTTTTGTTTATTACCGTTGCCTGCGGGGCCTGCTCGGGGTTCCATTCCATCGTGGCCTCAGGGACGTCCTCGAAACAGCTTAACAAGGAATCCGATGCAAAACTAATCGGCTACGGCGCGATGCTGATTGAGGGCTTGGTTGCGGTCATCTCTTTAGCTACGGTGGCGATGCTTGCGAAAGGCAACCCGCTTGTGACAAAGGCGCCGCTGGTGATTTACGGTACCGGTATGAGCAGGTTCCTGTCTATTTTCGGTGTCCCCGAAAAGCTGGGCTTTTCGTTTGGTCTGCTGGCATTATCGACGTTTATACTCACCACATTAGACACGGCGACCAGATTGGGTCGGTATGTGTTCGAGGAATTTTTCGGGCTTAAAGGCGCCGCCTGGCGTTACCTTTCAACTCTGGCGACGCTGGCGCTGCCAACCATATTTGTGCTTGTCACCCTCAAGGACCCGCAGGGTAAGCCGCTGCCGGCCTGGAAGGCAATCTGGCCGGTCTTCGGCGCCACCAACCAACTGCTGGCAGGACTTGTTCTGCTCGTAGTCGCCGTGTGGCTGAAGAAAAGCGGCAAAAAATCGGGCTTTGTCCTCGGGCCAATGCTGTTTATGAATGTAATGACGGTCTGCGCCCTCGTGTGCCTGCTGGGGCGGTATAAATTCTCCGCCATCGGAATTATTGCGGCGGTGCTGTTATTATTGGCGCTGGTTTTAATGGTCGAGGCCTGGAGGACGGTCAAAAAGATAATGATTGCTTAGCAGACCTCCACTTTTATCAATCGCAGATGTGGATTGCGTGGAAGGTGAGCAAATTCCCGGATTGCTTTGCACGGCAGAAAGAATAATACTTCCTGAGATGTTCTCTACTGTGGTGCGGCGGAGAAGGGGAGCAGTTTGAAGCGGGCCTGCACGGGCGGCTGGTTCAGAAGTATCTGGCCTTTGCGGACAAATTCAGGAGGAAAATTATAGACAATCTCTCTGCGGGACTCCTCGGGCTTAACATCCCCATCGTCAACTTCGAGTATCACCTGATACCGCATAACCTCATAGGCCTGCCTGGCCTGCGGAGTGGATTTGATGGCGATGGGGCTTATTACTTCGTTCAGATTGGTTATTTCCACCTTATATTTTCCCTGGAGGTTGGCGCTCAGGGACAGGCCCAGTGTGGCCGTCGTTATGGTGTAGGTCTTGAGCGCATCCTCGGCGGGCGGTATCTTGATTTTGACCGCCATAGGCGACTCTCTTCTTTGGCCTGCAGCCAGGTCGATGTAAGGGGTCTTTTCGATAGCTGATACCCTTGCCTGCTCGATTTCTCTTCGCGTCAACTGGACCTGTGCGGTCAGTTTCTCGCCGCCCCAATATTCGGGCACGAACATATCAACCTTTGCCGGCTCGATGCTCTCGGCTTCAAGCGGAAGCTTGCCTTCATCGAGGCACTGAACGGTCAGCGACTTTTCGAAAAGCTCGACGACGTTGACGGTCAGTCTGGCCGTCTCACAGGATTCGACTGTAAGGCCGAGCTGTTTTATCTGGTCGCTTTTGCGCAAGAAGTTCAGCACATCCAGGTTGTGCTCGCCGGCGGCGGCGATTCCTTCCTGTTCGGCATCGAGAAAGAACTCAAGTATGATCGCTCCGGCGTTAAGTTTGCGTCTTACCTCGGCGACGCGGGATGCGGGGCCTTTGAGAACAATATTGTGGATGGAGGCGACCGACTGCTCGCCGAAACTGACCCATATCGCGGAGTTGGCGGATTTGGCGACCGTCACGCCGACGTTTGCAACAGGCAGCTTCTCGTCCAGCGCCAAATCCGCCCAGACCCATATCAGAATGGTTATGAATATCACAGCCGCTATCTTGCTGAACTTGATTTTTGTAAGCATTGTTTTTTTGGCCTTGTTTGTCTGAAGCCGCCGGTTCGAGCTACGCCATCACTCTCGGAAGATGCTCCCTTAAATACGCTTCATCCACGCTGCGGATGAGCTTGCCGTTTTCAGCAAGCGAAATGATGCCGGTCTCTTCGCTTACTACCAGACAGGTTGCATCCGAACCTGCGGTTATGCCTATGGCGGCGCGGTGGCGCGAGCCAAGCTCCGTTCCGCCGACGCTGCCATCCTCCGCCAGGGGCAACTGCACGCTGGCAGCGATTATTCTGTCTCCGCGGATTATGACGGCCATATCGTGAAGGGTGGTGCCGGGGTAGAAAATCGTCTTCAGCAGTTCCGCCGTCACCTGGCCGTCGATGTGCACGCCGCTCTCTACGAACTCGCCCAATGCCACTCGCCTTTCAAAAACAATAATGGCCCCTCTCCTGGCGGCGGAAAGTGCGGTTGCGGCGGCGACCACCTCTTCCACAATTTTTGAGAGATGCCGCGATGAGCCCACCCAGAAACGGGGCTGGCCTATGCGGATAAGGACGCGGCGAATTTCGGGCTGAAAGGCGGCGACGGCGATAATCAAAACGGCAATCAAAAATCCTTTGTACAGGTATTGAAGCCGGGCGAAGTCGAACCGCCGAACGAGCAGGTTTAAGACCAAAACCCCCGCGACAAGAATGAATATGACGCCCCTGAACAGCCTCTCGCCGCGAGTGCCTTCGAGAAAATCCACGACCCAATAGACCACCAGCCCGATGAGAACCAGCTCGATGGCAACGACCCGCCAATCATAAATGGCTACCCGTCTGAAGTAATCGATGAGCGGTTCCACAGGTCAAATCCCTTTGGAGAAAATTCCCTTAAGCCGCCAGTGCACCGCGGCACAATATCGAATGCCAAATACAAAAATTGCAAATCTCCTTTTCATCAGCCACGCGAAAAAACCGTCATTGATTTAACTATTGTACTGGCTGGCCGTCTCTTTGTCAATGCCGGACCCCGCAAATGCCGCAGTCATCCGATAGACAATCGCCCCAAAACCCAGCCCCTCCAAATTCCCATTTACAGTCAAACCACCTCTTTGAATATGAGATATTCAGAACCGGGTTATTGTTTCAACAAGCCATTGAACCTCTGTAACAATCCTTTATGCTCAGGGATTTTGTTGAACTCTGACAGCCATTTCTTGATGTATTTAACGTCAATCGAGTTTTTGTTCTTAATCAGAATGTTTCTTACGTCCTCCCCATCAATTGCTCGACCTGCGATCATTTTGTGGATAATGACGTCTTCGCACGATGCGAATTTCACCGGATAACCGCCGATAGAAGTTTTCCTTGTTCTTTTGAGGGCCTGTGATTCATAAGGACTAAAGGAAAAGATAAAATCCACGCGGATTTTCGACTTTGCCTCTTCTGCTGGAAGCACATTAGTCTCTTTTGCAAATCTCTGCGGATTTTCCGGCAGGACCTTCAGCCCTAATTTTCTGCATACCCTTTCGAGGAGCGAGAATTTATCCGTGTCAACCCCCAGAGTTATATCGATATCTCGCGTCAGGCGTGGGCTTCCGTATAAAAGGACAGCTTGGCCGCCGATAACCATATAGGGAATCTTATCTTCGTCTAACCTTTCGGCTATTTTTCTTATCAGTTTTTCGAGCACGTTTCAACCTACCCATCGCCTTTGTGATTCGCAAATCAACTTCAAACCCTTCCCAGATATTCTCGTGGCTGATGGCGCCCAACACAACAGCCTCTTTATGCAAAGCATCGTATATACGCAGGGCCTCCTTATACGAAAGGTTTTCTTTCGCGGCTAACTGGCGATAAAAGTTATCCAATTTACGACTGTTTTTTATCATTATTGACTCGCTTCACAATTATAATTGTAAATAACTCTTTTTGCCAGATATTTTGTGACAATGGAATCGTGAATGTTGCTTAAAAACTTGTTCTGTTTCTTGACCGCGGGTCGTTAATTTTCTCCGGGGCATTGCTGAGGGCACCGGCGATTGCCATATCTCTGAAATCGGCCATCGGGTCGTAGAATTTTTCGCCGAGGTCAACCGTGTTGACCATAATGCCGGGGCGATTTGCCTTAAGCTGGCGGACGATTCTGCCGTCCGGCGAGATTATGCACGACGGATACGGCGAATAATACCCGCTCGCATTTGCCATACTTACCCAGAAATGGTTCGTCGCGGCGTGACACTGCATTGTCTGCCGCATAATGTGAGTATGGACGCTCGGCCCTTTCTGGCGGGCGTTGTAAAACGATTGGAAAATGCAGTTGACGCCCTGCTTGTAAAGCTGCCGATACAGCTCAGGAAACCGCAAATCGAAGCATATAAGCAGAGAGCACTTCACGCCGTTGATGACAAAGAACACAAACCTGCTGCCCGGCGTCAGCCGACGCAAATCCTGCTTCGTGCAAAAACGTTTGTCGTAGCGGTCGTGGATTTTGCCGTCTGGGCCAATCAGATACAGGCAATTGTGCGGCTTGCCCACCGTCTGTGTGGCAGGCTTATTCGGCTCGGCCAGTTTGTGGGTGCTGCCTAATACTACCCACAGCCCCAATTTCCCCGCCATCGCCATAATCTTTAGCGTCTCTTGTTTTAACAGGTCCCAGTTGTATCCGTCGAATGATGGAAAGTCTATGCCCACGTAGCCGCTGAGAGCGCACTCAGGGAAATGCACTATATCTGCCTTTACTTTAGCCGCTTTGCGCAGAAACTCGCAGATTTGCCGGGCGTTTCTTCTGATGTCCCTGCCTACCGTAAACTGACACGTTGCAACTTTTAATGTCCCCTGCCTCATATAAAATCACTCTAACCCCATGCTCTCTTCAAGGCCGAAGATAATGTTCATATTTTGGATGGCCTGGCCGGAGGCGCCCTTTACCAGATTGTCGATCGCAGAAAAGCAAACGATTTGCCCCTTTACGCAAGTGGCAAAAACGTGACAATAGTTTGTCCCTGCCACATCTTTAACGCCCGGGGCGTCTTTACGCACCTGAACAAAAGGCTCGGACACGTAAAAGCTGTTGTAAAGTTTTGCCAGTTGCTCCCCACTCACCTTCTTCTTCGGCTGACAATATATGCTCGAAAGAATTCCCCTGTCGAAAGGCCCTGCGTGCGGCTGGAAAAGCATTTTCACCTC
>Ga0315291_10002517_pt1 | contig 23984 bp, 25 predicted proteins | sample YL17G12_20_MG_FD_203070 | JGI IMG/M metagenome (GOLD analysis project Ga0315291, IMG submission 203070) | Sediment microbial communities from Yellowstone Lake, YNP, Wyoming, USA - YL17G12_20 | ecosystem: Environmental > Aquatic > Freshwater > Lake > Sediment | place: USA: Wyoming | collected... | reverse complement strand
AAGTCTAATATCTCCTCCAGTAAGTTCATCTAAGGCCTTAAGTAAGATTCTTGCCTTTTCTTCAGCAATGTCAAATGGTTTTGATATAGCCGCCATAGCTTTAGCTTGCTGATCTACCTGAGCTAAAGCATCATACATATCTTGCATAACCTTAGTAATAGCCTCATTTTCAGCCTTCGTTTTCTTTAAGTCCTCCACTCTCTTAGCCCGAGCCCTATCAGCTACTAATCTCTTTTGCATTTCGTATATGGAGGCTGTCAGATTATCATATTGTTTTTTAGCAAACTCAACCGCATCAGCTTCCTCCTGCATATATTTTTTATTCCAATATCTACTACCAGCCCCTTCTTCAAGATTCTTTTCATATTGTTTGTACATCTTATATGAATCAGCCCAAACTTGAGCAGCTTTTGCTTTAGCTAACATCATCTCATCTAAGGTCATCTGTTCAATATCAGACTTATCCATTTCATTGAAAGCCTTCACTGTATCATTGACCGTAACCTGCATAGAATTAAAAGACCTGGCAGCTTCAGCCGCTTCCCTTATTCGTTTGGCATATCTGAAGAAAGCTACTGTTCCTACTGCCACGGCGGTAGATAATAATACTACTGGAGCACTAACCAACGCTTTTCCTAAGTTAGCTCCTCCCCCACCTAATCTCCAAACGTTGAAGGCTTTAGCCCCACCTGCCAGTTTAGGAGTATTCTTCATCAGCTTTCCCATCTTAATGAGATCACCATTCAAAGCCCCTACTACATTTCGAGCAAATATAAACCCTCTAACAAAAGTACTCAAGAATCCTCCGTAAGCATATTTCAATAGAGATCCAAATAAAGCAAGAGGGCCTAAAGCCGCTATTAATCCAAGTACTTGAATTATTACTTTCTTAGTAGCTGGTTCAAGTCGATCAAAGGCTTTAATTATACCTTGAACAGTATTTAATAAGCTCTGAAGGGCGGGAAGAACTACCGCCGCAAGATCATCACCTAATTTAATTCTGATAATTTCTCCAGTAGCTGATGCCACCTTCCTTAACTTATCCATCCCATTGGCTACTGCCTTATCTGCCCGAGCTAAATCGCCAGCAGCATTCTCTACCTCATTCATCACAAATTGGTTATACTCAAGGTTTTCACCAGTTAGTGATAACTCACCAGTCATAGCTCGAATATCCCTAAATATCTCTTTCAAGAATTGATTACCAGTACTCTTCTTGGATAACTCTTGTAGTTGCATTAATACTCTCATCAAACCACCAGGGGATTTTAATTTTTCCAAAAGATCATCAACATTCACCCCCATCTTAGCCAGTGATTTACCTGCCATATTATTTGGCTTGATCTTTAGTAAGGCATTTAACATCCCCTTCAAGTAAACGGCGGCATTCTGAGCTGAAGCCCCCTGTAGAGACATGGCTGCCATAGAGCCAGCCACCTGCTCCAAACTAACTCCCATACCTGAAGCTATTGGTATGACCGATTGCATTGCTCCAGCAAAGTCGCCTGCTTCAAGAGCTCCTTCTCGAACAGCTGCTACAAATATATCAGCCACTTGAGTTGCTGAGTATCCTGATTTTCGATAAGCGTTCATACTAAATACTAATAACTTACTCATATCAACCAGATCCCCCAACCCAGCAGTAGAACCGCGAGCAGCTACCTCCAAGATACGTAAAGCCTCTGCTCCTTTCTTAAATCCTGCAGAAGTAATATAATATAAACCTTCAGCCAATTTAGTAGTAGATTGCCCAGTCGCCATAGACATATCCATTATTTCCTTCTTGAATCCCTCAACCTCTTTTCTTCCTACACCAACCAATCCCACAATTTTATTCATGGAGTATTCAAAATCACTCGCCGTTTCTATTGACTTCTTACCAGCATATACAATTGGAGCAGTTAGAGCTATTGAAGCCAGATAACCAAATGTCCTCCATCGTTGAGCTGATCTATAAATAGAGGAGGTCATGTCATCTATTGATTTAGTGGCATCTTTTACTTGACTAGGCAAAGCTCTGAAGGCATCTGACCTCATTTTCATTTCACTCATCCTCTTCTGACGAGCGGTGAGTTCTTCAATCCTCTTTGAAGTCTTCTCTACCTCTTTACTGATACCTCTTAACATATTAACCATTGCTCGTTCGGCCTGAGTTATTCCTTTTAACCTCATTCCGAGCTCGACGGTCATTGATCCTATATTAGGCATGTTTGTTTCGTCTTTCTTTTATTTTGGCTTGAGTTGCCACTTTTTTATTCTGATGTTTCGCAAGTCCCAGTAAAATAGTCTTCATTTGTTCTACTGTTTGTTTTTTAGGCTCCTTCTCTCCTAACCAATCTGGCATAAAATCCAATACATCTACAGGATCTACCGGTTTCTTACCAGCCGCCCATTTCAAAGCAATGGTCAATATTAAGGATTGTAACCTTGCAAATCTAAACTCTTCCACCCATTCTCCTATTGGATCTATCCTATCCATCGCTTCCCATTCAGCGAGTTGATGAGAAGTTAATTGATCCAATAGGAAATCGGGATGGATTACTCCTATTTCCCTACAGAGTCTGAACTGGAATTGCCGACTTGGTCGGCTACGGAGTTTTTTATGATCTCCTCCTGATCCTTAGCCCCAATTCCGTTTAACTCATTAGCCTTTTCAATAATCTTTTCCAGACTCTTTGCTCCGATTGACTCACTGAACTTCAGATAATCCTCCGGTTTGAGAATCAGAATACCATTTTCATCACAGATGGTATTAACTGCTAACTTAGCTCGGAAGTTTTCCGTAGCCTGTTCATAACTGGCAACCAGTCCCGTTTTAGGATCTCTGATTTTTTTCAGCAATGAATTTTCAAACTTGTCACGAGCATTACCCGTCATTTCAGTAACGAATACATACTTGTCTTCTCCTAATTCTACTTTTTCTCTTTTCAGCTCTTCTCTTGTTAAAAGCTGATCTCTTGTCATTAATGTCATTGATTAGTCCTCCAAATTAATTGTTAATAAATAAAAAATCCCTGATTAGGATCATTAAACCACTAAGAACCTACGCTAACTTCCCCAGTGACTTTAATAGTTACATCAGCTGTAACCTTATCATCAGTTGGAATAGTTATCGGACATTCTGTAACCAGACCATTAAATGAAATAGTTGTTCCATCAGAGTCCGGTAGCTCAATAGAGTATGGTACGGCAGCATCATCCTCAAAATCATCTTTCATCAATGCCCATGTTTCAATGGTAAAGTTCATATTGAGTACAACTGTCCCCCCATCCCTAAATCCCGCAATGAACTCTCGATAACCACCAGTAGAGTCCAATGAGGTTACATCAATAAAGTCCCTGGTCATTCCAGGACCTGTTATCGAATTTATTTCAGCAAGAGGCGTACCATTCCTATTAAAGACTGTTCCCACCCCTGCAAATGCTTTGCTCATAATTTACCTCCTTTGCAAATTAATATTAATAATAAAACGAACTCGTTGTCCATCATCCCAATCCAACATAGAAGGAGTGGAACATAGAATCAACGTATAAAAGGTTCCATTCCATGTCTCATTTGCCCGGCCATGTAATAGCTCCTTTATATCTCTAACTAAACTTTGCGCCTGTTGATAATCCCTACTTCTAACCATTATCTGAGCGCTCGTATATTCGTAAACTTCTCCATCTAAAGTCACAGGTGAATTACCTCCATATCTATCAAAAACAATTACTATGTTATCTGGATTCGGTGGCTCATGTCCTACAAATAAATTTTTAGCGAGTTCAAGATCCAAAGAACTTTCTGCTAACAACATATCCTTTATATCTTCAGAACAACACTGCATTTGACTCCTCCTTTCTTTGTTTCCACCATTTAGTTACGGTGTTCTTTAAATCTCCTATCAATAGAATAAGTAGATCCAATATAAAACTTACCATTAATTTTATTTAATATCCTATAAATAAACACAATATTGGGAGTATTCATATTATTTCAGTTTAATATTCTCTGCTATTATCTTTAACATATTGGGCTGTTGTTTAATAAGAGCCTTATAAAACCAAGATGGTCCAGATCCCTTTCTGGTCCAATGTATTTCCTTACCTGATTCAGTACCTTGCATTTCATGAACGTAAAGAGCATAAAAGGCACTATACCCCATAATTACGATAGGTCCCCCATTTGCTTTAGAGTTGGTAATCGCTCTCTTTTCCATATCAGATAAAATGGCACTATGTTCTCCTGCAACTCTTGCTCCATCTGGACCTGAAAAAGGACCTCCTGCTTCAGCCCTATGTTTCTTTCCTCCTCCTGCTACAATCTTTCCCCTTCCCGAAACCACAAACCAACTATTGATCAAATTACCAGTTCTTCTTGGAGTCTTAACATCACCATGTTCAGTTTCATTTCTGATTAAAGCAGCACATTTAAGTAATCCTGCCAAAGATCGTCCTTCAATACCTGAAACCTGTCTATTAAAAGCCATAGTCCATTTATCAATCGCCTGAATGTTTGATCGGGGGATGCCGTTAATGTCCAATCTGAAAAACTCCATTCCCATAACCTATCTGTATTGCCAAGGTGATAAAAATGCCCTTCTAATAAATTCAGTAGTTGATCTCATCCTCGGAAGTTTTTCAAACTGCTGAATTCTAAAAACAGTATCCATAGATAAAGGATCCTCTTCAGCTCCACTATCTAAATCATTCAAAGTTCCTAAGAATAAACATCCATTCTTATCCAAGTCCTGATCAACCCATACAATTCCAATATAAGAAAGAGATATTCCTCCACCATCCCAAGTCCTTAGTAATTGTTCCTTACCTTCCCAACGACAATCTATCTCTACGGGATCAGCATAATCAAATTTATTATATCCGTTATCTACTGGTGATCCCCAATATACTGCCTTTTGTACAAGGGAACTTCTATATGTACTCATTATACTCATTCGTCAAAGCTTTTAGGTACAAAAAATGTTGCAGCTCTTTTCCCTGATGCCGCAATTAAACCAGTAGTATCTAACATGCTAACCATCTGTCCATATGGGGTAGATTTTAAACCTTCTCCAAACTTAGTATTGGAGTATTCAACTTCAACCTCACCTACTTTCTCTCGAGAAGAAGGGCGACTGTGAATACTTGCAATAAAATGAGCTGCAAGATATTTTTCAATATCTTTCAACCGGCTTGCTGATAATCCACTACCACTCAGAATATCAGTAACAAATAAATGAGCTGATAAGATATATGGATCAACTTGGTCGGATGTTAAGGAGCATTCCTCCATTACTCCTATTACTTCATCTGGGGTTACATATGCCATCCTTCTTTCCTCCTACTTTTAATTAACCTTGGATCAATCGTTTCCACTATTTTACTGTTCCACTTCAAACCTAACCACTCAAGTGTTTCGTAGACCTGTTGATAATCGCCATGTACCATTCTTTCAGGCCAAACCTGTTTACAATTCACTCCGGCTTCAATCATTTCAACAAACTTCTTTTCATACTGGTGGGTCCACCACAACCAACCTTCCTCCTCAGTTTTAACCTTTATTCTAATCAGATTCGCCGGCTCCTTGAATACTCTCATGTATCCGGTTTTCATACAAGATTGAACAATATCAGAAGTCTTTCTTCTTACAATTATCCATCTGGCGTTTGGAAAAGCATAATGCCAAACTGGCCACATTTGAGTCATACGAGATCCTTTACATATCCAAGGTCCATCTTTATACCCTTCACTCTTTAATAGATTTAATATTAATTCATTCCAATCAACAGGTATTTTTAATGACTTAGTTTCTGGAAACAAAGATCCATTTGTATCCAGATAACTATCCATAATTAACTTAAACCCAATATTTTCATACATAGTAGAAACCATTCCAACATGCACATGACAAATATCAAATATCTTTGCAATCAGTGAACTTCCTGATCTTTCTACTCCTGTTATGAATATCGGTTGGTTCATAAGTAATACATATAATCATCACCAATTAACTCTTTTAACTTTACAAACTCAGGATCAGGAGTCATTCTAATTTCTGCTCTATGTCCCATTCCTATTCCTGATCTACCAGGTAATCCTTTAATACCCACCGCTAAATCCTTACCATTAAACAAATTAACCTTTCTGGTTTTAACTAATCTAAAGAAGTGCATATCTATAAAGGCTCTTGGTGTCTTACAAGCCATTTGGAAAATACCAAGCACCTCTGGAGTAAAGGCTACCTGAAAGAGACTTGCGTGCTTATCATTACCATTCCTCATCCATCCTCTGTATATTGGATTATAATATACGGTGTTAATTTGTCCAACCACGTCATACCCTTTTAACCTCTCATTCATTAAACGCAAGTATTGAGGAGAGTAATAATCATCATCCTCTATTATAAAAACAGCAGTTATATCTTCATATCTATTTACAACATTTATTCCTTCCAGTAAATTTCTTGCCTGAGTATTTCCTCCCACCTTCCATTTGGGAGTAGGATATACCTTCTGAATATTCCAATTACTTTTAAATATTAAAGGTATATTTTTAATACTGGTAGGAACTACATCATCGACAAGCACCCAAAGTACTTTACCAGCATAATCCTGATTTAGCATAAACTTTGTGCAAAGTTCAATTTGCTTTGGACGTCCTCCAGTCGGTGTAATAAGAGCTATCATAGATATCCTTCCTTTTTAAGAATTGAAGTTATAGAACATGGTATTGTGTAATCATTTCTATTTATAAATTCCTTACTTAAATTATTACCATTAAACCAATGAACTGCCACTGTCTTCTCTACCAGATAAGATAGGTTATCCTCCTTCCACTGTCTTTCAGGATGATAGACATCATAAGGATAAAAAGTTTCATAATCAATCTTTAACAATCTAGGATACGTTTTCTTTACTCTATCCCAATTACGAAACCACCTGTTTAATAAAGCATTGTTATAAGCCTGATAATCATAAGGTGGTCGATTTATTCTGTTTTGTAAAGCAATGACTGCTGCCAGAAAAGAACCATTAGGTTCTGATACAAGATTAGAAGCATTATGGTGCTTATCTCCAGCATGTTGACAAATCGTTGTCTCAAAATTTTCCGTATATACCTCATAAAATTTAGACATAGGTTTTAACCATAATGTATCAAAATCAGAATAAACACCACCTACCCTATGTAATAATCTCATTCTCAGTATATCTGAAACTTGGATTCCATGTTTATCATTTGCTATACCTTCATCATATATATCATGTAAGTCTATATCAAAATTAGATAGACTCTGAAAATGATCTTCTCCAGTATATTCTGGAACGTAGACGTTTGCTCCAAGTTCCTGTGGTATTTGCTTTATCAGATGAATTTTTATTGCCCAATCAGGATTATACCTTTTGAAAGAAAGGACAGATAATGTCTGCATCCAAGACATCGAGGACTTGTTAGTCCAAATAAAGTGACAAATTTTAGGTATCATATCATGCTATTTTATTCCAAACTTTGTGATTACCAAGACAATATCTACATATCTCTTTATTAAAATTCTTATTGTAAAACTTGCTTACAAAATCATCTTCAAAGTCACATACTATATCATCCGTAGCTGGAACGTATTGAAGATGGGTGTAACAATCAGGACAATTATAAACCTTCCCTTTTACATACTCAAAGGTAGCCTGTGGTAGACCACCTCTTGGAACGCCCTTAGGTACACAAGGTATAGGCGGTGTAACCGTGGTAGCACAAGAAGAGGGTAATACATTATCAAATGGTTTCTCTGGCATCTTCTTATGCTGATGATTATTAATAGTCAATGTATGCACAATGTCTTCATATTGTTTCATTTGTGCTGGTGTGGCTTGACTTTGAGATAATATAAAGGTTTTTAATCCAAGTGATCTAATCAACTCAGGATTATTTCCATTTGTGGCTAAGGTAACCATATCACATATTGTAGCAAATAATGGAACTCCTTCTTTTATCCCTTTCCAAAGTGAAGCCTCTCCACCTGTAATTTCAATAATATCAAAATGTAACCCTCTTGCCTTACAGGAATCTACGATATAGTGAACTTCTTCCAAAGACATTTGGTAACCTTTCGTATCTTCCATTGCCCATTTCTGAATACAGAAAGGACAACTTAGATTGCAATCACTGGTAACCCATATATAGAATCGAGTCAACTGTTTTCTTACTTTTAAAGGATGTCTCATAAATCTTCAGTTATTAAATGTTTTGCTCTTATATTACCATTTCTCTTTAACATCATATATAATTCTTTATTCTTTTCAATTAAAGCACTTTTATTTGGAATTGCTCCATGTCCGCTAAAATGCCATTGGTGTACTACAAAAGGATCCTCGGTTATGTCAATTCTTAACCTTAGCAAACGAATCCTACTAAGGAAATCATTGTCATCATAAGCTACTCCATCCATATACCTTTCATCAAAACCATTAAGTTTTTTCAAATTAGCAGCCGTTATGGCAGAACAAAAATGATAACCAACTGGTCTTTTTGTAGGATGATTATACCAAGCATTCTCACCATCTATCCTTGCTCCTCTATCACTTTTCTTTATAACTTCAAAAATATCGTGTTTAGAAAAAGTAGTTTCTTCATCAAGGCTATAGCAACCAAATGAAATATAATTTCTATCAGTCACCGAAGCTGCCTTTGTTATTACATCACCAACATGATAACATTCTGCATTTTGTATAAGCACAACATCTGCCTTCTGTTTTAAAGCATATAGAAATCCAGTATTAAGTACCATCATACCACCTACCCATCTATCTGTCTTCTTACTACAATTTAGCATAACTGTCTTATATGGTAGATCTGGTACCTTGTAAGGTTGCTGTGTTTCATCTGAAACAATAACTACCTCAAAATCTTTATAATTGGTTTTAGTCATTGAAAACAATGTCTCATCCAATTGTAAAGGTCTCTCGTAATATGATAATACAACAGCTATTTTCATGGCACTAATCTTTGTTTACCACTAGAACTTCCATTGGCAGTTGAGTAATAGTATTGTTCATCTTCTGGTAATTCACTAATATGATAATAATACCAAGGTATATGTTTTGCCGTATAAGGTCTATCTGTTCTTAATGCCTCATGAAAATATCTATTAGACCTTTCTCTATATAAGGCAAAGGTGGTATCAATAGGTGCATTAAAATACATCTTACCTTTCCTTCTTCTCCAATATCTTGGTTCAACTTGATTTCTTATAAGATTACCCTCAGGTGTGTCAGGTAAATCATTTATTTCAAGGGAGAAACCACATTTGTTATACTCCCTATATTTATTTAACCCTTCATTTAATACGGTAAGAAAATCATCTGGTATTCCCTCCAAGTCTAAATCAGGATCAGTTAGAATGTATCTTTCATTAGGTTTAAGCAACTCATATAATTTACAATCCCAAAATACCTTATGACCATAGTTAGCCTTCATAAAAAGAACTTGGAAAGGGCAGTTGCTATAGTATTTTACCAAAGGAGGATAGTCTGACTTATTATCTATAAAGATAGGCTCTACTCCTCTATCAAATAACCATAGGGCCATATTGCGTGGTAATGTCAAACGATTGTAATTTATAATAAAAGCTTTCATAATAGATCCTTTACATTGCATTTAGGAAATACGGTTATAGCACTTTCAGGACAAGCATTAATAATTTCAATACCTCTTGCTTGGGCATCTTTTAGCATCTGTGGAAATCCTCTCAAATGTCTTCCAAAAGGCATTGGGGCAGTTTTATGTCTAATCCCTATTTTCCTTAAACCTCTTATATCTTGTTGCGAAAGTATTGGTTCATATAACTTATGCCAATGCTTATTACCATTACCATTCAGAGACATATCGAATCCCACTAATATGATTCTTTTCGCTCCCGTATGAGCTGCCAGACTTATAGCAGCCGCTCCACTATTGAGATTCCATGATACGGCATTAACTCTCTTACTAATCCCAAGAGAGTGGGAAGTATCTCTCTCCAGGTACTTTATCCAAGTAAGCCTTGATGCTCCTGGATCACAAGCCACCTTCAAACCAGGCCAAGAAGCCAGAGCTTCTTTATATTGTCTAAAAAATTTAACATCCCCAAAGAAACACATATCTATCCATTTACCAATCAGAAAGGATACATTTATTCCAATCACGTGTTTTTTATGAATGGCTTCCATGTAGGGAGAATAGGCACTTGGTGGTTGAACTTTGTTGATAACATCATTTACCACTTCATCAGGTATACCAAACTGCTTTGTAACAGATGGTCCACCACCAAGTATCCATACCTCTCCATCTTCCCAGATTGGAGGAACTTTCCAGATCATTTTGCTAATGATTCCAAATACTCGTCAGCCTGTTCCTCTCTTAAAGCCTTTTCATTAACTTGTTTTCCTTCCCCATCAAGTATATCCCAAAAATTACTGGATTCTCTTTTTACCTTGGAGTAGGCTGGTTTTATAACAAGTTCTTCTTTAACCGGAGCAGAGGCTAATATTGTTTCTGCCTCAACATCAACCGGTTTTATTAAATCTCTGAACTGAGGTGATATCTCATCGGGACGAGCCCAAAAGATTTCTCCTGGTCGGTAAATATGATTTTTCAGACGGAAAACTCCTCTACCTTCTTTCTTCCAACGAATCTTACCATCAGGTCTTATCGCTGGTTCAGTACTTTTAGTACGTTCCATAATCTTTAGTTTTAAAAGGTACTTGATTAGTATCTTATTAATTATTTATGCTATATGGAGTACTCCACTTCTTCCATCAGCGTCAGCCCTAATCTGAGGAACCTGTATGGTAAGAACTTTGAATTTCTCAACGAACTTCCCTTCAGTTTCCCACTGAACGTTCTGCAGAGGAAGACCCTGAATTAAACGAACTACATCAGGAGTCATCTGAATAAACAGAACGGTATTAGCTGCCAAGGTATCAATAACCTTAATACCGGCAATCCTATCAATAGCCATAATCCTCTGACGTATAGTCTGATTCGGAGCAGTATCAGGAGTAGAACCAACGTAGTCCTCATCCAATACAGTCTCATAAGCCGGTGGAATATAAATCTGCCATGGACCGTAATGACGATCATCAATACTAGCCTGTTTCCAGGTTATGATCTCGTCAACAATGTCCTTACCAGTAGTAGCCGAATCATTCCAAGCATGAACCAAACTAATCTGATTCCTATTTGGGTGATTGACATAACTGTATATGGTATTCCGGTTGTGAGAATCTTTCTCCCCAAAACTGAAAGTTAAGTTGGTGAAAAGCATATTCTCCAATTTCTCCATAACCGCCCGAGTGGCTCTTTCAGCCATTGTGGTATCCAGGGGGTTTCCCATGTTCCTACTTGTTTCCAATTCCCTCAAGTTAATTTCATAATCAACGTGAACGATCGGTATTGGAATATAGTTGAACTGAAAATCTGGTCTGTTACCAAGAGCCCGGCTTACACCGTCCATAGAGATATCAGCTTCCAGATCACCAACCATATCATGCCATTCAAGCATCGTAGTTCCCATAGCATTTCCCAGCTGGAAGGTAAGACCTTTTGAAATAAGATCCTCAACTCCACCGAGTCTGTAATCTTTAGCTCTTACTACTGCCTCATCAAGGACTTTCCACTCATCCCTACGGAGAGTAGCATTCACATTCATGGGAGCTGGAACTACCTGGTAGCTCTTTATGTCCTCAGGATCACCGCCTTTAAAAACGGTAAAATATGAGGTCACCCCATCTTCACCGATGAAAGGACGCATTCTGTGAGGATCCAGTTTCTTACCTGCCAACATTCTGGCAACTTCACCTCTGGCTCTTCCATCCATACCAATTAAATCAACGCTTGTCTTCATTATTTTCTCCTTTCTTAAATTAAATTACCATAGCTTTGATTCTCCTGTTGTATCCGAACGGGCTGACAGGATTGTTAGGATCGGGAGCTTCTGAACTATCTGAACCTGAAAGATCCAAATGTTCCAGGGCAATAGCCACAGGATGTCCAGTACCAGTCTGTTTTTCAAGATACCCTGAAGTACCATAAGACTGCAGAAATTCCCCAATGGCTACATGTTCACCATCAGCAAGAATACCATAAAAGATATCTCCCCTAGTGGGAATCCAACCACGAACCCAATCGCCAGCTGCATAGGCATCATTAATTCCCTTCCCCTGCAAAGCATCCTCTATCGCTATGATAGGAACGAATGCTGCAGGAGCATCATCATCATGTACCTCCAACTCATCATCTGCGTTCAGAAGTAATAAAGCTCCTGGATAAAATGCCTCATGAGCATATTTCTCAATGAACACATCCAAGTAACTTTTCAGCTTAATAGTATAACGATCTATACTCATTTTCAGTCCTCCTCTTATTTAGTTTTAAGTTTAGCCCCAGTAAGAAGAAGCGGAGCTTCCTTACACTCGTTAACATTGAGTTCAACCTCTCCGGCTACAGAGTAGTCAAATTCATCAATCTTAACCTTGTTAATAGAAATAAATACTTTTTCAAGTTTTACTTCATCCATGTCATCCAGATCAGCATCGGACCAAACATCTTTCGCGTTGGTCTGAATTCCTTTAATCAGCTTCTCACGTCTTTCTTTCAGCACTTTCTCACCATAGGCGAGAGCGGCTTTTTGAGCATCAGTGAGAACATTCACCTCCTTGGTAACTTCTTTCTCAATCACGGTTGGAATCATTTTATCCAACTGATCTTCGGAAAAAGTTTCAAGCCACCCCCTATCAGTTTCAGCAAATTTCTTTGATGTGTGAGCTATCAAAGCATCCACTTTCTTCTTAATACAGGGAGCGCATTTTTCAGCATTATCTGCCATTTCGTGTTCCTCCTTATTTGAATTGTTATTAAACTTGGTCCTTTCAATGCCAGAACCTTCGGCAAGTGCTACGTATTCCACTTTCTTTCTAACTTCAGTAGGATTACCTTTTAATACAACGGCACCATCTTTGTATTCGTATTCCTGCTTATAGACCTTTGCGCCACCAATTCTTAACCGAGTCTCATAGACAAGAAAGTCATCATATACTTCTTGTAAGAAGTTAATTGAATCATTACTATCCATGGAATCAAGTTTTGAACGAGCGGCATCAACAAGTTCTTTGTATCCCTGCTCCGCATTAGCATTAAGCTGAGCTACATAGAAATCTTTCAACGCTTTGTTAAAATCAAGTTCATTCACATCTATTCCTCCTTTCTTATTAATACACAAAGCACTATTAACACAAGTCCCACAACCATCTGCAATAGAACAGGCTCCAACACCGCCGGGCAGAAGTGCTAAGTGATCTGGTCTGTTGTTTCGAGCAATAGAATTATATGTTTTACCGTGCCATGTTCCTGATATTTGTTCTTCTTCTGTAAACATCCCCAAACTAACCTCCAAGGTTTGACCAGCTTGTAAGGCAGCAAGAACAGCTGAAGACATTTGTCTTATCTTTTCCTCATTTATCCAAAGTTCAGCCACCAATCGGGATCCATCCATATGAGTATTATAAACATTCCCAATTTTCCTCTGTTCTATCATTTGAGGTGAGTTGGCTGATACATATACTCCCTCAACTTCTGGATGATCAATAACCACTGGTCTTCCATCCCAAGCCTCTGGAAACTTACTTAATTCCTCTGCAGTATAAAGTAAAGGTCCATGACTTCCATTATGAACTCCTTCTACCATCATAACCACAGGAACCTTCAGATGAGAAACTCCTTCATGTTGAATAGTCTCTACAACTTGAGTTGGTTTTTGTCTATTTTTGAAAATAAGAAAAACTGACATAATTTTTTCTCCTATCCGTTAATATTATAAAACTTCGTTATATCTTCAATGTACGGTAAAGCAATACATCTGCAATTAGGATGTAAGGGTATCATTGGTTCAATTTCGTCTAAACTAAATATTTTTCCTTGAAGTGCCAAACATTGACTGCAAACTTTTTCATCTTGTGCCGTCATCCATTCAGCCATTACTATCACTCCTTCGATACCCCAGTTCCTATACTCTTGGATAGCAGCAAGATGAAAAGCTCTGATCATTTCCGTACGAGCCATCATTTTAGCTCTCGTCAAAGCCGGAATAAATCTTCCCAGAGAATCAGTCATCCCTAAAGTACCCATTCCTGTTCCATCAATAGCTGCAACTAACTTGTTGGCAAGAGTAATCGGGTCTTCACCATTGATCATTCCTTGAGCCAATATTCGACTAATGTTCCTCTCCATCTCGGCGGTAATTCCCTTCAATTCGGAGAATACTCGCGTGAATAGAACCCCCACTCTATCGAGATGAATAGGAGTACCCATTGATATCCCTATTTCAATATCCCCAATAGCTACACCAGCCTTCCTTAATTCTGACTGAGCCCGTAATAATCCTCGTTTGTATGAATCAAGTATATAAGTATTGGTCCATTCATTTTCTATACCCCTACCTATCTGGTGAAAAGTGCCAAGAGTCAATAATCCTCTATCAACTTGTTGTTGTAACCATTTCATAAACTCGTCAATCTTTTCAGGATCTCTAAGGAAAGAAAAGGCATGTTGTCCTGGAGGATTCATCTGCAATGTAGAAATCCTTCTTTCTTTAAAACCAAAGCAATCCTGCTTATCAACTGCCAAACGAACCACCTTTACCAATTCAGCAAAACGAGTCTTCATATCCCTGACAAAAGCATTTCTCAATGCCGTAGTATGAGTGGGATCATATCTATTGGCAGCCGCATAAGTGCATATATGTTCTACTTCTGGCATCATCTTATTTGTGGTCTTGGTGGTCTTCCTGACGATTTAACAGCAGCTCCTGTTTTAGCTTTTCCTCCGGTTCCTCCTGTTCCTTGTACTGGAGCCGGTGGAGGAGCATTCTGTGCATCGAGAGTATCCTTCACTATATCCATTACTTCTTCACCTAATTGCTCATCTCTCATTTTTTCTGCAAGAGTAAGTTCATCTCTTGTAAGCCCTAAGCATTTTTCATTGAATAAATCAGGAGGCATTATAACTTGAGCCATTGCATTGTAAGTATAATTCCTTAAAGCTTCAGCTCTTTTCACTCCAATATCAACTTTTGCTTTTTCACTGATTGAGAATAGGTCTGCCCACTTCACCTGATAACTCTCATTCATAGTAGGAGGTAATATCCCCAATTCAATAAAACGATCAACTACTGGACGAACTATCCGAGGTTCAGCATGGTCCTCACGTCTTGCCTGAACATATGATAACCATTCAGTCGTATCCTGGGAACTAGCTAACTCCCCTCTCTCAGTACCGGTCAATACTCTTTTAGGAATTCCAGTCTGGGCTGAGATATTCTGAAGTATCACATCAACGTGAGGAGTAGGATCAGAAATCTGCACTTCCAATGCCTTCAGGTCAACTCCTTCATTTATAATAAACCTACGCAAATTATGTTCATATTCATCAAGGTCAGCCTGTAACTTAGTCTTGAAGGCTTCTGTTGCCATAAACTCAGGATCCAGTTTTCCATGATATCCAGGACGAGCACCCCTCCAAAACATTTCAGCATCTCCTCCAGTCACCTTATCCAAATCCATCAGGTTATTAAATACTGGCTCAAGTCTTGGAGTTCCAAATACTTCAGATTCCAAATTATCATCAGTTATATGAATAATCCTTGTATGATGAATTCTTACAGTTTGAGCGGTTTGAGTAGCAGCATCAACAATATTGATATTATAAAACAATGGTTTTCCATATCTCTCATTCTTTGCATTAGTTTCAAAGGATTCAATCTTTGCGGTTTCTTCCCCAAACGGCTTTACGTAGATTAACTTATAATTATTTCTTACGGCTGGTTGACTGAAGGTTTGTTGATTGGTCACATCATTTAATCCCAGTAATAATACTCCATATCTCCCAATACCAGTTAATCTATCAACTCTGGATAACAAGGTCTTCATTCCTAACTTCCTATCCAGATCATCCCAAGCTTCCTCAAACTCGGTATCTTCAGCTTCCTCTGGTTCAATCAAATCGAGATCCCCCGACCAAGTTGCCATTACAGGACGATCAATTATCGCCTTAGCCATTGCCTGCCGAGTATATCTATTATAGAAATCTCTGAATACTAAAGTTTCCTTATATCCAAGCGCCTTATATAAATCCCGAGATCCTTCATACTGAACCCCCATCTTATATCCAAGAGTTAGGCGATTGACCAACTCGCTAAATACCTTGATTTGTCCTACGGTTTTAGGAATAATCTTTTCAGCAAGATCCTCTCCGTTATGTTTAGTTCTTTCCATACTACTCCTCCTTATTTCTTAAAATCTTATCCTTATCAGCTGATCCCTTACTTGAACCAAAATAATACTGAACTACCGTAGTAAAAGAACTAATAAGAGCACCAATAATTAAAAGTAGTATATTCATATTATTCTGTGGAATATCAATTAGAAAAAGCAATGTAAGCATAATCACAAGGATTACTCCTATTGCCGTCCCTAATATATTCTGATATAAGTCCTTATTCATTATCCTAAATTTAACATATATTCATCAGCCTTCCTTGTTTTATCCTCCCCAGAATAGGTAATCAAATCACATGGTACTCCATCAGTTAGATCAGGATGAATCCACCAATCCTCAAAGTTCATATACTTATCAGGAGCAATATCTCCTACTATCATTTTATACCCTAATGAATGTAAATACACTCTACTTCTCTCTTTAATCCCTATACTATCATTACTATAAGCATCATGTTCAAAAGTAATTATGGCAAAACGACATTTTTCAAATGGTATCCTGAATAACACTTGAAGCGAATTTAGGGCTGGATCACAGTCTATCTGTAAATAGTCGTAGTCTCCTGTGAGGAGCGATGAGTAATCCAGTTTGGTTGCGTCTGCCGTAATTACCTGACTTGTTCTCTGTTCAGCAAATTTCTTTGTTATATTTGAATCTATATCTATTGAAATACCAGTCCATCCAAATTCTTCAAGTAATGCTGTATTATTACCAAAGAATGGATCTCCACAACCTATCTCTACAAATTTACCATTCTCTTTACCATTGAGTATAGTAAGTACAAACATATCCTGGTAGCATTGGGAATAATTGCGTTCTATATCTCTTGCTCCCTTAAATTTTACCTTTAGTCTTTCATACATATTACCATAATAGGTAAGAGGATTCTTAAAGTTATTTGACAGATTTTTCAAATTATTTTTTACAGAAACAATATGAATAGGAAGCATATCTGCCCTTTTATCCAACTGACGGAATAAATGAATAGATTCATCTACTAAACCAAGCCACCAACCTGATACGGCTTTCTCAAATATAAATCCATACTCACCAGGATAACCAACATTAGTTCTTAATTTTGGTGTTTCTTTATTTGTATAAATCCTCTCCCCTAAGCAAGCATAGGTGTAAGACTCTGAAAAATCCTTATTATGTTCACAGCATTGACTCATTAAGAAATAGGCTTCTGGTCTTTCAGGTTTTAATGCAATAGCTCTCAACAATACTCCTTTAGAAACAAATACCCTTGCTCCCTGACTTAATAAACAAATAGAAATTCTCAGTAGAGCTTCATAAATAAGTAACTCATCCTTTGCAAACTCGGTAGTACGAATATAATAACCTGCAGCAGCCGCCGTATGACCCTGACTTTCATACCAACGTCCCAACGCAAAATTGTATTGTCCGTTCTTAGTATCTGATATGTAATTTAATAGCTCTGTCATATTGATACTCCATTTTCACAATATTTACATAATTCAAAAGGTTCATTATAAACTGGTACAATGTCTTTATACTCTTGCTTGTATAAATTACCAAGTATATGTTTTAATCCATAATCCATGCAACAAAGTGTTATATCTCCATTTGGAAGTAATACATTATGATAAACCTTTTCCTGACATCCACAAGTAATTGAACCTGACTTAACTCTTACCTGATTGTAATCAACAACCCCTGCTTTCAAATTACCTGCTCTCCACCACATAGTCTGTTTTATGTACTCTGGAAACATTACTCTAATATTTTCAGGAGGAGTTCCCATTGAAACTGCCTGGTAGGCTATTCCTGATGTCATTATCTGAGATAACAAATCCACATAATCAGAAGTTATTTTATGCTTAGAATAACCTTCTATATCAGGTAGATGTAACACAAATCCTCCTTGAGCACTTTGGAATGGTATATGTCTTATCTTAAAGAAATCATCCATTGTCATACCTACTGCTGTAGTAAATAAAGAAACCCTGTGTCCCTGCTCGTTAGCATATACTATCATATTTGCACAATCCTTATTCAAGAACGGTTCCGTAAAACCAGCAAATGTTATAATAATTTCCTTTGGAACTTTATCAATAAGTTCTTTAAAATTCTCAAGAGTCAGCTTTTTTATAGGATCATCATATCTGGCTTTTAAAGCATCTTGTGGACAAAATACACAATCAATAGGACAACCACCCTTTGGTATGATAGTAGTTATCTCCAATGATGCCACTGGAGTTACTGCCCACCTGTTAGGACGATTATCTATATAGAAAGTAACAAATCCATATAAATCAGCAAAATTATCATCCCATATCTGAAACTTAATATTTGCCCCATTGTTAGCATGAACCTGAAAGTTTGGGAATGCTTTAAAGTATAAATCACGGAATTTACGAAATTTCTCTTTTTCTTCAGGAGTATGTAAATGTAACTCACCTGCTATCTTTTTAACGTGTGTAGCAATCCATGCCAAATTATCTTCGGTAAATACATCATACTCCCCACCCTCAATATCAATCTTTAAGAAGTCTATGTCTGGTATATTCTCAACTAATGTATCAAAACGAATACTGGTCATTTTATTTACTTTGTCTGATACCAAACCTGAGTCAGGATCAAATAAGCTATTTGTTTCAACTACTCCGTCTATTGCAGCAATTCCTAAATTATGACACTTAATAATTGAGGATCGAGCAGTATTCTTAATCAAGGTTTTAAATAACTCAGGATGAGGTTCTAAACATATAATCTCAGAAGGCTTCTGCGGGAGTATATGTACGGCAAATGGACCAACACTGGCTCCAAGATCAAGTACGACATCTCCTTTTTCTACCTTAAAATATCTTTGATATTGATCTTCTATTTTAATTTCCCTAATCAATCCTTTCTTAAACCACTGATTCTCTTCTATTAATCCCCAGTCAAACTCTTCTACCAATCCTAATACCCATGGTATCATAAGTTTAGGTACTCTTAACAAATAAGCCGCATTATCTTGAAAACCAAAAGTTAATAATAAATTATCCTCATATATGGCTGCCCCACAACAAAATTCAATCTCTCCACCCATAAACGAAAATGGTTCTGTTATTTTAATAACATTCCAATTTTTATCCCAAACCACAAAACGATGTAAATAAGTAGCATCTTTCTGTTCCAATACATTACTAAACAAATCACATTCATGCACCAGGCAAAACCTAAATTCTCCCCAGGTAACTACCTGTGATCCACCACGCAGGAAAGGCAAACCAGGAATAATATCTGTATCCTTACCGTGGTAAATATGCTTGGCAGTATTAGTTTCCAAATCCACTTCTACTACTGCCGTAGGATTAACCCACTTAACAAATGTATTTGGTATATCAAGTACAGGCATCCAGTTCTTCTCACAATAAGCTTTTGGGTCTGTATTCTCAATACGATTACGAGTTATTTCCTTGACTTCTAGATGCTCAATAGTATTATCAATACTATGCCTACCTGTGATCTGCAGTTGACTGAACTCCATACGACCCTGACCATTCGTAGTCGTATCTCTTCGTACACCTATACCGTATAGTTTTCCATCCCAACGCACAAGTCTTGCATCTTCCAAACCTATGAACTCCCAAAGTGGTTCCTTGTCCAACTTGGATGTATCTATTTTCCAATACTTGGCTATTGCTAATGTCTTTGGATCCAATTCGCATAAGAAATTCCATGTACGTAGGTGTATATCATTTTCAGGATTAAGATAAGATAATGGACCATACCTGCTATTAAAAGCCTGAGTATTCTCAGCATGGTAAAGTGTATAATTAACATTCCGAAGAATCATCATAGGCTTACCATTATCTATGAATACAGACGGGTTACATAATCCAAGTCCTTTGCTATCTAATGAGTTTATCATTAAAGGCACAATATTCCCACCTGCCTCAAGAATCGTTCTCACAAGGTTACGATTGAGTACATCCAAACGATAATTTCTTCCTATTTTATCTCCAAACATATTCTTTGTTTAAAATGACTGTATTAATTCCCAATTACCATCTATATATGCTCGAACTGGTCTACGTTCAAATGCTAAATCCTCAACCAATAATGGTCGAGGAATCCATTCACTATTATCATATATTTTTAAAACTCCTTGATATGCAAATGAAGCAACTGCATCATAATTAATTATAACATCATCTACCCGAAAAGTGCTATCCGTAAAAGTAAAGTAAAATTGAAGAGCACTAGATAAAAAGGTATCTAAAACAAAAGGAATATCAAACACCCCATCCCCTCCTGTAAATCCAGCAGGAGCCGTTGAATACTCTGTATCTATATCTCCATTTACATAAAACTCAATATGTGTTCCTCCCTCTGTTACCTTAATTAATACCACATCTCCATCTACATGAGGGGAATCCCTATAAATCCAATCATATAAAAATTCTCCATAGCATAAAAATTGCTCCCCTCCACCATAACCAAATATCCATGCTGATCCTGCTATACCTATATAACCACCATCTCCTGTTGTTGTTTCTACTATTTTAAATGATATATCCCAATTATTACTACTATTATCAAATGAGGTTAAACTTACCCCTGTCTGAGCCATACTATTAGAAATTGCACCAATTATACCACCAGTAAGTACTTTAATACCAGAAGTACCAGTCCATTGCCCTTGACCTGCAAGTGGATCATCTACTACATAACTATTAAAATTATCTGTAAACTGTGCCATTATACTTCTTCCAATTTTTTAACTCTTAACAATAAATCATCAATAGTCTTATTATGCTCTTTAATAGCATTAATACAAACCATCAACATCGGAACTTCGTCATAATGAAGTATATCTGTTTCTTCAATATCCTCCAACCTTAATTTACCTTTTATTTTATAAACAGCTTCTGGTATGATCTGCTCTAACTGATTAGCAATTATACCAATAACATCCCTTCCATCAGTTGGAGTGCCATATAATCCATTATATTGAAATTTTACAGAATCAATACCCAGTAATGTTTGTACTCCTTCAGCAAATGGACGTATATTCTTTTTTAGTCTTATATCAGATGTTTTACCTTGAATACCTTGTGGTCCCTGAGCACCCTGAGCTCCCTGAGAACTAATACCCTGAACTCCCTGAGCTCCCTGACTTGATATACCTTGAATACCTTGTACCCCTTGCATAGAAGCTGAATTACCCTGAATACCCTGAGTTCCTTGAGAACTAATTCCTTGTATTCCCTGAGCACCTTGTGAAGATATACCTTGTACTCCTTGTATTCCCTGTGCACCCTGACTTGATATACCTTGTATTCCCTGTGCACCCTGACTGCTTATACCCTGCGTACCTTGAGCACCTTGTCCAGCATTTACTCCCTGAATGCCCTGAGTTCCTTGTGAACTAATACCCTGAACTCCCTGAGCCCCCTGACTTGATATACCTTGAATACCTTGGGCACCTTGTGATGATATGCCTTGAATACCTTGAGCTCCTTGTGAACTAATACCTTGAATCCCTTGAGTACCTTGGATCGCCTGACCTTGTATTCCCTGAGCTCCTTGAGAGGATATTCCCTGAGTGCCCTGAGCTCCTTGAGAGGAAATACCTTGAGTGCCTTGACTGCCTTGACTGCTTATTCCCTGAATACCTTGCGCTCCTTGAGAAGAAATACCCTGAATACCCTGACTACCTTGAATACTCTCTCCTTGTATTCCTTGACTACCTTGAATACTCTCTCCTTGTATTCCTTGACTACCTTGTCCTCCTTCTCCACCTTGAGTACCACTACCCGTAGCTCCTTGTAGTCCAGTTGTTCCTTGAGCATTAGTAGCTCCGTCAGAGTCAATCCATATATCACCTTCATTTGGAGAAACTGGAGCTTCATCCTGAACATATATCTGTTGATAACCGCTTATACCTTGTGCTCCTTGTCCACCTTCCCCTTGAATTCCTTGAGCACCTTGAATACTCTCTCCTTGTATTCCCTGTATACCTTCCCCTTGTATTCCCTGTACACCTTCCCCTTGTATTCCCTGTACACCTTCCCCTCCCTGAATTGACTCTCCTTGTACTCCTTGAATACCCTGAGTACCTTGAGATGATATACCTTGTACTCCTTGACTACCCTGTATAGCCTGACCTTGTATTCCCTGACTACCTAATCCTTGAACTCCCTGAATTCCTTGACCTCCGGTTACTCCTTGTGTTCCTTGTGCTCCAGCAATGGTAGGTTGAGTAATTCCTGTATGTAACTCTAGGTAATCTAAATAAAACCCAGTATGATCTGATTGAGCTCCTGTCTTGGAAAATCTTATCCTTACCTTATTAAATAAAGAGGCACTATAAGCCAATCCTGCTAAATTAACTGAAATGTTCTGCCAACTATTTATTAACGATTTATTTACTGGAAGCAGAACCTCTGTATTTATTAATGTCGTTGCATTTAAGAAAGCCAGGTACATATTCCTTGAATTGTCCATAGTTGCTTTTAACTTAATATAGACAACTAAGGTTTCAAAGTCTGTAATATCAGAAGTACCAGCTCCTTTCGTAAATGTTATAGTATCATTATTACCAATATTAGTAATTTCAAGACATTTAGTTAAATGGAATGGAGAAGTAGCAGAATTAAAGTTACCAGTAGTTCCAGCAACAGCTCCTGTCCACTCAACATTTTCATCATAAATAAGTTCCGATGTAATTTCAATATCTGGCTCTGTGGCATTAGCTGGTACAAGAACCTGTGTAAGTTCTATCTGAGTGGCTGGGTCTACAGTTGGTTTAACAGGGTTAGTTTCTGCCACCCCTTTTATAATTGAAACAGCGGATGATGTGTCTACTATTATAATATCAATTCTTGGATAATTTGGATCAGCTGTATCTAAGGTAACATCATCTGTTACTGTTATATAAAGAACCCCATTAATATAATAAGCAGCTGGTGATACTAAAAATGTCAAACCACTCTCCCATGTAACAATACCTCCTGCTACCAAACCATTTGATTTAGGAATATCAGTTACATCTTGTATTCCTTGAGCGGAAACATATTTTAAATAATCAATAGGAAATTGTGGATCTGCTTCAACATATACATCTGTTATAGAAGCATCACTACCTCCTCCTTGGATACCTTGAATACCTTGAGATGATTGTATTCCCTGACTGCCTTGTATAGCCTGACCCTGTACTCCCTGACTGCCTTGAGAACCAGTCCCCTGTACCCCCTGAGTTCCTTGAGAACCAGTACCCTGAATACCTTGAATACCTTGTCCTCCATCTGTTCCTTGTGTTCCAGCTCCAGTTACTCCCTGAGTGCCTTGACTACCTAAACCTTGTATCCCTTGTACTCCTTGAGTTCCTTGTAATCCTGGTGGACCCTCCATATCACCAGAAATTCCCTGTACTCCTTGAGATGATTGAATTCCCTGTACTCCTTGAGTACCTTGTGTTCCAGCTCCTGTTGCTCCTTGTCCACCTTGTATTCCTTGTCCTTGTATTCCCTGTACTCCTTGAGAACCCTGAATAGATATTCCCTGAGCTCCTTGCACACCTTGACTTGATATACCCTGAATACCCTGAACTCCTTGCCCTCCACCTACTCCTTGAACAGCCTGACCTTGTACCCCTTGAGTACCTTGACTTGAAATACCTTGAATACCCTGAGCCCCCTCTCCACCTTGAATACCTTGAATACCTTGAACAGAAATACCTTGGATGC
>Ga0315291_10002516_pt1 | contig 23994 bp, 18 predicted proteins | sample YL17G12_20_MG_FD_203070 | JGI IMG/M metagenome (GOLD analysis project Ga0315291, IMG submission 203070) | Sediment microbial communities from Yellowstone Lake, YNP, Wyoming, USA - YL17G12_20 | ecosystem: Environmental > Aquatic > Freshwater > Lake > Sediment | place: USA: Wyoming | collected... | reverse complement strand
TGCCCATAAGCGGGTCTATCTTGGGATTGCTGAGACCCACTAGAACGCCCGCCGCCGCGGCAAGGGCCGAGCCCACGGCGAAAGTAAAAGTGATCACGTTGTCAGTTGAAATCCCCATGAGACTCGCGGCCTGTCTGTTAAATGAAACAGCTCTCATCGCCTTTCCGATTTTTGTCTTGAGCACGATGAGCTGCAGTAGAAACATGAGAACAATCGAAACTGCAAGAATAACGATCTGATGACTACCGACAAGTACGCCGTGCGTGATTTCAATCCGGTGTGGAGTTATGATCTGCGGGAAGAACTTGGGGTCAGGTCCAAAAACAATAATGCCCAAGTTTTCGAGAAGGAGAGAAACTCCAATCGCGGTGATAAGCGCGGTGAGTCTGGGAGACTTCCTTAGCGGCTTGTAAGCTCCTCTCTCAATCGTCACGCCAAGCAGCGCGCACGCTCCCATTGCGATGAGCAGGACCAACAGCGCGCCAAGCGGTGATACGGACCCGTGAGCACTGATGAGCCTTGCCGCGAAGTACGCCGTAAAGGCGCCTACCATGTAGACATCACCGTGGGCAAAGTTGATGAGCCTCAATATCCCGTAGACCATGGTGTAACCAAGGGCTATGAGGGCATAAATACTTCCCCACGTGATTCCATTAACAAGCTGCTGAAGAAACTCCTGCAAGGACTCCTCTAGGGATTTCCAAGCGCTTAAGGGTTCGCTTGAACACTACCGGGGCAGCACCTTGTCCGCCCTAGGGCAACACTTTGCCCACAAACGTGTACTGTTCGTTCTCTATTTTGAGGAAAATCGCCGGCTTTACAGCGTTTCTGTTCTCATCAATGCTTATGTTGCCGGTAACTCCGGGGAAGTCCTTCGTCGTCGCCAGAATGCCCCTGAGCTTTATCAGCGTCTCTTTGCGGAGCTTTCCGGTTGCTGCATTAGGGACTCCCACAAGGGTCTTGAATGCTTCGGGGTCTTCTGACGCTAGCTTTTTTAGCCCAGCCGTCAGAAACTTCGCGGCATCGTAGCCCAGGGCAGCCAGGGCGTCAGGATTGCCGCCAAAACGCTTCTTGTATGTGGACACAAAACTTTGAACAGCGGGGTCTGGGGCGCCGTCCCAGTAATGATTGGTAAAGTAACAGCCATTCAGCGCCGTGCCGCCAATCTCGATCAGCCTATCCGAGACCCAACCATCCCCACCCAGGAGAGGCGCTCCAATGCCAAGTTCCCTTGCCTGCCTGGCAACGAGACCCACTTCTGTGTAATAGCCAGGGACAAAAATGAGGTCGGGCGATTTTGCCTTGATGGCCGTGAGCTGAGCCTTGAAGTCAACGTCACCCTCGCTGTAAGACTCATCAGCTACGATTTTTCCTCCACGGGAAACAAAGGTGCTATCGAAGAAATGCGCAAGGCCGACGCTGTAGTCATTCTTGATGTCTCTGAGAATTGCCGCTTTCTTTACACCTAGCGAATCATAAGCGAATATTGCAGCAACCTTCCCCTGGAAATCGTCAGTGAAGCAGACTCTGAAGATGAAATCTCCCACCTGAGTAACCTTGGGATTGGTCGAGGAAGGGGTGATCATCGGAATGCCAGAATTCTGGCAGTTCGGCGCCCCCGCAAGACTTCTTGAGCTTGCCACTTCACCGAGCACCGCGATGACTCTATCCTGTTCAATCAGCTTCTTCACCGCGGTATTAGCCTCCTCGGGCTTTCCCTGGTCATCTTCGACGGTCACCTTTAGCGGTTTTCCTTCTATCCCACCCGCCGCGTTGATCTCGTCTACTGCGAGGTCGATACCGTTCTTAGTTGAGATGCCAAAAGTGGCGGTGGTGCCGGTCAGAGAACCAAATTCGCCGATGCGAATTTCCTCGGTTTTCTTCGCACAGGAGAACAAAGAACAGACCATAAGGACCGCACCAAATAGACAAACCGGTAGCGCAATTCTCTTCAACGCTCCCCTGCGTGCAACAGACATCTTAGCCTCCTTTTCGGCTCGATTGAGAGAAACGAAGACCCTTGCGGGACCATGCGAAACTTAGCTGCAATGTCTCCACAGAAGCGACGTGTCCCGGACCCGAGGGGAAAGGCACGATGGCCCGTCGCGTTAAACCAGAGTCATCCGTAGTGCAAGAACCCTGCGGAGCGCTTCATCTACCTTGGCCTCGGCAAGTCTCCCCTCTTTGACGGCCTTCATCAGTGCCTTGCGCGCTTTGTGGACAGGCTCGCGGCCGTGAGCGAAAAGTAACAGATCACAGCCAGCCTTAATCGCGTCTTCCGGACCAGCTCCCGTTGCCATGTAATCAGTTGCGGCTCCCATTTCCATGGCATCTGTGATCACAACGCCGTTGTATCGGAGCTCCTCTCTCAGTATGCGCCGGATTATTTGAGGAGAGAACGTTGCGGGCAGATCGGCTCTACCCGTGAGAGAAGGGCAAGCTATATGAGCGGTCATTATCATTCGCACTCCGGCCTCTATCGCAGACCTAAACGGAACGAGTTCGAAGGTATACCATCTTTCGGCAGGGTGATCTATCACAGGCAGCGCCTCGTGTGAATCAATCTTTGACGAACCATGTCCGGGAAAGTGTTTCGCAGTCGGCACGATCCCTGGGTCGCTAAGACCTTTGAGCGCAGCGATCCCCAGGGACGTTACGGGCTCGACGTCGCTGCCATAGGCACGGTCACCTATAACTGGATTCGCAGGTTCGTCGTTGATGTCGAGAACCGGAGCAAACACCACGTTAAAGCCGAGCCACTTGAGTTTCTGCGCAGTGTCTCTCGCATGAAAGAAGGCGAACCTCGTGTTGCCTGTTCTTCCAATCGTGGCCGCAGCCGGCGCGGAGGAGACCAGGTGGTTTATCTGCGTGACTCTCCCTCCTTCCTCGTCAACGGCCAGGATCGGAGGCCTTTCTTTTGGATAAAGGGATTTGAGCCCTTTGAGCAGCTTTTTCGCACCTTCGACGGACTCTATGTTTTTCTTGAAAAGAATAAATCCGGAGAATTTTCCGTCAGAGATGAATTTGCGAAGACTTTCGTTGACTTCGGTACCCGTGAAGCCGACCACGAGAAGCTGTCCAGTCTTTTCCTCGAGACTGAGGGAAGAAATTAGCGCGTCAATCTTTTTCATACAGGTTCGCTCGGGTCGAGTTTGAATTCGTACTCCAGAGCCCACTCTCTTGGTCCTCACAGTTGTGATTCAACGCGTATGATTGTGGCGGTCATTTTCGCGATTTTCTCAGTACGCGCGGGTGAGTTTCACTCCCTTATAGTATCGGGTAAGTATCTGTTTGAAATCCCTGCCCGCCTTTGCCATTCCAATAGCCCCCATCTGGCACATACCGACACCATGGCCGCTTCCTCCGCCATAGAAAACTACCGTCTTAGCATAACCCTGTTCTCTTTGAACGTCCACGTCAAAGAGAGTGCTCAAGAGTATGGACTCTTGTTCATTTGGTCTTCTGATGACAAGTCTAATGGAATCGCCAAAGATTTTGTAGGCATTGTCGGGCGTTATGACTTCGAGTATCCTAACTCGCCTGGACCTGCTTCTCTCAGTTACTCTGACGTCAACCAATCTCTCCCCGGGGGAGGGTTGAGTTGCCCCGGAATATTGGATGCGAAAGTTCTTCTTGAAAATTGATTCGAATTCCTCCGCTGTCCAGGTCTCCTTCCATCTGTAACTAGGTGATTGACAGCAATACGCCTCACGCTGGAAAGGTTCCCTGTCAGGAACGCTCTTCAGGTACGGGACAGGCTCTTTTTGCCAGACTTCGTCTATTGCCGCAGTGGCGCCGCCGCACGTAGAGAAGTAGTTGGCCCGGATCGGTTTCCCATCGTACGTCATTATGATTCCGTAGGTGTCCGCGATTGCCCTATCACTCACCGGCTTCTCACCATCAACGCCCGTATACACCTGATCCTGTACGGTTGGTAAAACATCAAAACCGTCACCCGCATAGCGGCCTCTAAAGAAAAAACAATACGTGCGTGCCGCAACCGCCTGAGCCTTCACTGCCTCAAGAATCTGGGGAGAAAAACCGCCGATCTCGTTAGGAACAACCCCACGCAAGTAAGATTCGACATCAACGACGTTCACAAGCGTCAGAAGCCCCGCGGGGCCCTGAAATATCTCGAAATTTCCACGGTACTTCTTGCCGCCCACAATCAGAAAGCTCTCTGATTCGAGAGCTGAGATCACAAAAACAACGTCAAGCGTTCCTCTGGATAATCCGTCGGGGTCTATTACTTCTATTCCCCTGACCCTTTCACCCCCGTTGCCACCCCCTGCGTTGCTGACCGCTGGGCCTGCGTTGCCATCCCCTGAAGCTACGGTGGTGTCACTGCCGCCTGCCCGCGAGCTGCGAGCATATGCACCTGCTCCCGCCTCTCCAGCCGTGGCGGATACAAAAGTCCATCTCTCGCCGGGGCCGCACACTTTTGGTTTACGGTCACTGTCTTTTATTCCGATCTGGAACATACCTGTTCCGGAAATCGTTATGGCTTTCGCAGTGACCTGAAGACCGACTCTTACCCTGGGGACTTCGCGCGCAACCGGAACGGGACGCCTCATGGCAGCGCATCCGGGCAGCAGCAAGACAAACAATAGAGGAAAAAGCAGGCGCGACCAGATTCGGTCGCGATACGTTGTGCGCCAAGAGGCTTTCATTTGTAGGGTGCTCCTTTTGCTCAGAAGATGGCCGGTACTCCGCGCACCCCGGGATAGTCCGACACTCTATTCGGGTTTGGAAGCCGGAATTATCTTCCCCAAAATTACTCTTCTTCTCGCTCCAGTTGCGCCAGGGATGTTCGCGCATCCCCCGCAGACGGTCTCGTTCGCAAGCACCGCGAAGGCGATTGCTTCCTTTGCAACGCCGCTGATCCCGTAGTCGTCTGAATGAGTGACTGGGATCGGCTTGAAGCAGTCCCTCATCATACGCACGAGAGTCTCGTTCTTGCTACCGCCCCCACTTATGATGAGTTCGTCCACCTCCACTTTCGGAAATATGAACCGCAGACATGCATCATACACCGAATGCGGTGTTAGAGCCGTGGCGGTCGCAACCAAGTCATTGCCAGAAAGGCCGCGTGAACTCGCTCTCTCGAGGAGAAGCATCAGAAACTTGTTTCCAAAAAGCTCCCTTCCAGTGGACTTGGGAGGCTCGGTACGGAAGTACTCATGCGCCAACAACTCGTTTACAAGCCTCGTGTCGACGGCGCCAGCGGCAGCCATCCTGCCTTCTCGGTCAAACTCCTCGGCTCCCTGAGTCACCTCTCTCACGACCGCGTCAATAAGCATGTTGCCAGGACCGGTATCAAAAGCAAACACATCGTCAACTCTACAACCTCTTGGAAGCACGGTCAGGTTGGCGATTCCACCGATGTTGAGGACCACTCTGGACTTTTCCTGTGACCTTAAGAAGATGAAGTCTACGTACGGCACGAGGGGAGCACCCCCTCCCCCAGCGGCAATGTCTCGCGTTCTAAAGTCTGCAATCGTGGTCACTCCAGTTCGCTCAGCGATCACGCACGGTTCGCCTATTTGTAGCGACGATGGAGTACCCCACAGAGTGCGGCTCTTGATCGGGCAGTGATAGACGGTCTGCCCATGCGAACCAATGAGGTCGATGTCGGTCATCTTGAGCCCTGCCTGCTCCGTTATTCTTCGTGCTGCGTCAGCAAAGAGCTCTCCCATCACAAAATTCATTTCGCTAATAAGATCAACCGTGCCTGATCTCGGGGTTGACGCGTTGAGTATCGCGCGTCTGATTTCCGGATCATAGGGAAACGTCGCATGTTCGAGTAGAACGATCTTTGTCTCGGTTCCGCATCCAGTGACCTGAACGACGGCCGCCGTGATTCCGTCCAAGGACGTGCCTGCCATCAGTCCGACAACCCTCTTCGTCCGCTTCTTCGCGACTTTGAGTAATTCGTTCACGGCACCTTCTTCGCGAACCAGATCTGCCGATTCAGACGAGCGCGGGGCTCGTCCTACTTGACAGCGCCGGCGGTGATACCTTCAATTATGTGCCTCTGAAACACTAAAAACACAAGTATGATGGGAACGGCACAGAGTGTTGACCCCGCGGTCAGATGACCCCAATCCACACTGTGTTCTCCCTGTGAGTATAAGGCAAGACCGACAGGCAGGGTACGCATTCTCTCAGTATTTGTCAATATCAAGGGATAGAGGAAAGAGTTCCAGTTGACGAGAAAAGTGTTTATTGCCACAACCGCGAGTGCTGGCCGAGACAGCGGAAGAACAATCCTAAAGAAAATGCTCATATCGCTCGCCCCGTCTATCCTGGCTGCTTCTTCGAGTTCCAACGGGAGCGAAATGACGTACTGAGAAATCAGGAAAATGTTGAAAGCGTCGACGAGAAAAGGAAGCGTCAGGGCCAAATAGGTGTTCATCATGTGAAACGTTGATATCAGTAGATAGAGAGGAATCATGGTGATCTGTCGCGGCACCATCAGCATCGATACAATCGCTACAATTACGAACCGCTTACCACGGAATTGCCTCCGTGCTATCGCATACCCTACCATCGACGCGAAGAGAAGATTTCCGAGCACAACTACCGCGCTCACGAAAATACTATTGACAAAATAACGAGCAAACGGGCCGCTTTCCCAGACGTCCAGGTAGTTGTGGAGGCTTGGCCTTCTGGGCCAGAGATCGACCGCTGTCTTTATGACCGACGCTTCTCCGCGTACCGAAGTAGCAACCATCCAATAGAGCGGGAAAAGAGTGGAAGCGAGAAGTAAAAGGAGCAAGAGGGACAGCCCCAGCGTTCTGGTTCTGGTTCTGGTTCCGATTCCGCTCCTGGTTCTCGCCCCGGTCCTCGTCTTCGTTCTGCGCGTCATGTCACTCACCTGCCGCTCGCCCCATCCTGAGGTATTTCATCTGCAGGAGTGAAAAACACAGGATGACGACAAAAAGAAGATATGCCACTGCGCTCGCATAGCCCATCTCGAAACGATAGAACGCCCTATCGTACAGGTAGAAGACGGACGTGAGGGTGCTGTTGAGCGGACCCCCTCTCGTCATCACGAATATCTCAATAAATACTTGAAAAGAGCGAATTGTGTTTATGACCACAACGAAAAGCGTAATTGGCCTCACCATCGGAATCGTCACAAACCGGAGAGTTCCCCAGAATCCGCCCCCGTCGATACGCGCCGCTTCATAAATCTCAGAGGGTATGGCCTGAAGCCCTGCGAGAAAAAGGATTGTGTAGTAGCCAAAACTCGCCCACACATCCATCGCCATTATGCAGAGAAGAGCGGTGCGCGGGTTACCAAGCCAGGATTGGGGCTCGCCTCCAAAGAGTTCGACCACCCTGCTGACAAGTCCGAGTGGCGAATAGAGCTGCTTGAAGATGATTGAGATAACAACTACCGAAACTACTGACGGAATGAAGAAACCGGACCTGTAGAGGGTGCGAAACGGAATTCTCTGGTTGATCGCGACGGCGAGAAGAAAAGATATGAACGTCGTGACCGGCACCGTACCAAGGACAAATATAAGTGTGTTCTTGAGTGATTTCCAGAAGAGCGGATCTTTGAAGGCTTGGACGAAGTTCGAAAGCCCGACAAAGTGACTAGCGTCTGGACGCAACGGGTTGAAGTGGAGAAAACTGAGAACGAGTGAAAAGATGAGCGGGAATAACCAGAAAATGCCAAACAAGACAAGCCATGGAGAGAGAAAAACAAGCGTGGAGCGAGTCTTTGAGGAGTGAGGCTTTTGCATCCAGATCACGCTCCCCTTTTAGCCCTTTACGTCGAGAGAGCCGTTCGGCCCCGTCGCACACGAGAGGCTAACCGTTTGGTTTCGCTGCAGGAAATGTCCGAGTTTCCGTTTCGATTATCAGCGAAGACGTATCCATTTCACTCATCGGTGCGCGAGATAATCAAATTTATCTTCCTGTCCGCCTCCAGCAGTGCTTCTTCCGGTTTCTTGGTTCCGTAGGTTGCCTCTTCAACGGCAGATTCTATTGTCTCTTCAATCTCCGGCCATTTTGGATGGGGCGGAGGCGAAACCGCCGTACTTAACTGGACAACGAAGACCTTCTCAAGAGGATTTGCGTCATAATAAGGATCGTTCTCAGCTCCTCTAAAGGTTGGTTGAACGCTCTTAGCACTCCGACAGAGTGAGATCACGTTTTGCCTCTCAACCAAGAATCTAGCCAGCTTGAGAGCTTCTCTCTGATGCTTTGACTTGGCAAAGGTGACAAGTATTTCGCTTCCCGCGAACGAGGCATGACTGCCGCAACAAGCTTTGGGCTTCGGCACAACGGCCACACCAAACCTGAGGTCGGGGGCATCGACGGGAATGGTCTTGAGATTCCAGCCGCCAGATACCTGTAATCCCACCCTGCCCTGTTTGAAAGCCATGTCAAGAACGTCCTGTTTTTCCACAAGAGAATACTCCTTGAGCGAGCAATAGAAAACAAGCGCGGTCAGATTCTCTCCCGAAGCGAACGTTGCACGCCTGAGGTCTTCGCTGAGAATCTTGCCACCATTTCCCCAGGCAAAAGGCATGAATTTCTTGAAGAGGATGTACCGCTCACCGGCATTCATTCCAAACCCATAGACACCGTTGCCGGGAGAATGTATCTTCCGCGCGCATTCAATCAATTCTCCCCAAGTGCTGGGCGGTGAGTCTGGGTTGAGCCCTGCCTTTTCAAATAGCTCCTTGTTGTAAAAAAGCGCCCGTGTACCAGCCACCCACGGGATCCCGTAGACCTTCCCGTTCAAGGTACAGCTTTCCCAGAAAAGGAGGCTGTCTTTGAGCGCGCTAACCTCGTTCGTTACGTCGCCCAGAACTCCATCGGCAGCAAACCGTGGAACCCAGGTCGAGCCGAGTTCACAGAGGTCAGGTTGTGTGCCTGAAGAGACAGCGGCAACAATTTTCTCAAATCCATTTTGCCAGGTGAGCTGCTGCATCTCCACTTTGACGCCCGGATTCGCCTTTTCGAACTCCTTGACGATGGGCTCTATGACTTCAGATGGCCAGAATTGCCAGAACGTTAAACGAACGCCCTTTTCTCGACCGCACCCCGGAACCAAAACCACGCAGAAAAGCACGGAGACGAGAAGCAACAAAATCAAGTGGCGCGAAAAAGTACTTCTATTTGGCATGACGATGTTTCCGAACAGATGCTCTTCGCACACCCGTTGATTTCTTCACACTCTGAGGACGAGCATAGGCTTGCTCGAGCGCCTTTCGCACAAAACCGGATGAACTCGCAAGCAGTTTCTCTGCGGTCCGCGCGTCCACGCGAGCCTCAATCATTACGATTGCCTTCTTGACGCTGCCGCCGGCTTTCTTCAGGTACTCCTTTGCAGTATCGTAATCTACCCCGGTTACTATCATAACGACCCGTTTTGAGCGTTCGACGAGCTTTCTGCTCGTGGCCGTGAGGTCAACCATCATGTTCTCAAAGACCTTGCCCATCTGTATCATGGCGCAGGTGGAAATCATGTTCAACACCATCTTCTGTGCCGTACCGGCTTTCATTCGCGTTGAGCCCATGATTACTTCCGGGCCGACTTGGGGACAGATCGCGACATCCACGGGAAAATCAATCGTCGAAGACGGGTTGCACGTAACGTACACCGTTCTCGCGCCGAGCTTCCTCGCTTCGTCAACCGCGGCCTTTGCAAAAGGCGTTCGTCTGCTTGCGGCAATTCCAACCACCACGTCTCTTGGACCTACACGCAACTGCCTGATGACCCTCCTTGCCTCTTCTGCCCTGTCCTCTGCACCCTCGACTGCCTGGGAGAGGGCCCTTCTACCTCCGGCAATCACCCCTTGAACCATCTCGGGGCTTGTCCCAAATGTCGGCGGGCATTCAGCTGCATCAAACGCCCCGAGCCGTCCGCTTGTGCCCGCTCCCACGTAGATAAGCCGGCCTCCTCTGCGTAAAGCGTTGACCACAAGCTCCACGGCAGCCGCAATGCGAGGGAGTTCTTTCTCCACCGCATACGCAACGGTCTTGTCCTGGTCGTTGATGATCCTGAGAATCTCCCCTGTTGAGCGCAAATCGATATCCATGGTGCATGGATTGCGTTGTTCGGTGATTAAAGAGATTAGCTCAAGAAAGACTTCCTTTTCCTTGTCAGCCGGCTGTTCGCCTGTCGTTTTCCGTGGCCTTCTCCTTACCATTCTGGCACCCTTCTCTCCTTACTTCCTTGGCTTCCGCAAACTAGAATATCGCGCGGAAGCCGGCGTTTGAAACCGGCGAATAAGCACGAACATTGAAGCTAGTGTCTGAAACCAGCTGGCGCCCTTAGCTGGGCACTCATCGGAGGAGCACAATCTTGTGAGCCCTGCTCTCATCTCCACAGCGGAGATGACACAGATACACTCCGGAGCTGACAGGCCTGCCGGCCTCGTCTGCCCCGTCCCAGACCGAGGTCTTCTTTACCCCCGTCGTGCCCGTGTGCCCTTTCTCCAGGATTTTCACAATCCTACCAGCAGGGTCAAAGATTGCAAGAACGTAGTTGGTGGGCTCTTTCGTCGCAGGAACCGTGAATGGAATATTCGTGTGGGGATTGAATGGATTCGGGAAGTTTGTGCCGAGATAGATTGCCAGCGGCGGCAATGCTTGGGCCGGCAGAGAGACTAGCGAAGTGTCAAGTTCAGCCAGAGAGGCCAACGACGCCACTGCAAGCTTTGTTACGTTGGTCGTGAAGGGCAGATTGATGTTGCCCACCGTATCGCGAGCGCTGTGATAATAGGGGTTTATGCTGTAGTCAGTCTCGATTCCACAAAAAGCACTGTAGCCTTTATCCCAGAACGAAGCGTGATCGCTATATCGCATGCTGGGGTTCAAGAGTTTGATCAGCGCCAACTCTGGGATGAAACTGTCCCTGACGGCAATACAGTAGTCGATAAGCCACTCAGAAGGACCATTCCCGATGAGGTAAGCGCTCGGAGTTCCCCATCCGACCATGTCGAAATTGAGAACGCCCGCAATGTTGTCGCCACGCGAAGCAGCTACACCTGCATAGTAAGCGCTGCCAAGAAGGCCCTGTTCCTCGCCGGAAAAACATACAAATCTTATCGAAGAGGAGAAAGCGAAGTCTTTAAGCACCCTCGCGGCCTCGAGAACGAGACTTGAACCGGTCGCGTTATCATCTGCTCCGGGCGCGCTCACCATCGGGTCGATCGACGCATAGCTGTCATAATGACCACAGACTATGTAAATCTGCGCAGGGTTCGTGCTGCCGGTCAGAGTGGCAATGACGTTCCGCCATCTGTCAGGAAAATTATCGTTGAGCGACATCCAATTGACCCCACCGTCTGTGGTGCGGATGTTGGAAGCAACCCCCACAGACCAGCCGTGAAGAGTGTCGGTGAAACATAAGCCATAGAGCGTGGACTGCATTCCGCCGTTCTGGATGGCCCAGTGTGTCCCGCCGTCCGATGTGTGGAGCACTGTGCCGACGGTGCCCGCGGCCCAACCGTGCAAACTGTCAACAAAACAAACGCATTGCAGGGTGTTATTGATACCCGATGACTGAGACTGCCACGTTGAGCCGCCGTTACCGGTATGGAGTATCGTGCCTCCTGTCCCGACCGCCCAACCTCTCAAGCTATCCACAAAACACACGTCGTAGAGCACGGCCGACGTATTGCTCGTCTGCCGCGACCAGCTCTCGCCGCCATTTGGACTGCGAAGTATCTCGCCGTTCCCGCCCACAATCCAGCCATTTTGCAGATCCGTGAACTCAATGTCGTAGAGCGTTTGCGGTGACCCGCTTGTCTTAGGAATCCATACAAGCCCGCCGTCGGTTGTCTTTCGCACAGTACCGTTGGCACCGCATACCAAACCGACCATCGAGTTCACAAATTTGACGCCGTAGAGAAAGTTCAGATTCGGATGCCCGAGAGAGTCCCAGGTGACGCCACCATCGAACGTTCGCAGGACGCAGCCTCTTGAGCCACAGATCCAGCCGCTGTCCGCGGCGATGAAAGAAGCCTTCCAGAGGGTCGGGGTCGACCTCCAACTCTGCTTCTCCCAGGTATCGCCCCCGTCCACCGTGTGAAAAATCGCACCCTCATTACCTGCGGCGTATCCCTCAAGACCCACGAAGGCCAAGGCCCTGAGCGGAATCCCAAAGTAGCTATCGTAATCGACACTCAGACCCAGGCTGTCAAACTGTCCGTAGATGTACTCTGCCGCTTTCGCACAATGGGGACTGTAAGAATACCGCGTTCTAAGTGTGTCAGAGCCAGAAGGAACGTTGATCGGCTCTTTACCAGCAAGCGAATTCAGGTGGCCGAGAATGTCAGTGGCCGAGACTGACTGTGCCATCCGGTTGATGTAGTAGCTCTCAATCGGCGAATACGCGCGGGCGAGTGAAGACAACACAGGGGCAGAAAACACCGGAGTAATCGAGGCAAGACTCTTTTCGAATGGAAAGAGCAACTGAATCTCAAAACCCAGGCCCTTGAGCCTGTCTCCGATGTTCTCGTCGGCATAGACGAGATAGTTATCTCCGCTTTGCCATAGAATCTTTCCTTCCCCAGACAGAGCCCTTTCACTAACAAAGAACGAGCCGTTCGCAAGATAATAGAACCCTGGAGCAACATACTCCCCGAGCACGCGAGTTTTCACGCCGGCTGACTCAAGAGCTTTTAGGAGAGAGCGGTCCGCAACAAGAATACCCGGTAAGAATGGCTCGGCGGGCGGCAAAAGCCAGGGCACCACCTCGTCCTTCGGCACCCCTGTCGCCTCTATGACTGAGACGTCGTATGGAGGAGCATCGTATGGTAACTCAAGGGCAAGAACGCCACGGGCGAAAAGAAAGCTGGAAAAAACAATTATGAGGGCCAGTAGCCCTCTTGTCATATCGGTTCGAATCACGTCAATCTCTCTTCAGCAGAGTTTGTCAGCCCCGACACCCTCTTAAAACTATATCACGTTTCGGCGGAACCGTCAACACGCAGAGCACGCACGGCTTGCGATTACACACAGCTTAGAATTACAAAAGGAGCCGCGACGGCTGCGACGCGGCTCAGCTTTTCTGGCAACCCTTCAAAGTCTTAGGGGTGGAAGTCCCCTGCGCGTTGACACCCTTGGAAGGACAGAGGACGGTCCACCCCCTTTCCACCCCTCACTTTCCACCCCTCGCTTATTTCGGTACTCTGAGTGCCACAAACAACGTTGCGCTTTCCCGTCTGATCAAGAATAGAGCGGCCTCTCCGGGTTTTGACCTTGCAAGAGCCTTTTCGTATTCAGATGCGCTCTTTACCTTTTCCTTGTTTACCTCTTTGATGAGGTCGCCTTCTGCTATTCCAGCCGTCTCAGCAGGGCTCCCTGCCTTCACGCTGGTCACGACTACACCCTCTTCGCCTTCGTAGCCCAGCTTCGACGCAACCGAAGGAGTAAGGGTTTCAACTTCTATTCCAATGTCGCTCACTGCCTTTTCTCTTGTCTCGGCAGTAGCCACCTCTTCAACGGGGAGCTCTCCAAGTTCCAAAGTGACGCGCTTCTCTTTCCCGTCCCTCAGTATGGTTACCTCAACTCTGGTACCTGGCTTGGTTTCTACCACCATGTTTCTCAGGGACACGGTGTCACCCACCTTCTTCCCCTCGAACTCGAGAATTACGTCGCTGCGCTTGAGACCTGCTTTCTCTGCCGGGCCCCCCTTGGTTGTCTCGCTTATCACGACTCCTCTGGTTTTATCCAAACCAAGAGCCTGAGCCATGGTCTCGTCGATGTTCTGAATTACAACTCCCAGCCATCCCCTGACGACCTTGCCTTGCTTGACAAGATCCTCCATCACTTTCTTCGCCATCTCGATTGGAATTGCAAAACCAACGCCCAGATTGCCACCGGTCCTGCTGAGTATTGCCGTATTTATCCCGATGACTTCTCCGCGAAGATTCACAAGAGCTCCGCCACTGTTGCCGGGGTTGATGGCGGCGTCTGTTTGAATGAAGTCTTCATATTCTGCAAGACCGACATTTGAACGGCCCTTGGCACTGATAATGCCGGCTGTCACTGTCTGCTCCAACTGCTCCGAGAATGGGCTTCCAATTGCGAGCACCCATTCACCGACTTCCATTTTTCTCGAATCTCCAAACCTTGCCACGGGAAGATTATCAGCCTCAATCTTTATCACGGCTACGTCTGTCTTGGGATCGCTGCCCACTATTTTTGCATCGAATTTTCTCTCGTCGTAGAGGGTCACCCGGATTTTGTCGGCTCCGCCGATCACATGGTAGTTGGTGAGGATGTAACCCTCCTTGCTAACGATTACTCCGGAACCGATTCCTCTCTGACGCATTTCACCCTCGGGGACAGGTACGCGGAAGAACCTGCCAAAGAAATCGTCTCCGAAAAACTGGTCAAAGGGAGACCCGGGGGCGTTTCTCTGAATTTCCGCATTCTTCACAACCTTTTCACTGGAGATTGTGACGACGACCGGTCTCACCATCTTTGCGACCATCACAAAGGCTTTGCTAGTATTCTGCAATTGCAGAAGTTCCTCTGGCACCTGCTCGGACGAACCTAGAGCGACGACCTTCTGTCTATCGGAGCCAAAGCCAAGTCTCACAAGCCCAACGTCGGAAGCAATGTAGATACCCAGCGTAAGACCGACGAAAATGCAACAGATGGCAACGAGAAGGTTCTTGCTTTTGAACTTCATATTCATCCCTCCAACAGGAAAAAAGCGGACCCGGGTTGTTCGCAGGCTCTCAGTATTTCAACCCGCCCTCTGCGGCAAACTCTTTGATAAGCTCTTTCTGCTTTTTTGTAATATTAGATGGGGTACTAACCTCGACTTTCACGAACTGATCACCCTGCAGCCCGTTTTTCTTTAGACCCATCCCTTTCAGTCTGAACGTGGCACCATTTTGAACACCGGCCGGTATCTTGAGTTCCACCCTGCGACCGTCAACGGTGCTTACCCTTATCTTGGAACCAAGCACGGCCTGAGCAATGTTGACGGGGACCGCACAATACACGTTTACGCCCTTTCTAGTAAAGAATCTGTGCGGACCCACCTTAACTTGAATCAAAAGATCGCCAGGTGGGCCACCTGCTACGCCGGGATCGCCCTGGCCCCTGAGACGTATCTTTTCTCCCGAGGAAATCCCCTCTGGGATAGTCACGGCATATTTCTTTCTGACGTTGGCTGTTCCCCTGCCAGCACAGGCCGAGCACGGCTCGCCGGCGAGGGTCCCCCTGCCGAGACATCTGGGACACGGCCTACTAACTGCAAAAGCACCTTGCGCGAAGGAGATGCTGCCGCGCCCTCCGCACTCCGGGCAGGTAGTTGTCCTTGAGCCAGGCCTTGCACCGGTCCCACCACATACGTTGCAGCTCTCCGTTTTGGAAACGGTGATTGTCGTCTTACCGCCTTTTGCTGCCGTTTCGAAGGGCGCTTCGAGCTCAACAACAATGTCTTCACCCTTCTGGGGACCGTAGCTTTCGGCTCTCACCCTCGAACCGCCGAAGAGACTACTGAAAATGTCTCCGAGCCCACCAAAACCGCCAAGGTCCTCGTATGAGAAAGTGGCGCCCTGGCCACCGGTGCCTGAGAAAGGGGCGCCAAAATCAAAACCCTGAAAGCCCCCCGTTCCAGTGAAGACCCCGCTCCCCAGTTTCCTCATCTGGTCGTACTGGGCCCGTTTCTGCGGGTCGCTCAGAACGTCGTAAGCTTCGGAGACTTCCTTGAATCTATTTTCGGCAGCTTTGTTACCAGAATTGGCGTCAGGGTGATATTTCTTTGCAAGCTTTCTATAAGCTTTCTTTATTTCATCTGCTTTTGCGGTTTCGCTGACCCCCAGAATCTCGTAGAAGTCCTTTTGGGTCTGCGGCATATTTATTCATCACCCTGGTCAGACTGGATTTGTTTCACCTCGACCTTGCTGGGCCTCACAAGTTTGCCCTTAAAAATATAGCCTTTCTGGAAGTCCTTGACTATCTCCCCTTCAGTTCCTTCACTGGCTTTTGTCACGACTACCGCCTCGTGGAAATTCGGGTCGAATCTCTTCCCTTTGCACTCGATCGCCTCGAGGCCTTCTGCTTGCAGTGAAGACTTGAGCTTTCCGTAGATCAGCCTGACGCCCTTGAGGGCTTCGTCATTGTCGCAACCTGAATCCAGACTTTCAATGGCCCTTTCAAGATCGTCCACTACCGGCAGCAGTTTGCAAATCAGCTGAGCTTTTGCATAATCGTAGGCTTCAAGAATTTCCCGCTGTGCCCTTTTTCTGTAGTTTGCGAATTCCGCCTGGAGCCTTTGGAGATGGTCGAGATATTCCTGTGCCAGACCCCTTTCCTCTTCTATTTCTCTCTCGATTTCTTTGCCAATCACCTGTTCGGCAACTGCCTCCGAACCAGTGTCCGGCATTTGGTTCTCCAAAGAGGTCTCCTCTATCGGTGTCTCCCTTTTCCGCTCAGCTGCTTCCATGTCTTGGCCGGGTAGAGCCTTCCCTTCCGTTTCATCCCCACGGTCACCTTCGGAAACTCTCTTGGAAGTAGAAGGCCCTGGCCCTGTTCCAACCTTCCTCTTTTTCACGGTCTATTGCACTCCTCAGACCTTCTTGTCGTTTGCTCCGCGGGCAGTCTTTTCTTGCGCTCGCTGCTGTGCGTTTTCCTCCGTATCTTCCGCTGCCGGCTTCCCCGCAGGTTTTTCCGCCGATTTTCCGTCGGGCCCCCCCTCGGGTTTCTCCGCAGTTTTCTGCTCCGCTTTTTCGCTCGTCTTCTCCCGAGCGTTTTTCTCTCGCTCTTTTTCCTGTTCCTTCCGTTCTTTCTCAACCTCGTCAAGATAATTCATTCTTAACTCGGTAAGAACCCTCCTCAGGGTTCTAGTTTCTTCTTCTGTCCGGTTGCCATCGGTCTTGTCTTCAAGCATCCCAAGCATGTCAATCGTGAAGTGCGCCTGGTCGAGATTTCTCTCGATGTTTTGAGTCAATGGGTTTATGAGCTTACCCAGAGCAATCATTGCAGTGGACTGAAGATTGATGATAAGCCCCATGAAAAGCGCTTCGTTTAGACCGGGTTCTCTTTCGACCATGGTGTCCTCTCCTACTCCACGACCTCAAAGTCGGCGTCAACGGCGTCTCCCTCTTTGCGTTCCTTTGGACCTGCCTGCGGGCCTGCTTGACCTGTAGACGAACCTCCGCCAGATCGTGAATCGTCGTGAGGAGAAGCTTTCGCGTACATCTGCTCGGCAGCGTCGTGCCAGACTTGCGTTAGTGCCTCGGTGGCGGACTTGATTTCGTCAACGTTGTCAGTCTTGATCGCTTCCTTGACTCTGGAAACAGCGGCCTCAACCTTGGCTTTAGTGTTAGGGTCAAGGTTCGCACCGGCCTGCTTAAGGTTCTTTTCTGTCTCATACACCATCTGGTCCGCACGGTTGCGAGCGTCAATGGCGTCCCTGCGCTTCTTGTCTTCGGCAGTATGCTCTTCAGCATCCCTCACCATTCTCTTGATCTCTTCCTCTTTAAGACCACTGGAAGCTTCTATACGGATGCTCTGTTCTCGCCCTGTGGCCTTGTCTTTTGCGGAGACGTTGAGTATTCCGTTCGCATCGATGTCAAAAGTGACTTCGATCTGTGGAACGCCTCTCGGTGCAGGAGGAATACCCGTTAGCTGGAAACGCCCTATGGTTCTGTTGTCGATCGCCATTGGCCTTTCGCCCTGGAGGACGTGAATCTCCACGGTCGTCTGATCGTCGGCTGCCGTTGTAAATGTTTCGCTTCTTCTCGTGGGAATAGTAGTGTTTCTATCGATGAGCTTTGTGCAAACGCCACCCAGCGTCTCGATACCAAGAGAAAGAGGCGTCACGTCAAGCAGCAGAATATCCTTCACCTCTCCCGCGAGCACCCCTGCTTGAATCGCGGCACCGACAGCAACAACCTCATCCGGATTCACACCCTTGTGTGGCTCTTTCTCGAAAAGCTCCTTCACGAGCTGCTGAACCTTGGGCATCCTTGTCTGCCCACCGACGAGTATCACCTCGTCAATGTCACTGGCCTTGAGCCCCGCATCAGCCATGGCTTTCCTGCACGGCTCAACGGTCCGCTGGACAAGGTCGTCCACGAGTTGTTCCAGCTTCGCCCTTGTGAGGGTGATGTTGAGATGCTTTGGCCCCGACTGGTCTGCGGTAATGAAGGGCAGATTGACCTCAGTCTGAAGCGTGCTCGAGAGCTCGCACTTCGCCTTCTCCGCCGCTTCCTTGAGCCTCTGAAGAGCCATCGCATCCTTCCTGAGGTCAATCCCTTCCTGCTTCTTGAACTCGTCTGCCAGCCAATCCATGATTCGCTGGTCAAAGTCGTCGCCGCCGAGGTGCGTGTCACCGTTCGTGGCTTTGACTTCGAACACACCATCGCCGAGTTCGAGTATGGAAATATCAAATGTGCCGCCTCCAAGGTCATATACGGCAATCTGCTCGTCTTTTTTCTTGTCCAGCCCGTAAGCCAGAGAGGCAGCAGTAGGTTCATTAATGATCCTCTTCACATCAAGCCCCGCTATCCTGCCGGCATCCTTTGTGGCCTGCCTCTGACTGTCATTAAAGTAAGCGGGCACGGTGATTACGGCTTCTGTAACTTTCTCACCCAGGTACTCCTCTGCCGTTTGCTTCATTTTCTGAAGTATCATCGCGGAGATTTCAGGAGGCGTGTATTCCTGCCCGCCAACCTTCACGGTAGCGAGGTCGTTCCTCGCTCTGACAACCTCGTATGGGGCTTGGGTAATCTCGGAAGAGACTTCGTCGTACTTTCTTCCCATAAACCTCTTGATCGAATAGACGGTATTCTTGGGATTTGTGATAGCCTGGCGTTTCGCCACAAGCCCGACGAGTCTTTCTCCTGTTTTTGTAAAAGCCACGACGGAAGGCGTTGTTCTTCCACCCTCCGAATTTGCGATGACCACGGCTTCGCCACCCTCCATCACCGCCACACAGGAGTTTGTCGTACCCAGGTCAATTCCTATCGTCTTTCCCATGTTCAAAACCTCTCTTTGAAAGAAACTCTAACCAAATCGCCTTTTCAGATCAGATCGCCTTTCCAGGCGATGCCGACTTTCGCGGCCATGTTTCCTCTCAACATCGTAATCGCATCTATCTAAAACTCGCTTCCCGGAGTATTGCGGGCTTTTGAGTTTTGTTGTCGCGATTGCTTGAACTTCAAGAGCAAGCATTGTGCCATGCAGGTAAGAGCCGATCCTGTGTCTCTAATTCTTTTCTTGAGTGCGGGTTATGGAATCGGTTAAAGGACCAAGCGGGAAAAGTTCTCCCAAGATCAGACAGATTCGTTTCAAAATGAAACGGTCTCATGTTTCATTGTGAAACGTCATTCTGGTTCGAGAGTGGCGCTGGGGTGGCTGCCGTGTCTACGAGTGTTTTAATATGACACACAAATCGGAGTGTACCTCTTGCTTTAGGGCTCGCGGTTAAGCCCGTACTGCCTCATTTTCCTCCACAACGTCGAACGCGATACTCCCAGAGCCAAAGCCGTCTTGGATACGTTGCCTTCGTGTTTGTCCAGAACCGCCCTTATGTGCTCTCTCTCAAGCTGCTCGAGCGTCCAGTCAACTGAATAGCCAATAAGCACTTCGGCTGGGGCCCGCAGCATCTTCCTCTGGGTCATCTCTGCTGGAAGCTCTTTCCCGGTGATTATCTCGCCGTCGGCTAGCGCAACCGCCCTCTCGACGGCATTCTCAAGCTCCCGAACGTTGCCCGGGTAATCGTGATGAAGCAAGAACAACTGCGCCTCTCTCGAAAAGCCAGTGACCTTTTTCCCAAGCCTTCTTGAGTAGCGTTCCAGGAAGTACCGAGCCAAGAGCGGGATGTCGTCCCTGCGTTCTCTCAACGGTGGAAGCTCAATCTGAAAAACGTTGAGCCGATAGTAGAGGTCTTCCCTGAGCTGGCCTGCCTGTAGTGCTTTCCGAACGTCACGGTTGGTTGCAGCTATGAGCCTAACGTCCAACATTATCGCCGCAGTGTCTCCGATCCTCCTGACTTCCTTTTCCTGAAGTGCCCGGAGAAGCTTCACCTGAATAGCGGGCGGCATCTCGGCGATCTCATCGAGGAAAAGCGTGCCTCCATCAGCCTGCTCGAAAAGCCCCTTCTTTGTCCCCGTTGCTCCAGTGAACGCTCCTCTCACGTAGCCAAAGAGTTCGCTTTCAAAAAGAGTCTCGGGAATAGCGGCACAGTTGACCGGCACAAATGCTCGCAATGCTCTTCGGCTCTCGTAGTGGATCGCTCTCGCCACAAGCTCCTTCCCCGTTCCGCTTTCTCCCACGATGAGCACGCTGCTATCGGTGGACGCGATTTTGGTGATCAGCTTAAGAAGCCTCCTCATTCTGGACGAGCGGCCGAGGATGCCCTGCAGCATCTCGTACTCTGGAGGCCGGGCCTCCTCACGAGGCTCTTGCCCCTCAGCGCTCTCGGTTGCGCGCTGGGGCTCGCCGTGCGTTCCCGAGTCGGCTTCATTTCGAACCTCTCGGTGAGCGCTGCCTTGAGCCCGTCGTTTGGCATGCCAGCGCGTTTCTTGCTCAGCGTCCTCAGACTTGCTTTCTTTTCGGCTATCTTCTGGCACCATGCTACCTCCCTCTGCGGCCATTCCTGCAAGAATGAGCGCAAAGAGGATTCAAGACTCGCGTTCCGAAATGAAACGCAAAACTACCCTCGAGAACCCCGGGCTCCAACACACGCTTTCAATCATCAATACTACCATCGAGTCGGGGTCTGTCAAGCAGGCGAATCGAAAGGCTCGGATGCACGTTCTCGCAACAAACAAAAAGGACCGTAACGCCTGTCAGACTTCTCAAAAAAAGGGGCCGTTCTTCTAAAAGAACAGGCCCATGGCGACCCACATGGCAAGGTTAGAACATGAAGCCGATACCGGCACCTATGGTGAGGTATTGGGTGCTCCTGTCTTCTGTCATTATGCTGTGGAACCGTGCCGCAACGTCAATCTCCATAGCCTTGGCCACCGGCAACCTTATCCCACCACCAAGGTTGAACCCAAAATCATTCTCGTTCCTGCTCTGTTTCTTGCCCGCAATTTCCCTCTCGGCAGTTTCGAAATATATCCCCAGACCGCCCTTAACATACGGAACGACCGAGCCTCCGATCGGGAAGCTCTCTACGAAATTCACCATGATAGGAAGGTACACAAAGTCAGCATCGGCGTGGTTGCCGGTCAGACCTTCCAGGGCGATTACATAGTCGTTGTTGGCCGGGAATTTGGCCCGCTCTGCGGCAAGTTCCAGCCCATGCTTGCTACTGAACATGTAGCAACCGGAAGCACCAAAGGTAAAACCACCGTCATACGCGTCCCTGAAACTCCCCACAGGAAAACCATAGCCAGCGCCTGCGCCGAGCTTCCACTTCGGACCGCCAGCCTCCGTCTGCGCGAGGGCCGGCGTCGAGCCAAGAGCCATTAGCACCAAAACCAATGCTGGGACAAAAGACTTCTGCATCGTCGTTCCTCCTGAGAAAGATGTTCAAACTGCTACAGATGTTACCATCAGGCTGCGGTCTGTCAAGAGGGCGATTTGTGTGAAAGAAGAGGGCCCACCCCTCTCTGAGAGGCAGGCCCCTAAAGGCCCTAAAGGTCCCTACAACTCTCACTGCGTGGCTAGAACATGAAGCCGATACCGGCACCGACAGTGAAGTACTGAGTGCTCTCGTCCTCCGTCATTACGTTGTGGAAACGCGCACCAATGTCAATCACTGTTGTTTCGGAAAGGGGGAACTTAACACCGCCGCCGAGGTTAAAGCCAAAATCGTTCGTGCTCTCGCTTACCTTCACGCTACCGACTTTGACCTCAGCAGTCTCAAAGTATACCCCCAGACCACCCTTCAGATACGGAACTACGGGGGCGCTCATCGGGAAGTTTGCCACGAAATCAGCCATAACAGGTATGAACTGCAAGGTAAAATCCGAACTCTCTTTTGTAGGGAACTTGACCCACTCAGCGCCAAGCTCCAAACCATACTTGCCTGTGAACATGTAGCAACCGCTTGCGCCGGCAACCACGGCACCATCAAACACATCCTTGAAATCGCCCATAGGAAGGCCGTAGCCAATGTTTCCTTCTAACATCCACATCGGGCCGGCCGTCTCCATCTGGGCAAAAGCCGCGGTCGCGCCAAAAACCAACAACAACAGTGGCAGAACAACAAACTTCTTCATTCTCACTTCTCCTTGTTGAGCTAAGCTCCTCGTCTCATGTTTGAACCAAGCACTTTGTCTTATGAAAAACCGCTCTCTGCTGACCGAACCACCTCCTTTTAGCTCTCATTTTTTAGTCCCAAGCATGCCCAGTCAAGTCAGACGCCTTGACTCTCGCTGAAGCAATCATTGAAGCGATTTCGCCGTACCTGACGGTGACTCGTTGACCTTTCCAGAATAGTCTATGATCTCGACTCCCTCGCCCACGTTTAATTCAAACAGAGACTCGCTAAGCCCCAAATTGACCTTAACATTGGAAAGGACCATCTTCACCACGTCACCACCATCCTCTTCGACTTCTATAACGCGCGGCAGAAGCAGGTTCGTGTCTATCCCCAGGATGAGCTTCTTGAATCCCGCCGCGTCTTCTTTCGGGACAAGCTCCACGTAGCGAAATCTAGAGTCCTTTTGTCTTGCAGGCGCTATCGTAAACCTCTTTTCCAGATTGCCAAGAGGCTCCCAAAAAACGAAGAGATCTTGCTCTTCCTTGCTAGCGTCAAGGTTGAACCGCTGAATCTGATTCAAAGATGGAAGATAGATCATGACCATCGAGTTCTTGACCAAGAGTTTCTGGCGTTCGGGCTCGGTGTAATCGAGCAAAATCTCCTTGGGTTTCCTGAGGTAAAGCCTTCCCTTCGCCTCAATTTTCTCGCCAGTGAGCTTTATTTGCCGCGTTTGATCGAAAGAGGCACTAAGTGATTGCAGAGAAGAGAGCCTCGTATCAACGCGAGCGAGCAAATCCTGAAGACTACCCTTCTGGGTAAGCCCGACCAGCGGGATGGCGAACGCCACGAGGAACAGAGAAGTCACTATTACATATATTGTCTTCGCTTTGAGACTCATACTCTAACCAAATGCGGCACGACAGCCTCCGGACTTGTTGCCTTTCCTCCAGTCTTCGAAAGGCACAGAGAACTTTTTCTCGATCATGTTTCTGAATGTGGGGCCAGAGTTGTAAGTGCAAAACGGATAAAGCAATCCGTTGGGCGCGGCATAGTGAACCACGCACCGTCTCACCCTGTCCACGTCGTAGTTGTACGCATCCATGAAGTGCATGCCTGCCACAAGTAACGTCTTGTAGGTCCTTCCCTTGCCGTCTTTGCTCCGGCCAATCCTCTTGTCCATGAGTCCCTGGAGAGTCATGAGGAAAGTAGGGAACGTCAGACCCTTGGGCGCCTTGTCTTCTCGGAAATGCTTCTTTATGGAATTGAATGCCTTCATGCGCGCAAAGGACTTGAAACGCGACTTGGGCACTGTGCGGGAAAACTTGTCCAGATCGAGGAACATGGACTCCACGTCTATGAACTGCGGAGCAGCTACTATGTCCTTCGTGTCTGGGGAGATAAACAGATAAGTTGCAAGTGAGCAGTGAGGATGGCAAGTGAGATGAACCGTCTCCTCGCCCCTTACGGCCGAGACGAACCTCGTGAAAGGAGCAATGCAGGAAGTTGGATACCAGTCGTTCCTGGCCTTTGCAAGCCCTGTCTGCCTCTCCACGGCCCACGCGAGGTCGGTCAGCGTGAAGCGCTTCTTTTCTCTTTCCTTGTAGGAGATGCGCCCGGTGAAAACGACCGGCTGATAGCTTATGCCACTCACAACATCAAGGTTTTCAATCGAGTATTTGAGTATGTCCCCTACCTGGTGGTCGTTGAAGCCCTTGACTATTGTCGGAACGAAAACGAGCTTCATTCCGCTTCTTCGTATGCTCTCTATGGCCTTTTCCTTGACGGCAAACAGGTCTCTGCCACGGGTTTTCCTGTAGACCTCATCGGTGAGACCGTCGAAC
>Ga0315291_10002513_pt1 | contig 24022 bp, 20 predicted proteins | sample YL17G12_20_MG_FD_203070 | JGI IMG/M metagenome (GOLD analysis project Ga0315291, IMG submission 203070) | Sediment microbial communities from Yellowstone Lake, YNP, Wyoming, USA - YL17G12_20 | ecosystem: Environmental > Aquatic > Freshwater > Lake > Sediment | place: USA: Wyoming | collected... | reverse complement strand
AAAAGATCAAAGCTGAGATAGCAGTTGTCATCAGCAATGTTCAAGGCGTAATGGCGCTTGATAGGGCGAAAAAGCACGGGATAAAATCTATTGTCATCGATAATAGAGAGCACAGCGACAAATCATCTTATGAAAAACAGGTGATCAAAGCGCTCGATGATAATAATGTAGGGCTTATCTGCCTTGCGGGATATATGAAGCTCCTGTCGCCGGAACTCGTCCATCATTTCAAGGGTCGCATAATGAACATTCACCCGGCGCTTCTGCCGGCTTTTCCCGGGCTTCATGTCCAGAGGAAGGCGCTGGAATACGGCGTAAAATATTCCGGATGCACGGTCCACTTTGTTGACGAGGGATGCGATACCGGCCCGATAATCTTGCAGGCCGTTGTTCCGGTGCTGGACAGCGATACGGAAGAAACTTTATCGGCGAGGATACTTGAACAGGAACACAAGATATATCCGGAGGCAATAAGACTATTCAGTGAAGGCAAATTAAAGATAGAAGGGAGAAGGGTGAAAATTGAAACAAAATAAGCTGGCTTTGATATCAGTTTCAGATAAAACGGATCTGTTACCTTTCGCGAAAGGTCTTAAGAGAATGAAATATGACATCGTGTCCACAGGGGGCACCGCGGAATTCCTGAGGAAAGGGAAGATAAAGGTCATAGAAGTCCCGGAGCTGACGGGTTATCCGAAGATGCTTGATGGCAGGGTAAAAAGCCTTCACCCGGCGATATTCGGGGGCATACTGGCGGACCGGAGCAAGAAAATCCACCTTAAGGATCTTAAAACTTTCAAGATACGGCCGATAGACATCGTCGTATGCAACCTTTATCCTTTCGAGCAGGTGGTTTCCAGGCCGAAATTCACTCACGAGGAAGCGATCGAAAATATCGACATCGGGGGGCCCAGCATGGTAAGGGCGGCAGCAAAGAATTACAAGGATGTTGCGATCATTGTTGACCCCGCTGATTATGAAATGGTCTTGAAGGAATTAAGGAAAAAAGACGGCAAGCTCTCAAAAGAGACAAAAGAACTGCTTGCAAGCAAAGCTTTTTCACACACAAAAAAATATGATTCTCGCATCTCGCTTTATTTCAAAGGAAGAGTGAAGCAGGAGGAAAAGCCGGGGATGGCGAATGAGATCGACCTGTTCCTGGAAAAAGCACAGGACCTCCGTTATGGCGAAAATCCTCACCAGAGAGCGGCTTTTTACAGAGAGCTGGGGGTGCAGGGAGACATCACGCAGATGAAACAGTTACACGGGAAAGAACTTTCATTCAATAATATATATGACATTGATTCGGCATGGTCGATTGTTAAATATTTTGCGATCCCGACCGTTGCTATCATAAAACATACTAATCCTTGCGGTGTGGGCCAGGCGGATAAGCTCGTGCATGCATATAAGAAAGCATTTGCATCAGATCCGGTTTCCGCATACGGCAGCGTTATTGCCGCGAACAGGACGGTTGACGAGGAAATGGTCTCGGCAATGGGAGACCTATTTGTGGAGGCGATAGTTGCGCCCGAGTTCGATAAGGCGGCTCTCAGGATGCTGAAGAAAAGGCAGAACATCAGGCTGCTTGAAATGGGGAAAGGCGCATTAACTAGCATTTGGAGGGGGCTTGATTTCAAAAGGGTCCGTGGAGGCTTTCTCGTGCAGGATCCCGACATGCTTGAATTGAGCTTGTCCGACATAAAGGTCGTTTCAAAGAAGCAGCCTTCCGTTGCAGAGCTTGAAGACCTTTTCTTCGCATGGGGGGTCGTTAAATTCGTGAAATCGAATGCGATCGTGATAGCGAAAAGCAAACAGACCCTTGGTGTGGGGGCGGGACAGATGAGCAGAGTGGATTCCGTGGAGATCGCCCTTAAAAAAGCCAATACTCTTGCAAAGAACGCAGTGCTTGCTTCAGATGCTTTTTTCCCGTTCAGGGATTCGATCGATATCGCGGCAAAGGCGGGGATATCCGCGGTCATTGAAACAGGCGGCTCGATAAGGGATGCAGAGGTCATACAGGCTGCGAATGAGCATAATATAGCGCTGGTGTTCACGGGAAGACGGCACTTCCGACATTAAATGTCGAGAATAGAGATTAGAGATGTGAGATGCGAGATTAGAAGATTAACAGTACTTCTGCTATTTTCCTTCTTTTTATTATTACCTTGTCTTGCTGAAAACGACATTGCCATAATCGTCAACGGCGACAATATTTACAAGGATGAATTCGACTATGCTATGGCGAAGTACGAAGATTCCTACAAAAGATTTTTCGGGGACAACATGGATGTGGCCGTCCGCGAAAAAATGAAAAAAGAGCTGACCGAAGATCTTGTGAACAGGCAGCTTTACCTGCAGGAAGCCAAAAGGCGCGGTATTACCGCAAAAGCTTTCGCGGGCGAAGAGGAAATAGAAGAGCTGTTAATGTCGGATCCGGAGTCAACACTTGAAGGGAAGGGCATATGGGACAGAGCGGAAAAAGTGATATTGGCTTACAAAATGAGGGAGATAATCACTCCGAAGGTGATAGCTTCTATCAAGGAGGATGTTTCGGTCAGCGACAAAGAAGTCCTTGATGAATATCTTAAGAGAGCTGAAAAGATGAGGATTAAATACCTGAAGATAGATCCCGTTCCCATGGCGGAAAACATGGAAATATCGGAAGATGAAATAAGGTCGTATTATAAGGGCAACAGCGATCAATTCAAGCGTCCGGCCGTTAAAGAATATGCGGTCCTTTTTTTCGATCCCTACGATTATATCGGGATGGTCGCCATAACGCCTCAAATGAAAACGGAATATTACAAGGAGCATATTAATGATTTCAAAAGCGATAAGCTTGCCAAGGTCAAATATGTCCTGTTCAGGACAAAGGACTACACAAAACAAGTTGATGATCTTGGGGTTAATTTGAGGAAGTATTACGAGGAAAACCTTGATAAATTCGTTGTGCCGGCTGAGGCGAGAATAAAGTTCATCTCTTTGAAAAAGCCATGTGACAGGAAGAAATTAAAAAGCCTTGGAAACGAGCTTAAACGAGGGATCCCTTTTTCGGAGCTGGCAAGAAAGTATTCCGATGATATTTCAACCGCTTCCAACGGAGGAGACCTCGGCTATTTAAAGAAGGGGATACTGAAAGAACCGCTGAACGGTATTGCATTCGGGCTTAAGAGCGGCCAGATGAGCGATATCATTGAAACAGAGAACAACTATTGCGTGTTTTTTGTGGACGAGAAAAAAGAAGAGCATGTTGCCTCTTTTGATGAGGTCAAGGATAAAATAGAGGAGCAGCTTCTTAATGAGAGCGCAAGACCGCTCGCGCTTACGGATGCGAAACGGTTCAAGATAGAGGCCAGGAAGATCGGGTTTGAAAAGGCCGCGGCGCAAAAAGGCTTGATCCCGTTCGAGACCGATTATTTCAGATCGACCGACATTATCCCGACCATCGGCAGGGATCTTTTGTTCACAAGCACGGCGATTAGCCTTGCCTCCGGAGAAGTAAGCAATGAAATAGACTATAACGAAGGATACGTTGTTCTGGCAGGTATAGATGTAAAACCGCAGGAAAACCTTCCATTTTCAGAGGTTTCCGGCAGCATCGAAAGGAAGATCCTGAGCGACGATTCATCGGCATTTGCTGAGTCCGCCGCCAAGCACGCGCTCAACCTGATCTCAGAAGGGGTTCCCATAAAAGAACTGGAGAACAGGATGAGCGTTCATGTAGCTACGGTCGAAGTTTCGGCAACATCTGAAAGCCCGAGTAATATCGGAGTTATAATCAAAAAAAGCGACGGCTATTATGTTACCGTTCTCGCAAAGGAGGTCCCGTCATATATCCCCGCCTTTGACCAGGTCTCCGAAGAGGTTGCTGTTTCTTTGGCGATGAATAAGGCGGATCTGGCGGCAGGGAAGAAGGCCGAGGAACTGCTTTTATCAGGAGCGATAACAAAGGAAGCCGCGCTCGAGACAGGCCCTTTTTCAATGGACGATTATGTCATTGACGGCGAATATCAAAGGCCTTTTATTGAACAATGCTTCATGTTCAAGGCCGGACAGGCGGGCATTATCAAAAGCTTGGGCAAATATTATGTTGTCCAGGTGCTGGAGCGCGGTATACAGCTTTCCGGATACAATGATGAAAGCGCCGCGATAAGATCACAGGTGTTGAAGGAAAAAAGAGCCGAATACGTGAATGATTGGCTGGAAAAGGAAAAAGAGAAAGCGCGTATACAGGTCGATCTATGAAAAAAGTTTTATTGATCATTGTTTTTTTGCTGCTGACAGATCGTTTTGCGGAGGCTATCAGCATCGAACCCGGATATTTTTCCGATCCTAAAATGACATCGGGGACTTTGTCATTGAACGGTGATTTCGCTTCTCCCGATATATCTTACGGGATAATACTTAATGCGAACCTTTCCGGCAGGAACTATGGCCTTGAATCGGCGGTATTCAAATATGTCGAGTATGATAACGGCACGATCGGCATCAGATATGCACCGATAGAGGACATGAGCTTCGGCTACGGCATGCTCCTTAACGACTTCAGCACCATCTACTACCAGCCGGCATTTATGACGAACGAGCAGTGCGGACTCAGGATCTATTATGATCATGATGATTATGTCATCGAGGGATTAGGGACATATTCGCATCTTTACGGCATAAGACTGAAGGACATGAGCTTTATGAACATGAATATCGGCATTGAATGCCTCAGCGACACTAAAATTCTCAGCAGGGAAGGATTCGGAAGTTCCGCTTACGGGGCATATGTTGAACTGCCCCTGAACGATGAATTCAGCCTGTTCGGGGAATCCGCGGGCACCTCCAGCGGAGGCGAGGGGAATATGGCCGGGATCTCCCTTGATTACGACCTTATTTTCGCTTATTCAAGGATCAATGTTGCTGCCGTGTCGATGAACGACAGGTTTGTTCCGGGCTATTTCACATCGGGCTATGACATCAATCCCGTGGATTTTTCCTCATTAGAATCGGAGGGGACGCGCCGCTACGGTTCAATGGGATTGCTCGATGTCGGGATACTCGGCCTCATCGCATTGAATTACGCGAACGAGAACTATACTGACGGCGGCACGGCAAATTCGGGGAGTTTCCTTATCACGCCTTTTGAAAGGCTGAACATTACCGGGTTCGTAAAAGAGCTTTCATTTATGGACTACAGGATGATCAAAGGGAACAGCTCCAATCTTATTGGCGGGACCATAGAATACAAGATGAAGAACGGCATGTACTGGTCGCTGAACTATAAAAAATCACTTGTAAGTGAGGGACTTGGCCTGACAGATGACCTCACTAAGCCCTTTGAAACTTATTACTTCAAGGCAGGATATAATTTTTAGAGCTTAAGTCCAGGACCTTTTCTGATGATTTCCAACTTACCTTTATCGACAAAAACGACCGACGACGGCATGCCTATTTTGCACTTCCCGCCGTCAATTATTAAATCGATCCCTTTCAGCTTCTTTAATTGATCCGCTGAGACCGCCGGCTTATTCCCGGATATATTCGCGGAGGTAACGGCCAATGCACCTCCGGCTTTTTTTATCAGTTTCAATGCGACCTTATTATCAGGCATCCTGATGCCGATAGTCGGGAGATCGGAGGTCAAAAAGTCAGGGATTGACCTTCTTTTCCTGAATATAAGCGTCAGCGGGCCGGGCCAGCATTTTGTCATGAGCTTTTTTGCTTTTGGCGGGATCGAAACTGCGAATTTCCCCGCCAGTTTCTTCGAGCTGACAAGCAGGGCGATCGGCTTTTTATTTTCCCGTTTCTTTATTTTATAGAGCTTTCTTACGGCTTTTTTATTGAAAGGCATCGCGGCAATGCCGTAGACGGTATCTGTGGGGAAGGCGACGATCCCGCCGGACCTTAATATCGCGATCGCTTTTACTGTTGATGCATTATCGGGGCGTGCAGTTATTGTCATAGATAGATTTGAGCAGCCCTGTAAGCCGGATCCTGTGTTTGTGTAGTCATCTGTCTTGATCCGGCATCACTGCCGGATTCTTTGCGGCCTACTCGGGATCATAACGCCAGTGCGGGCTTTCCCTGTTTGGCCTTGCTCCGGGTCGGGTTTTCAACCCCGACATGTTACCATGTCGGGGCGGGAGCTCTTACCTCCCGATTTCAACTTTGCCCTTACTCTTTTAGGGAGTGGTGGGCCGTATATTTTCTGTTGCACTTTCCGTCGCATCGCTGCGCCCAGCCGTTAGCTGGAACCCTGCACATCGGAGTCCGGACTTTCCTCCCTCGACTTTACGTCGGGGCGACTACCCGGGCTGCTCATACATATTATACTATTATTTTATCAATTTTAGAAGAGGCGCGGTCCTCGCGTGAAGGTCTATTCCTTCATTCGCCATCTTGTCCGCATGCTCGTTCTTTTCCCTTGTCACGTGCTTTATGGAAAAATCCTTCATCCTATCCACCAATGTGAGCACGTGGTAATGGAGCGGGACCAGGTTCTCGTGTTTCACCTTGTATTCGCCGTTAAGCTGTTTTACCAGGAGCTCGCTGTCCGAATAAAAACTTGCCGAGCTGAAGCCCCTTATGAGGACCTCTTCAAGCCCTCTTACAAGCGCCATGTATTCGGCTATGTTATTGGTCGACTTGCCGATGTAGGCACCGATCTCTTCGATGATCTTCGGGCCGTCCTTTATTACAACGCCAATGCCTGCCGGGCCGGGATTTCCCCGGGCGGCGCCATCGATGTAAACTTCTATTGCCATAACGGAGGAAGTATACCATATTGTTTTGGCCTGTGAAATAGAGTAAAATCGCCATGTGTCGCATGAAAAATTCATGAGAGCGGCGCTTGCCGAGGCGGAAAAAGGTTTCAAGAAGGACGAGGTACCCGTTGGCGCGGTCGTTATAGCGGACGGCAGGATCATTGCAAGAGCTCATAATTTAAGGGAATCACTTGTTGATCCGACAGCTCATGCCGAGATACTGGCGATCAAAAAGGCCGCGAAAAGATCGGGCGGCTGGAGATTGAACAAGGCGATCTTATACACGACCCTTGAACCGTGCCCAATGTGCGCAGGAGCGATAGTGCATTCAAGGGTAAAAGAGCTTGTTTACGGGGCCGATGACCCGAAAGCCGGGGCATGCGGAAGCATAATGAATGTTATTTCTTCAGGGCATTTGAACCATCGGGTTAAAGTAACTTCGGGTATCATGAAAGCGGAGTGTTCGGAGATCCTACGTAAATTTTTTAAGAAGATAAGATCGAAAAAACATGGGAATAGGTAAAGGTTAGGATGCGGGTTTAAGATGAACAAACTCGCTTCCAAACCCTAACCTAACTTCCATTTTCAAGGAGAGGTGGCCGAGTGGTTGAAGGCGCACGCTTGGAAAGCGTGTATACCGCAAGGTATCGTGGGTTCGAATCCCACCCTCTCCGGTGCTTAATTTGAACTTATAAAGTGTGTTTTAAAATGAAGAAAGAACCTCATTTAACCTATATTGTCTTTAACAAGCCCTACGGAGTCTTATGCCAATACACGGATGATCTGGGCAGGCCAACACTGAAAAAATATATCCCGATAAAGAAAATATATTCAGTGGGACGGCTTGATATGGATACGGAAGGGCTGCTTCTGCTGACGGATGACGGGGACCTGAACCACTGGATGGCAAGCCCGAAGAACAGGATGTATAAGACTTACTGGGCACAGGTGGAAGGCATCCCGACACCGGAGCAATTAAGCCAACTAAAAAAGGGCGTTGTGCTGGATGGCAGGTTGACGCTTCCTGCGAAAGTTAAAGAGATCGATGAACCCAAGATATGGGACAGGCCTAAACCGATCAGATACAGGAAATCCGTTCCCACATCATGGATCGAACTGTCGATAATGGAAGGGCAGAACCATCAGGTAAAAAAAATGACCGCCGCGGTAGGTCTGCCATGCCTGCGGCTTATCCGCACCTCCATAGGTCCGATACTTCTCGGCAATCTCAAGCCGGGAGAATATATGAGAGTACCCAAACCGAGAATTTAATTTTTTGTGTTATACTATGTAAATACAGGATGTTGGTGAATAGGTGAAGGTTAAGATGCGGGCTTGAAGTTGGAAAATGGGAATGGAAGTTAGACCAACTTCTAAACCAAACTCCCAGTTTAAAAACGCTTCCACACCCTAACCCAACTTCCATTTTCAAGGAGAGGTGGCTGAGTGGTCGAAAGCGATCGCCTCGCCCGCCAGAGGCGGGTCCGCCTTAGGCGGAAAAGCTTGATTAGTTAATGTTATGGAGGGGTGGCAGAGTGGTCGATAGCGCTCGCCTCGAAAGCGAGTATACTGGAAACAGTATCGGAGGTTCGAATCCTCCCCCCTCCGTTGATCAGTTAGGAGTAAAAATGCCCATCAAATTCGGGACTGACGGCTGGCGCGCGGTAATATCGGATGAATTCACCTTTCAAAACGTAAGGATCGTGGCGCAAGCCATGGCTTCTTACGTTAACAACCACAAGCTCGCAAAAAGAGGGATAATTGTCGGATATGATACCAGGTTCCTTGCCGAGCATTATGCCGAGGAGGTCGTTAAGGTCCTTCAAACCAACGGTATACTATGTTACATGGCGGACCGCGATATTCCTACACCTGTCCTGGCTTTTTCGGTAAAAGACAAAAAAGCGGGCGGAGCGATAATGATAACCGCCAGCCATAATCCGTCGCAATACTGCGGCATGAAGTTCATACCGGATTATGCGGGACCGGCTTTTTCCGGCATCACGGACGAGATCGAAAAGTACTTAAAGGAAGGGAAAACAGTCGGGTCAAAGGCATCCCTTAAGATCGAAAGATTCAATCCGATGAACAGGTACTTGAAACATCTTGAAGAGGTCATCGATTTCGATCCAATAAAAAAAGCCGGACTGAAGGTTGCCTACGATCCTCTGTGGGGGACAGGAAGGGATTATCTGGACAAGATACTCCAGAAATTCGGATGCAAAGTTCAGGTGATCCACGGATACCGCGATGTTCTATTCGGCGGGGTCACCCCGGAGCCGACAGGGGCCCATTTAACAGAACTTAGGGGATTGGTGGCGAAGGACGGCTATAATGTAGGGCTTTCCACGGACCCCGATGCGGACAGGTTCGGCGTTGTGGATGAGAAAGGGAATTACATAAGCGCTAATCAAGTCATCGCCGCTATCTTTGATTATCTGGTGGATGAAAGAGGGGAGACCGGCTCAGTTGTAAGGAGCGTGGCAACCACCCACATGATAGATGCTATAGCCGAAAAGCACGGGGTAAAGGTCCATGAAACTCCCGTCGGCTTCAAGCATGTTGCCGAGATCATGCTCAGGGAGGAGGTCGTTATCGGAGGGGAAGAAAGCGGCGGACTTACGATCGGCGGCCACATACCGGAAAAAGACGGGATACTGGCTAACCTTCTGGTCTGCGAAATGATAGCCAGGTATAAAAAGCCCCTGTCGCAGATAATAGCGAATATCTCGGACAAATACGGGCATTTCTATGACAAAAGGGTCAACCTGAAACTGAGCCAAACTTCCAAGGAAAGGGTCATGAAGCTTCTTGAAAAACAGCCGCCTGCAAGATGCGCAGTGGCAAAATTAAGCTATGTCTCAAAAATAGACGGCATCAAAATGGTGTTTGATGACGGCAGCTGGGTATTGGCAAGGCCTTCGGGCACCGAGCCGCTGATCCGCATTTATTACGAAAATAATTCCGAGAGCAAGCTTAAGAACATGGTCCAGGACTTTGAAAGTTTCATAAGCTCGGTCATCGGTGTATAATGGGTGAGATATGAACACAGCAAGAGAAAAGATCGTAATGGACAAGGAAGAGATCTCGCTGGCGCTGAAGCGCATAGCGAAAGAGATAATCGCGAACAACAAGGACGCGAAGGAGATAGTCTTCATAGGCATATTGAACAGGGGGCTTCCCCTGGCTAACAGGCTTGCGAAGCTGATCGAGGGACTGGAAGGGGTAAAGATACCGATAGGCAGCCTTGATGTGTCGCTTCACAGGGATGACATCATGAAAAAAGGCAGCAAGATCGAGGTTAAAAGGTCTGACATACCTTTTTCCATTGATGGTAAGGTGGTCATACTTGTCGATGACGTGATATATGCAGGCAGGACGATCCGAGCCGCGATGGACGGCTTGGCAGATTACGGAAGGGCTTCAAGGATACATCTTGTCGCGCTTGTTGACCGGGGACGCAGGGAGCTTCCCATCCACCCCGATTATGTCGGCAAGAAGGTTTCCACCGATGCGGACGAGGATGTCACGGTCAATCTTACCGAGATAGACGGTATTGACAAAGCGGTGATAAAGTAATATCGTTATAGCGAAAGGGGGGATAATTTTGAAACTTAACGCATTAAAGCTCGCTTTGGCTTCCGCTATAGTTTCCGCGCTTTCAATGGCACTGCTTCCTATCTACGGTATATATTTTGGCAAAGGTTTGAGGGCGGTTTCGATCCTGGGAGGGGTGTTCCCTGGTTACGCGGTAAGCTTAGAAGGAGCCGGACTGGGACTTGTTTACGGTTTTATATCCTGTTTCGTGTATATGGGTGTTTTTGCCTGGGTTTATAATCAGCTGCTTGTATTCAAAGGAATAAAGCTCCCGAAGATAAAGGCAAAGACAAAACCGGTCAGCAAGAAAAAGAAGAAATAACCGGATAGTTTCCTTTCAAATATTGGCGTAAGCTATGTCAGGCCTTGATATAGCTTATGCCTTCTTCATTTTCGATCACTTCGATTATGTTCTCGACGGTGTCTTTAATGTCCTCAACATGCGTTATCAGTATGATCTGCCTAAATTTCTTTGAAAGGTTGTTCAGCGCCTGAAGTATAAGAGCCTTCCTGTGGATATCCTGAGAGCCGAATATCTCGTCAAGTATAATGAATCCTGTTTCGATCGCGCTAGATTCGGCTATAAGCTGTGATATCGCGAGGCGCAGGCAGAGGTTGGCAATATCCGCTTCGCCGCCCGAGAAACGGGGCAGGGGATATTTTGTGTTGCCGTCAAAAATGTAAAGATTATATTCCTCATCCAGCTCCACGCCTGTATATTTGCCGTTCGTCAGCTCCGATAATAATTCCCCGGATATCTCGGACAGCTTTGGCCTGATCCTTGATATCAGGAACTGCCGGTAATCGGCGACGAGGTTTATGAACCTTTCCTGCTTTTCCTGTCCGAGCGTGAGCTTATCTATGTTCTTTTTTGTGGCCTCGGCGTCATCCATCTCTTTTTGTTTTTCTTTTATCTGCGTGGCCATCCTTTCCATGTCCAACTTAAGTGTATTCCTGATATTATATTCCCTGCTTAATTCAGTGTTCGCATTATCGAATTCTTCCGTGATGTGTTCGTGCTTTTTTGCGTCATAAGGGATATCCTTCATTTCGGAAATTATCTTTTTGAGATCGGCTTCAATGTCCTTGCGCTCCTGGGTCACACGCGCAAACATTACTTCAGCTTTTGCTTTTTCTTCCAGTTTGGCCTTTGCTTCAGGATACCTTTCATGATCCGCCTCAAGTTCAGAAAGAAGTTTTGAATTGCGCGCGTATTCCTCAAAATCAAATTTCAATTCCTTTATGGTTGTTTTCTTTTCTTCTTTCAAGGCCTTAAGAAGGGATTTTATCCTTTCGCCTTCCGCTTTGATTTTTTCCATTTCTTCGTCGAAATGCTCCTCAATTGTTTTTTTGTCTTTTATCAACTGTCCGCATGTGGGGCAGGGCTGTCCGGCCTTAAGAAGCCTCTTTTTATCGCCGAGATCCTTATATTGATCCCTTAATTCCTCAAGCTTTCTTTCGCCTGCCTGTATCTCCGATTCTTTCGCTATAGTGAGTTTCTTCTGCTGCTTTTCTGTATCGATGTATTCTTTATGGGCCTTTTCTATCTTTGAGAATTCCTTTTCAAGCTTCTTCCCCTCGGCGATCTGGTCGTTAAGCTCCGTTTCTCTTTTTGAAAGCCCTGTCAGCCTTGCCTCAAGACCCGTCCTTTTCTTGTCCAGCTCGCCGTATTTATTTGAAACGGCCCTTTCTTCGTTGAATTTGGCCTTGAATTTCGAAAGATTGGCTTCCAGCCCCTTTATGTTCCCCTCGACCTTGTCCAGTTCTTTTCTTAGGGCTGCAAGGCTTTTCTCAATGACCATTTGTTCGGCAAGAAGCTCCGTTGGCGCCTTTATGACCACTTTCTTCTTGAGGATGTCCAGCTCAAGCTTCTTTTCCTTTATGTCTTTCTTTGCCGTTTCGATGACCTTGTCCACCGCGTCGATGCGGAGCATCCTTATTATCGTGTCACGCCTTGACGCGGGAGTGAGCTCCGTCAGTGCGTTCAATTCTTTCTGCCTTGCGAAGAAGCTTGTGTAAAAACTTTTCCAGTCCATTTTAAGGAGATAAGCCACTTCTCTCTCGACACCTTTTACAGAATCGGCGATCTGCTTACCGCCCGCAAAGATCGATGCATCGGCTGTCTGTGAGCCGCCCTTCAGGACCCGCACTATCTTGTATTCAGTCCCTCCGATTTCCATTATCAATTCGGTTTCAACGTTCGCGGCGAGAGAAGCTGTGGATCTTTTTATCCCTTCCTTGCCGGTCCGCGCGGCGTTGGGTCCGTAAAGCGTCCATGCTATCGCTTCAACAAGAGTTGACTTGCCGGCTCCGTTCAAGCCGACTATTCCCGTGATGCCGTCGCCGAATTCGATCATCGAATCTTTATATTGGCGGTAATTTTTCAGCGATAAAGATCTTAATCTCACTGCTTCTGTTCTTCCTCTTCTTTAGCGACCTTATCATATTCCTGGGACCACAAATGGAAAAAAGTCTCGCGGTCCTTTTCTTCCATCCCCGACGAAGCGTTAAGGAACGACCTGAATTCTTCTCTTATGCCTCCTGAAGATATTTTAACTTCCTCAAGTATTCCTTCTTCATTTAATTTTTCATATTTTGGCTCAAAATGCACCGCATCTTTTGCGGCTTCCCGGATCTTTTTTGTATCAAGAGCATTCATCACATGCTGGGGAATATTTTTTACGGTCATGCGGATTATTTTCCCGGTCGGTTTTTCTTTTTCTATGAGCGCGATTATTTCATCAAGAAGTATCACCGAATCTTTTCCCGAAGCATCGATGGCAGGCATGTCTATCATGGGTCTCGTCCTCACTTGAATTAAATTTATCTTTGTTTCTTTTGCGAGATCCACTTCGAGAAAACCTTTTGCCTGCCCGACCTCATTAAAGCTCATCCGCTCGCTAGAGCCGGAGAACCAAGTATTTTTTGCGACATTGACGCAGCCGTGATAATGCCCGAGCGCGACATAATCGAATTTAGACCTGTTAAGCCAGTCATAATCAACAAGAAGTTCATTCGATTCGCCGTGGCTGAATTCCCTCATCCCGGAAACGCCTGCATGAAGCATCAGGACGTTCTTCGTATCGGGATTTAATTTGATGTTTTTCAATTCGGTTTTGAATGTTTCATCATCCGAACATTGCGGGATGGCGTGGACAGTTAGGCCGTCAAAAGAGAAGGCCTCGTATTTATCCTTGTAAACTATATTGAACAGTTTTTTATCCAGGGGGAGCGCCTCCAGTATCGAATAGATGCTCCCTTTATATAATTGCTTCGGGGTTTCATGGTTGCCGGATATCAGTACGAGAGGGATGCCGGCCTTATATATACGGATCAGCTCCCTTATCCCGATGCTGACTATCCTGTTAGTTGGCCTTACCGAGTCAAAAAGGTCGCCGCTGTGCAGAACGACATCCGGTTTCATGGCTAATATCTTGTCAACGGCATCCAGGAAGGAGAGGATAACGTCCTCTTCGCGCTGATTAAAGCCGTTCTCGGATATCTTTCTATATGCGGAATAGCCTAAATGTGTGTCTGCGATGTGGACTATCTTCATGATGCGGTATTATACCAGAATGGGGGAGACCACGCCTCCCGAAGCTTTAGCGAAGGGAGGCAATTACATTTTCCCCATGAAAAGCCTTGAATTTCGCGGTTATCAGGCGGCCTAAACATTCATCACCCATATCATCACCCGCAAAAAATACCCTTATAAAGCCCCCGGTCAGCCCTTCATACATGCCGGTTTTCTTGTCCCTCTGCTCGATGAGCACTTCAACAGGCTTTTTCATGAAAGATCTGTGGAACTTAAGCATATATTGATCCCTTAATTCCCCCAGCTTTACATATCTAATAGCGGTAGTTTTCGGGTCGATCTTATTTGGGAGCTTTGATGCCGCGGTCCCCGGCCTGTCGGAATAGGAAAAAATGTGGATCCTGGAGAATTGGGACTGCTCGGCCAGCTTGCAGGTATTTTTGAACGCCTTTTCATCCTCTCCCGGGAATCCGACGATGATATCCGTCGTGACGGCAATGTCCTTAATTTGTTTTCTGATCTTCCTGATCATGTTGAGGAAGTCTTTTGATGTATAATTCCTGTTCATCGCCTTAAGTATTTTATCGTCTCCGCTTTGCAAGGGTATATGAAGATGCTTGCAAACTTTTTGATTATTTTTTATGACACTGATAAGGGCATTAGTGATATACATCGGTTCGATCGAAGATAATCTAATTCTAAGCAAGCCATCAATTTTAGATATTTCTTCAATTAGTTCCGGAAAGATTAATTGGGATTTTGTCATTGGGATTTTATTTGTCATTTGAAATTTGTCGTTTGTCATTCGTCCGTATTCTCCCAAATTAATTCCGGTCAAAATAATTTCCTTAACGCCGGCCTTGGCCAACGACCTTGCTTCGGCGATCACCTGATCAAAGGGTTTACTTTTTATTTTTCCCCTGACGAACGGAACGATGCAGTAGCTGCAGAAATTATCGCAGCCGTTCTCGATCATTAAATTCGCGCGTACACGCGGAGATGGGAAGTGAGAAGTGCGAAGTGGGAAGTCTCGCTTTTCATCTCGAATATATTTAATGATATTTATTTTATCTTTGTTGGATAGAATTAAGTCGGCTTCCTTCATATTAAAGTTATCCATTTCAACATAACAACCGGTAGCGATGATTTTTGCATCCGGGAAATTCTTTTTTGCTGCTCTTATCGCATTCCTGGATTTCTTGTCGGCGTTGCTTGTGACGGTACAGGTATTGATGACATAAATATCAGCTTGTTCTTCGAAGGGGACGATCTCAAATCCCGCGAGCGAACAAGACCTTTTCATTACATCAGTTTCATATTGATTCGATCTGCAGCCCAGCGTATGGAAAGCTATTTTCGGCATTCTTTTCTCATAATTCAAATTCATAATCGATCATGGAGAGAGCTGCAAGCGACGCGGTCTCAGTCCTTAAAATGCGATTCCCGATAGTTACTGTTACGAAGCCTTGTCTTTTTGCGAGCTCAACTTCATCATGCGAGAATCCGCCTTCAGGGCCGATGAGGACAAGGAGGCTTTTTATGCTTTTATTTTCCTTCAGGAACTTTTTAAATGTTGTTTCTTTTTCCATTTCCCAGAGAATTATGCTTTTGGCATAACTGCCGGAAAGCTCAAGGACATCTTTAATGCTCCTTACTTGTTCAATTAACGGGACGGACGATCTTCCGGATTGTTCGGCCGCTTCCTTTGCTATCTTCTGCCAGCGGCTCATTTTGCTTTCTTCTTTTTCTTCCCGGATCTTTACAATGCTTCGTTCGGTCTTTACAGGTATTATGCTGAAAGCGCCAAGCTCTGTCGCTTTCTGGACAATTAGTTCCATTTTCGGATTTTTAGGTATGCCCTGAGCTATGGTTACCTTGACACTTGGCTCCGCCCTCGGGGTCTTTTCCTTAATTAGCAAGGCTTTTACACGGTCTTTTTCCATAGTGATTATCTTTGAGGAATACTCTTTGCTCCTGCCGTCCATTATCGATATCTCGTCGCCCACTTTAAGGCGAAGGACGTTCTTTATGTAATTCACGTCACTTCCTTCAAGCAGTGCGGTCTTGTTCTCTATCTTATCGATCCCGACAAATATCCTTGGTATCATTATTTTGTTTCTTTTCTCAACGCGGAGAATTTTTTCAGAAGTTCAACCTGCTCTCTCGTGAGATCAGTGGGCGTTTCGATCTCAACATGCACATACTGGTCTCCGCGGGCCCTGCTGTTAAGACGGGGCATTCCTTTCTCTCTCATTTTAAGGACCGTATTCGGCTGCGTTCCGGCGGGAACTTTAAATATTGTTTTGCCGTCGATCGTCGGAACCTCGATCTCCGCGCCGAGCGATGCCTGAACAAATGTCACGACCGCTTTGTAATGGATATCCGCGCCGTCCCTCTGGAAGATCGGATGGTCCCTTACGGTTATAAATATGTAAAGGTCTCCCGGCCCTCCGCCTTTTTCTCCCGAATCGCCCGCTTTCGGTATCCTTAATTTATTTCCGGTATCAACGCCGGCCGGTATCTTGATATCAACCTTATGTGATCTTTTTACCTGTCCTTTTCCGTGGCATTCGACGCATAATGAAGTGATGACTTCACCGGTCCCCTGGCAGTCAGGACACGTGGTTATCTGCGTGAAACTGCCGAGCATAGTTCTCTGCACACGCTTTACCTGGCCCGAACCTTTGCAGGTCCCGCATTTTGTGGGGTTCGTTCCGGGCCGCGCGCCGCTGCCTTTGCATGTCTGGCAGGCGACATAGTGAGGGATCTCTATTTCTTTTTCGATGCCTTTTGCCGCTTCTTCCAGAGTGATAACAAGGTCATATCGAAGATCATCACCGCGCCTTGGCCCCGCGGGTTTTCTTCTTCCGCCTCCGCCGAAGAACGTTTCGAACATATCTTCAAAAGGGCCTCCGCCGAATTCAGCGGAAAATCCGCCACCCCTGAATAGATCGCTGAAATCAAATCCCTGGAACCCGCCTCCGCCGAACTGCGGCCCCGCGTGGCCGAACTGGTCGTACTGGGCCCTTTTCTGACTGTCTGAGAGCGCGGAGTAAGCCTCGTTTATTTCCTTGAACTTGGATTCGGCTCCGGGCTCCTTGTTCACATCGGGGTGGTATTTTCTCGCGAGCGTTCTGTACGCTTTTTTTATCTCATCTGTTGAAGCATTTTTTGAAATGCCGAGAATTTCATAATAGTCGCGCTTAGCCATCGATTATTCTTTTTCTTTGAACTCCGCATCCATGGTTTTTTCATCCTTGCTTTTTTCGCCCTCAGTCCCACCTTCCTTGCCCTGAGCGGAGTCGAAGGGTGTTCCGCCTTTGTCTTTATATAATTCAGCTGATACGTCGTAAATATCTTTTTGCAGAGTTTCAAAAGCGGATTTCACCTTGTTGATGTCGGTCCCTGATAGGGCATCCCTGACTTCCTTGATGGACTTCTCCACTTTTTCCTTCTTGTCCTTTGATATCTTATCACCGGCTTCCTTTAACGTTTTTTCCGCTGTGTAAGCTAGCGCATCGGCCTGGTTCCTTGTTTCAATATCTTCTTTTTTCTTTTTATCTTCCGACTCATGCGCCGTTGCTTCTTTCTTCATTTTTTCTATGTCATCCTTCGTTAGCCCGGATGACGCGGTTATTGTTATCTTCTGCTGTTTTCCTGTGCCCTTGTCCTTTGCGGAAACATTAAGGATCCCGTTAGCGTCGATGTCGAAAGTGACTTCTATCTGCGGGACTCCTCTTGGGGCCGGCGGTATGCCGTCCAGGTGGAACCTGCCGAGGGTCCTGTTATCGGCGGCCATCGGGCGTTCTCCTTGAAGGACATGTATTTCAACAGATGTCTGGCCGTCGCCGGCAGTGGAAAATACCTGCGACTTGGATGTCGGGATGGTGGTGTTCCTTTCTATCAAAGGCGTCATGATATTTCCGAGAGTTTCTATTCCTAACGTCAAAGGCGTCACGTCCAGAAGCACAAGCTCCTTAACTTCTCCCGCGAGTACGCCCCCCTGTATGGCGGCGCCCACCGCGACAACTTCGTCGGGATTAACTCCCTTGTGGGGTTCTTTCCCGAAAATATTCTTTGCTATCTCGATCACTTTCGGCATCCTTGTCATTCCGCCGACAAGGACCACTTCATTGATCTCATTCTTCGAGAACCCCGCGTCTGCTATTGCTCTTTCGCACGGGCCTACCAGCCTGTCATTAAGAGATGAAACGATCTGTTCAAGCTTTGCCCTTGAGAGCTTAAGCACAAGATGTTTCGGGCCCGACGCGTCAGCTGTTATGAAAGGAAGGTTTATCTCGGTTTCCGCGACGGTTGAAAGTTCTATCTTTGCTTTTTCCGCGGCTTCTTTCAGTCTCTGGAGAGCCATCCTGTCCTTTGAAAGATCGATGCCTTGTTCCTTTTTGAATTCCACAGCAAGCCAGTCGATGATCTTCTGGTCATAATCATCCCCGCCCAGGTGAGTATCGCCGTTCGTCGATTTGACCTCGAACACGCCTTCTCCGATCTCAAGTATGGAAATATCAAAAGTTCCTCCGCCGAGATCGAACACGGCGATCTTTTCATTTTTCTTTTTGTCGAGTCCGTAAGCGAGCGAAGCCGCCGTCGGCTCATTTATTATCCTCATAACTTCAAGCCCGGCTATCTGCCCGGCATCTTTCGTCGCCTGGCGCTGAGAGTCGTTGAAATAAGCGGGAACGGTGATGACCGCCTTGGTGACTTTTTCCCCGAGATAATCTTCCGCGGACTGTTTCATCTTTTGCAGTATCATCGCGGATATCTCGGGAGGATTAAGGTCCTTATCCTCGATCTTTACTTTCGCTTCGCCTTTGCCGCCTTCTATGACGCGGTAGGGGACGAGCTTTATCTCCGAGCTGACTTCACTGTACCGCCTGCCCATGAACCTTTTTATAGAGAACACAGTGTGTTCCGGATTCGTTATCGACTGCCTTTTCGCGACCTGGCCTACGACCCTTGCGCCGTCCTTAAGGAATGAGACGACGGACGGAGTTGTGCGGCCTCCTTCGGAATTCGGTATCACTACCGGTTCTCCTCCCATCATCACCGCGACGCAGCTGTTCGTTGTACCTAGATCGATGCCGATTATCTTGCTCATTTCTTTTCCTCCTTTGACTTTGAAACTATTACCATGGACGGCCTTAACAGCCTTTCATGCATCGTATAGCCCTTCTGCATTTCCTCAAGTATTATCCCGGGTGCCTTTTCCGATCCTTTCATGAGTATCGCTTCGTGAAGGTTCGGGTCATATGGCTTGCCTACGGCTTCTATTTCTTTTACGCCGAATTTCGAAACGGCATCCTCGATCTGCTTTTTTATCAAAGCTATGCCTTTAATAAGGTTTTCGTCATTGGTTTTCTTTGCAAAATCGATGGCCTTTGCGAATCCATCGATCGCCGGAAGAAGCTCTTTTACAAGAAGCTCGTTCGAATACCTAATAAGCTCGTCCTTTTCAAGGTTCGCTCTTTTTTTGTAATTATCCAGATCGGCAAGCGCCCTGAGATATTTGTTCTTTTGCTCCTCGATCAATTTTTCTTTTTCCGCGACCTGTTCCTTCAGCGAATCGATCTCGGACGCTTTCGGCGGGAGCTCCGTTGTTTTTTTCTCAAGCTCCTCTTTGTGTTTTTTCATCGGCTTCTGCCCTCCGAAAGGATCTCCTTCAGTGTTTTTGATATCGTGTCAACCACGGATGTTATCTTGCTGTAGGTCATCCGCGTCGGCCCGATTATGCTTATCGTCCCGACGGATTCGCCGAAAAGGTCATATTTTGAAACGACAATGCTGCAGTCCTTTATCTTTTTATGTTTTATCTCGGAACCGATCCTTATTGTGACATCATCATCCTTTGCGCTGTCATCGATTATATGTTCGATAAGGTCCTCGCGTTCTATGACGCTAAGGATGTTTTTTATGTGTTCGGTATCGTTGAATTCCGGCTGTTTGATCATGTTCATCATCCCGCTTGAAATGACCTTGAAGGGCATCTTCGGCGCCGTTATGACGGCAAGCAAATGGGAAAGGGTGGAAGCTATCTTCAATGTGGTGTGAAGAAGTTCCTCGACGTTCTTTCCCGCCTTCTTGTATTCCTTTTCGATGAACTGGATCTCTTTATGGGTCAGGCCTCTTAATTTCATCAGCTGGTTGACGAAATACCTGTAGCCGAGGTCTGATGGGACCCTGCCGGAGGATGTGTGGGGGTGCTGAAGGAATCCGTCTTCCTCAAGTGATGCCATCTCGTTCCTTATCGTGGCGGGAGAGATGTCACGCATGTATTTTCTGTAGATCTTGTCAGAGCTGACGGGCTCGGCGCAGTGAAGGTAATCGTTCACCACGGCACCGAGTATTTTTTGTTTTCTTGGATCGAGAGTTTTCATTTTAGCACTCCAGCAAAGCGAGTGCTAATTTTATCATCTTACATATATTATGTCAACAGTTCTGTCCCCGCTTGAAACGCCCGATATTTCATGTTAATATTACGCCCTGATGGCAAAGAAAACCTATATTGCCTGGTTCTTTATACCATTGTCCGTGTTCTTTTCCTTTTGTCTTACGGGCGTTCCTGATCCGACTTATGCTCAAAACGACCCCCCGAAAATCATCATTGTGCCTAATAAGGAGTTCCCTTCGGAGCGAAAATTCGTTCCCGGCCAGATAGTCGTGAAGTTCAAGGCAAAGTCCATAATAATGCCTGCCGGGAAATTCAAGGCCGCGGCGAAAGAAGCAAGGATACTCAAGAATTCCATTGAAAATTTAAACACAAAACACAGGGTCGAAAAGATCGAAAAGGTCTTTGAGGTCAAAGACACACACCCTCTTGCCGAGGTTTATATGATGGATGTTCCCGTGGATGAGGACGTATTGAAAGCCGTTGATGAATACAGCAGGGACCCGAACGTGCAATATGCGGAGCCGGTCTATATCAATCATATCAACGCGGCGCCGAACGATCCCTTTTATCGTGATTTTCGCCTCAACACGAACCAGTGGAGTCTTTTTAAGATAAATGCGCCGCTGGCGTGGGATATCACGAAGGGAAGCACGAATGATGTCATCGCCGTGCTCGATACAGGGGTAGATTTGATTCACGAGGACCTGGCAGCAAAGATATGGACCAATCCGGGGGAAAGCGGGGGAGGGAAGGAGACCAACGGCATAGACGATGACGGCAACGGTAAGATCGATGATTACCGCGGATGGGATTTTACGAATCATGATAACGATCCCACTGATGATAATCACCACGGCACGCATTGTTCCGGCATAATCGCAGGGGTGACCAACAACGGCAAAGGGATAGCTGGAATTAACTGGAACGGGAAGATAATGGCGTTGAAGGTAATGGATTCAAACGGATATGGGGACACCACGCGTTCTGCTCTTGGAATAAAATATGCGGCGGATATGGGGGCAAAAGTGCTCAGCATGAGTTATGGGGGGGGAGGATGGACGCAGACTGAACAAGATGCCGTGAATTATGCGTGGGGCAAGGGCTGTGTTCTGGTCGCTTCGGCGGGGAATGATAACAATGAGAACCAAAGTTATCCCGCGGCTTTTACAAATGTCATCGCTGTGGCGGCGACAGCTACTAACGACGCTAAGGCAAGCTATTCAAGCTACGGGACATGGGTTGATGTTTCCGCTCCCGGCGGCGACACGACTCCCTACCCTTACGGAATGATATTGAGCACTTACTGGGAAACCGGCTATTCCAATACATATGCTTGGTCAATGGGCACCTCCATGGCTGGGCCTTGCGTAGCCGGGGTTGTTTCACTGATAGGATCAAAAAATCCCGGCTGGACGAACCTGCAGGTCCGGGACCAGCTTGAGAACACCTGCGATAATATCGACGCGATGAATCCCGGGTACACAGGCAAGCTTGGCAAAGGAAGGATAAACGCCTACCAGGCGCTGAATGTCAATGCAATGAGAGTGGGAAGCACGGAATCCTGGGAATGGAAGATAGCTCAGCCGGGAGATCTCATCACGTCAGGAACGCCGAATAATTGGACGTGGCGGACATGGGAAGCCGGATCTGGAAGGAAGATCCCTCAGGGAAGCGCGCCGATCTGGAATTGGATGAACGAATAAATCCAGCTTTCAGAACTCCGGGAGATCAAGACATTCTGCTTGCATTTTTCCTGTCATAATGGTAGAATATTGCCCTAATGTCTAGGAAAAGCGATAATTTCAAACTTCGATTATCCATACCTCTGACAGGTACCGAATTCATCCTATTTTCAACCAAGAATCTTTTTGCTGCGACGGTATTTTTCTGTTCTCTTTTGATATTTGCATTCTGCTCGTTTTCCGCAATGACCGCAGGGAGCAAGGTAATTATCGGGAATGTGGTCGGAAGCGGCGGAGGGAACAGCACCGTTGAGGCGACGGGAGGAGTACTTAATCTTTATTCTGTTTCCGGGCAGGCAGTAGAGGGCGGGACATCGGAAGCTTCCGGACTTTATTTGCTGTGGGCAGGAAATATTTACACTCTTACTGGCGTGCCCGTCTCAATATCAACTATCCAGATCCCGCTCATAGCAGGATTCAATTTATTCTCCCTGCCTGTTATTCCGGATGATACATCCATCAGCAGCGTGATCGGGAATCAGCTTGAAGGCAAATCGGCCAGGATATATTCGTATTCGCCTGTTACCGGCTGGAGCATAGCGTATGCCCAGGATGGGACCTGGAGCGGATCCTTAGCCGTGCTCGAACCGGATAAGGGCTACTGGATAAAGGTGAGCAGCGCTGCCACACCAGAGATAGCAGGTAATGTTTCCATCACGGACAGGACCATTACTCTAAAGGGCCAGAAGCCGAATCTTATAGGAACCGCATATAATACGAGCCGGACAATGGCGCAGACGGGCCTTGGGCCGTATTTAACGTCATCCGATAGAGTTTGGGGCTACGTTAATAATGTCTGGAAGCCGGCGTATTATAGCAGCGGCAGCTGGGGAGGAGCGTTAGCTTCCTTTGAAGCCGGCAGAGGATACTGGATCATAAAGAACAGCGCCGGAGAAGTAGATTGGGTTTATCCAAAGCCCTAAATAATAATTAAGGAGGAAAAAAGATGATGATAAATAAATGGAAGGGGAGGCAGAAGGTTTTGATATTCATTCTGGCCATGCTGTTCTTACTTGGAACAGGCATAAAAGGAGCGTATGCCGTATATTATTCGGTCAATTCCGGGTGCGCGCCAAACCAGGCGCCATATAATTCGATATTGGGATTTACCACGTTCGGGACAGTTAAAGATGCAAGCGATGGATCATTGGCATCCGGAAAGCTTGTGCAATACATCAACGCGTCAGGCAGCTATATAGTAGGACCGCAGGGCGACGGGAGCGTCGGAGCGGGAGAAACGGTCGTACAATCCTTTTCGGTAGGAGATGACACAGATAAATATAATTCGTTTTCAAGTTTAGCCGGGAAGTTCTATCACGGGATCACGGGACAATCGAACGTCAATAACTTTTATGTCCGGGCGTGGGACGGAGACCCGAGCTTGAGCGGTTCCAAATTCGGCGAATCCCAGATATTTTCAGCGAATACGGACCCGAATACACCGCCGGTCCCCAATGAATTGGCTCTCTCGGATTTTAAAGTGATGTTCCCGAAATCCGCGCCTGCTACGCCTTCGGGGCTTGATGCGACCCCCGGCAGTACCAGCGCGACGGCGAATTTTAACTCGTCAGTTGGAGCGAGATATTATGTGATAAGCTGGGGAACTGACACGAATGCATCGAATGGATCGACATCCACTGCGTATAATACACAGCGATTTCCTTCGCCGAATGCCACGACCGGCAAGTCAATAGGGATGTCGCCACTATCGGACGATACAGATTATTATGTAAAGGTAAAATCGGGGAATTCATTCGGAGAAAGCAGCTGGAGTACGCCGGTGTTATTCCATACGACGACCCTGCCTGATCCGACTCCTCCGCAGGTAGTAACGGATCTAGGGGTAGCGGGAACGGGGACCAGCGGAGGCGCATTCACGGTGACGTTGAGATGGGCAGCGCCGTATGATACGGATCGACTGGGTCATCATGTGACCGTTGAGGGATATGACATAAGATACAGCTCATCTCCTATTCTTGCGACGAAT
>Ga0315291_10002512_pt1 | contig 24028 bp, 19 predicted proteins | sample YL17G12_20_MG_FD_203070 | JGI IMG/M metagenome (GOLD analysis project Ga0315291, IMG submission 203070) | Sediment microbial communities from Yellowstone Lake, YNP, Wyoming, USA - YL17G12_20 | ecosystem: Environmental > Aquatic > Freshwater > Lake > Sediment | place: USA: Wyoming | collected... | reverse complement strand
TCTATGGCTTCCCTGGCGGCATCCGCTGATGACATACTGGTTGGCGTTCCAAAAAACGAGCCCACCAATGCATTATCAAGAGCTGGCATATTGGCGAAAATTTTAACCGATTGAAAAGTTCTCGCCACTCCCAGCCTACAGATTTGATGCGGCTTTAAGCCAGTAATCTTTTCGTCTTTAAATCTTATTGCTCCCGATTTAGTAACGAGGGCACCAGATATTAAATTAAACAGCGTTGTTTTACCAGCTCCATTGGGACCGATCAGACCTACGATTTCACCCTGATCGACATGGAAGTCGACATCTGATACTGCGGCTAATCCGCCAAAATATTTGGTCACCTTTTCACCTTCAAGTATCCGCATATTGCTTCGCTTGACCTCCTTTCCGCCACTTCTGTATCGATCTTTGTATCAATCCTGCGAGTCCATCGGGCATATATAAGATAACGACCACTAATATAATACCAAAAGTGAGCATATAATAATAGGGGAACTTAGTTAGTAGCAATTCTTCCAGGTAGGCAAAAATAGCCGCGCCTAAGATATGACCATAAAATTGTCCTACGCCACCGAAGATAGCCATCAAAACCGGCAGAAAAGAAAAGAGCGGATTAAAGGCGACGTATGGGTCAACATATGTCCATCTTGTGGCCATGATTGCCCCGGCTGCCCCCGTGAAAATGGCGCTGATGGCAAAGGTGATGACCTTTACCTAGGTTACATTAATGCCTGTGTGAGCTGCGGCTTCCTCGTCCTCACCGATACTTTGGAGGGCTAACCCATATTTAGAGCGTCTGATGAGGTAGGCGGTAAGCAGTGTCAGCACAAAAATGCCGAGCATGACGTAATAAATAAGTGTGTTAGTTTCTAAGACAACGAATCTGCCGCGCGTGCGCGTTATAGTAATCTCCCAGAACAGGAGAAGCTCCTTGATGAGCACAACGAGTCCGAAGGTGAATATGGCAAAATATATGCCCCTCAGCCTCAGGGTTATGAGGCCAACGAGAAGGGCAAGTATGAAGCTGACTAAACCACCAATAACGACTACCGAAAGCACGGGTAGTGCTTTCCCCAGTGCGGCCATGGTATATATGCCGACCCCGAAGAATGCCGCCGGCGCCAGTGAGATGTAACCGGTAGGACCGGAAAAACTATGTCTTGGACACCGCACAATAGCACATTGATTTTTTCCCGATTTTCTTCTAGAATTAGTCCGAAATTGACTAAGAGGTTGACACCCTAATCCGAGGAGAAATACCTCAAAGTTACACAGCCGGCAAATATAAAATTAATAGCTGATGTAGTAACTCTGAGTGGCGGTTTCCTAAACCGCGTGTCGGGCGTTCGAATCGCCCCAGGGGTACTACACAATAATTAGTATCGGACTGCGCGGCTTGCACAAGATGTAGGACACGCAGTTTTTTGTGCTCCAAATAAACTGCGGGTCGTCCCCACATCAACGAGGGGTCAAGTCAATATCAATTTTAGGTCAATGAATTTTGACCAAAGAAGGAGTCTTGACTATGATGAAAACAAAAGCAAGTAAAGGAGGTCATGTGTCACTAATGTACTGGACGAGTACAAGTTCTAGAATTCTATAGTACGATTATGTTAAAATCAACCGAGGATACTAGAAAGTCAATAATTGGCTTTGGTAGCTTCTTAATAGCCACTAATTGTGGGTCAATCAGTAGCAATCAATTCTTGAGTGTGAGAGGAGTATGTGAAGTGCTGCTAATCGTGGGAATAACTGGAGCTTCGGGCGTGATATATGGCATCCGTTTGCTTGAGGTGCTATCGACTAATAAAGAGGTAGAAACACACCTCATAATTTCTGAAGCGGCAGAAAAGGTTATTAGGTACGAAACTGATTGGAAGGTAGAACAAGTAAAAGCCCTGGCAGATTTATGCTATGATATTGGCGATACTGGAGCTAAGCTTGCTAGTGGCTCGTTTAAGAGAGATGGTATGGTAATTGCTCCCTGTAGTATGAAGACTCTGTCTGGATTGGCAAACTCATACGCTGACAACCTTCTAACCCGCTCAGCTGATGTCACGCTTAAAGAGAGGAGTAAGCTAGTTCTGCTACCTAGGGAAACTCCACTTCATCTTGGCCATTTAAGAAATATGGAAAAATTGGCAGAGATGGGAGCTATTATCCTTCCACCAGCTCCCCCCTTTTATCATAGGCCGCAGACAATTCAGGAACTTATCGATCATATAATAGGCAAAGTACTGGATATCTTTGACATCGAGCATAACCTCTTCCAAAGGTGGCCTGGGATACCTAGGGTGGAAAAAGTTCCTTGATAAAATAGAGCCGGCTAATGTTTGAGCGTGAGCTGAGTAAAGGAGAAGGCAGAACGAGAATTAACCTCTTAGCGCAAAGCTTTGGGGGTGACCTTGTGGTTTACATATATAACGAGAACGCGCATATCGGCGCAGTGGCTGTGGGCGAATATGACCATGAGGAGAATAGAAGCTCGGTCTCAGTGATGACTAGACGTGGGCATAAGGATGACGCCGTAGCTCAAAAAGCAGCTTATCTCATTAGTAAGCATGCCAAGAGGCCTAGCTGTGTTATCGTTGGCGTTCATCTAGATGATATCACCGAAGCAGAAATCCAAACCTTCTTGAGTAATGCTGATTCTTTGGTAGAGGATTTCCTCAAGCATCGGGAGGAGGCTGGCTCTAAATAGTAGCTGAAGCTATCACTGTGTCTTAATGCTTATACTAATTCAGGCAGTTATTTCTCTGGAGGTTGCTCAGTCATAATAACTGCCAAGGGGAACCTTATACTGGCATAGAATCTGAAGGTTCTGAATATGGGACAAGTTCCACAATAATAGACATTTATGGTGTTAGTCTGGGCTCGTTCAGATAGATGGGTGACACTATAATAGTGTCACTATGAAGATAGTAAGCGGATTAGCACCGGGAACTATTAGGCTAGCAAAAGCAAGCGGGGATATATTGAAAACAGCCATACATAGACTTAAATAGTTTGATTATTACTATTCGCATAGTCAAAATGCCAGATTAACCTGTCGCTATTTCGGCATTAGCCATCAGACTTTTTATCGCTGGAAAAGGCGATATAACCCCCAAAACTTGAAAACTTTGGAGAACTGTTCACACTGTCCTAAACGTTTGTGCCAGCCTGCAGCACCACCGGAACTTATACAAGCAGCGCTAAAGCTAAGGGAACAGTACCCTTGTTGGGGAAAGGATAAGCTCGTAGTCTTACTGCGTAAGCAAGGTTTTCAGGCATCCACTTCAATGTAGGCAGGACCATGCGACGTCTCAAGGACCGTGGTGTACTCCAAGAGCCTGTAAGGAATCATGTCTCCGCCCGTAGGAGGGTACTTAAGCGGCCATACGCCATCAGAAAGCCTAAAGACTATGTGGTGGAACAGCCAGGTGATCTGGTTTAGCTAGATACTCTAGATATCAGGCCTCTGCTTGGGGCAGTGTTCAAACACTTCACAGCCCGGGATACCATATCACGCTGGGATGTGCTTGACATCTATAGCCGGGCTACTGCCAGCACTGCAGCTTGTTTTTTGGATAAACTAGAAAGATGTATGCCTTTCCCAATAAGAGCTGTTCAAGTAGACGGGGGCTCAGAGTTTGAGGCAGTGTTTGAGGAAGAATGCCAGAGGCGAAATATCAAGCTGTTTGTTTTACCACCTCGCTCACCTAAACTAAATGGATGTGTAGAGCGAGCCCATAGAACTCATACTGAGGAATTCTATGAGGTTACTGACGGCTCATTCGAATTACTTGAGCTAACGATATGGCTATCACAGTGGGAAAGGATATATAATACAGCGAGACCACATCAAGCGCTGGGCTACCTGACGCCACTTCAATTTCTAGAGCAGTGGAAACAAAATCAAAGAAGGGAGGTCATGTGTCACTAATGTACTGGACGAGTACATGGGCTTGCAATCAAAAAGTCCTTTTTGTTAGAATGAAACAATAGTTAATTTTGTAACTAAAATGGGAGGTAATCATAAATCATAAAAATGATAAACGATTTGCGCGCTTTTATTGCAAAGTGTGAAAAAGAAGGTGAATTCAAGCGAGTGAAAGTAGAGGTCGACTGGAATCTTGAATTGAGCCACGTTGCTAAGCTTAGTGAGGAAAAGGATGGGCCTGTTCTCCTCTTTGAAAATGTTAAGGGGTATGACACACCAGTGGTGACCAGTATTTTTACAAAAACCACGCGCATGGCTATGGCTTTGGACATGCCTGTGAATAGCACCATTTTTGAGATGGCAAAAAGGTGGGTAGAGGTTACTGAGAAAGGAGGCATACCCCCGAAGCTGGTTAATAGTGGACCTGTTATGGAGAATCAGAAAACGGGTGATAAGGTGGACATCCTGTCATTTCCAGTCCCCAGATATTTGCCTGACGACATAGGGCGTTTCTTTGGCACGGCAGTTAGCGTTATAACCAAGGATCCCGAAACCGGCTTTATGAACTTAGGTTGCTACCGAATGGAGGTATTGGACAAGAAGAGTCTCGGTTGTAACTTTATTAAAGGGAAAGACGCCGAGCTTATGCTGCAAAAATACCGTACTCGCAATGAGTTAATGCCGTGTGCTGCTGCAATAGGTGGTGACCCTCGGCTGCTTTTTGTGTCTGGGTCAACCTTACCGTATGGAACGGGAGAGTATGACATCGCTGGTGCTCTGCGTGGTAAGCCAGTGGAGGTTATAGAAAGTGAAGTAACAGGTTTACCAATCCCAGCACATACAGAAATTGTGGCTGAGGGTTTTATTAATCCTGACCCAAAGAGTTATAGAGATGAAGGGCCATTTGGTGAGTATACTGGTTATTATTCTGGAGCAAGGTCGCCTAAACCATGGCTAGACATAAAACGAATACTTTACCGTGAGCAGCCAATCTTCTGGGCTGAGCTAATTGGGCGTCCCCCCTCAGCCAATGTCTTAATCCATGCTTTAGCTAAGACTGCTACTCTGTGGACCCAGCTCAATGGGATGGGGATTCCGGGTATTAGTTCGGTATGTTTCCCCCCTTCTTCCGGTCGGTTCTGGGCGGTTGTGTCAGTAAAACAAATGTACCCGGGCCACGCTCGGCAGGTTGGCTTGGCAGCTCTAGGGACTGTAGCTGGACATTATGGGGTTAAAGGAGTAATCATAGTGGACGATGATATTCGAGCTGATGACTGGGAGCGTGTTATGTGGGCACTATCGGTAAGATACAACCCGGCTACTGATACCGAGATTATCACAGGAACCCGTAGTACTCCTTTGGACCCAGCTTTACCTTTAGGACAGCGCAGTATAGGTTCACAAATTATAATGGATGCGACTATTCCATTCCATTGGGAAGCTAAGCCTAAGATGGCTGAGTTAGATAAAACAATGGTGGAAAAAGTTAAGAAAAGATGGCACGAGTTAGGTCTTGATTAAAAGCTAATTGCTTGCTTGTAATGCCTACTCTAAAAGGAGGGAGAAAGATGGCAAAGAAGAAGGGGATATTAATCCTCTGTAATTTGGACACTAGAGGCAAAGAGATTGCGTTCGTTAAGGACATGATTGAGGCTAGAGGACACCGAGGGATTTTTCTGGATTTCAGCATGGAAGAGCCACCACCATTTTCCGGTGACATTCCCTGTGAACAGGTGGCAGAGAGAGGCGGTTTGCCTATTGAAAAGGTAAGAGAATATTACCGCACCAAGAGGGATGTGGCTATGGACAACCAGATTAAAGGGGCAACTGCAATAACTCTGGATTTGTTCAAAAAAGGGGAAATAGACGGAGTAGTTGGGCTTGGGGGTGGAACCGGCGCCATAGTAAGCACCAGTGTTATGCACAAGTTGCCATTTGGGGTGCCCAAACTCATGATAACCCATATGGCAAGTATGCCACAATATATTAAGGGGCTTGTTGGACCACATGATGTCACAATGCATCATACCGTATTAGACATGGGCAGGGTTAATCCCTTATTGAAAGCACAGATTATTAACGGAATAGGGGCTATCTGTGGGATGGTAGAGGCTACTCAAGGAGCCAAAATTGTTACTGATAAACCGCTGGTAGCAGTGAGCGTGTTTAGTCCCTCTGAGATGGCTACACAGATGGCGATGAGGCACCTGGAGGAGGCTGGTTTTATGCCGGTTCCTTGCAGCGCTGCAGGAATAGGTGATGCAGCAATGGAGTCAATGATTCGAGATGGCCTGTTCAGCGGCGTCTTAGACGTTTCTATTGGCGGCGTCGTTGAGTATATGTTTGACGGTAACCGGAATCCAGGTCCAGGCCGGCTCACCGCGGCGGCAGAGATGGGTATTCCACAAGTCCTAGCACCGTCGGGACTTGACCATCTGAGCTATGGGTCAAGACCAGACAAGGAAGAACTTATCAAGAGCCGGAAGCACTGCATAATGGATAAACTGAGGATACAAGTTAGGACCACTGCTGAAGAGCTGGTACAGGCCGCAGATGTAATTGCTGAGCGGCTGAACAGTGCTAAAGGACCCTGGGTGTTCCTGATTCCTATGAAGGGGTGGTCTTCATTAGACATAGAAGGTGGTGCCTGCTATGACCCCGAAGCTGATGATGCTTTTGTTAAGGAATTCAAGGCAAAGATAAATAATAAAGACGCGGTTAAGGAGGTGGACATGCATCTGTATACGCCCGAGTTTGCCAAGCTTGTGGTAGATGAGTTTCTTAAGCTCTATAATGAATATAAGAGGTCTAAAGAATCCAAATAGGCTTCCCGCCTGTACGGGAAGCTTTGTTTGAAAGACAAAAGAACGCAAAATGAAGTTGTTCGATTTTATTCTTCCCATTCAATTTCGTGCATGGGAGGATGTTTATTGACAAAGTTAAGGTCATACTGTATTTCTGAAGAGGAGAAATAAATAGGAGGTATTTAAGATGTCAGCAGAACTGAAGTTGCAAAGCCCTTTCGATGTACAAACACCCAAGGGGTGTGAAGGGTGGCAAGAAATGTATCCTTCCTACTATCTATTTAGTGAGGAAAGGAGAGAATTTGAAGAGGGGAAAATATGGTTTGTTGATACCTTGCACCACCCAGAGCCAATGGCTCCCTTTGATTTGATTCTACCAGAGTGCTGGCAAATAAGCCTTTCTCAGTATAATTCGCGTATTTTCATAGTCCCAGCTGCTTTAGGGATAGACCACAGAATTATTAATGGGTACGTCTATATAAGCCCGAATCAAATTACTGACTCAGAGCTCATAGAGAGGCGAAAGCCACTTTTTGAGAGGCGAATTCGTTACTATTACGATAATTTTGAAGTGCTATACCATTTCTGGAGGAAGAAGGTTATCGCTAATATCGAGGAATTGAAAAAAATACAAATCAAGCCTTTACCTGAATTTGAAGATGAAAGCATAGTGAAAGATGCCGTCGGTATATCTTCTGGCCATAAGTTAATCGAAAGTTTTGACCGGCTTATTGAAAATATGTACAAAGACTGGCAGTTACATTCGGAAATGGGAGTTGTTGGATACGGTGCCTATCTCGTTTTTGCCAATTTCTGTAGAGAGGTTTTCCCGGAGATAAAGGATATAACCTTAGGGAAAATGGTTTCAGGGGTGGAGGTCGATATTCTTATACCTGATGAGAAGCTGAAGGAATTAGCCAGGTTAGCTTTGAAACTAAAGGTGGATAAAAAGATTGAGGAGCTTTTTGAGAGAGACGTCCACCCTGAGCAAATAATGGTGGAACTGAAAAAAGATAAAACCGGAAATGAATGGGTAAATAAGCTGGAAGAAGTGCGAGACCCTTGGTTTTATTTTGGAGTTGGAATGGGCAATTTCTATCACAAACATGTCGGGTGGAATGACGATTTAAGGTTACCTTTCCGTGGTTTGGTGGATTATATAAAGAGACTGAGACAAGGTGAAGAAATAGAAAGACCTTTTGAACGATTGGTCCAAGAGCGAGATATGATAACTAAAGAATATAGGAATCTACTACCCACTGATGAGCATAGAGAAGCCTTTGACCAGCTTCTTAAGACAACAAGAACTGTTTACCCGTTTGTAGAAAACCATCCTTTCTATTGTGAGCATTGGCATCATGTGATATTCTGGAACAAGATAAGAGAAATAGGGAATATTCTTGTTAACGCTGATTTTATAAAAAATAGAGAGCATATTTTCTACCTACATCGCGCTGAGATTCTGCAATTGCTCTATGAATTAGTAATATCGTGGTCAGTTGGAACTCCTGCGAGAGCTCCTGGTTACTTACCTGATAAGGTTAAGCACCGTGAAGAGATATTAGAGCGTTTAGGTGAGTGGAACCCACCTCCGGCATTGGGAACAATACCGGAGAAGATAACGGAACCATGGACAATTATGTTGTGGGGCGTCACCACTGAACGGCTGAAAGCTTGGGGTGCTGCTGCAGGGAAAGTATTGAAGGGGTCTGCAGGCTCACCAGGTATTGCCGAAGGCAAAGCCCGCGTAATTAGAAGTGCAGATAAAGCTGACCAAATACAACCAGGAGAAATATTAGTATGTCCTGTAACTGCTCCTGCCTGGGGACCTATATTTTCTAAGGTAAAGGGGTTGGTTACTGATACCGGTGGTGTTATGGCTCATGCAGCAATCATTGCTCGTGAATATGGAATACCAGCAGTAGTCGGAACAGGGTCGGGAACGAGCACAATTAAAACAGGTGACCTGATTAGAATTGACGGCAGTGAAGGAATAGTTGAAATTCTATCTTAAGTAATAAGGGGAGGAGGTGTAATTTGGAGTCAGAATTGAAGACGGAGCAAAGAGTAGTATATTGGATGAGGGAAATCAATAAGAGTGACCTCAACGTTGTTGGTAAGAAGTGCGCAAATCTGGGTGAGATGGGCAATAGGGGGTTACCCGCGCCCCCAGGCTTTGCCATCTCTGTAGTTGGTTACGAGCGCTTTATGAAGGAAACAGGCGTCGGACAAAAGATTAACGAGTATCTTCAGCAAAATTATGGCACTGAGACCTTCAAGAAAGCGGCTGAAGCGGAAGTTGCCAGTAAAGCCGTTAGGAAAATGATTGAAGATAAGCCGATGCCAGAGGATATGGAGGAGGAAATCATTGGTGCTTACAGTACCCTTTGCAAAGAAATAGGCAGGGATGATATTGAGGTTGCGGTTCGGTCTAGCGGAGCAGTTAGCATGCCAGGTCAGTTTGATACCTATCTCTATGTGCGTGGTGCCTGTGAGGTGATTAAACATGTAATCCGCTGCTGGGGCAGTACCTTTACCCCGAGGGCTATCATGTTCAGAGCTGAAAAAGGACTGGGTATAGGGATATGGCCTATTGGGGTAGCTGTTATCAAGATGGTAAACGCCAAGGCTGCAGGTATAATGTTCACCTTAAGCCCCGTTACCGGGGACAGGTCTAAAATAACCATAGAAGGCAACTGGGGGCTGGGTGAGAGTGTAGTATCAGGGAGAATAGAACCTGACCGTTTTAAGGTAAATAAGATAACTTTGGAAATTGAAGAAAAAAGACTAGGTCGCAAGGAAGAGGAATACGTTTATGATAGCGACAAAAGAATAGTGGAGTTTAGGGAGGTGCCTCCAGAAAAGCGAAGGGAGTTTTGTTTGACCGACGAAGAAATCATAAAATTGGTGAATCTTGGCAAACAAGCAGAAAAGCTATTTGGCGGGGAGCCACAGGATACGGAATGGGCTATTGATAAGGATTTACCTCTTGGGGAAAACATTTTGCTTCTCCAATCGCGCCCGGAAACTATATGGGCTCCAAAGCAGAAGAAGGGTATTCCACGCACGAAAAGTGCTCTAGATTATATTACCAGCACCCTAATGGAAGGTAAAAAACTCGAATAAACTGTTGATAAAAGAGCTGATATTTCCCTGGGTTTATCCCTCACAGGAACCGTCCTTGTACGACTGGCGACAACTCCGGCTTTTTAGTATAATTGACACCCAAGTAGGTGCCAGGGAGCGAACAAGCTTGGCAGAACTGAAAGGGGATAATGTATGATGGTAAAAGGTGGTTATAAGGGGAAGATTCTCCGAGTTGATTTGACTAGTGAAAGTATTCAAACTGAACCCTTAGACGATAATATAGTCCAGAGATTTCTGGGGGGAAGGGGTTATGGTGCCAAGATACTCTATGATGAAAATCCCCCTGGAGTTGACCCACTTGCACCTGAGAACAGGCTTATCTTCTTCACCAGCCCTTTCCTGGGGACGGATATTCCTTGTAGTGTAAAACCCTGCGTCGTTACCAAATCACCGCTATCTCAAACCATTCTAATGAGTCTTTCCGGTGGCTTTTTTGGTCCCGAGCTTAAATTTACCGGTTATGATGGTATAGTAATAGTAGGTAAGGCAAAGCATCCAGTCTATCTTCAGGTTCATAATGAAGACGTTCAAATTAAGGATGCCAGCCTTGTATGGGGGAAAGATACCGTTGAGACGCAAGAGATGCTGAAAGAGGCTTTCGGAGACAAGAAGGCTAGAGCAGTTACTATCGGTCCCGCGGGAGAGAGGCTGGTTAGGTTTGCTAGTGCTATAAATGAGCGACGCGCTTTTGGCAGGGGAGGGGTTGGAGCGGTAATGGGTGCCAAGAAACTAAAAGCAATTGTTGTCCGTGGAACCAAGCCAGTAAACTTGTTTGATAAAAATGGATTTGATGCTTTAGTTAGAGAATTACGAGAAAGGTTTAAATCCGGGAAGGCAAGAGATTTCGCTAGATTTGGAACAAGTTCAGTACTCCGCCTTGTGGAAGAGAGAGGGATTTTCCCTACCCGAAATTACCAGTCTGGTGTATTTGAGGGCAGGTCAAAAATTGATGCAGAGGCTCGTGAAGCCTATGTGAAAAGGCATATGACCTGCTATAAGTGTCCGGTAGGCTGCTCAGTCTGGGCGGTCGCCACTGATGAACCCTATCATGGCATAGGGTCTGAAGGCCCTGAATATGAAACCCTTTGGAGTTTTGGTGGGCAATGTGGCAACGATAATCTGTCGGCAATCATAGCCGCTGAGAACCTCTGCGACCGATATGGACTAGATACTATTTCAACAGGTAATTGCATCGGCTTTGCCATGGAGTGCTTTGAAAATGGCATAATCACTAAAAAGGACACTGACGGGCTTGAACTTAGGTTCGGTAATCACCAGGCTATGGTAGAGATGGCTAGAAAAATAGGTAATCGCGATGGATTTGGGGATGTATTGGCAGAAGGGGTGAGAAGAGCCTCACAGAAAATTGGCAAAAATAGCGAGAAGTTTGCCATGCAAGTCAAGGGCTCAGAGATGTGCGGATATGACCCGAGAGGAGCTATGGGACAGGGGCTCTCCTTTGCTACTTGTTCAAGGGGTGCTGACCACCAAAAAGGCCTTGTTCGGCAGGAAGTATTTGGCAAACCGCCTCCGATTGACCGTTTCGCTACTGAGGGAAAGGCTGAATTGGTTAAAGATGTCCAAGATGAAATGGCTTTTTTGGATGCTATGGGCATTTGTTGCTTCTTAACCCGCCGTGACTTAACCGGGCCGGCAGATTACGCCAAACTTATCAAGTGTGTAACCGGCATTGAATTCACCGAACAAGATGTATGGACGGTGGGAGAGAGGATATTTAATCTGGAAAGGTTGTTTAACATGAGAGAAGGGTTCTCCCGCAAGGATGATACCTTGCCCGAGAGGTTTCTTACTGAACCTTTCCATGAAGGACCTTCGGCAGGCCATACCGTTCCTATTGAGCAACTGCTAGATGATTACTACCGGGTAAGAGGCTGGGATGTTAACGGTTCTCCGACAAAGGAGACGTTGGCTAGACTTGGGTTAGAAGGTTTTTTACCTGGCCTGTGATAAATTTCTGGTGGAGGGAGGTGGATCTGGCTTAGTAGTGCAAAAGCATATGCGCAGCAGACTATTTGAAATAAGAAAGGAGAAAAAGGATGAGGTTAAAGGATAAAGTGGCTATTATTACCGGGAGTAGTCGAGGTTTAGGCAAGCTGTATGCTGAGCGATTTGCAAAGGAAGGGGCTAAGGTAACAGTTTGTGATGTCACTGACTGCGGGGAAGCAGTTAAAGCAATAAAAGCGATAGGTGGCGAGGTACTAGCACTAAAAACCGATGTTACCAAGGTTGGAGACACGGTTGAGATGGTGAAGAAAACGGTTGAGCGTTTTGGTAAGATAGATATTCTGGTTAACAACGCGGCTATTTATGGTGGTCTTAGATTGCAGCCCTTCTACGAGGTTGACGAAAATGAATGGGACAAGGTTATGGCAGTGAACCTGAAAGGCATGTGGCTTTGTTGTAAGGCAGTTTTCCCCTATATGAAGGAACAGGGGCACGGCAAAATAATTAATATTTCCTCTGGAGTCCATTTTAAGGGTATACCCTATTTTATTCATTATACTACCTCTAAAGGTGGCGTTGTTGCCTTTACCAGGGCGATGGCTCGAGAACTGGGGGAGTATAATATCAACGTAAATGCTGTGGCTCCCGGGCTTATGTTGACCAAGGCTAGCAATGATATGTTCTCACCAGAATTGGCTAAAAAGGACACTGCCACGCAAGCTTTGCATAAGGAGCAGAAGCCCGAATATGTAGTCGGGACGGTACTATTCCTCGCCTCTGAGGATTCTGATTACCTCACTGGTCAAACCATCGTAGTTGATGGTGGGACCTTTATGCATTAATGTTAGCCCTAAGGAAGAAATAGGTAGCCTACTTTATGGAAAGGAGAGAGTGAAATGGCTGATGCTAGTTATGATGCGGTCATCGTTGGCGGTGGTAACAAGGGATTAATTGCTGGCCTCTATCTGACCAAATACGGGGGCATGGATACATGCATCTTCGAAAGGCGCTTTGAATTAGGTGGAGCTCTGGCTGGCGGTGAGCATGCTGCACCTGGTTTCCTTGGCGATACTCATACTACAGCAAATGGTCTGGCTTACTTCTTGACCATAGAACGCGACTTCCCCGACTTTATCGAAAAAGGTGGGAAACAAACCCAATGCACGGCGACTATTGGCGCTATAACCAGGGAGGACCACAAGTGCTGTCTCACTTACAACATAAAGCTTGACCCCACGCAGGAGAAGACAGCTGCTTTGATTGCCCGCCTTTCAGAGAAGGACGCCGATACCTATATGAAAATATGGAACTACGGACAGAAGACAAACATTAACGAGGCAACAGCGCAGTATCTCTTTAATCTGCCTCCTTCTATCGGCGAAAGAGACCCCCTGGAAAAGTGGTTTTTTGAGTGGGTTAAGCAACCTGATTGCCCCGTGGACGCCGAATGGGCTCGACTCTCTGCTCTTGAGGGTGGCCTCCAGTTGTTTGAAAACTTTGGTGTCACCCTTATGGTTCTACGTAAAGCCCTGGCAGCAGGTACCATGTCTCCGGAGCCATTTGGGGCATGGTGGCTAATATTTATGAAAGGGCTACTGGGGGCACAGGGACTTGCTTCGGCAATAGGTACATCCCACAGCATTGCCCATGCCTATATAAGAATTTTCTTAGAAAACGGGGGTAAATATTTCACCCACTCCCACGTGGATAAGATTCTCATTGAAAATGGCAAGGCAAAGGGGATTCGTCTTGCCGATGGCACCGAGATTGAAGCCCGAAAATTGGTCATTGTCAATGTTGACCCATGGCAGCTTGCTTTTGAGCTCATTGGTAAAGAGAATCTACCTGAGCGTATTATCAGGAAGGTGTCAACCTTAAAGGGTGGTAAGAACTCTCTAGCCTGGTTTACTTGGGCTCTCCACGAACCACTTAATTTCAAAGCCGCTGACTTCTGTCCAGATGTTAACAGTGTCGGGCAGCTAGCGCTAGGCTCCTACGACCCTAACATCTGGGTCAGGGAATACCACCTGAGAATGGCGGGGAAGATTCCCCCCATCGAAAGCAGCCTATTGTGGCATATGTATGGTGAGGAGGACAGGAAAGCCCGAGTAATATCAGGCAAGGGAGTTACCTACCTTTCAGAACAATTCGTTGCCCCGGCTCCTGCGTTGAGCGAAAAGGAGTGGCTCGAGTTTAAGAAGAAGCATACTGAAGATGTAATTCGTGAGGTGCATGAGTTTGCGCCCAATATGACCTGGGATAATATCATTGGCGTCGACCCTATAACCCCTTATGACACGGCGCAGCGATTAATTAACATGCCCTTTGGGTGTTGGGCAGTTGTGGACTGGGATCACTGGCGTCCCCGAAATATGCGCCCCATCTCTGAGTGGGCATTTCATCGTATAAATCCCATCAAGAACCTCTATGGCTGCGGGGCAGCTTGGGACCCGGCTGCCATGGCTGACTCAGGTTACAAGTGCTACAAGGTTATTGCTGAGGACTTCGGGCTGTGTAAACCCTGGGAAGAGAAGGGATACAGCTGGTAGACAGGGCAAGCAAATAATTCAAGGAGGGAAAGATGGCAGAGAAATATGATATTGTAATTTTGGGTGCCGGCCCCAATGGGTTAGAATGTGGTGCTTACTTGGCTAAGGCTGGCCTCAAGGTTGTAATACTGGAGAAAAGAAATGAAGTCGGTGGTGGACTAGCTGGAGAAGAGGTCACCCTACCCGGCTTTTTGCACAATACCCATGCTATATATATGATGATGACCGAATATGCTCCTCCTTATACAGACTTTAAGTTGGAGGAATATAATATTAGGCACGTCTATCCCCCACTCCAGTTCGCTATGCCGCTCTCTGATGGCAGATGCCTCTGTCTCTACAGTGACCTTGATAAGACATGTGAGTCTATAGCTAAATTCTCAAAAAAAGACGCTGATACTTATCGTGAGGTCTATCATAGATATAAAGACTACGTCCAGTATTTTGTGGCTCCGGCTACCTATTACCCGGCGTCTCCTCTCCTTGAGGCAGTTACCAAAATGCAGCAAACCGATATTGGCAGAGAGCTTTTCGAATTAACTGAGAAAAGCCCAAAGGATGTCATTGACGAACTCTTTGAAGATGAATATGTTAAGACTCTGATGTTATACATAACTGGTATCTGGGGACTGGAGTATGATGTTACTGGCGTAGGCTATCTCATCCCACTCTACATCAATCGTGCCACCAACTATAAGCTTGTAATTGGCGGCACTCATAGGCTGGCTTCTGCTCTCCAGAAGATTATCATAGAGAATGGCGGGCTCACTTTGACTAGCCGAAGAATCAAGCGCATCATTATAGAAGATAACACTGCTAAGGGTGTTGAGATGGAGGATGGCACTATCATTGAGGCAGAGAAGGCAGTGGTGAGCACCCTTGATACTCACCAGACCTTACTCAAGTTGGTAGGGGAAGACAAGTTGAGCGAGGACTTTGTGGAAAGCACTAAGGCGTGGATGTGGGAGACTGAAAGCCTGTTTGTTGTCCATCTTGCTTTAGACGCACCACCTGATTTTACTGTAGCTAGCTCAAGTCAGGAACTTAATAAAGCCAATATCTATGTCATCGGCTTCGAATCTATGGATGCCCTGCTTAACCATTACGAAGCCATCCGCAACGGCGAGTTGTTAAAGGGGGGCGGTTTCCACTGCTCCTTCCCCAGCGTCCATGACCCCACACAGGCTCCCCCAGGAAGATGCACTGGTCTTATCACCGAACTGTCTCCCTACAACCTGAAAGAGGGTGGCGCTGACCAATGGCATAAAATGAAATTCCAGGAAGAGCACGCCGATGACTTGATTAATACCCTGGCGAGATATGCCCCTGACATAAAGGAAAAGATAGTGTGGAAGAATACTTGCAGCCCCCGTGGTATCGAGGACAGATTCTCAGATATGGTTCAGGGCTCCTTCAAGCAAGGTGCCTACCATCCTCTTCAGATGGGCTATAATAGACCGAATGCTGAGTGCTCTAACCACCGGTCTCCTATAAAAAGACTTTATATGGGTGGCTCCTGTACCTACCCCGGTGGCACAGTACTTTTCGGCGCTGGCTATCTGGCTGCCAATGCTGCAGCTGAAGACTTAGGGGTTGAAAAATGGTGGTCTGAGCCGGAAATCGTAACCGAAGCCAGGAAGAGAAGTTTACTTTAAGCTATGAGACTAATGTCAACTGGTTTGGGCAAAACGGAGCTGGAGGCAGAAATTGTAGAGGTTAAGAGGGTTGATGATGTAGTGATTTTTTACGTGAAAACCACAAAGCCGGTGAAATGGAAGGTAAGGATGGCTTTTCAGGAACAGGACTTGAGAAGCCTAATTTTTGCTATATTAAAACCAAAGAACTTAGGATATGTTTTGCGCTCCTTCTTCTCCAATCAGGAAAAGGTGAGCCGAACAGAAGCATTTTAGAGGAGGAAAATGAGGTTTAGGTCATCAGGATTTGGAACTGACAAAGAACTTAAAGGCTATATGTCCGATTTATCGCCAGTGGGAGAGGACTTGCTTGTCTTTCATATTCAGACAACTGAGCCTGTGGAATGGCATCTAAGAGCTGGTATGCAGTTTAGTGATATTCCGAATATATTGAAGGGTATGTTGAAGCCCTCTATTCTTTTCTTAACTCTCCGGACTCTCTTTTTTCTAAAGAAAAATCCCAAGGAACCTGAGAACTTTTGAAATAAGCAATATAATGCCTTGGGAGGTTTCTATCGTAAGCAAGTAGTCAATTTGAGACCGCTGGTTGAACAGGGATTTGGGTGCAATATCATTGAGAAAAGGAGGAAAAGGATGGCAGATCTAAGCGTAGAAATTGCCGGTGTCAAATTTAAGAATCCGGTGTGGCTTTCTTCAAGCGAGGTAACTGAAAACTTTGAGAAGATGAAGCGGGGCTTTGACATGGGAGCCGGAGCAGTGGTTGCCAAGTCTTACACCAATAGCCGGGAATATAGAGAGGCAACAGAGATAGCTAGGTATGCTATTTTGGGCGAAAACCGCCGTCAAGTCTACGGAAGAGATGTACCAAAGCTATATACAAATTATTGTCGTACTGGTATAGGGCCGATAGATGAAACTGAAGACGTGTGGTTTGAAGAGCTGGAGAAAACACTAAAATATGCCAAACAGTGCGATGGTCAAGTTGTTGGCAGTGTATTTGGTTCAACTGATGCCCAGGAGATGGTTCGGTTGTCCAAAAAGATGGAAGATATAGGGATACCGATGATTGAACTTGACCTAGCCTGTCCCCAGGGGGAGGAATTACATGATAAAGGTGGCATTGTTAAGACCAGTTCGCTTTATGTTGATATTACCAAAACCGTAGTTGATAATGTTTCCATACCTGTATTCCCTAAGCTTTCTCCGCAGCAGGCAGATTTAGCTGTAACTACACAGGCGGTCAAGGAGGTTGGTGCTGCTGGTGTAACCTGTCATAACCGTTTTCTGGGCTTTATGGTTGATATTGATAAAGCCGAGCCCACTATATCAGGGTGGGCTGGTGTTGGTGGACCATGGATGTTGCCTGTTTCCCTGAGGTGGATTTCCAAGATTTATGCCGATGTCCCTAATTTTCCTATCTTAGGCTCGAGTGGTGCCTATGACTGGGAAGATGTGGTGCGGTTTCTTATGGCTGGGGCAAGTGCTGTTGAATTCTGCTCTACGATAATGACTAAAGGCTACTGGGTAGTCGGAAAAGCCATAGAGGGACTAAATGCCTTCATGGATGCCAAAGGATATAGAAGTGTCCGAGATATTATAGGAATTGCAACCAAAGCAAGTCACACCTATGAGGAAATGCACACCTTACCCGGCTATAAGCAGCAGTCCTCAATAGACCACGACAAATGTATTCATTGTGGGAAGTGCTTTGAAATTTGCTGGTACCATGGGATAGAAAGGAAGGAGGAGAAAGCTACGGTACCTTGTAAGGAGGCGTGTCCCGCAGGGATAGATGTCCCGCGCTATGTCCGATTTATCGCCAATGGCCAGTTTGACGAAGCCCTAGCTGTAGTCCGCGAGAAAATTCCCTTCCCCTTTGTTTGTGGCATTGCCTGTTTCCATCCCTGTGAGGAGAAGTGTGCTCGTGGGCGACTAGATGACCCAATTGCGATTATGGCTCTTAAGCGCTTTGTCGCCGAGCGGGATACCGGAGCTTGGAAGTCCAAGGTGAAGGCAGCTAAGCCGACGGGTAAGCGGGTAGCCATTGTTGGGTCAGGACCAGCTGGATTGACTGCAGGATATTACCTTACAAGGCGGGGGCATAGCGTTATAGTATTTGAGGCATCGCCCGTCGCCGGTGGCATGATGCGTGTAGCCATCCCTGAGTATCGTTTGCCTCTAAATATACTAGATAGGGAGATTGACGAGATAAAGAATGCCGGGGTTAAGATAAAGACTGGCACTAAGGTTAACTCGCTGGATAAGCTATTAGGCCAAGGTTATGATGCGGTTTTTGTGGCTATAGGCACTAGTAATGATTTACAGATGGGAGTCAAGGGTGAGGATAGCGTGGGGGTGATAAAGTGCCTATCTTTTCTTAATGATGTGAAGCTGGGTAAAAAGGTTAGTCTGGGAGAAAGGGTGTCCGTCATTGGTGGCGGTAATGCAGCTGTAGATGCAGCGCGCACTGCTTCTCGCCTTGGTGCCAAGGAGGTAACCATTATCTATCGCCGTAGCCGGGCTGAGATGCCAGCTTCAGATAATGAGGTAGAAGAGGCTCTTCGTGAAGGAGTGGAGATTCAGTTTCTGGCAGCGCCTACCAAGATAACGAGAGCTAACGGTCAGCTTAAGGTGGAATGTATTCGTATGAAGCTGGGTAAAGTAGATGCCAGCGGCAAGCCACGTCCCGAGCCAATCCCGGGTACCGAGTTTGATGTTGATACTGATGCGGTAATTGTTGCCATTGGTGAGGCGCCGGACATACCCGCTCAATTTGGCTTGAAGAAAGCTGATGGTAACGCGATATGGGTTGACTCTGAGACACTGGTGACAAGTAAGAAGGGAGTGTTTGCTGGTGGTGATGTGGTAAATGGGCCAGCCTCAATAATTGAGTCGATTGCTGCCGGTAGGCGAGCAGCAATTTCAATAGACAAGTATCTAGGCAGTAATGGCGAAATCGATGAAGTGTTAGCTCCACCAGAGAAAAAGGTAAGGCCACTGGATGCCGATGAGCTACCGGAAGAAAGTCGGGTACCTCAGGTAGCAGCGATGTCCCTTGCTAAGCGACTTTTCAGCTTTGATATGCCAGAGTATGGTTACACGGAAGAGGAAGCAGTGAAGGAAGCAAACCGTTGCCTGAGATGTGATGCCAACTGGATTTATACCGTAAATGACGATAAGTGTAAGGGTTGTCATAATTGCAAGGTAATTTGCCCTGTAAAGGACTGTATTGTAATGAAAGTGGTTGCCTAATCTGGTTATGAGTCTCTTTTTAGTTGCGGTGTGAAAATGTTTTGGTGTAAGATTATAAAGATTTTAAATTATTAGGCAGGTGATTAAGATGAAGGAAAGCTTATGGGGGCAGCTAACCTCCTCTATCAAGCAGGTAGCAGAAAAGCCTGTGATAAGGCAGGAGTTCGTGGTAAAGGCATCTTTAGAGAAAACCTGGGCACTTTTAAATGATATGGAAAGGTTTGGTTTGTGTATCCCTGGCTGTAAAGAGGTCAAGAAAATCTCGGAAACCGAAGTCGATTGGGTAATTGAAGCTAAGATACTTCGCACATCGAGGACAATTGTAGCCAGAACCCAAGCTATAGAGATAAGACCCCCTGTTCATGCCAGCTTCCAGGGTGAGGGTGAGCTCCACGAAAGGTTTAATCGCTATAAGATGACACTAACTGGCACGACGGATCTGGAGCCATTGTCTGAGAACGAGACTAAGATGATATTTGCTGGTAGCGTAAGCGCTAGTGGTGCTGCAGGATTTCTTATCAATAAGGTAGCTTCGGGACAAATGCAGGGGCTGTTCCAGGATTTTGAAAAAAATATCAAAGCTGCGCTTGAAAAATAAATGGAGGCAAGGTAATACTAATGAAATATCTTATTCCGAGTACTACAGATGAAGCCTTATCCATGCTTGACAAATATGGTGAGGCTGCAGTTATCGTAGCTGGTGGCGTTTTTTTCACGCCTCACAGAGAGGAGCTCTTTGGCGAGGCAGAGGTTCTAATAAATATTGGTAAGCTTGAGTTGAACTATATTAATGTTGATGAAGAAGGTTTAAAGATAGGAGCAACCACAAGTCTGACCTCATTAATGACGTCCGAGGTTATCAGCAAAGGAGTATTCAGGGTGCTTTTTGAAACAATGGACGAGATTCCAATAAAGAGAATTAGAGACATGGGAACGGTGGGCGGAGAGGTATGCATGAGTGCCGAAAATGACCTGCCAACATCGCTAATTGCTCTAGATGCTAAGGTTGTTGTCGTAAGCCCCACTAAGAGCAGAATTTTGCCTTTGGAAGAATTCTACTTGGGTTATTTGAGCACTGTCCTAGAATCCAATGAGATGGTGACAGAGATTCAGGTTCCACATTCCCCACCCAAGACTGGTGCAGGGTTTTGTAAATTTGAGCGAGGAACTGTAGATTTACCTATAGTTAATGCTGCAGTTCGAGTTACTCTGGGGCCGAATGATAAATGTAAGGCTGCTAAAATCGTGCTTGGTTGTGTTGCTTTTCCTCCTGTCATAGCTTATAACGCTGAGAATTTGCTTATAGGCAAAAATTTGGATGGGAAGATTATAGCAAGTGTTATTGAGGCTGCAGTTGACATTGAATGTATAACCGATATCCGTGCCTCAGGTGAGCTACGAAAGAGATGGGCCAAGGTTGCGGTTGGGAAGGCTTTAAATAAGGCTTATGAGCAAGCAAAAGGAGGAAAATAAGAAAATGGCTGTAGCAATTACCTTGATTGTTAATGGCGAAGGGCATAAGGTTGATGTTGAACCTTGGTGGTCCCTAGCATATGTATTAAGGGAAAAGCTTGGATTAACAGGGACCAAAATTATGTGCAATAACGGCGCTTGTGGCTCCTGTACCGTCCTTATGAATGGACAACCTGTGTCTTCGTGCTTGAAGTTGGCAGTGCTAGCTGAGGGAAAGAATATCACTACTATTGAGGGGCTGGCAAACACCGAAACGGGTGAGTTGCATTCCTTACAGGAGGCTTTCATCAAATATAGTGGCATGCAGTGCGGGACATGTACCCCGGGGATGATTCTTACTGCTAAAGCTTTGCTTGATGAGAACCCTGTCCCAACTGAGGATGAGGTAAGGGAAGCTCTTGCCGGAAACCTTTGTCGGTGTGGATCTTATAAACGGATAGTCCAGTGTGTATTGGCTGCTGCCGAGACGACGAGAGGAGGTGCATAAAATGTCTAGCGAGTTCTCAGTGTTGGGGAAGAGTTTACCCCGTAAGGATGCTCTGGAAAAAGTAAACGGCGAGGTGAAGTTTGTATCCGATATAAAGTTGCCAAGAATGTTGTATGCCAAATTCCTGAGAAGCCCTTATGCCCATGCCATGGTTACCAAAATAGACACCAGCCGAGCCAAGGCATTACCTGGAGTAAAATGCGTGCTAACCCATGAGAATACGCCAAATGTTCACCCACTAGGCAAATTTGAGTATCTCCTCGATCATAGAATGCACTACGCAGGGGAGGAAGTGGCAGCGGTGGCAGCTGAGACTGAGGATATTGCTCTAGAAGCACTGAAGCTAATAGATGTGGAATATGAGGTGGAACCAGTCATTATTGACCCTGAGGAAGCAATGAAACCTGATGCCCCCTTAGTGCATAAGGAATACGGAACCAATATGTATTACGGAACGGAGCATGGGCATGCAGCTTCACCGTCACCACGGTGGAGGAAAGATGGTTGGTTACCATTACAAGTTGGCGATGTTGACAAGGGCTTTGCTGAAGCCGATTACATAATTGAAGGTGTGTATGAGTCACCAACACAGCACAACTGCTCTCCAATACCACGGTCAGTGGTATGTGAGTGGGCTGGCAATAACCTAACTTGTTGGGCTGATACCCAGATACCACAGTGGGTAAGCAAAGACGTGGCTAAATGTTTAGGTATTCCACGTTCTAGTATCAGAGTTATTTGTAACTGGACAGTGGGTAGCTATGGCTCGAAACAACCGGAGAAAATAGCTACCCTCGTTGCAATAATGGCAAAGAAGACAGGGAGACCGGTGAAAGCCGTATTTACCAGAGAGGAAGAATTTGTCGCTACTCATCATCGCCCCAGCTATAAAGGCTACGAGAAGATAGGGGTTAAGAAAGACGGAACAATTACGGCGATGTCTCACCGGGTGATAGGGAATTTTGGCAGAGACTTTGTTTGGGGTCCTGAGGTTATGTCTGCCTCGGCGGCGGCTACTTGCGCTACACTCTACAGGTATCAAAACATGAAGTTTGAGGGAGCTGCAGTAATGACAAATATCCCGGATGCCGGCGCCATGAATGGGCTCGGAGACCCAGAGATGGGATTCATTGTTGAAAGGGCAATAGATGAAGCCGCTGAAGCAATTGGAATGGACCCGGTAGAGTTCAGGCTGAAGAACTGCGCTAGATATGGCAGTAGAAGTGTCTCACGTCGTGATGTGCTGGGGTTATCACCTGACGAGTTGGAACTTCGCCCTGATTGGATAAATTGGGGTATTGTCGGGCATGATTTTGATAGCCTCCAAGAATGTATTAAGAAGGTGGCGGAGAAATCCGAATGGAAGAAGAAGTGGAAGGGTTGGAAGACCCCGATGGCGGTCAATGGAACCAAGAGAAGAGGCATAGGTATAGCTATAGGCATGCATATGTCTGCTTACCGCCCATACTCGGCTATTGTAAAGACAAACCAGGATGGTTCGGTTAACGTGATGTCAATGGCTGCTGAAATTGGTCAGGGCATTAGAACAGCTATGGCTCAGGTGGTGGCTGAGACACTGGGGATAGGCTATGAGGATGTTGAGGTATTGCTGGCTGATACCACTGCAGCGCCCGAGGGGTGGGGGGTTATTGCCAGTGGTGGTACATCCAGTGCCATACCTGCCGCATGGCATGCCGCGGAAGAGGTGAGACGGCAAGCCTTTGATATCGCCGCTGCCAGGTTGGGAGTAAAGCCAGACCAATTGGAAGCAAAGGATAGAATGATATATGTTAAAAATGACCCCCAGAAAGCCATTTCATTCCGCGAAGCGTGCTCACGTGGCTATCAGATTACAGGAGCTCACACTCTTCCCTCCCCAGATGAGTTGAGAGACGAGAAAACCGGGAAAACTATAAATGTCTATTCCTGTGTGGCTACCATTGCTGAGGTGGAGGTGGATACTGAGACCGGCAGGCTGGATTTACTGCGGATAGCATCAGCCCATGACTGCGGTAGAGCTATAAACCCGCAAATAGTAGAGAACCAGATCCTTATGGGAATTATACAGAGCAACGGCTATGCTAGAGCTGAGGAGTATATCATAGATAAGGAGACCGGTGTTGTGCTCAACCCCGACTTGCTAGACTACAAGCTAATGACAATCCTTGATATGCCTAAAATGGATGACATAAAAGAAATCTTTGTCGAACGTCCCTCTGCTTGGGGAGCCTTTGGCAGTAAAGGTTTCAGCGAAACCGGGTCTACCAGCGGAGCCCCAGTTATAGCTAACGCTGCCTACAATGCAATAGGGGTAAGGATCAGAGGAGAGCATATTACCCCGGCGGCAATTCTTGAGGCACTGGGGAAAATAACTTAAGGGGGTGACTAGGTTGATAAACTTAAAACTTTTTAAAACTAAGGTAATTGACGAGGCTCTATCCTTGCTGAGCAACTATTGGGTCGAGCCGAAGCATCTGGAATACTTCAATGCCAAGACAATTGATGAGGCAGTGTCCTTATTGGATGAGTATAAAGAAGCGAAGATCATAGCTGGTGGTGTTGACCTAGTACGTTTGATGAGGAATGGGGTTATAGCCCCCAAGGTTTTGGTGAATATAGAAACTATTCCAGATTTGGCTTATATCATCGAGGATGCTGAGGGATTAAAGATAGGAGCCTTAGCCACTATCACCGATATCAAGACATCACCAATAATCAGGGATAAATATAACCTTCTTACCCAAGCAGCTCGCTCAGTGGCGGCACCTCAGATT
>Ga0315291_10002509_pt1 | contig 24032 bp, 15 predicted proteins | sample YL17G12_20_MG_FD_203070 | JGI IMG/M metagenome (GOLD analysis project Ga0315291, IMG submission 203070) | Sediment microbial communities from Yellowstone Lake, YNP, Wyoming, USA - YL17G12_20 | ecosystem: Environmental > Aquatic > Freshwater > Lake > Sediment | place: USA: Wyoming | collected... | reverse complement strand
TGAAGCTTGATTATATACCGGTAACCAGGGTGGAAAACGTTTGCGCCACTGGCATGGAGGCGTTGAGAGCAGCGACCTTCGCCCTGATCGCAAAAGCATACGATTTAGTTCTAGCCGTAGGATACGAAAAGCTGAAGGACACCGGCTACGGCGGCCTGCCGGTAGCGACTCAGGCCGGCGGCAGCGAGAAGTGGCACCCCGTGTTCGGCTCCGGCGACTCGGCCCCCGGGCGCTATGCCATGGCCGCTACCCGCTACTTCCACAGGTTCGGACTGAGCCCGGAGGAGGGCAAGCGCACGCTGGCCAAGATATCAGTCAAAAGCCACTACAACGGCTCGCTCAACCCGCGCGCCCACCTGCGCATGCAGGTCACGGAGGAGCAGGTAATGAAGGCCCCGATGATCGCATGGCCCCTCGGCCTGTTCGATGCCTGCGGCGTCACCGACGGCGGCTCGGCGGCCATACTGTGCCGCACCGAGGACGCCAAGAAGTTCAAGAGCGACTACGTCACCATCAAGGCCTTCGGCCTTTCCACCGGCCCGGGCATGGGCAAGGTCAGGACAGACTACGACTACACGCACTGGGAGGAGACGGTCAGGGCCTCCAAGCAGGCCTACGCGGATGCCGGCATCAAAGACCCCAAGAAAGAGATCGGCATGTGCGAGGTGCACGACTGCTTCTCCATCGCCGAGATGATCACCTATGAAGACCTTGGCTTTTGCGAAAAAGGCAAGGCCAAACACGATATCGAGGCCGGAGAGCTGGGACTTAAGGGAGCCCATCCGTTCAACGTCGGCGGCGGACTCAAGTCATTCGGACATCCCGTCGGCGCCAGCGGCATCAGGGAAGTCTTTGAAGGATATCAGGAGATTCTGGGCAAGGCTCAACTGCCGGAACGCCAGCTCAAGGATGTTAAGTTCGCCCTCGGCCATAACCAGGGCGGAAACCCGGGCAGGTTCATCTGCAGCATCTGCATCGTGGGCCAGCCGTAACATCAACCATAATTAAATACGCAGGGGGAGCCTTCAACGGCTCCCTCTTTTTTATGGTCGGGATGTAGGCAATGAGATATATAGCTTGTAGCTAAACGGCTCGACGCTGACTGACAGACTGAAAAGCTCAGGGGGACAATAACGGGCGAAAGCTCCGAAGCTAGCTATACACTGTGAGTTGATACCCCCTCACTTCAGAATGCTGTAACGAATGCGTGAGAGGTCTTCGTTTGGCTTTGGTTTGCGAAATACAAACAAGTGCTCGTGCATTATCAAAAAAGATTTTGAGTACGATGTTGAGCAACAGTGGCATAGAAGTATCTACTCAATCTATTATTCTCCTGCCACCCTTCGTAATCTGAGTTAGCGGTCTTGAGCCAACAGCTTTCACAAACAGCTGACTTATTGAGGGAGTGAAGCCCGTCGCATTCGACACAATACCCAGGAGATTCTAGCCATTTGTCGTCTTTTCGCTTAATCATAAATATTCTACATCCGGTCTTGAATCAAACTGAGTTCGACCGTCTTTGAATGTAATTCAGAAACAGTTTCGTAGTCTATGAACTTGACCCTTTCTGAAACAGCCTTGAACGCAGCATATGCTAATTTGGATTGATATTCCTTTTTCCGGTTGGCATCGGCGACAATTCTTAGCTTAACATTGAAATCCTGGAGTTCAAGAAACTTCAAAAGGGAATTCTGAATGTCAGTCGAATGTTCAATCTCAAAGAATGAATCGGGCATCTTTCGTTCATTAAACCAGACCACGTCGATTGTTTGAGCACGCTTTACTAGATGGTCATAACTGAAGGGATAGATTGCATGGACCGTAGCCAATTCTGAGAGAGATTTGGTGAGAAACTTCTTATTCTTGTCCTGCCCAGGCACGTAGGTCTGAAATGATTTCAGATTTCCAATCTCAATCAATAGACCTTGATAATATGAGTGAGTATATTCCGCTTTCTTCGATTCTTTAACTTCTCCAAGAATTGATGACGGTAATTTACTCTTGTAATCATTAAGGGCCCAAAGCCCAGGACGGATTTTGAAGAAGAATCGATTGTCCTGAACAATTCTTCTTATTGAGGCAAAGGGCGTCTTGGTCTTCCATGTGACGTCCGAAATCTTCATGACTTCGGAATAAAGATACCCTAGCGTGGCATAGCCACCGTTTGCTTTCATAACTTGGATTACAGCTTCATACTGTTTCATAATCAAATCCTTCAATAGCTAGACTTAGATCAGATCGTTGATACCGTTCAATAGGTTCATTCTCAAGCCATACAACGAGTTCCTCTCCATCCCAATCCCAATCGTCATAAGGCTCTGTGGTCTTAGAGAGGTAATGATGAATTCTGTCGGCCTGCCACTGCAATCTATTTACTTCCGATGACATCTTTGCATCCTACAGAATGCCAGCTGCTCAGTTGGCAATACTCTAAATGACACAATGGTTAATGTCAATAAAAGTCGTTATAGTATTTTCTTAAATCATCACACCCTCCGGGTTGGCCTTCCCGTTAATAGCCGCCAGCTCACATCGCCCTCCACACCCTGAAACCACTTACCAGAAGATGTAGGGTGGGTTTTCCAACCCACCGATGCTCAGCCGTAACATCAATCGCAGCTAAACCAAAAGGGGAGCCCTCACGAGCTCCCCTATCTTATTTAATTAACACAGCGCCGACCGCCATCGGCTCAGCGATATTCGACTATTTCACCTTCTTGGCGAACCCCTCGATGCGGTCCAGCCCGCCCGTGATGTTCTTCATGGAGGTGGCATAGGAAAGGTTCTAAGCCTGCACTTCAAGAACGCCCTTCAGGTTGCCCAGGCTCTTCTTTAACTCCTTGCGCATAGTGCTAATCATCATCGGCGAGAACAGCTTGAAGAAGCCTCGCACCGTTATATCGTACACGATGGTGAACTTTGCGCCCCCCGCCATGGGATCATAGGTATTGTGCTGTTCAATGAGCATGCCTGCGGATGTGATGTTCTTGCCGAACTTCTTATTTGGCTCACATTCCGTAGCCTTCGCCGTCCAACTCATGGTAAGGCCCATCATGTGGCTTTTCCCTTTGAACGTTGTGCCGACGCCCACGGCCCCCTGGGACGTCTGCTCCGCTTCCGGTATGGTCGACTGCCACTTCGACCAGCCCTTTGCATCAGTCGTGTAGGCGAACACCTTATCGACCGGACGCTTTATCTCCACGCTCTCTTCGATCCTTGCCATCTGACTACCTCCCCTTAATATTTGGGCTAATTGTGCTAGGAGCCCATTCTAATACGCTAGCAACTGCTAGTCAAGCGTTATGTCTATTCGATGGTAATAATTTGGAAGGTACAACAACCTCGGAGGGGCTGAAAGCAAAGGGGAGCCCTCGCGGGCTCCCCTCGTTGTTTGCAATGCTGACTCGCCTCAGCGCCGCTATTTCACCTTCTTGGCGAACTCCTCGATGCGGTCCATCCCGCCGTTTAAGAACTTACCTCACTCCTTGACATTGAACTTCAAGACAAAGCGTGTTCCCTGGATGCGGTTCACCTTAAACTTTCCGTCAAGCTGGTTCACTCCCAACATTCTGACTAAGCGGAGACCTAATGTGGATGTCTTGACTAAGCTGGATTGCTTGGGTAACCCGACACCGTTGTCTTCAACGGTGAGCGTGTACTCCGCATTCCTTCGCTCCAGAGAGACCTTTATTTCGCATTTATCGGCGCCGAATTGCGGCTGATTCTTTGGAAACGCATATTTAAATGCATTGGTCACCAGTTCGTTAACGATTATCCCGACAGGGACAGCGGTATCAAGCTTCAACGCGATCCCTGCCGCATCAACAGAGCATACGAGATCAGGAGGTGCATCCAGAGAGGTCCGCAGGTGAGCGACCAGCGCGCTGAGATAATCCTGGAAATCAATGCGCGAGGGAGTTTGCGACTGATACAAGCGCTCATGGATGAGAGCCATGGATCTGATCCTGCTTTCGAGGGCGGATAAAGCGGAATCCGTCAACGCCGGCTTCCCCAGCAGCTTCCTCGGCATCTTCCGTTGCATTTCCATGAGCGCGATAATGGAGGACATATTGTTCTTGACGTGATTGTGGATTTCGCGGAGGAGCTCTTTTTCCTCGAGCGATGCGGTGGGCGCGCCTGCCGCCCGCGGCTTCTCCCTGTCCTTCCGCAGCGCCTCCTCGCCTCTCCGCAACTTTTCCTCGCCCGCACGTAGCTTATCTTCTCCAGCCCGTAACTTCTCCTCTTCCACCCGTAGCTTGCCCTCAACCTCCTGCAGCTTCTTCTCGCCCGCCCGTAGCTTGCCCTCAACCTCCTGCAGCTTCTTCTCTCTTGCCCGCAGTTTCTCCTCGCCCGCCCGTAGCTTCCCCTCGCCCGCCCGCAGCTTCTCCTCAACCGCTTGCAGTTTCTCCTCGCCTGCCCGTAGCTTCCCCTCACCCACCCGCAGCTTCTCCTCTCCCTCCCGCAGCTTCTCCTCAACCTCCCGTAGCTTCCCCTCCGCCTGCTTACGCTCGGCGACGGCATTTATCTGAGCCGCCTCCTGTGCCTCTTTGAGAAGTTGCTCGCTCTTTTTCAGGGATTCCTCGGCCTGCTTGCGCTCGGTGATGTCAAACATGTAACCCGCCAGCATGTTTTTATCCCCCTGGACAAAGGGGAATTTGATCGAGATATAGCTGCGGTCATCCAAATCCTTTTCCATTTGCAGCACATTGCCGTTGGCAACGACGGCCCAGTCGTCGGCGGTCATCTTTGCGGCGAATTCGGCCGGGAACAGCTCCGCCATTGTCTTACCCACGATATCCAAACTCGAGCTGCCGAGCATCTTTTGATAATTATCGCTGGCTTGCAGTAGTCGGCTCTCGGTGGGCGTCACCGACTTGATGTAGGCGTAGACGGGTGAGTGACGCATAAACAGCGAGAACAATTCGTTGCTTGCCCGCAGCGTCTCTATCGACTCGGGATCAAGCATCCCCTCTTCTTTCTTCTCCTCGTCCTTTTTTCTTGCTGTCACGATCGCCTCCTATTTCCAAGACTGCCTGTCCGCAGTCCGGTATCGATGATTGACACCCGCCCTGCATTAATAAGTAGGGGCGGATGCCCGACTATATTCATTTTTATACTGATTCCATGAATTCCAGCATTATAAACTCAGTGTGAACTTGAATCAAGGGTATACTGAGCCCCAACCTCATTAAATATGAAAGGGGAGCCCGTGAGGGCTCCCCCTCTTATTCTATTAACACGGTGCCGACCGAAATCGGCCCAGCGATACTGACTATTTAACCTTCTTGGCGAACTCCTCGATGCGGTCCAGCCCGCCAGTGATGTTCTTCAATCTTGGACTGGGCATCCAAGGACGAATTGACAAAGCACTAATATTGGCGTATCATTAATGCGCAGATAATAACGCATCAATAAGGAGTATCATGAGTACGGTTCGAGTAAATATCACCCTGCCGGAAGACCTCGCACGCAAGCTCGACAGCCTGGTCGAGCCAAAGAAGAAGAGCCGCTTCGTCGCCGAGGCCGTGGAGAAGAAGATCGAGGATTTACAGCAAGAGCGCACGGAGGCGCTCCTGGAGGAGGGCTATAAGGCTCTGCGCTCCGAGAGCCTGGCCATAGCGAAGGACTTCGAGTTTGTGGACCTAGAGGGCTGGGATGAGTATTAAGAGAGGAGATATTCATGTTGCCGCACTTGACCCGGTCATCGGAAGGGAGATAGCGAAGACCAGGCCCGTGGTGGTGATCTCCAATGACAAGAACAACCAGTTCTCGGCGACCGTAACCGTTATCCCGTTAACATCCGGAAAACCTGAGAAGGAGTATCCCTTCGAAGTGTTCTTGCCGAAGGGGGTCGGCGATCTACCCAAGGATTCCAGGGCTAAGGCCGATCAGATTCGAACTATTGATAAGAGCCGGCTGGCGGCCTTCATCGGGAAATTGGGGACTAAAGAAATGTCACGCATTGAAGATGCGATAAAGGTTCATCTCCAGCTTCCTTAGCGGCTGAGGCGCAATCAAAATATCACCGCAGCTAAAACAAAGGGGAGCCCTCACGGGCTCCCCTTACTTATTCAATTAACACAGCGCCGACCAACATCGGCTCAGCGATATTCGCTTACTTCACATTCTTAGCGAACTCCTCGATGCGGTCCAGCCCGCCGGTGATGTTCTTCATGGAAGTCGCATAGGAAAGCCTCAAGTAGCCGTCCGCGCCGAACGGAATTCCTGGGAGCACGGCTACCTTGGCCTCGGTGAGCAGCAGCTCCGTCAGCCCCATGGAGCCCTTGATGGGCTTGCCGTTGAACGACTTGCCGTAGAGCTTCGATACGTTGGGGAAAGCATAGAAGGCGCCCGGCGGCATAAGGCAGGAAACTCCGGGAATCTTGTTCAACCGCTCGACCATGTAATTGCGCCGCTTCTCGAACTCGCCGGCCATCTGCTTCACCGCATCCTGAGGGCCAGTGAGCGCCGCCAGCGCCGCCCGCTGCGAGATGGAGGTCGGGTTCGAGGTGGAATGATCCTGCAGGTTGGACATCGCACCGACGATCTCTTTATCACCGGCGACATACCCGATACGCCAGCCGGTCATCGCATAGGACTTGGAGACCCCGTTGACCACTAGCGTCTTAGCCTTGATCTGAGGATTGAGAGAGGCGATGCTCACGTTTTCAATGCCGCCGTAGACCAGCTTATCGTAGATTTCATCGGAGATGACCAGCAGCCCCTTGTCCACGACGATTTTCGCGATAGCCTCCAGTTCCACCTTGGAATACACCTGCCCAGTGGGGTTGCTGGGGCTGTTCAGGATCAGGAGCTTCGTCTTTTTGGTAATATGCTTTAAAAGCGTTTCCGGGGTGATCTTGAAATTATCTTTCTCTGATGTATCGATGAACACCGGCGTGGCCTCGGCCACGCGCACCATCTCCGGGTAGCTCACCCAGTACGGCGACGGGATAAGCACTTCGTCGCCCGCCTCACACAAAACCTGGACGATGTTGTAAATGCTGTGTTTTGCGCCGCAGGAAACGATCACCTGTGAAGGATCATATTCCAGGCCGCTGTCCTTCTTAAATCTATCGCAGATGGCTTTCTTTAATTGCGGGATGCCGGCCGTCGGCGTGTATTTGGTAAATCCTTCAGAGATCGCTTTGATAGCCTCCTGTTTGATATGCTCCGGCGTATCAAAGTCCGGCTCGCCTGCGCCGAAGCCTATGATGTCAATGCCCTCTGCCTGCATCGCCTTGGCCTTGGCGGTGATAGCAAGGGTAGGAGAAGGACTTATCGACTGTGCCCTTTTTGTCAGAACCATAACGATTTCCTCCGAGCTTTAAGATTAATGCTGCGGTTCGATTTTCACTTTGAGCAGGGCTCGGCAATAAGTTGAAAACCCCGTTCCGTTTCAATCTGCCCTCAGCCGAGGTGTAATGATACCATGAACATGCTTTTTTGAAAACATCCAAAATCAACTGGCGGTGGGCCGAGCTTACCCTGCACCTATCTATCAGTTGTCATTGCGAACGAAGTGAAGCAATCTCCACGACGTCATGCCCCACAAACGACTAGATTGCCGCGTCGCTGCGCTCCTCGCAATGACAATAAAGAAAGAGGTGCTTGTAGGGGAGATGGATTTTAAAAAGAGGTGCAGGATACTTCCTGCTGGGGATTTGGGGGTATCCCCCAATTTTGTTAAGTCCCCCAAAGTATGGGGGACATTCAGGGGGTTTGGGTTAAATGTCATCACACGTCTCAACCGCATGATATAGGGGCACATTGCAATGTGCCCTACCTGGATTGCCTGATCAAGTCAGGCAATGACGCATATTTTCACCCTCACCTAGCCTCTCCCCTCAAGGGAGAGGTAACACTTGAGAAAGAGGTGCAGGAGAATTCTCTCCTGACGGGGGAACTGGGGGTGTCCCCCATCTTTAAAAAAGTCCCCCAAGTCTGGGGGATTTAGGGGGTTGGACAATAAATTAATTCACTCCCAAACCATCGTCAGGGTTGACTGCTAATTCGTATTTACTGTATACTATGCAATTGGGGAAAACTCCTCAACTGTAGTTAATTTTAGAGAAAGGATACATATGGCAGTAGGAATAACTTCGTATGGCGCTTACATACCCCTGTACCGGATGTCACGCGATGTTTTCTACAAGGCTTGGGGCGGCGCAAAAATGCCGGGTGAGCGCGCCGTTTGCAACTTCGATGAAGACAGCGTCACAATGGCACAGGCAGCAGCCGCCGACTGTTTGAGGGGCATTGACCCCAAGAAAGTCGACGGCCTCTTTTTTGCTACGACTACCCAGACCTACCTCGAGAAGTTGGGAGCCAGCATTGTGGCCGCCACCCTCGACCTGCGCGATGATATCCGCACCATGGACATCACCGACACGCTCAGGGCGGGCACATCCGCATTCGCCGCAGCAGCCGACACAGTCAAGGCCGGATCAGCGAAGAGCATACTGGTAACCGCCGGAGAGCACCGCATGGCGGCGCCGGCAGGAGATTTCGAGATGGCGCTGGGCGACGGCGCAGCAGCAGTGCTCATCGGAAGCGAAAATGTTATAGCGACGATTGAAGGCAGCTATCACATATCCGATGAGTTCTCAGGAGTCTGGCGTCCCGAGGGCGAGCAGTTCATCCGCGCCTGGGAAGACCGCTTTGTCAACGACAAAGGCTACTCCGAGGTCCTTGAGAAGGGGATCAAAGGCTTACTCAAGAAATACAATGTGAAGACCAGTGACTTCGCCAAGGTTGTATACGATACAACGCTTGAGAGTAGAAGGCATCCCCAGATGGCGAAACAACTGAAACTGGCCGACGAGCAGGTTCAGGAACACCTGTTCGATACGGTCGGCAATACCGGCTCAGCCCATGCACTGATAATGCTGGTGGCTGCGCTCGAAAAAGCAAAACCCGGGGATAAAATCCTGTGGGCCAGCTACGGGAACGGCGTAGATGCATTCATACTGCAGGTAACCCCGGAGATCGCGAAGCTGGCGCCGCGGCGCGGCTTTGCCAAGCATCTGGCCACCAAGAAAATGCTGGACAACAACGACCGCTACCTGCGCTGGCGCAAGATCGTGCCGCTGGAGAAAGCGCGCCGATCCGAACAGTCCCCTGTTTCCCTAGCGGGTTTTCACCGCGATGTCAAGGTAGCCCTTGCGATGTACGGGGTAAAGTGCAAGAAGTGCGGCACCCCCCAGTTCAGCCAGGGCGGCAGCTACGGTTACTTCACCCCGCTGCGGGTATGCGTCGACTGCCAGGCCGTGGACCAGATGGAACCGTACAAGTTCTCCGATAAGATAGGCAAGGTATTCACCTACACCGAGGATCGGCTCGCCGACTCGAACGATCCGCCCACCACTGTCGCCGTGGTCGACTTCATTGGCGGCGGGCGCGCCTTATTCGACATGACCGACCGGGGAGGACAGGAGATAAAGGTGGGGATGGAGTTGGAGATGACCTTCAGGAAACTGTTTGTTGACCGCGGTATTCACCAGTATTTCTGGAAGACTCGCCCCATCAGGTTTTAAAGAGAGGATAATATGGTAGGAAGTATAAAAGATAGAGTCGCAATTATAGGAATGGGCTGCACGCAGTTCGGCGAGCTGTGGGACAAGAGCCGCGTCGACCTGATCGTGGATGCAACCCTGGAGGCATATAAGGATGCCGGCGTCGAGCAGAAGGACATCCAGGCCGCCTGGTTCGGCAACTACTATGACACCACCGGCCTGACCGGTCAGGCCCTGGCCGGGCCGCTCAGGCTGCAGTACATCCCCGTTACCCGGGTGGAAAATGCCTGCGCTACCGCCTCCGATGCCCTCAGAAACGCCAGCTACGCAGTGGCAGCCGGCATCTATGACCTGGTACTGGTAGTGGGTGCCGAGAAGATCAAGGACCAGGGCTTAAGCGGACTGGCGGTGAGGAACCTGGACAACAACGGGCTGATGTTCTCGATGACCATGCCCGGCATGTTCTCCATGCTGGCTACCAGGTACTTTGATCACTACAAATTAAGCCCTGAAGAAGGCAAGCATATGCTGGCACACGTCTCATGGAAGAGCCATAAAAACGGTGTCTTGAGCCCCAAGGCCCACTTCCGTAAGGAAGTCAGCATGGACCAGATCATCAAGGCGCCGATAATCGCCTGGCCATTAGGACTCTTTGACTGCTGCGGCGTCTCCGACGGATGCGCTGCCGCCATCATCGTGCCAGCCAAGGACGCCAAGAAGTACCGCCCAGACCCGGTCTACATCAAAGCGGCGCAGATGGGCGTGGCCCCCGCAGACGGCAGCGCTTCGACCAAATACGATTATCTCCATGTCGAGTCCACCGTTCGCGCCGCCAATGCGGCCTATATCGAGGCCGGCGTCAAGAATCCGCGCGAGGAGATCGGCATGGCAGAGGTTCACGACTGCTTCTCCATAACCGAGGCGGTTATCATGGAGGACCTGCAGTTCAGCAAGCGCGGGCATATGAAAGACGACATCGAATCAGGATTCTTCGACCTCGATGGTGGGTTGCCAGTGCAGCCCGACGGAGGGCTGAAGTGCTTCGGCCATCCCATCGGAGCCAGCGGCTTGAGAATGATTTACGAGATGTACAAGCAGTTGCAGGGTAAGGCTGATAAGCGCCAGATCAAGAATCCCAAGCTGGGGCTAACTCAAAACCTGGGAGGACAGCCCCCGCACTGCACTATCTTCTGCGGTATCTTCGGTAAAGAGTTGGGATAGCACACAGACGGAATCGACCGGGCGCATGGCGAGCAAGATAATAGGACTCGCCATGCGCCATTTATAAAAAGAGCTTCTTGAACGGAAGTGTCCACCCGTATCGCGGAAGGACCGGGGGCTAAATTGACACCTCATCAGAAGCTTAGAAATAAAATAAGGGAATACAGGCTAACCCCAAGGAAGGGAGTAAAAATGGACTTCCGACTAACCCCAGAACAAGAAGCCCTGAAGAAAGAGTTTGAGACCTTCTTCGAGGCGGAAATGAAGAAAGCTCCAGAGGGATGGATGTGGGGACTGGACGGGCTGTATAACGATATAGGCTGGCCTTTCAACAAGTACATGGCAAAAAGGCTGGCGGAGAAGGGCTGGCTCGTCAGGCCGTGGCCCAAGGAATACGGCGGCAGCAACGCCACCATCATGGAACAACTCATATTCAGCGATGTTATCGGTTATTACTGCGCGCCCGGCGTCGATCCCCTCGGCATCGGGATGATCGGGCCGACCCTGCTGGCGATGGGCAACGATCAGCAGAAGAAGGAGCACCTGCCACCGATAGCTAAGGCAGAGAAATTCTGGTGCCAGGGCTGGAGCGAGCCCAACGCCGGCTCCGACCTGGCCTCGCTGACCACCAAGGCCGTCAAGGACGGCGACGACTGGATCATCAACGGCCAGAAGTGCTGGACCACCGGCGCGCACCGGGCGGACTGGAGCTTCATGCTTGCCAGGACGGATCCCGCGCAGAAGCGCAGCAAGGGCATCACCTTCTTCCTGGTCGATATGAAGAGCCCGGGCGTTACCGTACGACCGATACCGGGCATGGACGGCTCCGAGCATTTTAACGAAATCTTCTTCGACAACGTGCGCGTGCCATCGAGGAATATCGTCGGCCAGGTGAACCAGGGATGGGCCGTGACCCAGGCAACAATGAACTTTGAGCGCTCGAGCGTCGGCGTCATATCCGGCATAAAGCGCGCTCTTTATGAATTAGTAACATACTGCAAAGAGAACAACCTCAAGAACAAGCCTTTAAAGGACAACCCGCACGTCCGCCATCGCCTGGCGCAGCTGTTTATCGACATCGAGACTGGACACGCCATGAGCTATCGCTGCGGCTGGATGCAGGAGAAGGGCGACCTTCTGGGCGCCGCCTCGGCATCATGCGGGGCCAAGGTGTTCAGCACCGAGCTGTGGCAGCGCTGCGCCTTCACCGGCGTCGAGATTATGGGTCTCTACGGCACGGCGGCGCATACGACAAAGCTGGCGCCGATCAGGGGCCAGTTCGAGAACCTCGTTCAGATAACGCCCGGCTACAAACTCGGCGGCGGCACTTCGGAAATTATGAGAAATATAATCGCCTGGATCGGCCTAGGGCTGCCTAGGAAATAAGCGGAGAGGAGCGAATCATGAATCTTGATTTCACAGAAGAGCAGGATATGCTCCGAAACTCGGCTCGCCAGTTCGTGTCCACCGAGTGCACCAAGGCGAAGGTCCGAGAGCTTGAAAAGAGCAAAGAGGGTTATTCGCCGGAGATATGGAACAAGATGGCGGAGCTTGGCTGGTTCGGGCTGATGATACCGGATCAGTATAACGGCATGGGTATGGGACTACTCGACCTGGTGGTAGTGTTCGAAGAGGTCGGGCGCAACATCCTGCCCAGCCCCTTCCTTGTTTCGGCGGCACTGGCCACCCCGCCCATCGTGGAGGCGGGCTCTGAGGCGTTGAAAAAGGAGTTCCTGCCGAAGATAGCAGCCGGCGAGTTGATACTGACAATGGCGCTCACCGAGAAGAGCGCAGGCTATACCCCCGATTGCGTCGCGATGAAAGCGGAGGCCAAAGGCGACAACTTCGTTTTGAACGGCACCAAGCTGTTTGTAGAATACGCCACTGCCGCCAACTACCTGGTCGTAGTGGCCAGGACCAAGAGCGGAGGCAAGCCCGAGGACGGCATCACGCTGTTCCTCGTCGATGCAAAGACGAGCGGGATAAAGATAACGCCTTTCGATACCACCGCCGCCGATAAGCAGTGCGAGGTCGTCTTCAAGGACGTGAACGTTCCGAAGAAGAACGTTATCGGCGAGGTCAATAAGGGCTGGCCCGTAGTGCAGAGCGCGCTGCGCAAAGCCACTATCGCCAAGTGCGCCGAGATGGTAGGCGGCATGGCCGCGATGCAGGACATGGCCGTCGCCTACGCCAAGGAAAGGGTGCAATACGGACAGCTCATCGGCACCTACCAGGCGATACAACACAAGCTGGCGGACTTGTACCTCAGGACGATCATGTCCAAGAACATCCTCTACGAAGCGGCATGGATGGCTCAGGAGGGCATGGACTGCGACTGGAAGGTGTCTACCTGCAAGGCCTGGTGCAATGAGGCCTATAAACTGGTCACAGAGGACGGCGTGCATATCCACGGCGCTATCGGCACAACCAAGGATCATGACGCAAGCCTGTATTATCGCAGGGCCAGGGCGGCCTATTCGATCTTTGGCGATACCGAAGACCATAGGGAAGTTGTAGCGAAATCGATGGGCTTGTAAGCCAATCGACACATAAACCTTTAAAAAGTGGTGCGGGATTCTTCCTGCCGACATAAGTCCCCTGTAGGGGCGAACCTATGTGTTCGCCCTATCGCGACATCATGAGATAATAAAATCTCTCTAAGAGAGGTAGAAAATATGGATTTTAATTTCACACCGGAACAGGAAAAGTTTAGACAGGAGATACGCGACTTTATTAAAAAGGAGATACCCGCAGAGTTCGAAGCCGGCGTGGGCGGACATGTGGAATCAGAAGAGGACTGGAAGTTCGCGCGTTCGATCACCAAGAAGCTCTACCAGAAAGGCTGGCTTAACATTGCCTGGCCTAAAGAGTATGGCGGCAAGGACGAGCACATGCTCAGCGTCATCATCAACGAGGAGATGAACTACCGCGGCGCGCCCGGACTGGACTTCGGAGGCATCGGCATGCTAGCGCCGGCCCTCATGGCCCACGGCAACGAGGAGCAGAAGAAGGAGCACCTGGGCAGGATCGCACGGGGTGAGGTAGTGTGGTGCCAGGGCTGGAGCGAGCCCGGAGCGGGCTCAGACCTGCCGGCGATGACCACCAGGGCGGTGGAGGACGGCGATTATTATGTAATCAACGGACAGAAGGTCTGGACCAGCCTGGCCCACCATGCCGACTGGTGTTTCCTCCTTGCTAAGACAGACCCCAACGTGGAACCCAAGCACAGGGGGATCACTTTCTTCCTGGTCGACTTCAAAACGCCAGGTATCACTGTAAATCCACTGATAACTATGGCAAACGAGCACTGCTTCTCAGAGGTATTCTACGACAACGTCAGAGTCCCCAAGAAGAACATCGTCGGCAAGGTTAATGGCGGCTGGAAGGTCGCCATGACTGCTGCGGGCTTCGAGCGCTCCGGCATCTACCGCATCGCACGGGCGCTGGGCAATGTCGATAAGCTGATCGCGTTCGCCAAGAAACCGCTGCCCGGCGGTCATATCATAGGGAAAGACCCATACGTCAGGCAGAAGCTGACCAGCCTGTATATCGAGGGCCAGATCGCACGCATACTGGCCTACCGCGTGGCCTGGCTGCAGACCAAGGGCGAACAGCCCGAATGGGAGGCATCCATATCACGCGTACACGGTAGTGAGTTCCAGCAGCGCGTCGGAGAGATCGGTGCCGAGATAATGGGGCTCTATGGCATGTTGTTCAAAGAATCGAAGTGGGGCAACGAGGATTACTCCATCGCGCGTGAGTCCCTGCTCGGAATCGGCGCCACCATAGCGGCCGGCACATCGGAAGTGCAGAGGAACGCCATCGCTATGCGGGGCTTCGGCATGCCAAAATCATATTAAATAGTAAATAATCTCCAAGGGGGAAAGGAGCGGAAATATGGATTTAGGTTTCACACAAGAACAAGAAATGTTACGCACATCGGCACGCGCTTTTCTAACGGCGGAGTGCCCTCCGGAAACGGTCAAGCTGTTGAACGCGGACGAGAAGGGATACAAGCCGGAGATGTGGAAGAAGATGTCGGAGCTGGGCTGGCAGGGATTAGCTATTCCCGAAGCTTACGGCGGCATGGGGATGACATTCCTCGATATGGCCGTGCTATTCGAGGAAATGGGCAAGGCTGCGTTCCCGGGACCGTTCCTGCCGTCGGTAGTCCTCGGCGGGTTCACCCTGCTAGAGGGAGGCAGCGAGGAGCAGAAGAAGACCTATCTGCCTAAGATATCCTCAGGGGAAGCGATCTTCACCGTAGCCATAACCGAGCCCAGCGTGAGCTACGACCCGGCGGATATAACAGTTAAGGCGACAGCTGAGGGCAACGACTTCGTTATCGACGGCACGAAACTGTTTGTAAACGATGCCAATGTCGCTGATTACATCATAGTTGCAACCAGAACAAAGGCTGGCACCTCCGCGGATGGAATCACCTTATTCCTGGTCGATGCCAAAACCAGCGGCATACAGATCACACCGCTGAAGACCATCGACGGCAACAAGCAATGCGAGGTCATCTTCAATAAAGTGCGTGTGCCCAAGGCCAATATGATCGGCGCCCTGAATAAGGGCTGGACCATTGTCGATAAGGTGCTGGAGAAGGCCACTGTGGCCAAGTGCGCAGAGATGCTCGGAGGGGCACAGGCCGCCCTGGATATGAGCGTAGCCTATGCCAAGGAGCGCATCCAGTTCGGCAAGCCCATCGGCAGCTTCCAGGCCATTCAGCACCACTGCGCCAACATGCTGATCGATGTGGAGAGCTCGAGGTTCCTGACCTATCAGGCGGCATGGAAGGTCTCTGAGGGCATGGATGCCTCAATGGAAGTCTCCATGGCCAAGGCCTGGGTCAGCGATGCCTACCGCCGTGTAACCCGTCTCGGACACCAGATCCACGGCGGCATCGGGTTCTGCCTGGATCACAACATGCCTCTTTATTTCAAGCACTGCAAGGCGGCGGAATCACTGTTCGGCGGCCCTGAGTGGCACCGCGAACAGGTCGCCCAGAGTCTTGGACTATAATCTAAAATTCGTTTGATTAAAAATGAGGGAAGGGCTATCGACTAACGGTGGCCCTTCTCTTTCTAGAAACCTTTAAAAAAGATGTTCAGGGCTCTCACCCTCGACTTCAAAACCTTATCGACGAAAAAGAGGTGCAGGAGATTTCTCTCCTGCCGGGGGAACTGGGGGTGCCCCGTAGAGACGCAAGATTTTGCGTCTCTACACGATGACCGAAATATTGGGGGATAACAGGGGGTTGAACCAGGTGTCATCCTGAGGAAGTCCTTCCCAACATTAGAAGGACGACCGAAGTATTCAGAATAACAGGCTCAAGAAGAGGTGCAGGATTCCTCCTGCCGGTCCTTCCGCGGAAGGATTAGGGGTGTCCCATGGGCGTATGGCCATACGCCCCTACATTAATCCCGCTGTAGGGGCGAGGCTCGCCTCGCCTTTGGACTCACAGGGGGTTGGTCGAATCCAATCGTCCGATAGTTGAGCAGTCGAGACAGATGTAGCGGTGGGTTTGAAACCCACGCTACGGAATCAATGGTGGGTTACACTTCGTTAAACCCACCCTACACAGGTTAAAAATAAAGAGGTGCAGGAGAGGTTCTCCTGCCAGGGTTATAGGGGTGTCCCCTATCCCTTTTAAAAAGTCCCCCAAGAATGGGGGATACAGGGGGTTGATAGGATAAAGAAATGGGTTGTATATTTTGTAAAATCATCAAAGGCGAAATCCCCAGCGATGCAGTTCATCGCGACGATAAGGTTCTGGCTATCCGCGATATCAATCCCAAGGCTCCGGTGCACATCTTGATTCTGCCCCTGGAGCACATCCCCTCCCTCAGCGCCGCTACAGCCGACCACATGCCGTTATTCGGGCATATGGTAAACATAGCCAACGAGCTGGCAAAACGGGAGGGGATAGCCGAAAGCGGCTACAGGCTGGTTGTGAACTCGGGACCGGATGCGGGACAGGATATCCATCATCTTCACTTGCACCTACTCGGAGGACGCAAGCTGGGCTGGCGCACTTAATATATATCAACTTGCCCGAGCAATATTAAATTCTATTTGTCTTTCTTACTTGCCTTATCCATCAGACGACACCAGGTATCTACTATGACGGGATCAAACTGCACCCCGGCATTCCGTTTAAGCTCCTCACATGCTTTCTTGGGCGATATCACATCCCTGTAGGGGCGTTTCGTCACCATAGTATCATAGGCATCAGCCACACTGGTGATCCTAGCGCCTGACGGGATATCGATACCCTTTAAACCACCCGGATAGCCGCTACCATCGTACCATTCGTGGTGGTGCAAAATGATGGGCACAAGCGTTGAGAGCTCCTTAACATAGCTGACTATCCTGGCCCCTTCAGAACAGTGCTTTTTTATCACATCCCACTCCTCAGGGGTAGGCTTCCCCATCTTAGTCAGAATTGCATCGGGTACACCGACCTTGCCGATATCGTGCAGTAAAGCCGCAGCATGAAGCTTGGCCAGATCTTCTGCGGACAGGCCGACTTGTTTCCCTATCGACATCGCTATCTCTGCAACCCTCTGAGAGTGGCCATACGTATACGGGTCTCTGGCGTCCACCGTAGCCGCTAATGCATATACCTGATCCTGCGTTGCCACATCCATTATATCCGTTGAAAGTGTTCTTAATTCAGATACAAGCTTATCTTCATATCCCTTCTTTTTCGCCTGATACAAGGCCGCATCCGCCAGGAATATTAAACCGTCGGCCGACTCGGCGTTCTCGGGATACTCAGCGATTCCGGTGCTGAAGCCTACATGCCCTCCAAAAATCCTGGATTGCGTCAGCGGTGCTTTCTGCCATTTGGCCCTCGCCCTTTGTACGATCTTCTTCGCTCTTTCCGCATCCGCTAACGGCAGAATCAAAGCAAACTCATCGCCCCCGTACCGGAAAGCCATATCACTCTTTCTTATAGACGATTTAAGCATTTGCGAGATAGTCTGCAATACGGAATCCCCATTGGTGTGCCCGTACTTGTCGTTATACTCCTTGAACCCGTCCAAATCGAGCATCACCAGAGAGAACGGACGTTTTGTTCTACCGGCCCTGTTCATCTCCACCTCCAGCGTCTCGAAGAAATGCCGGCGGTTATACAGGCCTGTCAGCTCGTCCGTCACTGACATCTCTTTTGTTTTCTCCAGGAGCATCATGTTATTAATGCCGATGGACATCTCGCTAGATATTGCTTTGAGCAGTTCCTGGTCTTCACCGCTGAATGTTCGCTCTTTAGTTGTGAAGACGACAACTAAACCCTGCAGATCCTTGCCCCTTAAGAACGGTGTAACGGCGATAGCGTTCCTGCCTATCTCAGCGACCAATTTCTGTACCATATCGACATCAGCTACATCTTTAGTTTCATCTATCTCAGTAATCGGCCCTGTCAGCTTCACCAATCCTTCCATTCCCTGCTCGGTCATCACTATTGTCGAAAATTGCTGCACCGTGTTTTCCGACACACCTTTGCATGCCTTGAGTTTTAAGGCATTCTCGTCGAAGTCCAGCATGAAAATGCACCCGGACTCCGTATCCATAGCGTCACATACTTTCCCCAGAGCATCTTTCAACATTGTGTCTAACTTCGACGATTGACTGACTACCTGCGCAACGCCGTATAACGCCTCAACCCTTTTTGCGTGACGTTTAAGATCTTCCTCTGCTTTCTTGCGTTCAGTGATGTCGCGCACCATGGCGAGCATCCCGATGGCCTTTCCCTCCGCATCACGCAGAAAAGTGAAATGGGCTTCAACAGGGACAATGGTCCCGTCCTTGCGATACAATTCCAGTTCCAGAATCCGCGAGCGTTTGGGATCGCCCTGCCCGGTCTGTTCAATTGCTATTTCCTCGGTAGCAGCCTGCGTCACCGCTGCAAACGAAGCCGGTGTATACGACTCATCCATTGCGCGTGCCAGCGTTTCCTCAACCGTGTAGCCCAAAAGTCGCGTCACGGAGGGACTGACATAGGTAAGTCGCATATCCATGCTGACTATCCAGATTACGTCAGTCGCGTTCTCGGCGAGGAGACGATAGCGCTCCTCGCTTCCCCGCAACGCCTCCTCCGCCCTCTTTCGCTCGGAGATGTCGGAGATACACCCGACCATTTTAGTGGGCTTTCCACTCTTGTCAAGAACCGACTGGCCCTTGGAGTTTTGCCAGCGGTATTCGCCGGATTTGTGCCGATGCCGATAGTCAATATCATATCTCGTGCCCTTCTCAAGATGGTTGTTCATAGCGCTGATCACATGATCATAGTCATCGGGGTGGATTCTTGATGCCCACGAATTGTACGTATGAGGCAATTCCGGATCATCAAACGAGTATCCGATAATTTCACACCAGCGAGGGGAAAAGAACTCCTGATTGGTTTGAATATTCCATTCCCAAAGGCCATCTTTAGTCGCATTGACCGCTAGGCGAAATCTTTCCTCGCTGTCATGCAGCGCCTCTTCTGCCTTCTTGCGTTCTTTTATATCCCTAACGATGCAGCGTACACCAGCGTATTTACCTTCATCTTGTATAACCTTGGCACTATATTCGATGGGCAGAACTTCCCCGTTCTTGCTAACAATCTTTATCTCGGCAGTCATCTCGCCTGCCTCAAGCAAAGCCTTTCTCATATCAACAGCTATTATTTCTCTCCAGTCTTCCGGAACCAATTCGATAAAGTTCTTGCCTAATATCTCTTCAGGTGTAAAACCCCACCCTTTGACAGCAGGGTTAATGGAAGTAATGAAGCCCAGTGCATCCACCGATAAGATTACGTCCCTCTCATTATCAACCAGGTCCCTGTACTTCTCTTCGCTCTTCCTTAAGGCCTCCTCCGCCTTCTTTCGCTCTGAGATATCTCGTGCTATCCCGATAAAGCCGGCTGGTTTCCCCTTGTTATCTTTTATTACAGCTACATTAAACTCCCCATCGAATTCCCTTCCGCCTGCATCAATAAGCTTGTACTCAGTCCTTCCTGATAAGTACGGGGATTTTAATGATTTGATAGCGTCATTTACCGATCTCTCTCGGTCTACAGGAGCAACCATTTCAGAAGCTTTACGCCCGATAATCTCATCCTTACTGCCAAATCCATGCAACCGCAAAGCTTCCTTGTTTGCATCAACGACATTGCCGTCAAGATCAACAACAGTCACAGCTTCTCCTATGGAATCAAATATCACACGCAGTTTCTCATTAGCCTCACGCAGCGCTTCTTCCGCCCTTCTGCGCTCGGTGAGGTCCCTCTCCACAACCACAATACCTACCGGCTTGCCGCTAGCATCCAGCATAATGTTCCCGGAGGCCTCAAGCGGCACCCTGCGTCCGCTCCTGGTAACTATACTGAACTGGACTATGCTGTGGCGTCCGCTTGTTATCAGGCCCTGCAGCGCCACAGCAATCCTTTCCTTATCTTCAGGCGCAACGGACTCCAGCGCATTTACACCGACATCATTTCTTTCAAACAGCTTGTGGGCTGCCTCGTTCGCATTCACAACATTGCCCTGCATATCAAATATTAGAACAGGATCCAGAGCAGCCCTGAAAGCATTGGAAAGGACGATTATCTCTGCCTCCACCTGTTTGCGCTCGGTGATATCACGCAGTGAGCCTACAAGGAACTGCTGCTTTCCCCTTTCATCCAGCATTATTGATCCCAGGTCATTCATCCACCGGTATTGCCCGTCACGGCACATGAACCGGTATTCCACTCGGTAGGTCCGTGATAAGCCTGACAAAGCGTCACCAAAAATACGGGCCACCTGCTCCCGGTCATCTGGATGGATATGTTCAGTCACCACATGCTCAGACATGGTCGACATTTCATCAACCGAGTAACCCGTGAGCTTGGTGATGACCGGACTGAGATAATCATATCTGCCGGCTTTTAAGTTCCGACGGTATGATGCGTCCTGGGAATTTTCGAGGATGTGACGGAACCGCATTTCACTCTCCCGCAGTGCTTCCTCCGCCTTCTTTCGCTCGGTGATATCCCTTTCCACAACCACGAACCCAGTTGCTTTGCCGTTCGCGTTTATCATCAGACTCCCAGTGGCTTCAATGAGCACTCTGCGTCCACTCTTAGTAACAATAGTGAACTCGGCGATGTTGGCACTACTGCCCGCTATCAACCCCTGCATCGCCGCAGTAATCTTTTCTTTATCTTCTGGTGCAACATAATCCAGTGCACTTACCCCAAGTTCTTCTGTTTCAAACAGTCTCCGTGCTGCCTCGTTTACGTTTCTTACCTTTCCCTCCAGGTCAAGGATCAGAATGGGGTCCAAGGCTGCTCTAAAAGCGTTGGAGAGTACGGTTATTTCCGCTTCCGCCCTCTTGCGCTCCGAGACGTCTGTATGGGCTCCTATGAGCCCTATGATATTACCAGCTTCATCTTTAATAGAATTTACCCGCAAGAATACTGGGAAGTTACGCCCGTCTTTTGATGCCATTTCCACCTCACCGTTCCACTGTCCTCCTCTCATAGCTAAGTCAAAGATATCAAGGGCGATCTTATAATCTTTAAAGATCACGGGTGCTCCACCCAAAGCATTGAGTTCATCCACCTCATACCCGAACAGTTCCCCATAGGATTCGTTCTGATAGAAATGGCGACCCTGCGGGTCTGACATCCCTATTGCATCACTGGAACTTTGGACCGCTTTCCTGATAAGAAGAAGCTCCTCCTGTGCTTTCCTAAGGTCGGTGATATCCACAGAGAAACCCAGAAGCCCCACTATATTGCCATCATCATCTTTTATTGGTATTTTGTCAGTCTTGAGCCACCTCACCCCACCAGGCAACTCCAGCGATTCCTCAATATTTATTTTTGGCTGGCCGGACCTGATTACCTCCATATCATCTCTGTTATATTTGTCAGCCGTCTCAGGTATCAGATCAAATACCGTCTTTTGCAGCAACTTTTCTTTAGGCACATAGGCCAGCGCGGTCGCAGCTTTATTTATATTGAGCATTTTCCCGTCTTTATCTTTATAGAAAACATAAGCCGGAATGGAATCCAATATCAATTGCAGCTCGTCATGCTTCTTTCTCAACTGATATTCCAGGCGCTTTCTTTCAGTGATATCTGTAAAAACCCCAACCAGTCCAACAATCTTCCCTACATCATCCTTAATAGCGTTTGCACGCAAGAAAAGACCAAATGCACGTCCGCTTTTAGCTCTCATTTCCACTTCACCACTCCACGACCTGCCACTCATAATCGATCCAAAAACTTCACGGGCGGTGCTTTTCACTGCAAAGGCGGCCTCATTACCCACAGCCGCTAGCTCTTCAGCCGTATATTCAAACAGATTGGTAAATGCTTTGTTCTGATATACATGGTGTCCTTCAGGATCTGACAATCCGATTGCATCAGTTGCACTATCAATCGCCTTTCTAATGAGAAGAAGGGCTTCTTTATCCCGCTTATAATTGGGAGCATCGCTTACGAGGTCGGCTTTTGTTCTTACAGGATACTCTTCGAGAGTTCCTGTTTTTCCCTGCGATGTCTTTCTTCGCATTTCTTCCAACTCTTTGATAAGCTGCTTTTTAGACTTGCAAATGTCTTTCATAAAATCCCCCATGAACACCGTTGTCTATTAAACATAAGAAAACTTCAGTGTGCATTACACTTTACTGATTCCTTATATAGAATGTCAATAAAACTTCGAAAGTTAATATCAAATACTCCCTATTACACTCTTATACTAATCCCGCTTAAAAGTATATATTTATCTATTACTATTATGATGTTTTACTTGATAAACCCGCCAAGAGACGGCAGCGCGAAACTCCAGGTCTAAAGCTGCAAAATCATGGCCGCCGGACTGCTGACTAGATCATTAAACGACTTTCGGTGGGTCTACCTGAGACGTTTTGTGGTTTTAGCAGAGTAATAAATGAAGATAAAAATCGTATCCTCAAATTTAACTTCTGAATTACTTGTCCAAACAGTATTCAATCTAATTCAAAAAAGCGAACTAGATTCTTCAATTTTAACCTAACCCCACTGAATATCAGGCTCTTTGCGTAGCGGAATTCGGCTATACCCATATTTCGGCCAGCCTAGCATCATAGCGCCATACGGCCTATTTCCCTCAGGCATTTTCAAGGCTTGCCGTAACGGCAGGTAATTAACAGCAGCCATCTCAAAATATCCCGCCCAGCAAGCCCCAACCTTTAAAGAATGGGCCGCCAGCTCCAGATACGACAAAGCTATAAGACAGCCTTCATGCCCCAACGGCCCATAGAGTTTGTGAGCATACGCAACTGCAATATGGGGTGCACCACGCATGATAACGTCAACCCCCATAGACCAGGCATCGGCTACCATCCCTAACTTCATCACACTATCTAAAGCGGGATTCTCCTTGACCGCAGTCCGCATCCATTCTGTCACTAAATCTCCCAGCACCTTCAATTTATCCCTGCCGCTGACTACTATCCAGCTCACCGGCTGGGTATTATGCCCAGACGGCGCATATCTTGCGATATCTATCAACTTTTCCAGCGTCTTTCTGTCTAACGGCTCGTCCTTATACGTTCGAATGGAGCGGCGCGATTTAAGGAAATGCTCGACCGACCGGGGAGACGGCAAGAGCGTCTTGTCTATTTCAATGCATTGCTCGGCACTCATCAGGTGATGATTAAAGGCTCCGTTGGGGCAGACAGCAACACAATGGCCGCACTTGATGCAACGCTCCTCTCCGCCTTGCGCCAGCGACGGGAAGCCATCCAGCTCGCTCATCGCTACAACAAAACCGGGGCAGTCCGCCACGCATAAGCCGCACAGATTGCACTTTTGTCTATCAACAGTAAATAAATCCATAGTCCCATCCGCCTTCAATATATTACAAATTTGCTACTTCATAGCATTTAATTCATCTACGGTTGAATATAAAAAGCCCCGCGGGCACTTGCGCGGGGCTAAATCTTACATACAGTTTTCAACCTCTATATATTCGCACTCTTGGATCTAACTGCAGCCACATGTTTTTCAAAATCGTCAAAATTTTCCTCAAGGAACTTCCGCAATCTCTGAGTCTCAGCTTTGACCAAGGCAATGTATTCCTCAAGATACTGCCGTGTAATTACATCTATTAAAATATTTCCGCAAAAATTCTTGGATATATACTCTCGACTGAAGACAATATGATCCACCTCTCTTATCTCCGGTTGCCCAGAAGCTAAATAACAGGAGTACAGCTTGTCCCTGAGGATTATCACTGGATGGAAAATTGCCGAATCAAGGGATTGTTGAGA